>ENA-OPDG01000002-OPDG01000002.1-human-gut-metagenome-genome-assembly--contig:-NODE-2-length-339080-cov-9.268547_pt1 | contig 339080 bp, 273 predicted proteins | sample MGYA00241259_ERZ501498 | MGnify/ENA primary metagenome ERZ501498 (study PRJEB25962, sample SAMEA2042582) | human gut metagenome | biome: human gut; feature: human-associated habitat; material: faeces... | reverse complement strand
TGTGACCCTCTGCTTGTAAGGCAGATGCTCTCCCAGCTGAGCTATGCTCCCACATTTTTATAATCGGAAAGCACTCCCGTTAAGAAGTGCTTTCCGTTTTGGAGGCGACACCCGGATTTGAACCGGGGCGTCAGAGTTTTGCAGACTCGTGCCTTACCACTTGGCTATGTCGCCGAACACTGAGCAATATCACTCAACAGGCATTATTTTATCACAGTAAAATCTATTTGTCAATACTGAATTTACATTTTAATAACAAAAATTAACGAAAAATTATCACATTGATATTTTATGCGTTAAAGCAAAAAAGTGACACAGCATTTTCTTTTTCAGTTTTGCACAAAACCCAAAGTCCTCAAAAAGACGGACTCTCTGAGGACTCGGGATTTTTGGGGTTATCATACTTTTTCAAAAAAGAGAAGAAAACAATACAAGTACTATTCGCCCGACTTTTCAAATGCCGAGAGAATAAGCTTTACACCGTAAACTGCAAGGAGAACACCTATTATAAAGCCGATTGTCTGTGCGGCAAATACAAGGTGGAAAAATCCGTAGATACCGCCGATTATGACAAGTATACCGCAGAACAGCGGAATAAGCCATGCACCCGAAGATGCTGCGTTCTTAACCTTAAACGACATTGCAACGGACGAGATACCATCCACTACAAGCCAACCTGAGAAAATGCAGAGAATGATAACATCAAACATAAGTCTTATGCCCGGCATAAACATAGCAAGAATTGAAATTACTGCCGCTGCAATGCCGACAACAAGACCGAGTGTTCCCATTATCGCTTCACTCTGTTCAGCCTTTGCCTTTTTTCGTTTTGCAAAGTAGTCAATCACGGAGCATATTCCCCATACTCCGAGAAGAATTGTCACTATCCAACCGGTATTAAGGAAGGTAAGTCCCGGATAGAACATACAATAAATTGCGCCTATTATCGACAATATGCCGAAAATACAATTAAATACTTTCATAGTCACCTCATAATTTAATTATGGTTCAATAATATTGAAATACAGCGGGAATTCGGCAACGCTTGATGTAAGGGTTTTGATGATGTCACTGTTGCCCTCAACCTTTTCAATGCTGGCGTCCATAAGTTTCTGATTGTTCTGTGCAATGCCGAGAATACCTGCACTCTTGGTTTTGATTGTTGCGTCAGCCTTATCGCTCCACTTTTCCTGTGAATAGATAAGCACACCGTGATTTATGCGAAGAAGATATTTTGCGTTTTTATCGGTCACTTCAAGATTGATTACAAGGTTCTGATCTTCAAGCTTCTTTTCGTCAAGACAGATTCCGAGATAATCCAACATTGTTTCGGTACTCATACCGAGAGCTGTTGCACCTGAACCTTCGGAATTCGGATAATTTTTTGTACCGTTACGAAGCTCATAAGCACCTGTAAGATAAGCGTTTCTCCATGCACCGCTTTCAGCCTGATAGCCGAGCTGTTCGAGTGCGTCTGCGCAAAGATAGCGGGCGTCTTTATTTTCGGGATCTGCATATACAAGTGTGTTTGTAATCTGTGCAACCCACTGATACTCTCCCTTGTCAAAGTCTTTTTTAGCCATTTCAAGAACCTTGTCTGTGTCGCCGAGATACTCTACAAGCTTCTTTGAATATTCAGTCGGTTCAAGCTCATCAAGGTGTATCGGGTTTTCGTCATACCAACCCATATACTTCTGATAAACCGCCTTTACATTGTGCTTGAGAGTTCCATAATACTGGCGTGTGTACCAAACCTTGTTGAGTTCATCGGGAAGCTCCATCATATTTGCAATCTCAGTTGATGTATAGCCCTGATTGATGTACATAAGTGTCTGTGAGAAAATATACTTATAGACAGAGGCTGTGTTTGCCATGTAGTCATTGATTACATCGTTGCCCCAATGAGGCCAGTTGTGAGCCTGAAAAACTACTTCGGCTTTGTCTCCGAAAAGCTCCTTTGCCTCCATAATGTACTGCGCCCACGCATTGCCGTCACGAACCTCTGCGCCACGGAGCGTATAGAGATTGTGCATTGTGCCGGAGCAGTTTTCTGCCATCCACAACGCCTTGTATTTTGGAATATAGGTATTCATCTCGGCAGGCGATTCTGTATTGGGAGTAAGCTGGAACACCATTTCAACACCGTCAACCTTGATGGTTTCGGTAGCTTTCTTTACCTCATAAGACGGTGAAATGTATGTTGTTGTGCCGCTTGAAGGGGTAAGACCGATACCTACCGACAAACTGCCCTTACCGCCCTTCTCAAGCAATGATCCGTACTGAAAGTTGGTTCTGCGTTTCATTGCGTTTCCTGCAAAAACATTTTCTTCCATAACAGCCTTTTCGTAGCCTTCGGGAACGATAATGAGCGTTTTGCCGGACTTAATCTGCTCGTCAAGCGGAAGTGATGAATCGGCAACATCCTTTTCGTCAATAAGTCCGCCGATACCGCCGTAGTGGTCAATGTGGGCGTGGCTTACAACAACAGCGGCAATATGCGCCTTGCCGAACTTTGATTCAAGAAGTTCAAGCGCCGCCTTTGCAGTTTCGGAGCTTGTTGTACAGTCAAAAACAATCCAGCCGTTGTCGCTCTTTACAAAGGTTACATTGGCAACATCATAACCTCTTACCTGATAAACACCGTCAACAACTTCAAAAAGTCCATAAAGCGAGTTAAGCTCCGTGTTTCTCCAAAGGCTCGGGTTTGCGCTGTCGGGAGTTGACGAGTTTCTGATAAAATCATATGCCGACTGACTCCATGCAACAGTTCCGCTCTCGGTTTTGATTTCGAGTGTGTCAGGGGCAGTTATAAAGCCCTTTTTAGCAAATTCCTTTTCCTGTTCATCGGAAAAGTCAAGGGTCTTATACACCTGTGCGTTTTCGTCAGCCGTATATTTTGACGCATCCTTTACATCGCTGTTGAATTTTGCGGATGTACTGCTGTCGCTCTGCTGACATCCGCAAAGTGCAGACGATGCAATCAATGTTGCCGCCAAAGCAAGGCAAAGCCCCGTTTTCTTTTTGTTAATCATAGAATATTTCCTCCGTTTTTTTAGCCGTTCATGATTTTTGGTTTAAGCTGAATTATAATAAATAATTGTCATTTAGTCCATACATTTGGCACAAAGTGAAAAATTTTGGCACGAAATGCAAATTACAGTCAACATTTTCCGCATTATGTGATACAATAAGAGTGATAATTATGCAGGAGGTACGGTATGAGGATTGCAATAGTTGATGATTGCGAAAATGAGCGAAATGAACTTTGCAAAAGACTTTCTCAAAGCTCATTTTCAAGGTCATATGATATTGAAATTTGCGAATATAACAGCGGAACGGATTTTCTGAATGAGGCAATGCAGAACAGATTTGACCTTGTTTTTATGGATATATATATGAAAAATGAAAGCGGAATAGACGCCGCCCAAAAGCTGAGAGAGTTTGACAGGGACTGTCTTCTTGTCTTTACCACCACATCAACCGACCATGCGCTTGATGGGTTTAGGGTTCGGGCATTGCATTATCTTGTAAAGCCGTACAGCGATGAAGAGCTTGATATGTTGCTTGACGAGATTTCGCAGAAAATTTCCGTTGAAGAAAAATACGTTGAAATTCCCTCCGCAAACGGCTCTTTGCGTGTAAAGCTTTGCGACATTTTGTATGCCGAGCATTTTAAGCACTGCATACATATTCATTGTACGGACAAATCCGAAAAGTCTGTGCGCAGTACATTTGCCGAATTTGTAAGGCTGTTTGATGACGGGGATAATTTCTTTGTGTGCAATCGAGGAATCATATTAAATCTTGAACACATCAGGGATATGAACGGCAATGAATTTGTTCTTGACAACGGTGAAAGAATCTCCATAAGTCGAAGTCTTGTAAAAAGTGCAAAAAGCACCTTTGGCGAATATATTTTCGGCAGGAGGGATTTGCATTGACAAATGTTTTCTGTCCGATGATTGAACTCGGCGCAATAATACCGGGGACTGTTCTTGCATATTTCCCGATAAAAAAACATCTCAAGGTATCAAGGCTCAGGCTGTTTCCAATATTGATTTCATCGCTTATATGCCTTTGCGCATTGTGCGGTTTTGTTTGTTACAGATACAATCTGAAATCGTTTGTGCTTGCAATACCGATAGTGCTTGCTCTTTCGGCAGCATACTGTTGTTCACTCAAAACATCCGTGTGGAAATCGGCGAGTGTGTTACTTGCTGTATGCGGAGTGTTTGCCTGCATTGCGAGCATTACACGGGCGGTTGATTCGATAACATTTCCGCAGAACACAACGCCGTGGTTTGAAATTAAATCGGCTGTGCTGTTCAATATTCTATGCTGGATGTTTGTAATTCTTGCATGGTATCCTGCAACACACGGTGTGAGTGAACTGCTCGATGATGAAAACATTGCCCAGACATGGTATGTATTCTGGATTTTACCGATAATATTCATCTTGCTCAACTTTTTTATAATTCCATGGAATCCTAACATTCTCCATACAGGAAGAATTATGCAGGGTTACATTGTTATCAGCGTATCACTTCTTGTGCTGTTGCTTATTTTCTATGCGCTGTTGTATTTTATAGCAAAAAGCCTGAACCGCAATAACAAGCTTGCTCAGGAAAATCAATTTTTAAATATGCAGAGGGCGCAGTATGACGCATTAAAAGGCGCTATTGAAGAAACCCGTCAGGCACGGCATGATATGCGACATCACTTTGCCGTACTTAATGCTCTTGCCGAGCAAAAGAACTGGGAAGAACTTGAAAAATACCTTTCGTCAGCGTCGCAGAATATTCCCGACACAGAGCTTGTACTCTGTAAAAACCACGCTGTTAATGCGATTATCGGGCATTATTATTCAAAATGCAAGGGCAACGGTATTCCGCTCAAACTTAAAATTGACATTCCCGAAAACTTGACAGTTTCGGAATCCGATATCTGCCTTGTAATCGCAAACTTGCTTGAAAATGCATTTGAGGCGAGCATGAAGCTTGACAGAAATAAACGGCGGATAAGTATGTATGCTCATCCTCATTCGGACAGCATTATTCTTGTTTCCGTGGAGAATGCTTTCAACGGCGATATTACCGAAAAAAACGGTATTTTCGGCTCATCAAAGCGAAACGGTGACGGAATCGGAACTCAGTCGGTATGCAGAATTGCCGAAAAAGACGGCGGTTATTGCAGATTTTCTCACGAAAACGGAATTTTTAAGGCGGATGTTATGTTACACAGTCAAAACTGAATTTAAACATTATTAAAGGGAAGAAACCATTTCGGCTTCTTCCCTATTTTTTTATTCCGTAATTTTATTTTCTTTTAGCGAATATTTTGTCACCGTGTTCCAATCTCGGCGGATTGAAATATCAGCGGTAAGGTTTGTGTTGTCATAAACAATCGACCATTGAGTATTGCTTGTTATGTCGTTCGGATTCGGTGCTTGAGATGCCGAAACAAGAGCCTCCCACGCTGTTTCTTTTGTATAGCTATTATTCTTTTCGAGAATATTGATCATCTTATCATACCGCTCTCTGCCGTGACCGTAAACTCCGTTTTTCTGATAAGGCTTTACAAAATTTTTGTACATCACAAAAAAGTTTGTAACGGCAGGCGATTTTGTAACAACAAGCTTTCGGTCATCGCTGTTGCAATCGTACTCAATAACACGACCGTCACCGCTTGCGTCGGTAACATAAAAGTGATAATCTCTTCCGCTTGAGGCGAACATATCGTATTTTTCAAAAAGTGTAACCGCCTCTTCGGTTGACGAAGCTCTGTCAAGTATAAGACGGATTGCAAGCGTTGTGGCGATAACGGGCTTTCCGCTTTGCTGACGGACGGGCTTGCTGTCAAGTGTGAGAACTGCAATTGACACGCCCTTTTCATTGATTCCGTCAAGGCTGATAAACGGTGAGAGCAAGGTTGCAAGCCTTGTTTCATCACTCAACTCGGGGTTGTTTGCACCTACATTATCAAGTGCCGCAAACGCAACCGACCTGTAGCCGTCCTTTGGCGAACAATATACAAGCATTGACGAGGTGTCGTTCTTAAAATCATAGTTTCGCCCCATCATTACGCTGTCGGGATTTTTCATTGTAAAGGCACTGCACCCGAAATTCGGCATTATAAGATTGACGGGATAATCGGGCAGAACCTCCTGCACAATTGCACCGAGAGCCGACTCATCATCAAAAATTCCTCTGTCAATGATTTTATCAATGCTGTAATCGTAGCATATATCCATTTTATAAAGGTTAAAATCGCTGTAATCGGTCAGCTTTTTAACAGAATCAAGCGTATGCTTTCTTGCGTCAATCATAATGTATTCTCCTTAAAACGGGGTGTTTTCAACGCAATAATAGCATAATATTTTTATTTTTTCAACAATTTTGAGTCAATTCGCAATAATTTTTTCATAAGAAAAATCGGAAAGACAGAATTTTTGATTTCTGTCCTTCCGACCTGTATTTTACATATTGAATTTTAAATTATTTGAGAAGATTATTGTCTGTAAAATAATCGATTCTCATAGAATGACGGACATCCTCAAGTGTTTTTGCGGCAGTTTCCTTTGCAACCTTACTGCCCTCTTTGAGAATATCGAGAACATCGGGAAGATGATTTTCCCATTCTTTTCTGCGTTCACGAATAGGACGAAGCTCCTCCTGCATAACATTGTTAAGGAATTTCTTAACCTTGACATCACCGAGTCCGCCACGCTGATAATGAGCCTTGAGTTCGTCAAGACAGCTGTAATCATTCCAAAATTCCGCAAAATACTCGTCACGGCAGAATGCGTCAAGATAGATAAACACGGGGTTGCCCTCAACCTTGCCGGGATCCTCAACACGAAGATGATTCGGGTCGGTAAACATTGACATAACCTTTTTCTTGATATCCTCGGGTTCTTCTGCAAGATAAATGCAGTTGCCGAGGGATTTGCTCATCTTTGCCTTGCCGTCAATACCGGGCAGTCGCAGACAAGCCTTGTTGCTCGGAAGAATAATCTGCGGTTCCGTAAGAGTTTCGCCGTAAACGGAATTGAACTTGTGAACAATCTCCTTGCATTGTTCAAGCATCGGAAGCTGATCCTCGCCGACAGGAACGGCAGTTGCACGGAATGCCGTGATATCAGCCGCCTGACTGATTGGATAACAGAAAAATCCCACAGGAATGCTTGCCTCAAAATTACGCATCTGAATTTCCGCCTTAACGGTGGGATTACGCTGAACACGAGACACGGTTACGAGGTTCATATAATAGAAAGTAAGCTCTGTAAGCTCGGGAATCATTGACTGAACAAAAATTGTTGACTTGTTCGGATCTATTCCGCAGGCAAGGTAGTCGAGCGCAACCTGCAAAATATTCTGTCTTACCTTTTCGGGATGCTCGGCATTGTCGGTAAGAGCCTGAGCGTCTGCAATCATAAGGTATATATCATCATATTCGCCCGAATTCTGGAGCTTTACTCTCTCCTTGAGCGAACCTGCATAGTGACCGACATGAAGTCTGCCCGTAGGACGGTCACCTGTTAAAATTACTTTTTTCATAGGTTTCTCCTTTGTTTACCTTGATTCAAAGGCAAAATTCTTTTCTATGATTATATCACCATAAACAACAGCCGTCAACATTTGTAAAAAAGCTAAAAAGAAAAATATTCCATAATAATTCCCATATATTTTATGCCACAAAATTCGACAGAATGTTGCATAAGACACACGCAAAATTTATTTGACCGTTGAAATTTTTTAAAATAAAAATATAATATTTTAAAAAAACGAGGGTAAAGAGTATGGAGTACAATTATCATAAAAATGCAGGACAGCTTGCATTCATAAAATTTGTAAAAGGTCTTGTACATCTTCTTATTCGCCCTAAGGTTGAATGGAAGGACAAGAGCCTTAAAAAGAGCCTCAAGGGCAAGCCTGTTGTGTTTGTATGCAACCACACTCACCACTTTGACGGAGTTGTGATAAGCTCTGTACTCAGCAGATACAAGCCGTATATGCTTGTTAAAAAAAGCTGGTACGACAAGAGCGGAACAGGCTCGTTTATCCGAATTTGCCGCAGTATTCCCGTTGACTTTGACACCATGGACACAAACTGGTATGCGCAAAGTGAGGGTGCGGTTGAAAACGGATATTCAATGCTTATCTTCCCCGAGGGCGGAATTGCAAGAGAGGGCAAAATGCTCCCGTTCAAGCCCGGTGCGGCATTGCTTGCGGCAAAAAAAGGTCTTGACATAATCCCGATTGCATCTTTGGGTGAGTATAAAATTCTTTTTGGAAAGAGGCAGAAAATTTTAATCGGCAATCCGATAAAATCCGAATGTCCCGAAAATGTTCGCTACACAAAATATGCAAAAGAAATAAGTGCCGAGGCCGAAAAGCAGGTCAAAAAGCTTTATCTTGAGCTTGAAGAAAAATACGGCAAAGGCAAAGTTTATTACAAAGAAGATTTTTCTTCGGAAAATTTATAATAAAATCAAAAAATCATAATTTTTAAGTGAGGTAATCAAAATGAACAACGCTATTGCAGATCAGATTAAGGAAATGCTCGTAGAAAATCTTAGAATCCCCGAAAACATTCTTACATACGATTCAGAACTTTTCGGTGACGAAATCGGTCTTGACTCAATCGACTCAATCGAAATCGTTGCAGGCATCGACACACTTTTCGGTATTGATATGACAGGTGCAGACCGTGAGCACTTCCAATCAATCAGAGCACTTACAGAATATGTAGAAAGCAAGCAGGGTTAATATGGCTGACAAAAAGAGATGTGTTGTCACGGGACTCGGACTTATTTGCGGCGTCGGTGACAATGTAAAGGATTGCTGGGATGCCGTAACACTCGGTCACTCCGGCATTGATGAGGTTAAGTCGGTTGACACCTCAAACTGTTATGCACACAAGGGTGCAGAGGTTGACAAGGCATCGTCAGAGCTTTCTCCCGAAAACTATGACCGTTCTTCCCTTCTCTGTATTCATGCCGCAAACGAGGCTTTTGAAGATGCAAGCATTGACGCATCCGAAAAAAACATCGGTGTTATTCTTGGCAGTTGTGTAGGCGGTGCGGCAAGCATTGACAAATATTACACAGACGAAATCAAGGGTGACGGCGGTAAAAAAGAAGATATTTTCAAAATGGGCGCTTCGGCAATTGCCAACAATGTTTCCGCTCATTTCGGACTTGAAGGCATTACCGCAAACATCGTCAACGCTTGTGCGGCAGGCACAATGAGCATCGGCTATGCCTGTGACCTTATCCGTGAGGGCAAGGGTGATGTGTTCATCGCAGGCGGTTCGGACAGCTTTTCTTCACTTGCATTCAGCGGTTTCCACGCTCTCCATGCGCTTGACGAAAACGCCTGTTCCCCGTTCAATCACAGCACAGGTATCACGCTCGGCGAGGGTTCGGGTATTCTTGTAATCGAAAGCTACGAACACGCTGTTGAACGAGGCGCAAAGATTTACTGTGAAATTCTCGGTTCGGGTGTAAGCAGTGACGCTTACCACATTACCGCTCCCCGTCCCGACGGGGAAGGTCAGATGAGTGCAATCAGAAGGGCTGTTGAAAGCTCTGCTCTTAGTTTTGACGATATCGACTACATAAACGCACACGGAACGGGTACTGCCAAAAATGACGAGGCTGAATTTCTTTCACTTCACACACTTTTTGACGGCAACGACCACCTTTCTGTCAGCTCAACAAAATCTATGACAGGTCATTGCCTCGGTGCGGCAGGCTCAATTGAGGCTGTATTTTCCGTAAAAGCAATAAAAGAGAACCTCGTTCCGCCTACAATCGGCTACTCCGATGAGGATTTGAAGGTGCTTTCCGAAAAGGCGGGCAACATTGACTTTATTCCGAACAAGAGCCACACAAAAGATGTTCACTATGCAATGTCAAACTCATTTGCATTCGGCGGCAACAACGCAAGCATCATTTTCTCGGACAACGAGCATGATATTCCCGACAACAGTAAAAATGAAAAAATTTACATTACGGGCATTTCAAAGCTTACAGGCACAAAGACTGACGAACACAGTCTTAACTGCAATCTTACCTCCGAGGATTATGACAAACACGGAATCAAGGTTGCATTTTACAGAAAGCTTGACCGTTTCAGCCAGCTCCAGCTTTTGAGCGGTATGGACGCACTTGCAGACGCTGACATTAAAATTGACAAAGACAACGAATATAAAACAGGTATCGTAATCGGCACGGCTGACGGCCCTATGACCGAAATTGTTGATTTTCAGAAAAAGGCAATCACAAGAGGTACCGAAAAGGGCAGTGCTTTTTCATTCCCGAATACGGTTTACAATGCCGCAGGCGGTTATCTGAGCATTTTCTCAGGTATCAAGGGCTACAACGCAACTGTAGCAAACGGCAATCAGGCAGGACTGCAGAGTATTTGCTATGCCGCCGATATTCTTGCAGACGGCAACGAAAGCGTTATGCTTGCCGCAGGTACCGATGAAAATACAAAGACAAACCTTGAGCTCTATACAAAGGCCGAATTGCTTGAAAAACCGCTCGGTGAGGGCTCTGTAACTCTCGTTCTTGAAACAGAGGAAAGTGCAAACGGCAGAAATGCACGCAAGTATGCAGAAATTAAGGGTTATGCACAGGCTCACCGCCCTGTATCTTATGACAACTCAGAGGTTGACAGCAAGGCTGTTGTTGAGGTTATCGAAAAGGCTTGTGTGAATGCCGGCATTGAGGCAGACAATATCGACTTTGTATGCTGTGACGACAGGAAGATTATCAAGACGCTTATGCCCTGCTATGATGTATCGCAGGAAATCGGCAATGCAAGAGCCGCAGCAAGCGCAATGACAGCGGCATATGCGGCTGAGCTTCTTTCTGACAGCGAGAAAAATTACGAATACGGACTTGCTCTTTCAATGGGTGCGGGCGGAACATACTCTGCCGTAATCCTGAAGAAAGCGTAAAAATCGGAGGTAAATATGAGCAAAACCGCTCTTGTAACAGGTTCATCAAGGGGCATTGGCAAGGCTTGCGCTTTAAAGCTTGCAGAGCTTGGATATGACATTGCCGTGAACTGCAATTCAAATTTAGAAATGGCTCAAAAGGCTGTTGACGAAATTACATCACTCGGCAGAAAAGCCGTTGCCTACAAGGCAAACACGGCAGATATTGACGAAGTAAAGGATATGTTCCGCAGTATTCAGCAGGACTTCGGCGGAATTGATGTGCTTGTCAACAACGCAGGTGTGGTTGACGATGCTTACCTTTTGATGATTAAGGACGAGTCGCTTGAAAGAAGTCTTGACATTAATATCAAAGGATATTTCAATTGTGCAAGACAGGCATCGCTTAAAATGCTCCGCAAAAAGAGCGGAATCATCATCAACATTTCTTCCGTAAGCTCTGTTCTTGCAGTTGAAGGTCAGTCGGTTTACAGTGCTACAAAGGGTGCGGTAAACGCTATGACACACACGCTTGCAAAGGAACTTGCAAAGTACGGAATCAGAGTAAACGCAGTTGCGCCGGGTTTTATCGAAACCGAAATGATGAACGGCATTCCCGAAGAATTGCAGAAAAAGTATCTTGAGGCTATTCCCGAAAAGAGATTCGGCACAGTTCAGGATGTCGCAAATGTAGTCGGACAGCTTTGCAGTGACGATTTTTCATATATGACAGGTCAGGTGCTTGTGCTTGACGGAGGACTCAGCTTATGATGAATCTGCTTGAAATCAATCAGAGAATAAAACAAAGACCACCCTTTCAGATGATTGAGAGGGTGACCGAGCTTGAGCCGAATGTTTCGGCAACAGGTATAAAAAATGTGTCGGTGAACGAGCCGTATTTTGCAGGCCATTTTCCCGACACACCGATTATGCCGGGAGTATTGCTCATTGAATCTGCGGCACAGCTTTGCAGTCTTGTATTTGCTCCCGAAAGTGTTGAGGAGGACAAGTTATATGTTCTTCTAAAAGTCAAGGATTTCAAAATGCTCCGTCCCGTTATTCCGGGTGATACGCTTATTATCAGCGTAAATGTTACAATGTCAACAAAGTCGGCATTTGAATTTGCGTGTGTCATCAAGGTTGACGGTGAAGTGAGAGCAAAGGGAAGTCTTTTGTTTACCACAATGGATAAAAATGCGGTTTACAAGCCGTCACAGGAGTGATTATGAAAGTTCTCGTATTAAACGGTAGTCCAAAGGGCGAAAAAAGCAATACTCTCAACATTACAAAAGCATTTCTTGACGGCTTTTCAGCCGATACGGAAGTTGAATATATCACGGTTAAAAAGGAAACAATCAAGCCATGTATGGGTTGCTTTTCGTGTTGGAGCAGAACACCCGGCGAATGTGTTATAAAGGACGATATGCAGAAAATCTACGAAAAGATTAATTCTGCCGATATTATCATTGAGAGCTTTCCGCTCTACTTTTTCGGTATGCCGTCACAGATGAAAGCATTAACCGACAGATGTCTGCCGTATATGCTCCCCTATTCGGGAAATGTTGCCGAGGACAAAGAAGCCTCTTTCCATGAACTGCGTGATGAAACAATGCACGAAAAGAGACTTTTGGTTATTACAACTTGCGGCTATGTGAGTGCCGAACCGATGTATCCCGCACTTATAAAACAGCTTGATTTGATTTGCGGTAACGGCAATTACACGATGATAAAATGTCCCGAGGGCGAGCTTTTTATTGCAGAAAAAGCTGAAAGGCAGAGAAAGGCATACCTTGATTCAATCACGGAGGCAGGCAGGGAATTCTGCGAAAACCGCTGCCTTTGCGATGAAACAATGAAAAAAATTTCAAAGCCTATTCTCTCCCCCAAAGGATTTGAGGCTATTACTAAGGCTCATTGGAAAATGAGTTAATCAGCTTTTCGGGCGAACATATTCGGACAATGCTCCGAGAACGAACTCGTTGACAGCGTCTGCAAGTTTTTCGGAGCTTTCTGCACAGCCGTCATTGAACCAACGGACATAAACCGAGATAAATCCCGAAACGACAAACTCAACAAGGTATTTGAGTTTAGTTTCATTTTTAAAATTAAGCACAGGTCTTATTGAAACCTCGACAAATCTTTTCAAAAGCTCAACAGAGCGTCCCGAGCCGAACACCTCGGGAGAATTTTTCAGAATTTTATTTATCTGTTCTTTATTTTCAACAATAGAAAGACCGATAAAATTCAGCTGATTCACAAGATTGTTGCCGTCACGGTCGGATTTTTTCGCATGGCTGATAACATCGTTGATCATATCGTAATTGATATCATCGACAACATCCTGAACCGTGTTGTAGTGACGGTAAAAGGTTTTGCGGTTAATCATCGCCTTTTCTGCAAGCTCAGTCACCGTGATTTTGGAAACATTTTTTTCGGCAAGCAAATCAATCAGCGAATTTTTTATATTGGTTCTTGTTTTTACAATGCGAAGGTCAGTCACATTAGCGTCCATACTATCACCCCATAAAACAGTTTGATTATAGCACCAAAAATTTTTTGAGTCAACGGAGGTCCTTATGACAGGTCTGATAATTGAAGGCGGAGCAAGGCGAGGAATTTTTACCGCCGGTATAACCGACTGTCTGCTTGAAAACAAAATACACTTTGACTATGTTGCAGGAGTTTCGGCGGGAGCTGAGGTCGCCCTTGATTTTACCGCAAAACAGGAAGGTCGTTCCCGCAGGGTTATTATGCCCCACAGAACAGGCGATTTTTCGGTTCTCGGTTTTCTTTCAATGGATCTTGACAATATGATTTACAGATTTCCTTATCAGGACTATCCGTTCGATTTTGATACATTTTTTGCGTCAGATACAAACTGCGAATTTGTGGCAACCGACTGCGTAACAGGCAAGGCAAAATATTTTTCCGAGAACAAAAGCGAACAGCGATTGCTTGACTCCGTAAGAGCGTCCTGCACAGTTCCTATTCTCTATCAGATAAGCGAATTTGAGGGCGGAAAGTATGTTGACGGCAGTATTGCTGACGCTGTTCCCTTTGACCGTGCGTTTGAACAGGGCTGTTCCCGTGTGCTTGTGCTTTTGACAAAGCCCGAAAATGAGCCTTGCACGGACTATCGCAAGTTTGAATTTTTAATCAACAAAAAATACAAGGACTATCCGAACCTCATCAACGCTCTTATGACGAGATTTGACCGCTATAATGAGCAATGCAAAAGAATGAAACAGCTTGAGGAGGACGGCAGACTTATGGTACTCCGCCCGTCACACAAGTATGTAAAATCATTTGAGATGAACACGGATGTGCTTGACGAGGCATATAACGCCGGCAAAAATCTTGCAAAAGAAAAGCTTGCCGAAATTGAAGATTTCCTCAATGTTCTCGAAAAGAAATAATCAAAACAACAAGTTACATTAATATATCTTCCCAAAAAGCAAGGTGCAATTTCGTGCCTTGCTTTCTTTTTATATGCAATTTCAACAAGTAAAAAGTGTTCAATATGTGACTTATTCCAATTAAATAACAATAGTATTGTATAATGTCAAAAAATATGGTATATTCAGCATATATTTTAAAACACGGAGATTTATATGAAAAAGCAACTAATGATTTTTGACTTTGTGTGTCTTGGAATCGGAGCAACTTTTTTGACTTTTGTTGCCATACTTCAAAATTGCGGTATAAACATTACCAATGGAAGTGTAATCGGAATTGTCATAACAGTGCTTTTGTTTACTCTGATATTACTTAGCACAGCTAATGTACTCGGCTTTGACTGTACCGTTTCAAACATAACTTTTTTAAGACCAATATTACTGTTCATTGCGTTATACATTTTTTATTGTATGCCTTTTATGGGCTTTTTCGGAAAGTCGGGAAATGTGTGGAATAACATAATGATTGCATCTTTAGGCATTATGGCATCAAGATTTTTCTTTTATATTTCAAAATCAGCAATGGCTGAAAAAATGGTAAAATCACCCTTTGTTTACACTAAAGGTGCTAAAAAATTTTCAAAAGCAGAGTCGTTCTTTAAATTCTTTTCGGTTTTTATCGTTGCAATGACCGTAGCAATGATAATACTTAACATGACCACAAATGATATAGATATGACAAGCGTATTTTCCCGTTCATTCAAATAACAAACACGGAGCAGAAATTAAAATCTGCTCCGTTAATTTTTTATTCAAAAAACAATTCAATTGACAACCAAATCATTATGCAGTATGATTGTATTAACAGATAAACTTGGCTTTAGGTCAAGACCTTTTAGAATGTTTCGGAGTGATTTTATGTACACAATCGGTCAGGTATCTCAGATGTGCGGTATTCCTGTTTCAACCCTGCGTTACTACGACAAAGAGGGACTTTTTCCGCATATGGAGAGGGTGTCGGGTATCCGCAGATTTTCCGACAGAGAGCTTGAAACACTCCGCATAATTGACTGTCTCAAAAAATCGGGACTTGAAATCAGGGAAATAAGAAAATTTATGCAATGGTGCGCCGAGGGCAGTTCGTCCTATCCGCAAAGGCGAGAGCTTTTTGAAAATCAGAAAAAAACCGTAGAAAAGGAAATTGAGCATCTTCAAAAGACGCTTGATATGCTCCGCTTTAAGTGCTGGTACTACGATACTGCCATTGCTGACGGCAACGAGGACAGAATCAATGAAATGCTCCCGAACAATCTTCCCGATGATATTCAAAAGCTGTATGACCATGCCCACAGCGATGACGAAGATTAATTTTGATAATTTGTAAATTCACAAAATTCCGCTCTCCAAACGGAGGGCGTTTTATTTTGTGCTATTTTATTTTATTCCGAAATATTTTATGTAGCTTTCAATGTTGCAGTTGATTTCTTCAAAAATTTTCTGCACCCCGTCAATTCTTAAATTCTCATGATAAACCTTTGCTCTGCCCTCACTGTCAATTTCAATCAGCAAAACATTCTCACCGTCAACCTCAGCATAAACATCGCACGATAACTCCGGATATTTCACCTAACCACCTCGGTAATTTATATGAGGATACATTATGTAATTTAACTTGTAATCGCTTTTGCGATGTGTTATACTCGGGTTAGAAACTGAAAGAGGCAGAGTTATGGTAAGAGAAATTGTACATGATCCTATGTTTTTACAGAGAAAGTCGGAGGACGCAACACAGGCAGATTTGCAGACGGCACAGGATTTGCTCGACACACTCAGGGCAAATTTTGACCGTTGTGTGGGCATGGCGGCTAACATGATAGGCGTTGCAAAGAGGATAATCGCAATTAATGACAACGGGAAATATCTTGTTATGTTCAATCCCGAAATCATTAGCAAATTTGGTGAATTTGAAACCGAGGAAGGCTGTCTTTCGCTTGACGGCGAACGCAAAACAGTTCGTTACAAAACGATAAAAGTAAAATATTTCAACGAAAATTTCAAGCAGATAAAACGCAGTTTTTCAGACTTTACCGCACAGATTATTCAACATGAAATTGACCATTGCAACGGGATTCTGATTTGAAGTTAATACAAAGCCTTCTCTCCCCGACAGTCACACGGTACAATGTGTGGCTGTCGGGTTTTATTTTGCACATTTATTTTGCACAAAAGTTTTACTGTAATTTATTCATTGCAACTAATTTCACCGTCAATCTGAACCTTTTTTGGATTATTGTCTTGTAAAAATTCACGAAATTGCACGGCAGAATATTTTGCAATTGCACTTTGAATTATATTGTGCTATAATATTAATACAATAGAAACAACTGAGGTGATAATTATGATTAAGAAAAGCTCAAAAATTATTATGATTGTTTCAATAACACTTGCAAGCATAATGCTTTTAACGGCAATTGCATTTATAGCACAAAGGATTTACATAAACAAAGACATACTTTCAGAATCTCCCGAAAAAATAATTGACATAATTATGGACGGTGATGAATACCATAACGGAATTCGTTCGAGTTCAGCCATTGACGGTACAGACTATACCTGTTTTGACAAAGTCTATATTTCCATAGCACTTGCCGACCGTTATCAAGACAGCGTTTACATGAAAGTTCCCTACAATGAGGGCGACGATTCTTTCTATATCGGTGATGAAAACAAAATAATCACGGGCAAAATCAACGCACTTTATAAATTTGACAAAACGGTTATTGTAATGTGTGACGATGTGTACTATGTGATTGACACGGACGAATACACAGTTCCTCAGAATTTTGAGGAAGGTAAAAATATTGATTACAAGCCCGATCAATATTCCGAAAAAGAATTTAGAAATAAATATCCGAACTATAAAAGTTTTGAATGTTTTTACAGCCGTTTGTGTCAGCCTGTTGCCGATGATTTCGATTGAGAGGTGATGTGTCATGAAGAAAAGTTCAAAAATAATTGCCGCAATTTTTATTACTCTCCTCTCCCTTATTCTGATTGTGTCGGCATTTTTGCTCCTGTTTGAGGGAATAAAATTAAGCTACGATCCGTCCGATGAAAGCAAATCGTTGGATTACTATGACATTGACGATGTAAAATACTATGTTTATCAGCAGAAAGTTGCCGTCACTATGAACGGTGACAACGACAGTCTTGATGTGAGAACGGGAAAATATCGTGACAACTGGCTGAATGACAGTTCCGAAAATGTGCTTAAAGGCAAGTTTGAAAAGGTCGGCTGGAATGACGATAAGCTCTATATTTTATCGGATGATAAGTATTATGAGTTTGACATCAACAGCTACGAAATTCCGAAAAATTATAACGGCAGTTCGTTAGAAACTGCCTATTCGTTAAAAGAATATTCAAAATCACAGTTTGAGAAAAACTTTAAAAATTTCGATTCATTTGATTGGTATGACAATTAACAAGGCGGTGATTTTATGAAAAACAATAAAACTCTCAAGTACACAGGAATTATACAAGGTGTACTCATTGCAACTCTGTTACTGCTTGCCATTTGGATTCAAGTGACATTTTTATATAACACATACTATTGTGAAGATTATACTTTTGATTTTCTTAGAAATATGGGCATTGGTTATTGGGATTTACGGAATAATTCTTCAGCGTTTTTCCTCATAAATTCCATTGCGGAAACTATAGCTTATTTTTTAGGTTTGATGCGTCTTTATGTTCTTAAAATAATTTTTCAGATTATTGCCGCTGCAGCGTTAACCTTGCCTGTTATTTTAGGCTATCTGTCAATATTCCGCAAAAACATAGTTGCAAACGGATTGATTATTGCAGGTTCGGCATTGACTTTGTTATCCGCATGTCGGAGTCTTTTCTCTACCCTATTTGAACTTGCCCGTGGATTTGGCGAATTTACTTTGGTTCAAGTAGTTTTAATAATTGTGATACTGATAAAAATAGGATTGATTGCCGTTTCAATACTGCGAATAAAACAGATTAAAAAATCAAATCAGTTACAGTAAATAACTAAGCGGTGATTTTATGAAAACAAATAAAATCCTTAAAGTTACGGGAATTATGCAGAGTGTTCTCATCGGCATATTGCTGTTGTTTGCGATTTGCATTGAGGCAATGAGCCGTATGAATTTTTATACATACGACTATTCACTCAATTTTGATTATTCTTCTTTTTGGGCAATCCACGGCGACTACCCGGTCCTATTCATTTTCAACACTCTTTTTACAACCTTTGCATCTTTCTCAAGCTTGTTAGAAAATTATGTTTTATATGTTATTTTTGAAATTATGGATATTGCATCGTTGGTATTGCCCGTATATCTCGTTTACAAATCCATACGCAGTAAAAGCACGATGGCAAACGGATTGATTATTATATCATCTGCTGTTACTTTTATGATTATGGTTGCTTACGGAGCTTATACCCTTCTTGAAATAATTCGCGGTGCTGAAACATTCAATATTTACAGCATAATTTTAATCTTCATAATGTTGATAAAAGTTACATTGTGCATTGTTTCACCGCTCAGAATAAGGGCAATTAACAACGCAGTCGAATAGTATTACATATAAACAAGACAGTTTACGGCTGTCTTGTTTTGTTATTTATTAAAATTTCTTCATTGTATAACCCTTTCCCTACAAAATCTACGGGGATAGTTGCTGTGAACATTGACATATATTGCTGATTTAATATTCCAAATTTAATATTGCTAATTTGGAATTATAATGGTATAATTCGTGTAGATGTTGCGGAGGTGTTGTCGTGAAAAAATTTGTATCGTTTTTACTTGCTCTTATGATGATTTTCGGGAGCAATACCCTTGCTTTTGCAACTGACAAAACAGACACACAAAATAGCTCCACCTCCGATGAATCGGACGGCGGTTCAATGCCTACGGATTTTGCGATAATTCTTCTGCTTATCGCAGGCGGTACGGCAGTCGCAAGCTTTAAACGCCACAGAAATGACCGTGACGATTACGATGAACCCGATGATGACACGGAAGAAGAAATTTGATTTTACATTATTAAAAACAACAAAGCCGACAGAATACAATCGCTGTATCTGCCGGCTTGATTTATTTTTAATTAAATTATTCAACCTCAAGAAGTTTTTTGTTCACTCTGTTTGTAACATCAAGATAATATGCAAGGTCAGCCGATGAAAGTTCGTCCTCATCAATTTTTGAAACCTTGTCCATATATGTGTTGTACTGACTCAAAAGTTCGGTATATTCGGAAAGCATTGTTACATCATTTGCATCATAGCTTTTCATAAAGTCAACATACTTGTTCATAAACTCTTCGTACTCGTCCATCATCTCTTTGAATGAGGGAGTAACAGTATCACTGTCCGACTTTTCTTCTTTTGAACTTTCCTTTTTAGAGCTTTCTTCTTTTTTGCTTTCCTGCTTTTTGGAACTCTGCTCTTTCTTTGAAGACTCTTTATTGCTTGACTCATCATCAGGTGCATAAACACTGACATTCATAGTATTGTCGTCTTCAAATATAAGCGTAACTTTGTAACCATCCCTGTTTTTGGCCATATAACCTGTGTCGTCCTCCAAACAATCAATGCTAAATCCCTTATCTTTACATTTGTTAATGTATTTTGAAAAATCGGACTTTGAAGTTTTTGCAATAACTGCCAAAAAGCTATCTGATGAATCCCACATAATCTCTCCTGTCTTAGAGATAGGGACAGGAATAAAACTTCCGAGGCCATCCGAAGGCCACTCAATAGTTCCATAGGTTGTGGGCTCTTTTTCTTCTGAGGTGTCAGAACTTTCGACAACACTGTTATCATTGTTCTTGCTTTCTCCGCAGCCTGACAATGACACAGACATAAGTATTGCAAGCGACATTGCCGCAGCGGCAAATAATTTTTTCTTTTTCATAGTTTTACTCTCCTTAAAATATTTATAATAAAAAACTAAATCAATAGGCAAACACTACAAACGGGATTATTAAAATTAAACCTACTAAGGTAAGAATTGTCGGAAGCGATTGTGTCGGGGATTTTATAACTCCCTTTCTGAACAAAACAGATGAGACAAAAAGAATAGTTTGCAATGCGGAAATTATTGCGTCAATTAAAAGTCTTGAAGAATATCTGAGTTGTGAAAATTCGCCCATTGCAATTATTCCGCATATTATCGCACCGATTATTGCAACAACACCGAAGCCGCTTTTTCTGTACGCTTCGTCAGCTTTTTTCTTTTCGGCTTTGCGTTCTTTTTCGTCCTCTCTTTCCCACTTTTTATATTCCATTTCTTTGTAAGTATCATTTCTGATGCGTTCAACCTCAACTGCATCACCATAGACAATAACCTCACTTGAACCGCAGTACGGACAATGCAAAGTTTTATTACTGCTGTCGGCTGTCATCACACCGCCGCATTCCTTGCATTTCAGCTGAACTCGCTCGGTTTTGTCTTTATTTGTAATCTTTGCACCGCAGTTTTTACAAAAAGAAGAACTGTCCTCAATTTTCTCGCCGCAATTACTACAAAACACAACATATCACCCTCAGTAATAATTTGTATTTATTATAGCATACTATCCTTTTAAAAGCAATACTATCTTTAATAATTTATTTATTTTTATCCTTTTAAAAGATAATATTTACTTGGTGATAAACAATGCTAAACCTTAAAGAAATAGGTAACAGAATTAAAAAATACAGAAAGCAAAAAGGGTTCACACAGGCACAGCTTGCGGAAATTATCGACATTTCAACAATTCATATGTCACACCTTGAAACAGGCTCTGTTGCAATGTCGCTTGAATGTATGATAAAAATATGCAACACGCTTGAAATATCGCCTGATGATTTGCTGATTGGTGAATTTGAACTTAACAATAACGCCACAATAAAACAGCTTGCAGAAATAACCAAAAATCTTTCTTCGGACGAAAACAAACTGCTGATAGATTTTGCACTTTTGCTTGAAAAAAACAAGCCTAACAGAAATTAAAAAAGCCGACAGAACACATTGCTGTATCTGTCGGCTTATTATTATGCTTAAAAACTAATTCATATTATTGTTTAATTCGTTTGAAGAATTTATTATTTCTCTGATTTCATTTTCGGCTTGTCTGACTTCTTCTAAAAATGCTCTTGATGAAACACGCAACGCACCGTTGCCCAGAATTATCATCTGTTCGAGTGCGTCGGATGTTACGACACGCACCTTGTTGGTTTTGGCAAGCTTGTGAGAGGTTTTCTCAATGAACATATCGGCGGTTTCTGCCTCTTTGGTATATACTATGCTGATATTATTCACGGTTTCAACCTCTCTGTGTTCGCCCTTTACCTTGTACGCATCAAACACGAGAATAAGGTTGCACTTGCTGTAGCCTTGATAGTTGCAGAGAATGTTTATCAGAGCGTGCCTTGCACCGTCAAGACTTCTTTCGGAAAGCTCTTTGAGGTGTTCCCACGCAAAAATAACATTGTAGCCGTCAACGAGCAGATACTCCGTGCCGTCATACACGGGGGATTTTTTATACTTTTCAGCCGCCTTGTCAATTGACGAAACCGCCTTGACATGACGCTTTTCGGGAGCGTGTTTTCTGCGTGTCACAGGGCCGTAGGTCTGTTCAAAAATCTGCATAAGCTCCTTGTCGAGAGCAAAAATATCGTCCTGAGTTTTGCACTTTGCAAAAGCGTTTTCGCTGTTTGTGCCGATTTCATCGTCTTTCGGAGCATCGAGAATACTCGGCAGATGCATATGCTCACCGACCTCATTCCACGGCACATTGTAGCCTGCTCCGTGAGAACAGAACACAGAACCGCACGGATTGTCAACATCGGCATCGCAATCGTAGCCGATTTGTGCAATAACTTCATCACTGTTGTGACACGGCTCATAGCCTTTAAGACTGCACGAAAGTCTGCCTCTGCCGTGAGTGTACTGCATAACTTCTTTTGTGTAGTTGCCCATTTCGGACACGGGTGCAGTACCTGTGAGAACGGAATTTTCTCCCTTGGCTTCGGGAGAATTGAAAGTACCGCTCATCCGCTGAATATCTGACATTGCCCGTCCCACATTTTCGTTAGGCACTTCAAGCGTAAAATCATAAACAGGCTCAAGCAGAATGCTCTTTGCACAACGCAGTCCCTGCCTTACGGCGCGGTAGGTTGCCTGTCTGAAATCTCCGCCCTCGGTATGCTTTGCGTGAGCTTTTCCCGAAACAAGCGTGATTTCAATATCTGTAATCGGCGAGCCTGTCAGCACACCGAGATGTGTTTTTTCGCAGAGGTGAGTAAGAATCAGCCTTTGCCAATTGCGGTCGAGCAAGTCCTCTTTGCAGCGGGAATTTATTGTAATTCCGCTGCCACGCTTTGCAGGTTTCAAAAGGAGGTGAACCTCTGCATAGTGTCTTAACGGCTCAAAATGACCGACACCCTCAACCGTATTTTCGATAGTTTCTTTATAGATTATACTGCCTGTGCTGAACGATACATTCATACCGAAACGCTCTTTTATTATGCACCTCAGCACCTCAAGCTGAATTTCACCCATAAGTCGGATGTGGATTTCACCGAGTCTGCTGTTCCACACAACATTTAGCTGAGGATCTTCGTTTTCAAGCGTTTTCAGCTTTGTGAGAGCCGTGTGGGCGTCTGTCCCGTCCTCTAATTCAACCTTGTAAGTAAGGACAGGTTCGAGTACGGGAACTCCGGAATTTTTCTCAACACCCAAGCCGTCACCCGATGAAGTGAATGTTATTCCCGTTACCGCACAAACGGTTCCTGCAACAGCCTCCTCAACGGCTGTGAATTTCTCGCCTGAATAAATTCTTATTCTGTTTACCTTTTCGGCATTGGTATTTTTTTCGCTTTGGAGAATTTCACGCACTTTAAGACTTCCGCCCGTAATTTTCATAAATGTAAGGCGGTTGCCCTGATTATCCTCTGCAATTTTATAGACCTTTGCACCGAACTCAGCACCGTAAGAGGGCATAACCGTGTATTCGTCAAGCAGATTCAAAAATGCCTTTACACCGTCAAGTTTGAGTGCCGAACCGAACATACACGGAAAGATTTTGCGTTCCTTAATCGCACCTGTTATGTCGGTCTTTTCAACGGCATCTGTTTCATAATATTTTTCAAGAATTTTTTCATCACATACGGCAACACTTTCACGAAAGCCGTCGGAGTTCGGATAGGTGAAATCAACGCAGTTTTCGTCAAGCCCTGTACGCAGTTGTGCCATAACGGAGAGCTTGTCCGCACCGTCAAGATCCATTTTGTTGACGAAGATAAAACACGGCACATCGTACTTTTTGAGCAGCTTCCAAAGTGTGCAGGTGTGACTCTGAACGCCGTCAGTTCCGCTGATTACAAGAATTGCGTAGTCAAGCACCTGAAGCGTACGCTCTGCCTCTGCAGAAAAATCAACATGACCCGGGGTGTCAAGCAGAGTAAATTCCGTGTTGTTGTACTTCATAACAGCCTGTTTTGAAAAAATTGTAATTCCACGGTCACGCTCAAGCGAAAAAGTGTCAAGAAACGAATCCCTGTGGTCAACCCGTCCAAGCCTTGTTATGCTGCCTGAGGAATACATAAGCGCCTCTGAAAGCGTAGTTTTTCCCGAATCCACATGAGCCAAAATGCCGACTGCAATTTTTTTCATTTTATCACCACACCCGAAAATTCATACACTGTATTGTACCATACAGAAATTTTTTTGTAAATCAAAACAGACCGCCTGATTTATCGCAATCGAGCGGTCATATTTTTCTGCATATTTCTTTTAAAGAATTGTTTCCATACCGATTTTTTGAACCTTAAAACCGATATGCTCATAAAATTTTATTGCATTATCATTGCCTGCCCACACATTGAGCGTAACATTATAGCAACCGCTGTTCTTTGCAAAATCAATAACATAATTATACAGCTTTGTGCCGATATGCGTCCCCCTTGAATCCTCGTCTACGCACAAATCGTCAATGTACAGGGTTTTTATATCCGTGACCGATTTATTTTCAAGGTCTTGCTTAAAAATGCAAAAGGCATATCCTTTTACTTTTCCGTTAAGTTCTGCAACAAAAATCGGCTTTTGCTCATCAACAATTATTCGCTCAAGCTCTTCATCGGTATATTTCTTCTCGCCGACTGTAAAAAGGTCGGGGCGGATATCGCTGTGAACCTTGTGAACCTCAAAAAGGAGCCTGTCAATCTGCGGTATGTCTGCAAATTTTGCCCGTCTTATTGTTACTTCACACATAATTTCATCTTCCAATCATATAAAAAAGTACCTTATACAATTTCGTTTTGCCGAAATCTTTAACATCTATTTTACCACATAAAAAAATCAATGTAAACAAAGTAAAAAGGCTTGCGGCAAAAATCGACCGCAAACCTTTTCGGAAGTAAGTATGAACGAAAGTAATTATCAGTTTTATGTGGTTATATAAGGTTCTTGTAAAGCTCTGCAATTTCTTCAACACTTGCAGAACAAATCTGTTGGTTTTATTGTACACTCATATGTCTAAAATATCAAGGACTATTTTAACATTTTTGTGCCTTTCGCTGTCATTTGCGTTAAAAACTTGTACTTTGCAAAAAAAAATGGTATAATGTAGTCAGAACAAAATTTACATAACCAAGGAGTTGACATATATGTATGAAGAAATTTATGCTCAGGCAAAACAGGCTTGTAATGAGCTTTGCGATGCTGCCAAGCTTAAAGAGGGCAGTATTGTTGTAATCGGCTGTTCTTCAAGCGAGGTTGCAGGCGGAACTATCGGACACAATTCAAGTCTTGAAACCGCTCAGGCTGTTTTCAAGGGTATTTACGAAGTGCTTTGTGAAAGAAAAATTTACCTTGCCGCACAATGCTGTGAACACCTCAACCGTGCAATAATCGTTGAGCGAGAGGCTGTTCCGAACGCTGAAATCGTGAATGTTGTTCCTCAGCCAAAGGCAGGCGGTTCGTTTGCCACAACGGCGTACAGAACCTTCAAAGATCCCGTTGCCCTTGAAGAAATCAAGGCTGACGCAGGTCTTGACATCGGCGGAACACTTATCGGTATGCACCTTAAAAGAGTTGCCGTGCCGGTAAGACTCGGTATTGACCGTATCGGACAGGCAATTCTGCTTGCGGCAAGAACCCGTCCTAAATTCATCGGCGGTTGCCGTGCCGTATATGATGACAGGCTTTAATTTAATACAACTTTTTACAAGCGTCAGTTTTACGGCTGCCGCTTGTTTTTTATGCTGTTTTTTTAAAATTTCAACATATTACCGCCCGTTCCATAAATTTGCGACATACAATATCAAAGAAAAGTTTGCATTTTTCACTAACTGTGGTATAATTTAATGAGATTATTTTTATCTGGAGGTACTATGAGCGGTATAATTGTTTCTGTTATTGTTCCCTTTCTTGAAAGCAATAACAAGTTGATAGATACTCTGTCTTCAATTTCCGACCAAAAAAATATTAGTCAGGATAATATTGAAGTGCTTATTGTTGACGCTACCGAAAATACTGCAAGCAAAGGTACAATTGCAAATATGCCGATGTGCAAGGTAATTCATGCGAAAGCGGTTGAATGCTTTGCCGACGCCTGCAACCTTGCCGCGTCAAAAGCAGTCGGCAGATATATTACCGTGTGTAATTGCGGCGACACATTCAGCAATAATTATTTTGAAGACTGTGTAAAGATATTTGACAAAAAAGCCGAAATTCCGTTTGTTGCAGGTCACAGATTTTGTGTGAACCCTGTTTTCAGAGAAAAGAAGGAATTCAGACTTAACAAAGGTCACATTGAATCTGGCATTGTCAGCCTTTTTGACAATCCCAACCTCATCAACCTTGAGCTTACGGGTACATTTTATAAAGCTGAAATTTTCAAATCTTACAAAATGAACAACAAGCTCAAATACGAAAGTGCCGATGATTTTGCACTCAGGATTCAGCTTGATTATCCCGAATATATGTATCTTGATGAGATTGAATTTGACTACTTTATGCCTGTAAGCGACGATTTTATGTACTATGTTCCCACAAACTATAAGGATTGGTACACGGATTCGCTTAACAACTTTTTAAAGCCTCTCATAAAAGACAGCAAGGACAAGAGCGGCAAGATTCCTGCATTTATCCAGTTCTATATTGTTTTCAACATTTCAACAAAGTTTCTTGCAAATATGAATAACCGTAACAAGCATAATATGAACGATGAGGAGCTTGCGGTATTCCTTGAAACGGCAAGAGAATGTTTCAATTTTGCAAATGACGGTTTTGTTCTCAACAAAGACAAATACCGTTCTCTCGGCTACAGTGAAGAAGCTGCCGAGATGTTCTATATGATAAAGCACAACTGTAGTTTTAAGGATATGCCCTTTGAATATTCCGAGGGCAAAAAAGAGGTCTATCTCAACTGCAATAATGTTTTTGTTTCAAAGCTCACAGATCAAAGAGTCGGTATGCATGTTATGGACTACCGTAACGGCAGACTCGTTATTGACGGCTCGTTCAGACAGGTTTTTGACCTTGATGATTTTGAGCTTTATGTTCAGTTTAACGACAAAAGACAGATTCTTACAAACACGGATCGCTACTCCTTAACAAAATACTTCGGTATCAGTGCTTACAAAAAATTTACATTTCACCTTGAGCTTGAGCTTGACCCGGAAAATCCGCAGCAGACTGTGGCATTCTTTGCAAGATACAAGGATTCAATTATTCCGCTCAAGCTTTCATTCCTGCACCATTGGTCTAAGTTTACAATCAAGCCAAAGAACTCCTACTGGAGATTCAACAAGTATGTTGCCTATATTGACAACTCAAGCACAATTGTAATCTGCCACGCATCTGCTATGGATACATTCAAGAGAGAACTCAAATTCCTCCCCTATGTTTTCAAGGAGAGTAAACGCAGCTTCATTACAAGAATTCAGTATTGGCTTACAAGACCTTTCTTCAAGAACAAGAAAATCTGGCTCATGTACGATAAGCTGTACAAGGGCGGCGACAGCTGTGAATATCTTTACAGATATTGTGCAGACAAAAAGGACGGCATTTCAAGATACTACATCATTGACAAGAACACTTCCGACTATAAGCGACTTAAGGCTGACGGACTCAAGCCTGTCAAGAACCGTTCTTTCAAGCACAAAATGCTGTTCTTGAATACAGATATTGCGCTCATAACAAACTCAAATGTATTCCCGTTCAACGGCTACAGTATGGACCGTTCAAGATTCATCAGGGGCTTGTGCAACTTCCCGTCAATGTGCCTACAGCATGGACTTTCGGTTCAAAAGTGTGCAATGGCTCAGCAGAGAATTGTTGACAACACACAGATGTACTTCCTTGCGTCAAAGTATGAGTACAAAAACCTGAGCAATCATGTTTACAACTATCAGGATTTTGACATTCTCAAGATGACAGGCATCGGCAGATATGACGGACTTATCAATAACGATAAAAAGCAGATTCTGCTTTCACCCACCTGGCGTATGTACAATGCAATGCCTGTTACAACAAGCGAGGGTGAACAGAGAGCTTACAATCCCGAATTTAAGCACACAACCTACTACAAAATCTATAACGACCTTATCAACAATAAAAAGTTGATTGACACGGCAAAGCGTACAGGCTACAAGATTAAGTATGTGCTTCATCCGATTTTAAGCTCACAGGTCAACGACTTTATCCCTGACCCGTATGTTGAGGTTGTTTCATCGGTCGGTGATTTCAACTACGAAACAGCCTTTCAGGAATCAAGCCTTATGGTAACGGACTATTCGGGCGTTCAGTTTGACTTTGCTTATATGAAGAAACCGCTTGTATATTTTCATCCGTCACAGCTTCCCGCACACTATGATGACGGCGGATTCTTCTATGATACAATGGGATTCGGTGAAATCTGTACTGAAAGCGATCAGCTGGTTGACCTGCTCTGCGAATATATGGAAAACGGCTGTAAAATGAAACCTAAGTATGTTGAAAGAGTTGAAGATTTTTATCAGTTTGACGATCATAACAACTGTGAAAGAATTTACAACGAAATCATCAAGTATCAGCAACAGGTTAATAAAGACAAATTAAAATAACATTTAAGCGGTCGGCTTTTGAGTTGGCCGCTTTGTTTTGCTCTTATTCGTCAAAGACGATATATCTTTTTCATTTTTTGAACATATGTACAAATTTTGTATATATTGTTTAAAAAAGACTCGTTTTTCTTTTGAAATACTACACTGAATAAATTGTTACCGTAATCAAATTGTGATATAATTGATACTTGGATTAACATTGCGTATTTAGCAAAAATTGTTATAAAAGGCAAAATCCGGTCAGAAACCGACAGGTCAAAATGCCCTGTATTTCAGGATTTCCTTTTACGGAGGTTTAAAAAATGAGCAAGACCAAACGACAGTCCGGCATTGAATTGCTGAGAATTATTGTGATGATGCAGATAATTTTTCTGCACGCTTATCAGTACGGATTACTTCATAATGCTTCAAAGGCTGCAGGCGATATTGACGGTACATTGGTAACATTTGTATGGTCGTTCTGCAGAGCGCCTGTTGATGTGTTTATTATGATAAGCGGATATTTTATGATAACATCGCAGTTTGATATAAAAAAGACCATACGGCGCAGCGGAAAAATCTACGGTGCAATGATTTTTTACTCGATTGTGCTTTCGATAATTTTCTTCATAAGCGATCCGTCACTCATAAATATAAATTCCGTTATAAGTGCGTTCACTCCGCTAATGTCACGAACTTGGTATTTTCTGAGCAATTATTTGATTATTCTTCTGCTCAGCCCGTTCCTCAACAAAATGCTTGCGTCACTCTCAAAAAAACATTACCTCTACTTTATGGGAATTGTTTTTGTGGTAGTAAGCCTATGGTCAACGCTTGCGGAAATTGACGGAGTACGTAACGTTATCAGCGTCAACAAAGTACTTGATCCTTATATGGGCAAGAGTCTTAGCGGATTCCTTTTGATGTACATAATCGGCGGTTATCTGAGGTTGTTTGTAAAGCAACAACCTCTTGAGAAAAGAAAACTTAATTTCAAATATCTCGGCATTTTCGCCGCTCTTTGTGTATCGGACTTTGTGCTGGCTTCTGTTTTTCCGCAGTACAAGCCGGCATTCGGTATGTTCAACAACCCGCTTGTCCTCGCCGAATCGGCAATGCTGATTCTCTTTTTCAGGGATTTCAATTTCAGCTCAAAATTTGTCAATACAGTAGCCGGCACAACACTCGGTGTATACGCTATCCACGAAAATCCGTATGTTCGTGATTGTCTGTGGCATGTTGCAAACTTCAGCAATAAGCACCTCTATGACACCCTGATTTATATTCCGATTGTAATTATAACAGTCATTTTAATATTCGCAGGTTGCAGCATAATCGAGCTTTTAAGACTTAAACTCTTCGAATTTGTCGGCAATAAAATCAACGCCCGCAAAACGGTAACATCAGTCAGCCCCAATCAAAAGGCGAAATAAAAAAGGCACAGAACAATGTTCTGCACCACGGGCTTGCGTGCGCGCATAAAGCTTTGAATAATCCAGCCGAAAAAGCGGCGGCAAAGACGGTAAAATTGAAACAAGCCTGTCAAAAAACAGGCTTGCAACAACCGCCGGATGGGCAGTCAATAAATTTAATCAGTTCTTTTTTGGAACAAACATTTTGGCTATATCAGTCTTTTCTTTTTGAGAAGGCTGATTTTTTATTGCAGAATTTATTTTACAGATTCATTTCCGAAAGCTCTTTTGCGGTTGCGTCAACGAGCTTTTCACACTTTTTTGTGTTTTCGCCGATCATTCCGCCAACGCTGAAAAGCCCGCCTGTGATTGAATCCAATGCCGCATTTTTAGCTACATTGTCCATACCCGCCTGAGTGGACTTTTGAATTGAGAATTTCTGCGTTTCCTTGCCGAAACCGCTTTTCATAATCCACACCTGATTTTGACTGTCAAGTGCGGGAAAGGTTATTACGGTAGCCATTCCGTGCTTTGTAAGCGAGGGAACTCCTGCCGAAAAATTCTTATCCTTAATTGCCTCATACAGGCTTTCAATCGAATAAGTATTCTTTGTTTTAATATTTTTTACTTTTACACCAAATGCCACAGTGAATACCTCTCAATCAGTTATTACCCCAAACATTGCCGTCCTTGTCCGTAAACTTGCCTGTGAGAACCATAATAAAGTCAACAAGCCAACCGATTCCGAATACACCGCAGGTCAAAAGCCAGATGATACCTGTTCCGATTTTGCCTGTCATAAATCTGTGAACACCGAGTTCACCAAGGAAAAATGTGATCAATACTGCCGCTGTTTTGCTCATTTGTAAGCACTCCTTTAAATTTTATTTGTGTAAGTACACTATACAGAATAAAAATTATAAATGCAACAATTTGGCAGCAAGGTCAGTTTTTCGGCAAGAAAGTCATAAAAGCACAAAGGACATTGCCAAATGACAATGTCCTCTGCGAATGAGTTAAAATGAATAAACCTGTTATCTGTTTTGAATTGCAATTTTTCTGTATGTATCAAACTTAACCCACTTTGCAAAGAAATCCGCATCGTTGATATTGTCAAGTTTTGAGTACTCGGAAAGGAATTGCTGAATTTTTTCGTTGCTGTCGGCGAGAACCTCGAAGCCTCTGCCGTTTACAACAGGAACACCGCCGTAGCTGTACTCCGATGTCGGAACAATATCGGTAATCTTGCGGTCACGAATCTTTACGGCAACGCTGTCACGAAGAACTATAATATCAAAGCTGTCGGGGTACTTATAGCTTTCGCCCTCAACAGGGATTGTATCCCCCTTTGTATAGGTTTCCTTGACAGGCTGATATTTGAGAACATTAAGGCTTGAAGTGTCGTAGAAAAACTCTTCAAAAATGTCGCCTCTTGCCTCAAGTGAGCCGAGTACGAATGACGCCTTTTTCGCATCATCGGCTTTTTCTTCAACCGAATCAACAACACCGCAGGCTGATGTCATATTTGACACACGGTCAATCAAAATAAGCTCGCCGAGTGTTTTATGCTTTGAGAAAAGGTCAACCGCAATCGGCTCTGCAAGCAGAATTGTGCAGACTGCGATTCCGTTCTTTGTGAGTGAATCGGCAGGAATATGCTCCCCTGTGTTCACATCAACAGCGTACTTGATTTCGGAAACGATACCCGAAATAGTCTTTGTGCCGAGCTTTACAAGATAATCCTTGCCGGCTGTAAGCTGTTCGTCATCCATCCAGAGAATTGACGCTGTAAGCTCCTGATAGGACGCAAGATTTGTGTCCTTTGTAATTACACAGCCACGGGATACATCAACTTCCTTGTCAAGTGTGATTGTAACGGGCTGTCCCTTGAAAGCAGTTTTAACATCTTTATCTGTCATAAGGATCTGCTTTACATGAGCCTTTTCATTGCTCGGGAGTGTTACGATTTCATCGCCTATGTTGATACTGCCCGACTCAATCTGTCCCTGAAAGCCTCTGAATGTGTGGTCGGGACGGCAAACTCTCTGAACAGGAAGATAGGATCCTTCTTCCTCCTCCGAGGAATCAACATCAACAGTTTCGAGATACTGAAGCAGAGGAACACCGTTGTACCACGGAATGTTTTCGGACTTTACGGTAACATTGTCGCCCTCTGTTGCGGAAAGCGGAATGATGTAGATATCGTCAAGTAAAAGCTCGTTTTTAAGTTCTTCAATCTGCTTTACGATTTCGTCAAAGCGTGACTTGCTGTACTTTACCAAATCCATCTTATTAACGGCAAAGACAAAATGTCTTATACCCATAAGCTTACAGATTCTTGCGTGCCGTCTTGTCTGAACAAGAACACCCTGTGATGCGTCAATGAGGATAACTGCGAGGTCTGCAAAAGATGCGCCTACAGCCATGTTTCTTGTATATTCCTCGTGACCTGGTGTGTCGGCAACGATAAAACTGCGGTTGTCGGTTGTGAAGTAGCGATAAGCAACATCTATTGTGATGCCCTGCTCACGCTCAGCCATAAGACCGTCAAGCAAAAGCGAATAGTCAATGTCACCGCTGCGACTGCCGACCTTACTGTCAAGCTCAAGCGCCTTTTCCTGATCGGCATAAATAAGCTTTGCGTCATAAAGTATGTGACCTATGAGTGTTGATTTACCGTCATCAACACTGCCGCAGGTAATAAATTTAAGTAAACCTTTCATCAGAAGTAACCCTCCCTTTTTCTGCGTTCCATACTGCCCTGTGCCTCGTTGTCAATTACTCTGGAGGTACGCTCCGAAGAAACGGAGCTGAGGGTTTCGTCAATAATTTCATCAAGAGTTGTTGCAGTTGACTCTATGCCGCCTGTAAGAGGATAACAGCCGAGTGTTCTGAAACGAACCGATTTCAATTCGGGTACTTCGCCCTCTTTGAGCGGAAAACGATCGTCATCAACCATAATAATGTTGCCGTCACGGTAAACAACAGGTCTTTTTGCCGCAAAGTAAAGCGGAACGATGTCAATTTTTTCCCTTTGAATGTACTGCCATATGTCCTTTTCTGTCCAGTTGGAAATCGGGAACACACGAATGCTTTCGCCCTTATTGATTTTTGTGTTGTAAAGCTTCCACATCTCGGGGCGCTGGTTCTTAGGATCCCATGCCTGTGCTTTATTTCTGAAAGAGAAAATTCTTTCCTTGGCTCTTGACTTTTCCTCATCTCGTCTGCCGCCGCCGAATGCCGCAGTAAAGCCGTATTTGTTGAGAGCCTGTTTGAGAGCCTGTGTTTTCATAATATCTGTGTAAGCCGCACCGTGATCAAACGGGTTGATACCTTTTTTAACACCTTCTTCATTGGTGTAAACGAGCATTTCAATTCCGAGCTTCTTTGCTGTGTCATCACGGAATTTTATCATATCCCTGAACTTCCATGTTGTGTCAATGTGGAGGAACGGGAACGGCGGTTTTTCGGGATAAAACGCCTTCATTGCAAGGTGGAGCATAACCGAGCTGTCCTTGCCTATTGAGTAGAGCATAACAGGCTTTTCGCACTCTGCCGCAACTTCTCTGATTATGTATATAGCTTCTGCTTCAAGCTCATCTAAATGTGAAAGCTGACTCATACCTTATCTCCTTTTCACGGAAATACTTACAAAGTGTTTCCTTAGTATTTGTTTGATTCTTTTTGATTTATATCAATCTTAATGACCTCGCCATGCGGTTTTTCAATTAACCATGAGAGGATATCTCCGTTCTTTTCGGTGTGAACCTTACTGCCCATACCGCCGATATCAGAACCGAGGAAAAAGCTGATTGCATATGCGGGACATTCTTTTATGCAGGAGGTGCAGCCCCAGCAATCCTTGGGATATTTGATGTACGCTTTGCCGTTTTCGTCAGTCTTGATAAGACTTCCGGGGCAGACATTGCGACACTTTTTGCAGCCTATGCACTTGGACTTGTCAATTACTATGCTCATACTTTTCACCTCCCGTTACAAGGTCACGAATAATAATTTTTATCTCGCCGTTTTCAAGACGGGAATTAACATACTTGTTAAAGTTCCTGTCGTCCTTTTCGGGATAGTCAAGGTTTTCGGCAAAGCTGTGCCAGCGTGTTTCCTTTCTCGCTCTGAGGTGAGCAATTACGCTTTTGCAGACCGTAAGCCTTTCTTTAAGCTCGCAGATATACATAAGCTCCTGAAAATCTTCTGCATAGAGGTCATCTGTGAGCGTTTCAAGCTGTCTGATTTTGCAGTCGGCAATGTCAAGCTGTTTTTCGTTGAAACGGTAGTTTGTTTTTATACCGCCTGCGTAGCTGTCCATAACCGTCTGCATTGCCTCTTCAAGCTGTTCCGTGGTGTAGAGTGAATGGCGGTCTGTGAGATATTTCTCGGTTTCCCTGAGGTGATAATTTGTATCTTCATCGCTGATTTTCTCAAAGCTTTCTTTGCTGTCAATATACTTAACTGCCGAAAGCCCTGCAATTTCACCCTCTGCAAGAGCGCCCGTAACATACTTCTGCGGACAACCACCTGCAACATCACCGCCTGCAAAAAGTCCTTCAATTGTGGTCGCACGGTCTGTGTCAACCCAGTAACCGCTTGCCGTGTGACCGCCTACGATGTACGGCTCTGTTCCCTCAATTTCAACATTCTGCCGTGAAGGATTTCTTCCGCTTTCAATCCACTTGATTGTCTGCGAAGGTGCCATATTGAGATAGGCTTTTAAAAGTGATTCGTCCTGCTCGGCTGTGATTCCCTCTGTTCTGAGGTAGCAGGGACCTCTGCCCTCCTGATTTTCATTTACCGTACCGTAAACTCTTTCGGAAGTTGTAAGTCCGTACTTTGTTTCATAAACCTCGCCGAGTGAATTAATCTGCTTTGCGCCTACACCCTGTGCAAGAGTTCCCGTGGGAGCGATTGTGTCCTTGCATCTGAGTGCGATAAAACGCATTTCAAAGGTTGTCATCTCTGCACCGGCTCTGATTCCCATTGCGTAGCCTGCACCTGTATTAAAGGGCGGATACCACATCTTATGGCGGGAAAATCCGGGGTTATTCGGCTTGTAAAGTCCTGCCGCACCGCCTGTGGCAATTATGACAGCCTTTGCTTCGATTGTGTAGAAAATTCCGCTTTCAATGCCGAATCCGAATGCACCGTTGATTTTGTTGTCCTTTACCGAGTAATCAAAAATATTGACACGGTTGAGAACCGTTACATTCTTTGCCTTTTCGACTGCGTCCGCAAGAATCGGCTTTATGTTTTCACCGTTGATTTTAAGGTTTCGGTTGCCTCGTGTAACATACTTTCCGTTCTCGTCCTTTAAAATTACAAGACCGAGTTTTTCAAGCCTGTCGGTTACTTCGTTGAGCTTTTCGGACATGGTAAGAAGCAAATCCTCTCTGACAATCCCGTCGGCGTCCTTTTTAGCGTAGTCAACATAGTCCTGCGGTTTTCTGCCCTCAACAATGTATGCGTTAAGAGCGTTTACACCTGCGGCAAGACAACCGCTTCTTTTGATGTGTGCTTTTTCACAGATAAGAACCTTTTTGTCCGAATTTTCGGAAATGGTCAGAGCCGCATAACAGCCTGCCGTTCCGCCTCCTATAATGAGGACATCGGTGCTTATTTTTTCTGTTTTCATAGGATTTCACTCCCTTGCCGTTATTGTTTTTCGTCAAGATATTTTTCTGCCGAAATCACACAGTTTGCACCGTCCGACACGGCTGTAACGACCTGACGAAGTGCTTTTGTTCTGATGTCACCGCCTGCAAAAATACCGTCTGCAAAGGTTTTTCCGCTTTCATCGGCAATAATGTAACCGTCCTTGTCGGTTTTGACAAGATTTGCAAGAGGTTTTGTATCGGGAACACTTCCGACTGCAACGAAAACACCGTTGCAATCAAGCTGTTTTTCTTCTCCGTTTTGTAAAAGTGTGACCGAAGTCACCTTTGTATCTCCGTTAATTTCAGATACCGTTGCATTTGTAAGAGCTTCAATATTTTCCGTGGCAAACACCCTGTTCTGCAAGGCTCTGCCTGCTCTGAAGGAATCCCTTCTGTGAACGAGATAAACCTTTTTGCAGAATCTTGAAAGCAGAAGTGCGTCACCCAAAGCAGTGTCACCGCCGCCTGTTACCACGGTAATTTTATCCTTATAGAAAGCCGCATCACACACCGCACAATAAGAAACTCCGTTACCCGAAAATTCCTTTTCGCCTTTCACACCAAGCTTTCTGCGCTGTGTTCCTGCCGCATAGATTACGGTTTTTGTTTCAATACTTTCACCGCCGTCAATGTTTACGGAGAAGTTACCGTTAACTCTTTCAACCTCGGTAACCTCTCCCTCAACAAATTCAGCACCGAGTTTTTCGGCGTGAGTTCTGAACTTTTCTCCGAGGTCAAAGCCTGTTTCACCGTAAAGTCCGGGGTAATTATCTACTCTCTCGCTCTCGGCAATCTGTCCCGTACCCATAAATTCTTTTTCAACCACAACCGCTTTAAGGTTTTCACGCTGTGCATAAATTGCGGCTGAAAGTCCTGCGGGACCGCTGCCGATAATCACGATGTCGTACATAATCTCCCTCCTTTACTCTATAACAAGCTCTTCCTTTTCTGCTGTATCTCCCGTAATTTTGAATGAATTGAGAACGGGGTTTTCTCTGTACATAAGCGAAAGAATCATATAGCTTGCCTTGCTGTCAAAGGCAAGTCTTTTGTCCTCTTCAGACGGTCTTGACGGCGATTCGGGATGTGAATGCCAGTTGCCGAGAGGAACAAATCCGTTCTTTCTCATATCCTTGATTGCCTCAAGCTGTTCCTTTGGATCAAGCGAAAAATGTTCGTTTGAGTGGTCGATATTTGTAAGGAGATAAACCTTTTTAATCTCCTTGTCACCGCCCTCAACCGTTCCTGCAATAAGACCGCAAGCCTCATCGGGAAGCTCCTTTACAGCGTGAGCAAGTATTTTTTCAAAGTCACTTTTTGTAAGTTTTATCATAAATGAACACCGTCACATTCTGCCTGTTCGTAGTCGATAAGCTCTGTGATTGTCGGATGGTCACCGCAGACTGCGCAATTGTGTGTGTCACTCGGAAGTTTTACCTTGCGAAATTCCATTTTGAGTGCGTCATATGTAAGGAGATAGCCCGTGAGCAACTCGCCCTGACCGATGATGTACTTGATTGCTTCCATTGCCTGTAGGCTGCCGATTACACCGCCCATTGCACCGATAACACCTGCCTGCTTACATGTTGGAACTGCGTCCTTTGGCGGAGGGTTCTTGAATACACAACGGTAACAAGGCCCTTCTCCTGGCACATAGGTCATAAGCTGACCTTTAAATCTGATGATTCCGGCGTGTGAGAAAGGCTTTTTAGCCATTACACAGGCATCGTTGATAAGGAACTTTGCCGGAAAGTTATCAGTACCGTCAATGATGAAGTCATACTTCTTTACAAGATCAAGAATGTTTTCGCTTGTAACAAATGTGTGGTATGTCTTTACGGTAACATCGGGGTTGATAGCCTCCATTGTTTCCTTTGCCGACTCAACCTTAGGCTTGCCGATATCCTGTGTTGAGTGGATAATCTGTCTTTGAAGATTTGAGAGGTCAACCTCGTCTGCATCTGCAATTCCGATTGTACCTACACCTGCGGCGGCAAGATACATTGCGGCAGGAGCGCCGAGTCCGCCTGCACCGATAATGAGAACCTTTGCGTTAAGGAGCTTTTTCTGTCCCTTTGCGCCGACCTCTTTAAGAATAATGTGTCTTGAATATCTTTCAAGCTGTTCGTTTGAAAATGCCATTACTGACCGCCTCCCATAAAGTAAAGGAACTCTACAACATCGCCGTCCTTTAAGGTTGTTTCTTCAAATGTACCGCTCTTAACAAATTCGTCATTGATTGTAACGGTTACATACTCGGGTGTTTCAACATTCTCGTCAATAATGAGCTGTGCTACCGTAAGATTGTCTGCAACTTCCTTTTTGTTTCCTGCAACTGTGATTGTCATAACGATTACTCCTTAATAAGTTTTTCTGTCACTTCGATTATTTTTGATTTTTTGACCGCACCTCTGAGTCTTTCTTTCTCTTCACCGTTTTTGAAAAAAACGAGTGTGGGTGCCGCCTGTACTTCATATTCCGACGCAAGCTCGGAATCAAAATTAACATTTATCTTTGCAATTTTCAGCTTGCCCTCATACTCTTTTTCAAGCTCAAAGAGTACGGGTGAAAGTCTTTTGCAAGGGATACAGCTGTCGGAATAAAAATCCGCAAGCACGAGTGTATCGGCTGAAAGAACTTCGCTCTGAAAATTGTCTTTGCTTACTCTCTGCGGCATTTAATCACCAACCTTTTCAACAATCAGGTCATATGTGCCGTCCTCGTTGTCAATCAGCTTGAGAATTTTGTGTCCCTCTTCCTTGATACTTCTCGGAACATTCTGAACAGGCTCGCCGTCATTCATTTTGATTGAAAGGATCTGACCTTCGTCAAGTTCTTCAAGGGCAACCTTTGCCTTTACAAAAGTTGTCGGGCATACCACATCGGTAATATCTACTGTATCGTCAATTACAAAATCAGCCATTGTAAACCTCCAAAATTCTCTGTTCAAATTTTTCTCTGCCTACTCTGTCGATTGTAAACTTAAATCGTTCGCTCGGCTTTGCGTTTTCTGCAAAGAAGTTAAGAGCGGCATCACAGATTTCCATAAGTTTTTCTTTATTTTCGATAAACGGAATAATTTTTTCGCCCTTGTTGATTGAGTTGCCGAAAAGTCCGCCGAATGAAACAATGTAGCCATGAATTGTGTCCCACGCATCTGTCGGGCAAGCCTTGAAGCATCTGCCGCAGTAGTTACACTTTGAATTGTCAACGGAAATTTTCCCGTCCTCAAGAGTGATTGCACCCTGACGGCAGGCCTTTACGCAGACTCCGCAGCCGATACAAGCGTCCTCTTTCCATGAAACCTTGATTCCGCCCTTGATACCGACATCGTTTTCCTCGGCTTTTAGGCAGTTGTTCTGACAGCCTGTTATGCCGAACTTGAACTTGTGCGGAAGTTCCTTTGCAAAATATCTGTCGTCAAGCTCCTTTGCAAGAGCGTATGTATCAATACAACCGCCGGGACAGATTGCCTCACCCTGACAGGCTGTGATTGTTCTTACTCTCGGACCGCAAACACCCGGCTCAACATCGCCCTCGGCAAGTGCGTCCTTAACTGCCTCAACATCATCAAGCTTTACAAAAGGAATTTCAACACTTTGTCTTGATGTGAGGTGAACATAACCGTCACCGTAGTTTTCCGAAACCTCGGCAATTTTCGCAAGCTGTTTAGCTGTGAGGTTGCCGCCTACAACTCTGAGCCTGAGCGAAAAATTATTTTTCTGTTTTTGACGCATAAAGCCGCCCTTTTTAAGCGTAGCATAATCAACTGCCATTTCTCTTACTCCTCCGATTCATTCACATTTATACTGTCTACAGCCTGTTTGAAGTCAGACTTTAAATCCTCAATATCCTCAATGCCGACGCTGATTCTTATTGTGTCATCAAACACGCCTGCGTTTCTTTTTTGTTCTTCTGTTCCGTGAGCGTAAATTGTGCTTGACGGATGAATTACAAGTGTTCTTGTGTCGCCTATATTTGTTGCATTTGTTGCATACTTCAAATTGTTGATAAGCTTAAACGCTCTTTCTTTACTTCCTGCCCTGATTGTGAGGATTGCACCGCCTTTTCCCTTCAACAGCTTTTGACAAAGGCTGTAATAAGGAGAAGCTTTAAGAGCCGGATAGTTGACTTCGATTCCGTCCTGTGTTTCAAAGAACTTTGCAAGCTCAAGAGCGTTGTAACAAAGACGCTCCATACGAAGTCCGAGTGTTTCAAGTCCGACAGAGTTCATAAAAGCATTAAACGGTGCAAGGCAACAGCCTATGTTTCGCCAGATACCGTTTCTCAGCTTTGCAACATATGCAAGCCGACCGAATTTTTTGTACTCTGCAAGACCTTTGTATCTTTCCGTATTCCATTCAAAATTGCCGCTGTCAACGATTATTCCGCTGATTGAATTTCCGCCGCCGTTAATGTACTTTGACGAGGAATGAACAACGATGTCCGCACCGTGTTCAAACGGCTGAATAAGATACGGAGTTGCCGTTGTGCTGTCGATAACGAGCGGAACACCGTGTGAATGAACAAGCTCTGATACAGCGTCAAGATCGGCAATTTCAAGTCCGGGATTGCCGATAAGCTCGGCAAAGACTGCTTTTGTTTTTTCGTTTATGAGCGGTTCAATCTCCTCGGCTGTCACCTTGTTGACATATCGTGTAACAATTCCGAAAGGCTCAAGATCTCCAAACAAATCAATTGTTCCGCCAAAAAGACCTGCGCTTGCGATTACTTCGTCACCTGATTCAAGAATGTTCAGGAGTGCCATCGTAACGGCTGCCATACCTGACGAACACGCAACCGCACCGACACCGTTTTCAATGGAAGCAATTCTGTTCTCAAAAGATGTTACCGTGGGATTGCCTATTCGAGAGTAGGCGTAGCCGGGAGCTCTGTTGTTGAACACCTTTTCAAGCTGTTCGGCAGAGCTGTGCGAAAATGCACTGACCTGATAAATGGGAGTTAAGGTTGAGCCAAAAACCTTTTCACCGTTAAAGCCCTTGTGAAGTAATGCGGTGTTAAACTCCATAATATCACCAACCCCTTAATTTCATACAACCAACCCTTTTGTGTAAGACCGTCGTAAGAATTTGTCTGACGGCTTCGATTGATATAGGTAGATTATACTCCATTAATCATAGTATTTCAATAGGTTTAATAAGATTTTACCTCTTGCACAATTTTTCTTTAAAATTTGCCGTAATTCCATTATTTCCTACAATGCATATTTGTTTAGTAGGTATTGATTTTTAAATTAAAAACTGTTACCATTATTATATACTCTTTCAGCAAACAAAACGCACGGAAAGGAGATGCTAAAATTGAAGATTTCAACAAAGGTGGAATTCGGAATCATCGCTGTTATTGACATTGCGTCACACTCACTAAACGGCAATGCGGTAACAACTCCCGAAATTGCCAAACGGCAAAATATATCTAAAAAGTATCTTGAACAGATTCTCTCATCACTCAGCTCGGCAGGACTTGTGCGAGGTCAAAAGGGTTCAAACGGCGGTTATGTTATTACAAAAAGCCTTAAAGAGATTACATTCAAGGACATCATAAACGCACTTGACGCAAATGTTCTGAGCAATGTTTATTTTAACACTCGGGGCGATGATGATGTTATGATAAGACTTATCGACAACAGTCTTTGGTCGAAGATGTCGTCATATCTTCAGGAATATGCCGAAAGCATTACACTTGCACAGCTTTGCGATGAGTATATCAAAAACAATGAAATTGAACACAACATTCCGATGTACTACATCTGATAGATTACAAACAAAAAGCCACCGATTTTTATGTCGGTGGCTTTTCTTGTTTTTATCGGATTTTATTTAAAGCTTTCAATAACCTGACAGGTTTTTTCAATGTCATCTTCCGTGTGTGCAAATGAAACAAACATCGCCTCAAACTGTGACGGTGCGGCATAGATTCCGTTTTCAAGCAGATGATTGTAATACTCGGCATATCTCTTTGAGTCGGCTGTGGTTGCCGTGTCATAGTCAACAACCTTTTTGTCGGTAAAAAATGCCGTCATAATCGAACCAACACGGTTCACATTAAGTCCTGCGTTCTTCATTGCATTTTCAATCTTTGCAGACTTGCGTTCAAGCTCGGGATATATCGAATCTTTATTTTTTTCAAGAATTTTAAGCGTTGCAATGCCTGCACTTACCGCTACCGGATTTCCCGAAAGTGTGCCTGCCTGATAAACAGAACCGAGAGGAGCAACACACTCCATAATCTCTTTTCGCCCTCCGTAAACCGCAAGCGGCATTCCGCCGCCGACAATTTTTCCGAGGGTTGTAAGGTCGGGTTTTACTCCGTAAAGCTCTTGAGCACCGCCGAGTGAAAGTCTGAAGCCTGTGATTACTTCATCGAAAATAAGAAGTGAGCCGTGCTTTTCTGTGATTTCACGCAAGAATTTTAAAAATCCTTTTTTGGGCGGAACGACACCCATATTTGCGGCACAAGGCTCAACGATTACACAGGCAATTTCATCACCGCAGTTATCAAAAAGCTGTTGCACGGATTCTTCATCGTTATACTTTGCAAGGAGAGTTGTGTCTGTGTAGCCTTTCGGCACACCTGCGCTGTTCGGAATTGAGTTTGTCAGAAGTCCCGAACCGCCCTTTACAAGCAAGCCGTCGGAATGGCCGTGGTAACAGCCCTCGAATTTTACGATTTTATCCCTTTTTGTAAAGCCTCTTGCGGCACGGATTGCGCTCATAACCGCCTCTGTGCCTGAATTTACAAGTCGGAGCATTTCAATTGACGGCATATTTTTGCGGATAAGCTCGGCAAGTTCAATTTCTCCGCTGTGGCACGCACCGAATGTAAGTCCGTTCTGGCAGGCAGAAGTCACAGCCTTGATAACATCGGGCTGTTTGTGACCGAGGATATTCGGTCCCCATGAGCAGATATAGTCAATGAACTCGTTTCCGTCAACATCATAAATTTTTGAACCCTCTGCACGGTCGATAAAAAGCGGAGTTCTTCCGACCGAACGGCACGCACGGACAGGACTGTTCACACCGCCGGGCATAAAGTCAAGCGCCTGTGCGTATAGCTTTTCGCTTTGAGTTGTATTCATAAAAGCACTTCCCTATTTGTAAAATTCGTCAATCCATTTTGCAACATCAAGTGCGTGGTATGTGATTATGATATCCGCACCCGCCCTCTTGATTGCAATCATATTTTCGCACACAATTTTCTTTTCGTCAATCCAGCCTTTTTCGGCAGCCGCCTTGACCATTGCATATTCACCGCTTACATTATAGGCAACAAGCGGAAGGTCAAAGCGTTCGCTTGCGGCTTTTACGATATCGAGATATGCAAGTGCAGGCTTGACCATAACCATATCCGCACCCTCGTCAATATCATCTGCAATTTCACGCAGAGCCTCTTTGCCGTTTGCGTAATCCATCTGATAGCTTTTTCTGTCGCCAAATTCGGGGGCAGATTCTGCGGCATCACGGAACGGTGAATAGTAGCCTGAGGCAAATTTTGCACTGTATGACATAATCGGAGTGTTGATAAGTCCGTTTTCGTCAAGTGCGTTTCTGATTGCAGACACTCTGCCGTCCATCATATCCGAAGGAGCGATGATATCCGCACCTGCTTTTGCAAGGCTGACAGCCATTTTAGAGAGGAGCGGAAGTGTTTCGTCATTGAGAATTTCGTGACCGCAAACAACACCGCAATGACCGTGACTTGTGTATTCACAAAGACAGACATCGGCAATAATAAGGAGTGACGGATAATTTTTCTTTATGTATCTGATTGCGTTCTGAGTTACACCGTTATCGTCATAGGCTGATGTTGCAAGCTCGTCTTTATGCTTTGGAATTCCGAAAATAAGAAGTCCTGCAATGCCGCTGTTTTCAATTTCTTTAAGAATCTCGTCTGCTCTGTCAAGCGAATATTGGTAGACATTCGGCATTGAATTAACAGGCTTTTTAATATTTTCACCCTCTGCAATGAAAATCGGGTAAATCAAATCGCCCTTGTCAATTCTTGTTTCACGAACAAGACTGCGAATCTGCTCGCCTGCTCTTAATCTTCTGAATCTTCTCATATATTTATCCTTCTTTCAAAGTTACTTCCTTGATTATAGTTTCCAAAATTCCGTCTGTGTCCTTCGTTTTTGCAATCCTGAACGAATTTACGCCGTGACTTTCAAGTGCCTCGGCGGTAATTTCACCTATGCAGACAACGGAAGTTCTGTCGGAAATAATTGCTCCGCCGTCAAAAAATGTGTTCACACCCGACGCACTCGCAAAAGTGATGAAGTCGGTATCAATAACGGAATTATCCTGTTTTTCCTCAAGTTGAATGTCATAGGTTTTGACATCGTCAAAATCAATGTTGTTATCAGCCAAAATCCGAGTGAGTTCGGGCGAACCGTTTTCGGCACGCAGAATCAATACTTTTTCGCCGCTTTTCACCGTTTTTGCAAGCAAAATTCCAAGTTCACGGGTTGTGTAGACATTCGGAATACAGTCGGCAAAAATTCCGTACTTTTCAAGTACAGCCGCTGTTCCCGAACCAATCACCGCAAACTTAATATTTGCAAAACTGCGGATATCCTTTTTCAGCTTACGCAGTCGGCTCATAAAAATTTCTGCACCGTTCATACTTGTAAGCACCACATAATCGTAGCCGTCAATGCCGTTTATTGCATTGTCAAAAACTTCGTTGTCATGATATTCAATCACCTTTAAAAGGTCATGCCTTTTGACCTTTGCACCCGAAAGCGTGAGCATTTTGCCGAGCTTGTCAGAGAGCTTTCTCGTACCCGTAACAGTAACCGAAACATTTTTCAAAGGTCTTGTAATTGTGGGGGCAAAGTCAAATTTTGCGGTTTCGCCAACCACTATAACGGCAGGCGGTACAACCTCTGCTGTTGTAACATTTTTGCAGATTGTCGAGAGAGTTCCCCTCACGGTCTGATTTTTTGCACAAGCACCGTTTGACACAACTGCAACGGGAGTATCCTCCGATTTACCGTTACGAATGAGATTTTCCACAATGTCGGGGAGGTTTCTCAAGCCCATAAGAAAGACAAGCGTTCCGTTGGTTTCGACACATTTCTTTATATTTTCGGGCAGGGTGTCCTGTGCCGTATGTCCCGTGATTATATGAACACTTCGGCTCAGATTTCTGTGTGTAACAGGGATTCCCGCAAGTTCGGGAACGGCAATCGAGGAAGAAATTCCTGGTACAATATCAAACGGAATATCGGCACTTTTGAGGGTTTCAATCTCCTCTCCACCTCTGCCGAACACGAACGGATCGCCGCCTTTAAGACGGACAACCGTTTTTCCCTCTCTCGCCTTTTCAACAAGGATTTCGTTAATATTTTCCTGCTTTTCGCTGTGTCTGCCCGAACGCTTTCCAACGCAGATTTTTTCAGCCGTTTCGGGTGCAAAACCAAGCAATGACACATCTATAAGGCTGTCGTAAACAAGCACATCGCAATGTCTGATATACTCCGCACCACGCATTGTTATCAGGTCAAAATCTCCGCATCCCGCACCGATAATATACACTCTTCCGTTACTCAATTTCGCTCACCAGCCTTTTTGCAAGTTTGATTCTGTTTGAAATTTCATCTGTTCCGCTGACTGTTTTTTTGCAGTCGGCAGACAGAGAAAGCGTTATCCTGTCGTTTTCAACCTTTGAAATTGCACCGACGGGAGTTGAACAATCGGCATTGAGGCTGAGCAGAACCTGTCTTTCGGTTTCAAACGAAAGCATTGTATTTTTGTCACTGATTTCAGCGAGCATTTTGGAAACCTCGCTGTTTTTTCTGCTTTCAATCGCAACTATTCCCTGACACGGTGCAGGGAGAAATTCATCGGTATCAAACGGAGTTACCGTGTAATCCTCACCGTTGCAAAGGTCAAGTCTTTCAAGTCCTGCCTTTGCAAGCACAAGAGCATCGTACTCACCGTTCAACAGCTTTTTAAGTCGGGTGTCAACATTGCCCCTTATATCCTTGAATTTTGCATTAGGATAGATTTTCTCCGCAAAAAGCTTTCGCCTTAAACTGCCTGTTCCGATGACAAAACCGTCCTTTGTTTCAAAATTGTTGCGTGTAACAAAAACATCGCCATAACTGCCCCTTGGCAACACGGCGGAAATTTCAAGTCCGTCTGCAATTTTTGTCGGCAAGTCCTTTGCACTGTGAACGGCAACATCTATTCCTCCGCTCAAAAGTGACATTTCAAGTTCCTTGATGAACACACCTTTTCCGCCTAAAGCTGCAAGCGGTTTGTCAAGGGTTTTGTCGCCTGTTGTCGAGATGTAAACCGTTTCAATTTTAACATTTGGAAAACGGTTTTTCAGCGTTTTTATTAACATTTCGGTTTGTGCAAGGGCAAGCCTGCTTTTTCTTGTTCCGATTTTTATCGTCATTGTTCGTATTCCTCAATCAAATTTTCAACAGTTTTTTCATCGGGTTCAAGTCCCGAAAGGCAAAGCGAAAGAAGCTGTTCAAAAATCTTCCTTCTGTCATCTTCCTTTTCAACCTTCTCCTTAATTATCGGGCGATATTTCCACAAAACCTCGGTTGTATTTTCGTTCATACTTTCAAGGATTCCCACAAAAAGCTCTTTAAGATATTTTGCGTAAATCGGACTTTTGCCCGATGTTGTAATTCCCGCCGTTATGCCGTTTTTGCTTGCAATTGCAGGAAAAATAAATCCGCATTTTTCCTTATCGTCAACTGTGTTGACAAGAATATTTTTCTCGTTGCAAAGCTGAAAAATTCTGCCGTTGAGCGTTTCATCATCGGTTGCGCTGATAACGCAAAACGCACCGTCAAGGTCGCTGTCACAAAATCTGCGGTCAATGATTTTCACATTCAAAGCCTTGATTTCTTCGCAGATTTTCGGGGCAACAACGGTTATGTCCGGCGAAAACGGCATCAGCTTTTCAATCTTTCTGAGTGCAACCGTACCGCCGCCGACTACAAGTATTTTTTTGTTTTCAATGTCAATATAAAACGGGAAATATGCCATTAGTTATTCTCTCCGCACTTTCTGTAGATTTCAAGAATTCTTGCAAATTCTTCTGCCGAAACATCGGACTTCAGCTTATAAATGAATTTTTCCGAAAAATCTGACGGCATTGCGTTTTTCACAGACTGCATACACGGCAGAAATTCGTGAAAGGCAAGGTCTTTTTTGAGAACTTCAATTTCCTCAAAGATTATTTCTTTTGCACTTTCAACACTGTCGAGTTTGAGAGCATTGTTCTCGTTTGCAAGCTGTTTTATGCAGTCAATGTTAATGAGCCTTGCACCGCTTATTTGGGGGATATTTTCGTCAATGTCGGGCGGTACGGCAAGGTCAATAAACAGCCTTGATTTTTCGGTTTTTATATTGTTTTTTAAATCATAATATGTAACCGTGTAATGCGGTCCGCTTGTGGCACTGATTACGCAGTCTGCAAAATCAAACGCTTTGTATCTTTCGTCATAATCAATCACATTCGCACCCGTATTTTCAAAAACAGTTTCTGCTTTATGTTTTCGTGAAGTCACGGTAACGCTTATACCTTTGTGTGACAAAAGATTTTTCACAACGGTTGAGCCGACCTTGCCTGTTGCACCGATTACAAGGACATTCAGCTCACCGTCTTTGAATTTTGCCGCCTCGTTTGACGCAAGAGTTGCAACTGAAACCGATGTTTTTGAAATGGCGGTTTCGGTCTTGATTTTTTTTGCACAGGCAACAGCCGCCTGAACACACATATTAAGCTCATATGCAACCGTGCCGTTATCCTTTGCAAAGGCGTAGGCTCGCTTTAGCTGACCGAGTATTTCATCTTCACCGATAACCATTGATTCAATTCCGCCTGCCACCCTGAAAAGATGGAGCAAAGCCCTGTCACCGTAGAAAAGACAGATGTACTTTTTTAGTTCGTCAAAATCAATTCCCGAAAAATCCGAAAGAACGGTTTCAACCGTTTTCACAGATGATTCGTCACCGCAAAAATAAACCTCGGTTCTGTTGCAGGTGCAGAGAATCAAACACTCGCTGATATTTTCAGAATAATAAAGTTCGTCAAGAAATGTCTTTTTTTGCTCATCGGGAAAGGCAAGCTTCTTTCTCACAACCACATTTGAAGTTTTGTGGCTTACGCTCAGGCAGTACATAAAAAATTCGCTCCGTTACAAATAAAATCCGACAGTAAAATACACTTTTAAAGTTATTTTATTACTGCCGACAGCTATTGTCAATTAAAGTTAGTCAGTTATTTTACCACTAAACCTATCTGTTTGGTATGCTTTGATTATACTACATTCACCGTTCTATGTCAATAAATTTCGGGTTTTGCTTGACAAAAACAGTGATTACAATATAAACTATACAAAGATACCTCCCGTCAGCAAACAGCGGGAGTTTTATTCCGATGTAAATACTTATTGTACCGATAGGAATACTAAATGATTTGAATATGTATTAAGGAGCGTTTTTATGCTTAATCAGTTTTCAAGAACACAGCTTTTGATTGGCAAAGAAGCTATGGACAGGCTTTCAAAAACAAGAGTTGCAATTTTCGGAATCGGCGGTGTAGGCGGATACACGGCGGAGGCTCTTGCAAGGAGCGGAGTCGGCGAGCTTGACCTTATTGACGATGACAAGGTGTGCCTTACAAACATCAATCGCCAGATTTTTGCAACAAGAAAAACAGTAGGCAAATACAAGGTTGATGTTGCAGAGGAAAGGCTCAAGGACATCAATCCCGACATAATCATTAACAAGCATCAGACCTTTTACACTCCCGAAACCTCGGAAAAATTCGACTTTTCAAAATACGACTATGTAGTTGACGCAATTGACACGGTAACAGGCAAAATTGAGCTTGTTATGCAAGCCGACAAAGCCAAGACGCCTATCATCTGTTCAATGGGAGCAGGTAACAAGCTTGATCCTACAGCATTTGAGGTTGCCGACATTTACAAAACCTCGGTCTGTCCTCTTGCAAGGGTTATGAGACACGAACTCAAAAAGAGAGGTATCAAAAAGCTGAAGGTTGTTTATTCAAAGGAAAAGCCTATCACTCCCGTTGACGATATGGCAATAAGCTGTAAAACAAATTGCATATGCCCTCCCGAAACTGAAAGAAAATGCACCCAACGCAGACAGGTTCCCGGCAGTACCGCATTTGTTCCGTCAGTTGCAGGTCTTATCATAGCCGGCGAAGTTATCAAGGATTTGATTAAATGATTAAAAAATCATTTACAGTTATCGCAGGACTTGACTGTGTTGGAAAAACAAGCCTATACGGAATTTTAAGTGGTGAAAGAATTGTAACAAACAATGTTGATTATTCTGACACATACTGCCTTGATAACAATATTTCTTTCACACAGGAAACCACTCTTTCAGGACACAGAACCGAGAAAACAATTCAGCAGGCACGAAAACAGGGCTACAATGTTATTATGTACTATGTAGGTCTTAACTCAAAAGAAGAAAGTCTTGCAAGAATTGAAAACAGGGTACGGAAAGGCGGTCATGATATTCCGAAAAATGATGTGTGCAGAAGATTTGATAACCGCTTTGATTCTTTAAAAAGAATTGTTCCGCTGTGTGATGAAGTAATTTTTTATGATAATGAAAACGGATTTATTAAAGTTGCCGAAATAAAAAACAACAAATTCAATTATTCAAACGGTTACAGACCTAAATGGATTACAGAATTTGAAAATAAACTGAAATTAGGCTAAGGAAAAGCAAAGCACCGAGAGAAATTACCCTCGGTGCTTTGCTTGTTTTTATAGGATTTTTTACAGTTGATATCGTGATTAAACAGATTAGATGATAACCGATTCTTCCTGAAGTGATTTGTTACGGAGAATCTGAACCTCATCGCCTTTGGTAATGAAAAGCCGATAAAGAAATACATTGACCTTTTCCCCGACGGTAATCGGAGTTTCGTCAAGTCCTCTGTACGCATAAACCGTGCCTCCGTCACATTTTACGGCAATTTCGATATTGTCGCCTCTGAACGAAGTCTTTATAACCTCGCCGACGGATACAGACGCTTTTTGTGCAGTTGTTTCGCTGAGCTTTGTCACCTTTACAAATTCGGGACGGATAACTGCACGGTCAACATTATCGACAACATCAAAGGTCTTGAACTTTGTATAATCGTCAAGCGCAGTAGTCTGACCGAAAAATGATGCGGAAAATGCGGTTTCGGGATGCTGATAAATGTCAATCGGCGAGCCTATCTGCTCAATTCTGCCCTTGTTTGTAATTATAATTTCATCGGCAACCTCAATAGCCTCGCTCTGATCGTGGGTTACAAATATACTTGTAACGCCGAGTCTTTCAATCATATCCTTAAGCCATGAGCGAAGCTCCTGCCTAACCTTTGCGTCAATTGCGGCAAATGGTTCGTCAAGCAGAAGAAGATTCGGGTTTGGCGCAAGCGCTCTTGCAAAGGCAACACGCTGTTTTTGACCGCCCGAAAGCTGGCTTGGATAACGCTTTTCAAGTCCTTCAAGGCCGATAAGCTTTACAAGCTCGTTTACTCTTTCCTTGATAAATTTCTTGCTCTTTTTCTGAATTTTCAGACCGAAAGCAATGTTATCAAAAACTGTCATATATCTGAAAAGAGCGTAGTTTTGGAACACAAAGCCTATGCCTCTTTTGCTTGCAGGAATATCGTTGACAACCTTTCCGTCAATTACAATTTCACCGCTGTCGGGATTTTCAAGTCCTGCAATCATACGAAGAATTGTTGTTTTGCCGCTGCCCGAAGGACCGAGAAGTCCGATAAGCCTGCCCTTTTCAATACCAAAGTTTACATTGTCGGATGCCTTGTAGTCACCGAAAGTTTTATTTATATTTTTAAGCTCAACATACATTACGCATCCTTCTTTCCTTTGTATTCAACCACACTTCTGATAATCAAAATCGCAATCGCCATAAGCACAAGTATTGATGAAACCGCAAATGCAGGAACATACTTGAACTCGTTGAACAAAATTTCAACATGGAGAGGAAGTGTGTTTGTTTTTCCTCTTAAATGTCCCGAAATTACCGAAACTGCACCGAATTCACCCATTGCTCTTGCGGCACAGAGTACAACTCCGTAAAGGAATGCCCATTTTATGTGCGGAAATGTTATTTTTCTGAAAATAGTCGTGCCTTTTGCACCCATAAGTGCGGCGGCTTCTTCCTCATCCGTACCCTCGGATTCAAGCACGGGAATAAGCTCCCTTGAGATGAACGGGAATGTTACAAACACGGTTGCAAGGATAATTCCCGGAACGGCAAAGATAACCTTGATTCCAAGTTCGCTTAAAAGCGGATATATCGGGCTTTGTCTGCCGAATGTGAGTACAAATATAAGACCTGCGATTATGGGCGAAACCGTTACGGGGAGGTCGATGAGTGTTGTAAGAAGTTTTTTGCCCTTGAATCTGAACTTTGTAATTGACCAGGCGGCAAAAATTCCGAATACCGTATTGAACAGTACCGCAAACACGGTTGCCTCAACAGTAAGCACAATTGCCTTTACCGTGTAATCATCGCTGACAGCCTGCCAGAACACCTCTGCACCGCTTTTGAAAGCCTCGCAGATTACCGTAACAAGAGGAAGAACGAGCATTACGAATACAAATAAAAGCGCAATGCCTATGAGTATGTACTTTACAATCTTTGAACGCTTTGTTTCTTCGTACATTTTATCTTCCTCCTTTCAGAATTTTTGCATTTCTGTGCTGAACCATATTTACAAGAAACAAAATCAAAAACGATGCGGCAAGCATTACAAGTGCGATTGCCGTTGCACTTTTGTAGTCATATTCCTGCAGCTCCGACATAATGATAAGCGGAGTGATTTCTGTTTCAAACGGCTTGTTGCCTGCAATAAAAACAACCGAACCGTACTCACCAAGACATCTTCCGAATGCAAGACCAAAGCCTGTGAGAACCGAGGGAAGAATTTCGGGAAGAATAATTTTTCTGAAAATTCTGAATCTGCCGGCGCCCATAACTCCTGCCGCCTCTTCATAAACAGGATCAAGCTTTTCAAGAACAGGCTGAACTGCTCTTGTTACAAAAGGTATTCCAACAAACACAAGTGCAACCGTAATACCAACTCTTGTGTAGGCAATGCTTATGCCGAACTTTGCAAAAAATCCACCGATAAGACCTGTGTCGGCAGTCAGAGAAGTAAGTGCAATGCCTGCAACCGCTGTCGGAAGTGCAAACGGAAGTTCAATCATACCATCAAGAATTCTTTTGCCCGGGAATTTGTAACGAACAAGCACCCACGCAAGAATTACACCCATAACGGCATTGATGAGAGATGCAATAAATGCGGTTATAAAACTAACCTTGTAGCTTGCAAGCACTCTTTCACGGGTGATTGCCTCCCAAAATTCAGAGGGACTCATCTGTGCCGTATAAATAACGAGAGCGGCAAGAGGAATCAGCACAACAAGGCTTAATAATGTAATTGTTACACCCAAAGAAAGACCGAAGCCCGGGATTACTCTTTTTGCTTTTTTTGACTTTTTTGCCTGAACCATCATCACACCTGTTTCCCCTGTAAAATATCATCCGACATCAGACAGAATTGCCTATAAACTGCCTGATGTCATTTTTTAATCGGTTTTATTTTTTCTCATAAATCTTATCGAAGATACCGCCGTCTGCAAAGTGCTTTTTCTGAGCCTCGTCCCAACCACCGAAATCGTTGATTGTTACAAGATTAATGTTGAGGTCAAACACATCTGAGTATTCCTTCAAAATTTCCTTATTATAAGGGCGGTAATAGTTATCGCCTGCAATACGCTGAGCCTCATCGCTGTAAAGATAACTTAAATACTCTGTTGCAACCTTTCGAGTGCCTCTTTGGTCAACCACTTCATCAACAACAGCAACAGACGGCTGTGCAAGAATGCTGACGCTCGGAGTTACGATTTCGTACTCATCGGGATTGTCCTTGATTGAAAGGTACGCCTCATTCTCCCAAGCAAGAAGAACATCGCCCTGTCCGTTTTCTACAAATGAAGTTGTTGCACCTCTTGCGCCTGAATCAAGCACAAGCACATTTTGATAAAGCTTTTTAATGAAATCTTCAATTTTTGCCTCATCACCGTTATATTTCTTGTCTGCATATGCCCAAGCGGCAAGGTAGTTCCATCTTGCACCTCCCGAAGTTTTCGGATTTGGAGTGATAACGCCCACACCGTCTTTTGCAACATCATCCCAATCCTTGATGTTTTTCGGATTACCTTTGCGAACAAGGAATACAATTGTTGAAGTGTATGGTGAAGAGTCATTGTCAAACTCATTTACCCAACCGTCCTCAATCAGGCCTGCGTCACGAATTGCGTTTACATCGTATTCAAGTGCGAGTGTTACAACATCCGCCTCAAGACCGTTTGCAACCTCAAGAGCCTGTTTGCCCGAACCGCCGTGTGACTGGGTAACTTCAACATCCTGTCCTGTTTCTTCTTTCCAATGCTTTGCAAAGATTTTGTTATATGATTCATAAAGCTCTCGTGTAGGGTCATACGAAACATTTGTTAATGTTACTTTTGAATCGTTTGTTGTATCTTTATTACCGCATCCTGTAAGGGCAACCGCTGACGCACCCAATACTGAAACCGCCAATACTGCCGATAATACTTTTGTTCTTAAATTTTTCATTTTGATTACCTCACTTTAAATTAATTTGATTTTAGATTCTGACAGGCAATTACATACAACAGTACGTCTTGCCTCCAAATGAGGTACACATTCGTATTTTCTTCAGATTGTAAATGTTTTTCATAAGCGTCACCTTTTGGATTTTTGAGGTTATTTTGTTACCCTACAATTCCTATCAATTTACTATGTGTTTCTTTGAGAACTATTTTATACTGTACAGGGCGAAAAGTCAAGGTAAAATTTTCACACATCCAACACTTTAGCAAATTGCAACAATACACAAGCAATATTTTTCGCAAAAATAGTAATAAAATCGAAAAAACAGGCATAAAATAACGGATAGGTATTTTCAAATGAAATATGCCTATCCTAAAAAAGAAATATTTTTTTGCGTAAATCTATTGACAAATCTATATAAAAAAGGTATAGTAGTATTAAATCAATAATGATTATTATTTTGTTCAAAAAGTAAATACACAAAGGCGTATTGAGTATTTTAAATTTCAAAAATTAATTTAACGGAGGAAATATTATGGCTAAAACAAAAAAGTATTCGGGAACACAGACAGAAAAGAATCTTGAGGCTGCTTTTGCAGGCGAATCACAGGCTCGTAACAAATACACATATTTTGCATCTGTTGCCAAAAAGCAGGGCTTTGAGCAGATTGCAGACCTTTTCTTAAAAACGGCAGACAACGAGAAAGAACACGCAAAAATGTGGTTCAAGGAGCTTAACGGAATCGGCGACACAGCAGAAAATCTTCTTGCCGCTGCCGAGGGCGAAAACTACGAGTGGACAGATATGTACGAAGATTTCGCTAAAACTGCCGAGGAAGAAGGCTTTACAGAGCTTGCACACAAGTTCCGCCTTGTTGCCGCAATTGAAAAGCACCACGAAGAAAGATACCGTGCATTACTCCGCAATGTTGAAACTGCAGAAGTTTTCAAAAGGAGCGAAATCAAGGTTTGGGAATGCCGTAACTGCGGTCACATTGTTGTAGGCAAAGAGGCTCCCGAGGTTTGCCCAGTCTGCAACCACCCACAGAGCTATTTTGAAATCCACGCAGAAAACTACTAATTTTGATTTAATCAAATATATAAAGGAAACTCCACCGCATTTCACGGTGGAGTTTTGTGTTTAGTATCAAATTAAATTCAAAAAACTTACTCTTCTTCGGGATATTTCATTCCCCAGCTTTTGCGGATGTCGGTCATAATTTTCATAACATCCTTTGTGTAGTCAAGGTGCATAAGAGCCGTGTCACCTTCTATCGCCTTTTCCATATCTTCAACCTCATAAAGCAAAGCGTCCTTTGTCTGACCTGCCGAGATTGTTTCACAATGGCCGTCAGCCGTGTATGTAATCTTTGCCTCCATGCCTCTGGGATATTCAAAAACTTCAACATAACCCTTGTCAAACGAGATTGTGCCACGCTTTGGCTGTTTTGCGTGAAGCGAAAGAATGACAGTTGCCATTTCCTCCTCTTTATTCTTTAAAAGAATACTCGCTTGTTCGTCAACGCCTGTTTCGGCATATTTAACCTGCGACAACACATCGTTTGGGCATGAGCTCATAAACATACGAACAAACGAAAGTGCATACACGCCGATGTCAAGCATTGCACCGCCTGCAAGATTGCGGTTGAAAAATCGGTTGTTCATATTGTACTCTTTGTAACTGCCGAAATTCATCTGAATAAGCCTAAGCTCGCCAAGGTCACCTGAATTTACCTTTTCAAGAAGTGCCTTGTAAATCGGCATATGGAAAATTGTCATTGCCTCTGCAAGCACAACATGGTTTTTCTCTGCAAGAGAGATTGCCTCGTCAAGTTCATCTGAATTAAGCGTTATCGACTTTTCGCACAAAACATGCTTTCCTGCCGCAAGAGCCTTGCGAAGATATTTTATATGCGTGTTGTGCGGTGTGGAAATGTAAATTATGTCAACATTTTCGTCTTTAAACAGATCGTCAATATCGTTGTAAACCTTTTCAATGCCGTACTTTTCGGCAAACGCAACCGCCTTTTCATGGGTACGGTTTGCAACGGAATAAAGTTTCTGTCCTCTGCTTTTGAGTGCAGCTGCAAGCTCATTTGCGATAACTCCGCAACCGAGTGTTGCCCAGTTGTAGTTTTTCATAAAAACACCTCCGTATATTTTTCGAGAAAAGTTTAACACACGGAAATGCGTCTGTCAACGGTTTTAGATAGCTTTTCTCGTATCTGCTCCGTACTTTTTCATAATCTTGCGAAGTTCGTTATTTTCGCTTTTTGAAAGGCTAAAATACATAAATCCGTGCTTAACAGTTTCATCACCGTCACACGCAGGCATATATGTATTACAGCCTATTCTTATTGATGCCTTTTCGGAAAAACCGCAAGACGGTGAATCAAAATATGCGGATTTGCCCTCAAACATTTTCTTCACGGTTTCGGCATCTTCGGCAGACATCTTAGCGTCAACCTTGTCGCAGTACTCAACATCAAAATACACGGTAGGCTCACACGCATAGAAACTGATTTTCGGCACGGCAAATACTGCGGCGGCAACGCATAAAACAACTGCAACCACAATTACAGCAATCTTTTTCTTCATAATATTCACCCCTTTTCGCTTATCCCTTTAAAAATATATTATATTAAGCTTGTATCATAATTTAATCGGCATATACAACAATTTTAAAATCATTTATTTGTAGGTTAAAAAATTTTTCGTCAATGCTTACAAGAGAGCAATTTTACTTTTATTGAAGAGGCACAAATTGCATACAAATTCAAAGCCTTGCTTATTGAGAAAAAACAGTATAAAAATATGCAGAAAAGCAGTTTTTACCATATTATAAAGGCATAAAAAGAAGAATTTTGACGAGGTAGTTATTGTAACTAAAATTGTGAGCAAAGTAAACTTTATGTTTATAAGGTATTTTGCTTGTTTATTTCAGGCAACAGGATTACAATAATTGTGGAAAATGGAAAAGAATGGTATTGTTTACAAAGATTATGTGATTGAAGAGGTTAGAAATTAATGGGGAAAGTCAAAAAAATGCCCTCACTTGCGTTTGCAAGTCTGTTTAAAAGAAACAAAGGTCAGAATACCGTAAAAGAAAAGCGACGGCGCTCACACCAGATAAATATGCTGGAAGGTCCGCTCGGAAAAAAAATTCTTCTTTTCACACTTCCGCTTGCAGGATCCAGTATTCTTCAACAGCTTTTCAACTCAACCGATGTTGCGGTGGTCGGCAGATTTTCAAGCAGTCAGGCACTTGCCGCAGTCGGAAGCAACGCTCCGCTCATCAATATGCTTGTGCTGTTATTCACGGGACTTTCGGTCGGCGCAAATGTTTTGATTGCACGATATATAGGTCAAAATGACCGTAAAAAGGTTTCGGAAGCTGTTCACACGGTAATAACACTTTCACTTATATGCGGATTTCTTCTTCTGATACTCGGTCAGGTTATTGCAGCACCGCTGTTAAGGCTGATGAACACACCGGATGATGTAATTGACCTTGCGGCAACATACCTGAGAATTTACTTTATGGGCATGCCGTTTGTAATGCTCTACAACTTTGGTTCGGCAATTTTGAGAAGTGTAGGCGACACAAGCCGTCCGCTCTACTGTCTTGTAATTTCAGGTATTGTAAATGTTCTTTTGAACCTCTTCTTTGTAATCGTCTGCGATATGAGCGTTGCAGGAGTCGCCATTGCAACAGTAATTGCCGACGGCATAAGCGCCGGACTTGTTATGATGTTCCTCATCAGAAACGAAGACGAGTCAATCAGAGTCAATCCAAAAAAACTTTCATTCAAGAAAGAACATCTCATTATGATTTTGAAAATCGGTGCTCCTGCAGGTATTCAGGGTATGGTTTTCTCAATTTCAAATGTATTCATTCAGACAGCCATAAACGGCTTCGGTTCACAGGCGGTTGCAGGCTCATCGGCTGAACTCAACTTTGAGTACATTACATACTATATAGTAAGTGCGTTCAGCCAGGCAGCCGTTACATTCACAAGTCAGAACTACGGCGCACTTCAGTTTGACAGATGCAAAAAGGTGTTTAGACTTTGTATGCTTTTCAGCTGTATTTTCACAGGCTGTGTGAGCGTTATATTCATGCTCGGAAGCGGATTTTTCATCACCTTCTTCACAACCGACCCCACCGTTATCAAGTACGCAATCATCAGAATGGCGATTGTTATGCTCCTTGAGCTTATGACAGGTTCATACGAAATCAGCGGCGGTGCGCTCAGAGGAATCGGACATTCACTCCTCCCTGCAATCCTCACAATCTTCGGTTCTGTTGTGTTCAGAATCATCTGGCTCTTCACGGTATTCAAGGCATTCCACACCTACGATATGCTCCTTATGGTTTACCCCGTTTCATGGCTTATCACAGGCACATCCGTTTTGATTGCCTACTTCATCATCAGAAAAAGAGAATTCAAAAAGGTAAGCGCCGCTTTTGAAATTTAAAATCAAATAGGTTTTTATGGCTGACATCGGCATTGGTGTCAGCTGTTTTTGTTTAGAAGAGGCTCTAAAATTAAAAAAATAATAAAAAGCAATTATTTCGTACTTTTTGTGCGGAATAATTGTTTTTTTGCTGTGTTTTATGTTATAATCCAATTATAAACACACGGAGGTGCGACAATGACTAAACGGACTGTTGCCAACAATTTTTTATACTACATTTTTTGCGGATTCAGCGGTGCGGTTACTTCGCTGATAGTATGGCTGTTTCTAAAACTTATGGGTTTGGGAATCGGTCTTGTGTGGGATACAATTCCGTCAAATTTTGATTTCAAATTTTATCCGATTATCGTCTGTACGGCAGGCGGAATTATTCTCGGAATATGGCAAAAGCTGACAAATGCCGTTCCCGATGAACTTGACGAGGTTATGAAAAAGGTAAAAAAAGATAAATTTTACCCGTACAACAAGGTGCTTTTGCTCTGCATCTCGGCACTTTTGCCCCTTGTTTTCGGCGGAAGTCTCGGCCCCGAGGCAGGCTTGACAGGCGTTATCGTCGGACTTTGCTACTGGGCAGGAAGCCATATGAAAGACGCTAAAAGTAAAATTCCCGAACTAATGCAAATCGGCATAAGCGCAACCCTGAGTGCGGTATTCTACGCACCGCTTTTCGGTCTTGCATCGGTCAATGAAGAAAGGCTTGACAGCGAAGAAAAGCCTACCGATATCCGTTCAACAAAGCTTATTTCAAACATCATTGCCGTACTTTTTGCGGCGGGAACTCTGTTTTTGCTTAACTCGATTTTCGGCGGAAGTATGGGACTTCCACGACTCGGGGGTTATAACATTACAAATTTTGAGCGTTTGTGGGGAATTCCCCTCGCACTTTTGGGCGCTGTATGCGGTTTTCTGTTTATCATATCTTCAAAGATTTTCGGAAAATTTTTCGCACTCATTCAGGGCAAACTCGGCATTATTATCAGCACAACTCTCGGCGGAATTATCCTCGGTGTTATGGGTACATACCTCCCCCTCACAATGTTTTCGGGCGAAGAAAGCATTACCGTTGTCAAGGAAAGCTTTGCCGAATTTGCACCGTGTATTCTTATTATCAGCGGTGTGCTTAAACTTGTTCTCACAAACATCTGCATAAAGTCGGGTTGGAAAGGCGGTCACTTCTTCCCCGTCATCTTCTGCGGAGTGAGCATTGGCTACGGTGTTGCAATGCTCGGCGGACTTGACACGGCATTCTGTGCGGCAGTCGTAACGGCAGGACTTCTCGGTGTCACAATGAAAAAACCGCTTGCCGTAACAATGCTCCTTTTGCTCTGCTTTGACGCAAGAGTTATTCCGTGGATTTTGCTCGCCGCATTCCTCGGAAGCATTATTCCGACTAAAATTTTCGGCAATAATAAAAAGAAAGCTAAGTAAGTATATAAAAAACTGCTTTGCGAACCACCGTTTCCTTTGGAACGCATTGAAGAAATGACCGCTCTTATGGGTGGCAACGGTTCAATTAAATAAAACCAAGAAATCCGTGTTGTAACCATGCAACACGGATTTTTATATAAAGAACAACCTCCCCGTAAGCTGAAATGCTTTGCAGGGAGGTTTTATTATTATATGGAATTTTATTTTACTTGCGGATAATTATTGCTTTGCCGTTGCAATGAACCTTTCCGTTTGAAACTGTAACTGTTTCACCGCTGATTTCGTTCTTATAGTCACCGTCGGGAAGGTCAACTTTTACATCAGCCGACTTTGATTTAAGGCTGAAAATGCCGACTTTTTTGCTCTTGTTGTTGTCACGCTCAAGAATTGCAATATCGTTTTCATCATCTGCATCGGCCTTGAAATAATCGTCATCATCAAGAACGGTTTTCTTGATTGTATCGAGCTTTGCAAAAAGGTTGCTCAAATCAATGCCTGTGTTGCGTGGGAAAACATCCTTGTCAAAAAGGCTTGGAGTTTCGTCACAACCAAACTCCTGACCTGCATAGATGAGGGTTGAACCCTTCAAGAAATACAGAAAAGCGGTGTAATTTTCAAGGTCGCTCTTTTCCTTAACATAGTGGCAGATTCGTGGCTGATCGTGATTTTCAAGGCAACGCATTTTATCGTAATTCTGCGGATAAATTGCCTCCTGATAATTGAACATATCCATATAATTTGAAAGTGTAGTTTTGCCCTTCAAATATTTGTCGAAAACCTCACGGATATCGTAGTCATATTCCATATCAAAAGCGTCAAAAAGCTCATAGTCGCTTGCGGTATAAATTCCGCTCTTGCGAGAGAACACATTGAAAGAGCTGTGTACGCTTTCGGCAAGCCAAATGCAGTCGGGATTTACCTTTGCAACAGCCTCTCTCGCCTGTTTCCAAAATTCAACGGGAACGAATGATGCAACATCGCAACGGAAGCCGTCAACAATTTTCGCCCACATAACGAGTGAATCAATCTGATACTGCCATAATTCTTTGTTAGAATAATCAAGATCGATTATGTCGCTCCAATCACCAACTTTGTTGCCAAAATTGCCGTCCGACTTTCTGTAGAAAAATTCGGGATGTTCAACTGAAAGATTTGAGTCGGGCGAAGTGTGGTTATAGACAACATCAATGATGCACTTCATGCCCTTTGCGTGAATTTTTTCAACAAGGCTCTTGAAATCGTCCATTGTGCCGTATTCCGGATTTGTTGTGCGATAGTCCTTGTTTGCATAAGGACAGCCGAGAGAGCCTTTTTTATTCTTGACGCCAATCGGATGAATCGGCATAAACCAAATGATGTCAGTACCGAGTGACTTTATTCGGTCAAGATCCTCTGCAACGGCATTAAATGTGCCGTCATTTGTGTGATTACGGACATAAACCGAATAAATAACCTTGTTTCTCAAGCTGGTTTCAGTATTTTTTGCCATTTAAAACATCTCCTTATGTATTTTTCCACGGTCTGCTTTTACCGTTCCAACCCCGTTCTGCCCAGTAATTTTTATCGGCTTCATTCCAGCCGCTTTTCTGAATCATTCTCATAATAAAGAAAAAGCCTTTTGTTTTTAACCCTGCCTTAACTTTGCCGTTATTTTTCTTTACCTTATTGGCAATTGAGGTAGTCTTTTTGTCAATTTTCTTTTTGAGTTCATCAGTGACGCCTGAATAATTTGTTGCACGAACATTGACACCGTAACGATAAGTTTTTGGAATGCCCCAAAAGAACATACTGTCGGCGATATCCTTGTTGGCAGATTTTGTACCCGAACCTGCGGCTGTCGAAATTACAACTGCCTGCTTTGTGAACATTTTCTGTTCGGGACGGTGAACCATCCAACGATAACCGTAATGATCAAGAAATGCTTTCATTGAGCCTGTGCAATGATAAACATACACGGGCGTTGTGAAGATGAGTACATCAGCCTCGTCCATAGCCTCGGTAATCTTTTTCAGTCGCTCATAATGCGGACAAAGTGTTTCGGATTTTAGAAAACACTGCGTACAACCTACGCAAAAATCGCCGAAATCTCTCGGAAGAAAAAACTCCGTAACCTCGCCGCCTAATTTATCGGCAACCTGCTTGCCAATATGATAGGTTGAGCCTTTATGGTTCTGACCGTTTATTACTGCAATTTTCATTTTATGTCACCAAATTCATCAATTTCAAGTCAATTTTAGCACAACAAAGCAATATTGTCCATATGATTTTTATGCCTTTTAAGAGCATTTTTATGCGGATTTTTTACTCTTATAAAAGGCAAAAAGCACCTGTCCTCTGACAGATGCTTTTATTGTCAATCATCATAATGACCTTTGCACTGGTAAACAATAATAAAGTCATTATTTACACTATAAACAAGTCGGTCTTTATCATTTATGCGGCGACTCCACAATCCACTTTTATCGTTTTTTAGCGGTTCGGGTTTACCTGCTCCGTCAAATGGATTACGCTGAATTTCTTTAAGCAACGCATTAATTTTTTTAAGAGTTTTCTTATCTTGCGTTTGCCAATATAAATACTCTGACCACGCATCATCTGCAAATGAAATATTACTCACCGCTCATTTTCTCCAATTCTTCAAGTGATTTCGTTACAATATGACCACTTTCAACCTGAGATTTTGCCTTTTCAATCTGAGTCATATTTGATTGCGAATAGAACGGATCAATCGGTGCATCGACTGCAAACGGAATACTTCTTTCACGGAGTGCTTTTTTTGCGTAAATCATAAAAAAGGTGGTCAGATTCATACCCATTTCAGCACACATTTCGTCAAGTTCTTTTTTAGTATTGTCATCAAAACGAAGACTTACTGTTGTCATATCAATCAACTCCTTTCACTGCTTATATTATATGATAAAAGAATTAATTTTACAATAGTTTAAAGCAAATTTAATTAAAATTCTTTCATTTGTCAGTCATTTTGAAGTAGAAAACAGCTCCCTGAAAACAGGGAGCTGCAGTAAGTACAAATAGATTTGTCAAACGAATCAGAAGTCGATTTCTGTATCGTAGTAGCAAGCCTTGAGAAGTTTTTCCATTTCTTCCTGATTTGGCTGGCGTGGGTTAGAACCTGTGCAAGCATCGGCAATTGCGTTCTTGGCAACTTCTGGAAGCTTTTCGAGGAATTCTTTTTCGTCGATAATGCTCTCGTCAGCCTTAACGCCGCCCGGACCGTAGTTCTTAATGCCCTGCGGAATGTTGAGCTGATCGTTCATTGAACGGAGTTCAGCGATGAGTGCGTCAACAAGTTCTTCTGTTGTTTCGCCCTTGAGGTTGATGAACTTAGCAATCTTAGCATAACGCTCAGCTGCAACAGGATCTTTTGAGTTATACTTGATAACCTTAGGAAGATACATAGCGTTTGCACAGCCGTGAATAATGTGACCGCCTGTGAAAGCCGCACCTGTCTTGTGAGCCATTGAGTGAACGATACCGAGCAGAGCATTTGAGAATGCCATACCTGCAAGGCACTGTGCATCGTGCATCTTGTCACGGCAAGCCATGTCGCCCTCATAAGACTTCTTGAGGTTGTCGTGAATCATCTCAATTGCATGGAGTGCAAGCGGATCTGTGTACTCACAGTTGAGAGTTGAAACATAAGCCTCAATTGCGTGAGTCATAGCGTCCATACCTGTGTGAGCAGTAAGTTTAGCCGGCATTGTTTCGGCAAGTGCAGGATCAACGATAGCAACATCAGGTGTGATATTAAAGTCAGCAAGCGGATATTTGATACCCTTTGCATAGTCTGTGATAACTGAGAAAGCCGTAACTTCTGTTGCAGTACCCGATGTTGACGGGATAGCGCAGAATTTAGCCTTTGTACGAAGTGTCGGGAAACTGAACGGAGTGATGATTTCCTCAAAAGTTGTGTTGGGATACTCATAGAATACCCACATAGCCTTTGCGGCATCAATCGGAGAACCGCCGCCCATTGCAACAATCCAGTCGGGTTCAAATTCACGCATAACAGCGGCGCCCTTCATAACTGTTTCAACAGATGGGTCAGGCTCTACGCCCTCAATAAGCTTAACCTCCATACCTGCTTCTTTAAGATAGTCAACAGCCTTGTCAAGAAAACCGAAACGCTTCATTGAACCGCCGCCGACAACTACAACAGCCTTTTTGCCGGATAAATTTTTAAGACTTGAGAGAGCATCCTCACCATGATAGAGGTCTCTCGGTAAAGTAAATCTGTACATTATAATTACCTCCTTAAAGGATATTTTGTCAACTTCTCCTTGACTACCGTAATTATAACACCGAAGATTTATAAAGTAAATACCTTTTTTGAAAATAATGTGTATTTATTTTGTGAAATTTTCACTATAGTTCTTTATTGGAATTTATATTGAGAAATATGCTCAGTTACAGCCCGTAAATGTTGTCATCTCCCTTGGCATATTTCTTAACAGCCTCCATAAAAAGCTTTGCGGCAGGATTTGAAATATTCTTTTCCCATGCCATAACATAGGCTATGCTTGTGTCCGCATCATCAATAAGGTATGAATCGGTGTATTCGTCAGAAGTATATGCGGCGACCGAGGTTGGTATGACAGACACGCCGATTCCCGATGACGATGACACATATATGGAAACAAGATCGTCAAATGAATTTTCAATTTTCGGGGTTATGTGAAATGTACGGAACAAGTCCATAATTTCCATATACACAATCGGAGCAACAGATTCCGAAAGTACCAGAATACTTTCGTCAGCCAATTCGGAAAGCTTAACGCTTTTTCTTCCGCTGAATTTTGAATTTTTCGCTGTTACAACGGACAAAGTTTCATTATGTGTAATGATTGATTCAATACCTGAGCTTTCGGGAACCATATCTCTCGGCATAAAGCAGAAGTCGTATTCACCGCCTGTGATTGCAAGCGTGCGATCAGCCTCGTCAAGCTGTCGCACATCAATTGTGATTCCCGGATATTTTTCCGCAAAGTCGGCAATACATTTTGTCGGGAACGAAAGCGAGGTAACATCACAGCCGAGCGTAATTTTACCCTGACCTCCTTCATGCATCTGCTTGATAACGGTTTTTGCTTTCTTTAAAGTTTCAACAATTTCAATCGCATAGGGCAAAAGCGCCTTGCCCTCGCTTGTTATGATAACATCACGGTGAGAGCGTGTAAAAAGCTGAACCCCAAACTCCTTTTCAAGGTCGCTTACATATCTGCTGACGGTTGACTGAGAAACATAGTTCCGCCTTGCCGCCTCTGAAAAGTTGAGCGTCTGAGCCACAGTTATAAAGCAATTGAGCTGATTTATATCCATAATAACCTCCGTTTTGACAATTTTCCGCAGTATTTTGTCGGTTTTTTCAATATTATGCAAAACTGTAAATTTAAGACTGCCAAATCGTCATTTTTGCATAATCAACGGTATTGAATAATTTTTCCATATTTGGTACAATTCAAGTATAGCATAATAATATGCAAAATGTAAATAACTTATTTTAAAACAAGGAGCTTAACGAATGAAGAAAATAGTTGTAACCGGTATGGGTGCGGTAACACCTGTCGGCATCGGTGTTGAAAACTACTGGAATAATATCACGGCAGGTGCATCGGGCATTGACACAATTAAGACTTTTGATCCGTCTGAACTCGCTGTTCAAATTGCCGGCGAAGTAAAGGACTTTAATCCGTCAGACTATCTTCCAAAGGATTTAATCAGAAAAACAGATCCATTTATGCAATACGCTTATATTGCGGCTGAGGAAGCCATGAAACAGAGCGGAATCAAGATTGAACCCGAAAGAACAGGTATTGTTATGGGTACTGCAATGGCAGGTATTGCAACAATCGCATATACTCAGGAGGCACTTACAGGCGCATCACACAAAAAGGTAGGTCCTCGTTTTATTCCCAAAATTCTCGGAAACATTGCCGCCGCAAATATCGCAATCGACTACAATATTCAGGGACCGAGCTTTACGGTAAGCACAGCTTGTTCGTCAGGCGGTGACGCAATCAACACAGCTTGCATGTGTATGCAGAGCGGCAAGGCTGATATTATGCTCGCAGTAGGAGCAGAGTCCGTTCTCTGTCCTCTTGTAATTTATTCGCTTGCCAACGCAAAAGCTCTTTCAAGAAGAAACGATTCACCAAGCACTGCAAGCCGTCCGTTTGATGTTACCCGTGACGGTTTTGTAATAGGTGAAGGCGGCGGTGCGCTCGTTCTTGAAACAGAGGAACACGCTCTTGCAAGAGGTGCGAAGATTTATGCAGAAATCAGAGGTTGCGGCAACACGGATGATGCTTATCATGTAACTGCTCCGCATCCCGAAGGACGAGGTGCAATCGCTTGTATGAAACAGGCAATTGCAGAGGCAGGAATCAATCCTTCTGACATCGGCTACATCAATGCCCACGGTACTGCAACAAACAAGGGTGACACAGTTGAAACATCTTCAATCAAGAAGGTTTTCGGCAACACTCTCCCCTATGTAAGCTCAACAAAGGGCGCAACAGGTCATATGATGGGCGCAGGCGGTATTACAGAAACAATTACCTGTGTCAAGGCTATTGAAACAGGCACAGTTCCGCCTACAATCAATCTCAACGAGGTTGATCCCGAATGTGCCGGCATTGACTTTGTTGCAAATACCGCAAAAAAAGCCGAAATCAACTTTGCCATGTCAAACGCATTCGGATTCGGCGGTCAGAACTCAAGTATTATCGTAGGCAAATACGGCAAATAATCTGCCGACAAAACAACATACAAGCAACACACATATGTGTGTATAAAATAATGTACACCCATACATAATAGGACAGGGGGATATTATGAATTTAACATATGATTCACAGATGTTCAGAGAAACATTTGAAAGTGAATTTACATGGCTTAACGGCTTTATGAGAAATGTAAGACGCTTTTCGGATAAACCCGCGGCAATTGACTCTCAAAGCGGCAGAATATGGAGCTACAAAGAGCTTAATGCCGATGCAAACAGATTTGCAAACGCTATGAAAAAAGACGGCGTCAAGAAAAACGACATCGTGTTTATGCAGCTTTACAACTCACCGCAGTTTTTGTTTGGTTACATTGCACCGCAGAAGCTCGGTGCAATCTCAAATCCCGCTAACTTTAACCTATCACCGGGCGAAACCGCTGAAATTATGGGACACAACAAGCCAACAGTTTATGTTTACGACGCAGACATTATGCAGACAGCCGTACAGGCTCTTGAAATCTGCGAGCATAAGCCAAAATTGATTCTCTGCGTTAATAATTCCAAAAAGGAAGTAACTCTTCCCGAAGGACACATTTTCTTTGACGATTACATCAAGGACAGCAGTGACGAAAATCCGCCTGTTGACTATGCGCCGCATATTTATGACGAGGTTTTAAGACTTCAGACCTCGGGTACAACAGGCACTCCAAAGGGCGTTCCGCTTAACGCAATCAACGAAGTTCTTTCGGCTCACGATGTAATTATGCACTTTCCGCTTTCACCCGTTGACATCACGATGAATATGACTCCGTGGTTTCACCGTGGCGGTATTCATTCGGGCGGTCCCACACCTACCCTTTATGCAGGTGCGTGTCTTGTGATTATGAGAACATTCAACCCGAGGAGCTGTATGGACTTTATCGAAAAATACGGAATTACATTTATCACAGGTGTCCCGTCAACTCTTGAAATGCTTGCAGCCCGACAGGAAAAGCATCCGAAAGACCTTTCTTCGCTCAAGGGCATTATTACCATGGGCAGTCCGCTTGAAAAAGCCGCTTGCATCCGCTATCAGGAGCTTCTCTCCCCCAACATTTTTAACGGCTACGGCACAACGGAATCTTTCTGGAATACATTTCTTCGTCCGTATGACCTTCCTGAAATGGCAGGTTCGGCAGGCAGATCATGCACAGATGATGAGGTAAGACTTGTAAATGTTTATGACGACAGAAAAGCAGAGCCCGATGACACAGTCCCCTGCGATAACAAAACAGAGGGAGAAATCATCATCAAATGTCCGAACAAAACTACCTACTGCTATGTAAATAACGAAAAGGCTACAAAAGACAAGTTCTACAAGGGTTGGATGTACACAGGCGACATCGGCACTTGGAACAGCGAGCAGTTTGTTACAGTTGCAGGCAGAAAAGATGATATGATTATCAGCAAAGGCGAAAATATTTATCCTGCAAGAATTGAGGAAATTCTCAACTCACACCCGAAAGTTCAGGAATGTATCGTTACAGGCGTTCCCGATTCAACAAGAGGCGAGTGCGTTGCGGCATATGTAATCAAGGCCGACGAAAGTCTTACGGTTGCCGAGCTTATCAATTTCTGCGACAGCTCACCGAATATTTCAAAATATCAGGCTCCGAGATACTACCGTTTTGTCAACGATCTTCCGCAGACTGCAACAGGCAAGAAACAGCATTTTGTAATAAAAAAACAGGCAGCAGAGGACCTTAAAAACGGCTTGCTGCTCAAAAAATAATTACGGATTTTCCGTATATATGTAATGGAGAAAATATGACCGAAAATTTATACAAATCAAAAGTTTCGTACTACGAAACAGACTGTATGAACATTGTTCATCACTCAAATTATATCAGATATTTTGAAGATGCAAGAATCCAGTATATGCACGACATCGGTTGTGATGTTGCCGAAATGCAGTCAAAAGGATTGTATATTCCAAATGTTGACGCATATGCCCGTTACAAAAAGCCGCTTAAATTCGGCGATGAGTATTCCGTTGAAGTAAGCCTTGTATTTTTTACGGGTTCAAGAATGATTTTTGACTATAAAGTCTTCAACAATAAAAGCGGAGAACTTTCTGCAACAGGCAGAACAACACACTGTTTTGCAACTCCCGAGCTAAAACCGATAAGCATAAAGCATTCAAATCCCGATTATTACAACAGACTTCGTGACAATACTGTCAGCCCGGAAGATATTACAATAAGAAGATAAACAATTTTACAAGCAAAAAGTGCGTACCAAATTTTGGTACGCACTTTTTTGATATAGGAAAATAGGAAAATATCAGTCGTCAAAGTTGGGAGTCTGAATTGCATCGTAGCCTGTTTCTCCCGTACGGATTTTAACCGCCTGTTTAAGGTAGTAGGTAAATATTTTACCGTCACCCGGGTTGCCCGTAAAGGCTGTTTTTCTGATTGCCTCAATTGTTTTTCTCTCCCATTCTTCGGAAGAAACAACAATTTCAAACTTGATTTTCGGCAAAACCTGAACATCAACCTTCTGTCCTCTTACATACTCCGACATACCTCGCTGAATTCCGCAGCCTACAACCTGATACGCTGTAATTCCGTTTACGCCGATATCCGTGAGAGCCTTTTTGACATCTACAAACATTTCTTCACGAACAACGGCCTCTATTTTTATAAGCTGAATATCGTTATTGTTTTCCATACTTTAAAACCTCCGTTAGTTGTCAAGACCGTTAAATGACGGATAAGCAGATTCACCGTGCTGTGAAACATCAAGACCCATAAGCTCATCTCTGAGGTCAACCCTGATTTTGCCTGTAATAAGTCTTGTGATGCCGTAGCAGATGAGTGTTCCGACAACCGCAATTACAATTGTGATGCCGATACCTGCCGCCTGAGCACCGAACTGTGCAAACTCACCGTACACAAGACCGTTACCTGCACTGCTGTTGATTGCCGTGCATGAGAACACACCTGTGAGAAGTCCGCCCCAGATACCGCCTGTACCGTGACAGCTGAATGCGTCAAGCGCATCGTCAAAGCCGAATTTTTTCTTGCCGTATGAAATCATAATATAGCAAACAGGGCTTGTTGTCAAACCGATAATAACTGCCGCCCACATCGGAACAAAGCCGGCACCGGGCGTGATGCCTACAAGACCTGCAACCATACCCGTGCTTGCGCCGATAAGCGTAGGCTTTTTGTTCTTGATAACATCGCAGAGCATCCACGAGAGCATTGCGGCTGCGGCTGAAACACCTGTTGTCATAAATGCGTGAGCCGCAAGACCGTCGGCGGCAAGTGCAGAACCTGCATTGAAGCCAAACCAACCGAACATAAGAAGCGACGCACCGAGTACAACTGTCGGAATATTGTGAATTCTGTAAATTGAATGTTCATAATCGTGACGCTTGCCGAGGAGTATGCAGAGAACAAGTGCCGAAACACCTGAGCTGATATGTACAACATCGCCGCCTGCAAAGTCAAGAGCACCGATACCGTCTGCACCTAAAAGTCCTCCCTGTCCCCATACCATATGGGCGAGCGGATAGTAAACTATAAGCGACCAGAAAATTGTGAAAACAAAAATTGACTTAAACTTCATTCTGCCTGCAACTGCGCCCGTGATAAGAGCAGGAGTGATTACGGCAAACATCATCTGGAACGCTGAGAATACCATATTCGGAATTGATGCGTCATCCGTGTAGCCCTCCGTGAGCGAAACACCCTCAAGACCGAGCCATCGGAAATCACCGATAAAAGCATTTCCCGAAGGAGCGAACGAAAGCGAATAACCGAAAAGCACCCACATAACAATTCCTATGCCAATGATAAAAATTGAGGTCATCATTGTGTTTACAACATTTTTCTTTCGTACAAGACCGCCGTAGAACATTGCAAGACCCGGAGTCATTACAAATACGAAAGCCGCACAAATCAGCACAAAGCCTATATTTCCTGAATCCATTTTTAACCTCCACATAAACCGTTTTTGCCGAAGCAAAAAAATAAAGCTCACAATGTTTTGCCTGATTTTGCAAGTTTTAAAAACTTTGTTGCAAAATCAGAAGAAACCAAAGTGAACTTCCTTGTCCTTTTTATATTCAGTTTTCCGAAAACTTCGTAAGACCTTTGCCTTACTGTCTTGAATTATAAAGCCTCATTAACCGATTGTCAATACTTTTTTGAATATTTTTTAAAGTTTTTTGCTGTTTTTTAAATTACAGTTTACAATAACAGGTCAAAAATCTAAGCTACGGCACAAATTTAATTTTTGCAAGTTTATTTAATTTTCTTGCAAATTATTTTTTGATTACAGCATATTCTTTGTAGCGTTTGTAGCGGCGAACCTCATTCGCCAATCGGTTTGGTTACAAAACCAAACCGACTTAATATAAATTATTTGTTTAAGATAATTATGATATAAAAATACAATTGCGATTTATTCATTTCGTGTTTGCACACGAAATGATTGGCGAACACAGTTCGCCGCTACATTAAATTGTGCAAACAGCTACTATACTACGCTCGGGCATAATATGTTTTTTATATTGCAAACCATCTTCCCGACCGCAATTTTCCATTTTCAATTTTCAATTTTTCATTTAATGAACCTATCTACACGAATCAGGCACGGCGGCTCGCCGTACTGGCGGATAATATCGTCCCTACAAAATAAAAACTACGGTCAACATAGCCCTGTCAACCGTAGTTAAAATCAAGATATTTTATTTTGCAAAATCGGAAGCTCTGCTTTCACGGATGATATTAACCTTAATCTGTCCGGGATATTCAAGCTCTTCTTCGATTTTCTTGCAGATCTCTCTTGCAAGCGGAATCATACGCTCATCATTGACAATCTCAGGCTTAACCATAACTCTAACCTCACGGCCTGCCTGAATTGCAAAGGTACGCTCAACACCGTCAAAAGAAGAAGCAACCTCTTCAAGCTTCTGGAGTCGCTTAATGTAGTTTTCAACATTTTCTCTTCTTGCACCCGGTCTTGCGGCTGAAATAGCGTCTGCCGCCTGTACAAGGCAGGCAACAATTGTTCTCGCCTCAACATCACCGTGGTGAGCGTGAATAGCGTGAATAACAGCGTCGCTTTCCTTATACTTTTTGGCAATGTCAACACCGATTTGAATATGTGTTCCCTCAACCTCATGGTCAATGGATTTGCCGATATCATGCAAAAGACCTGCACGCTTGGCGATTGTAGGATCAAGACCAAGCTCGCTTGCCATCATACCTGCGAGATATGAAACCTCAAGAGAGTGATCAAGAACATTCTGACCGTAACTGGTACGGTAACGAAGTCTGCCGAGAAGCTTAACAATTTCGGGATGAACATTGTGCACACCCGCATCAAGCACAGCTCTCTCACCTGTACGCTTGATTTCGGATTCAACCTCTCGTCTTGCCTTTTCAACCATCTCCTCAATTCTTGCGGGATGGATTCTTCCGTCTGCAATGAGCTTTTCAAGTGCAATTCTTGCAACCTCTCTTCTGACAGGCTCAAAGCATGAAAGCGTGATAGCCTCGGGTGTATCGTCAATAATAAGATCAACACCCGTAAGAGTTTCAATGGTTCTGATATTGCGGCCCTCACGACCGATGATTCTGCCCTTCATCTCATCGTTTGGAAGAGGAACAACCGAAATTGTTGCCTCCGAAACCTGTTCTGCGGCAAGTCGCTGAATTGCAAGCGAAATAATATTTCTTGCCTTGTCGTCTGCTTCCTCCTTGAGCTGTTCGGTGTATTCCATAATCTTAACCGACTTCTCGTGAGCAAGCTCATTTTCAAGCTGTGAAAGCAAATAGCTTTTAGCCTGTTCTGCCGTGTAGCCCGAAATTTTTTCAAGCATTTCAAACTGGCTCTTTTTCAAGGTTTCAACTTCTTCGAGTTTTGCATCAGCATCACGAAGCTTTTTGTTGACCTTTTCTTCCTTGCGCTCCATATTGTCGAGCTTTCTGTCAAGAGTTTCTTCCTTCTGCTGGATTCTTCTCTCCTGACGCTGAACTTCCTTGCGTCGGTCGGAAATTTCTTTTTCGCTCTCATTTCTGAAACGATGAACCTCGTCTTTACCCTCAAGGACTACTTCCTTTTTCCTTGCTTCGGCTGTTTTAATTGCATCAGCCACAATCTTCTTTGCCTCTTCCTCAGCACTCCCGATTTCCTTTTCGGCAGTGTTTTTACGGATGGCAATTCCAAGGAAAACACCTGCACCCGCACCGACAACAATTGCGGCGATAATGCAGATAATACTTATCCATAACGGCAATTCGGACACCTCCTTAGTTTGATTTTTTTCAAGTATTTCACAGTTCCCAATCAATTAGACTTTAAAGGTGCCGTTAAAAAGATATTCAATTTTCATTTTTATTTTCTAAATATTTTTTTACATATTATATTTATATGCACAGTCAAAAAAACACCGTAATGACCGTTTCCAACATTTCAGGCAACTGAAACATTATAAAAATTATAAAAAATATCTATATATAACGGCTCTTTTAAAGAGTCTGATTAAAAAAGTTGCAAAAGTCAAAAACTGTACTTTTGCCAAAATCCGCAACAGCGGATAATACAATTTTATAATAGAATCACCAAATTGTCAAGAATAAGCGAGGTATTTTTGCAGATAATTAGTTGTGGCAGGTGAAAAAATTACATTTCTTTGAACGGAGCGGCTCAAATTTGCCTTAAAAACGCAAAATCAGACCGTGTTTTTTACCGTATTTGTAAAAAAGTCAAAAATTTTTCGTTAAATTTTTGTCAAGCTATTGAAGAAATGAAAAAAATGTAATATAATAGAAGCACCTTAGAATTTTAGGAGGAATTTTTTTATGTCAGTAAAAGTTGCAATTAACGGTTTCGGCCGTATCGGTCGTCTTGCTTTCAGACAGATGTTCGGTGCTGAGGGTTATGAAGTAGTAGCTATCAACGATCTTACAGATCCTGCTATGCTCGCAAACCTTCTTAAGTATGATACAGCACAGGGCGGCTACTGCGGTAAGATCGGTGAAAACCTTCACACTGTAGAAGCAGGCGAAGGCTCAATCATCGTTGACGGCAAAGAGATTACAATCTACGCTAAGCCAAACGCTGCTGAGCTTCCTTGGGGCGAGCTCGGTGTTGATGTAGTTCTCGAGTGCACAGGTTTCTATACATCAAAGGCTAAGAGCCAGGCTCACATTGATGCCGGCGCTAAGAAGGTTGTTATTTCTGCTCCTGCAGGCAACGACCTTAAGACAATCGTTTACAGCGTAAACGAAAAGACTCTTACAGCTGACGATACAATCATTTCAGCTGCTTCATGTACAACAAACTGCCTCGCTCCTATGGCTGACACACTTAACAAGTATGCAGAAATCCAGAGCGGTATTATGTCAACAATCCACGCTTACACAGGCGATCAGATGATTCTTGACGGTCCTCACAGAAAGGGCGACAAGAGAAGAGCAAGAGCAGGTGCTTCTAACATCGTTCCTAACTCAACAGGTGCTGCAAAGGCTATCGGTCTTGTAATTCCTGAGCTCAACGGTAAGCTCATCGGTTCTGCACAGCGTGTTCCTGTTCCTACAGGTTCAACAACAATTCTTACAGCTGTTGTTAAGGGTTCAGATGTAACAGTTGAAGGCATCAACGCTGCTATGAAGGCTGCTGCTTCTGAGTCATTCGGTTACAACGAAGATCCGATCGTTTCTTCAGATGTAATCGGTATGAGATTCGGTTCACTCTTCGATTCTACACAGACAATGGTATCAAAGATTGCTGATGATCTTTATGAGGTTCAGGTTGTTTCTTGGTACGACAACGAGAACTCATACACAAGCCAGATGGTTAGAACAATTAAGTACTTCGCTGAGCTTGGCTAATCTGAATTTACAGATTATTTTTGGGGCTGTCCGTTTTGGACAGCCCTTTTTGTTTTGCTTTTGTAAAGAATTTCGGTTTTTTATTCTTTATTCGTAAAATTATGCTCTAAAATGTTACATTTAGTCGCAGTTTATAAAATATACACGAAAAATTAGTTTTAAATTTTTTGAATTTGCTTGAAATTGACATATATTTTTGGTATTATATAAGTGTGATTAAATAATCAAAATCAGAAGGTATTTAACAAGGAGCAGTTCTTATGAATTACAGCTTTAACGAGGCAAGACCGGCACTTGAAGTTTTTCATACCGGAGATTCCGTGTACGCATACAATCTTTTAGGTGCACACCTCGTGAACTGGAACGGCAGAAACGGTTGTGTGTTCCGAGTATGGGCACCAACCGCAAGGAGCGTTTCGGTTGCAGGCGAATTTAATAATTGGGACAATAACGCAACCTATATGTACGACATCGGCTACGGTGTTTGGGAGGTGTTTGTCGAAGGGGTCGAGGAATTTTGCGCATACAAGTACTGCATTGAAAGCGAATACGGCGACAGGCTTATGAAAGCTGATCCGTATGCTTTTCATGCTCAAACCCGTCCCGGGCAGGCATCCCTTGTGTATGACATTGAAAATTATTCGTGGAATGACGGCGAATGGTTAAACAAACGCAGAGAAAACAACATTTCATCTTCACCGATGAATATTTATGAAATACACGCAGGCTCATGGAGAAAATATCCCGACGGCAACTTCTTTAATTATCAAAAGCTTGCCGATGAGCTTATCCCCTATCTCAAGGAGATGCACTACACTCATATTCAGCTTATGCCTATTATGGAATATCCGTATGACGGTAGCTGGGGCTATCAGGCAACAGGCTACTATGCCCCAACCTCAAGATTCGGCACGCCGTCCGACTTTATGACATTTGTTGACAGGCTTCACTGTGAGGGTATCGGAGTAATTCTCGACTGGGTTCCGTCAAATTTCCCCGTGGACGATTTCGGACTTGCAAAATTTGACGGCTCTCCTCTCTATGAAAGCAATGACCCAAAAACGAGCAAGCGTGACTCGTGGGGAACCTGCCTTTTCAACTACGCAAGATTTGAGGTTACAAGTTTTCTTGTTTCATGCGCAATGTTTTGGCTTGACAAATACCACATTGACGGCTTGAGAATCGGCGCACTCTCCTCTATGCTCTACCTCGATTACGGTAAATCCGAGGGAGAATGGGAGCCGAACAAATTCGGCGGAAAAGAAAATCTTGACGCCGTTGATTTTGTAAAAAGACTCAACACGGCTGTCCATATGTACCACCCCGATGTTATGATGTTTGCCGAGGAAAACACATCGTGGCCAAAGCTTACTCATAAAATAGAGGACGGCGGACTTGGATTTGATTTCAAGTGGAATATGGGTTGGATGAACGATATGCTTCACTATATGTCGCTCAATTCAATGTGGCGGCCGTTCAACCACGACAGCCTTACTTTCAGCTTTTATTATGCTTTTTCAGAAAAATTTCTTCTGCCGATTTCACACGATGAGGTTTCTCACGGCAAAGGTGCGCTGATAAAGCAGATGCCCGGAAAGTACGATGAACAATTTGCAGGCGTAAGAGCGTTTATAACATATATGTACGCTCATCCCGGCAAAAAACTCGTGTTTATGGGAACTGAAATCGGTCAGTTTGACGAGTGGAATTTCAATGAGGCAATTCAATGGGATTTGCTTGAATTTGAAAAGCATAAAAAGCTCAGAACATTTTTTAAGGAGCTCAACAAATTTTATCTTGACTGCAAGCCGCTCTATGAGCTTGACGCTGTCTGGAAAGGCTTTGACTGGATTCACCATGACGACTACACAAACAGCGTTATTGCATTCAAGCGCACCGACAAAAACGGTGATGAGATTGTTTCGGTATGCAACTTCCAGCCCATCAGGCGTGACGAATATTGCATTGGCGTTCCGAAATTCGGTCTTTATGACGAAGTTTTCAACTCTGATGAAGAGCGTTTCGGCGGCAGCGGTGTTGTAAACGGAAAAAACATTAAAACCGAGTCAATGAAAATTCACGGCTTTGATCAGGGACTTTCACTCACTCTCCCCCCACTCAGCGTAATCTATCTGAGGTGTACAAAAGAACTTGAACCCGATGAAGTTCAGAAATAAAATTGATATTTTCAGTCACAAGACTGTAATTATATTTAAGCTAAAAAAGATACTAAAATAAATATCGGAGGTATTTTAAGATGTTTCCAAAAAAGGAAGTAGTGGCTATGCTGCTTGCCGGCGGTCAAGGCTCTCGTCTTGGCGTGCTTACCCGAAAGCTTGCTAAGCCTGCCGTACCGTTTGGCGGCAAATATCGTATTATTGATTTCCCGTTATCTAACTGTGTAAATTCAGGCATTGACGCTGTGGGTATTCTTACGCAGTACCAGCCTCTTGTTCTTAACGAATACATAGGAAACGGACAGCCGTGGGATCTTGACAGTATGCACTCGGGTGTAAACTGTTTGAGTCCTTATCAGGCTGTTGACGGTGCAGACTGGTACTCAGGCACAGCCAACGCTATTTATCAAAATATCAACTACATTGAGCGTTATAATCCTGAATATGTGGTTATTCTTTCGGGCGACCATATTTACAAAATGGACTACAACAAGATGCTTGATTATCACAAGGAAAAGAATGCCGCTTGTACAATTGCGGTAATTGATGTTCCGCTTGAGGAAGCCTCAAGATTCGGCATTCTCAACACAAACGAGGACGGTTCAATCTACGAATTTGAGGAAAAGCCTGCTCATCCGAAAAGCACAAATGCGTCAATGGGCATCTATATTTTCAGCTGGAAGGAGCTTAGAAAGTATCTTACTGAGGATGAACTCAAAGAGGGTTCAAGCCATGATTTCGGCAAGGATGTCCTTCCTGCCATGCTTGACGCAGGCGAGCGTATGTTTGCCTATCCTTTTGAGGGCTATTGGAAGGATGTTGGAACAATCGACAGCCTTTGGGAGGCTAATATGGATCTTCTCGATCCAAAGGTTACTCTCGACCTCAAGGATATCTACTCAAGAAACCCGATGATGCCGCCGCACTATGTTTCAAACGAGGCGTCAATCCAAAATTCGCTCGTTGCCGATGGATGCAATGTTTACGGCAGCCTTGAGTTCTCAATTCTCTTTGCAGGTGTTACAATCGGTAAAAACGCAACAATCAACTCTTCAATCATTATGCCGGGTGCTGTAATTGAAGACGGCGCAGATGTTCAGTTTGCAATTATTGCAGAAAATACTGTTGTCGGCAAAAATGCAAAGGTCGGACAGAAACCTGAAGAAACGGAAAATCTTGACGATTGGGGAATTACTGTTGTCGGTGCAAATACCGTTATCAAAGAAAACACCGTTATCAAAGCAAAAACTATGATAGACAGCGACACGGAGGTGGACGGCAATGAGAAGTAACAATGTACTCGGTTTCATCTTTGCGGCAACACTTGACGACAAAATTCCGGAGCTTGCATCTTCAAGAACAACTGCAAGCATTCCGATCGGCGGTAAATACAGAATTATCGACTTTGACCTTTCGAATATGTCAAACTCAGGTATCAGCAATGTAGGCATAGTTGCAAAAAGCAACTTTCAGTCACTTATGGATCATGTGGGTTCGGGCAGTGCCTATGACCTTTCAAAGAGAAGGAGCAACCTTTCAATTCTTCCTCCGTATGACGGCAAGGCTTTTTCAAGCTTTGTTGAAACAATCTACAATATGCACGGATATATTGAGCATTGCCGTGAGGAATATGTTCTTATCTCGCAGGGCAATGTAATTACTAACATTGATTACACAGATGTTTTTGACTTTCACTCAAAGAAGAAGGCAGACATTACACTTATATATAAGCATCATACAATTCCGCAGGGCTATGACAGACCGATTACCCTTGATGTAGATAATGACGGCAAGGTAAATCAGATTTTTGTAAAGCCCGGTGTTGTTGACAAAGAGGCATTCAACCACGCATACGGCTCTATTCTCATCAAGAAAGACCTTCTTATGAGTGAAATCCGAAACGCCATCAGCGTTAATCAGCTTGATGTAAGGCGACTTCTTCAGAGCAGTCTGGGCAAATACAGTATTTATGCTTACGAAAATAAGGGTTACTGTGCGGCAATCAGCTCAATCAACGATTACTTTGAGTTCAATATGGATCTTATGAAAAAAGAAGTAAGGGATGAGCTTTTCAATCCGCAAAGACCTATCTATACAAAGGTAAGAGATGACGCTCCGTCACGCTACGGACTTACAAGCAATGTGAAAAATTCAATCATTGCACAGGGTTGTGTTATCAACGGTGAGGTTGAGAACTGCGTTATTTCAAAGGGTGTTTATGTCGGCGAAGGCGCAAAGCTTTCTAACTGTATTGTAATGCAGGACACAAAAATAGGTTGCAATACCAACCTTAACTATGTTATCATAGATAAGGATGTTACCATCAAGGACGGTCGTTCACTTATGGGATATGATTCGTACCCCATTTATATTGCTAAAAAATCCGTTGTATAAAGTTTGTTTAAACAAGGAGGTAATCTTACAATGAGAATTTTATACTGTGCTTCAGAAGCTAATCCGTTTTGCGGAAGCGGCGGACTTGCCGATGTAGCGGGAAGTCTTCCCCATACACTTTGCAGAAAAGGTCAGGATTGCAGAATTGTTGTTCCGCTTTACGGCACAATTCCGCAGGAACTTAAAAACTCCATGAACTTCATCACAAACTTTACCGTGCCGGTTGCATGGCGTCATCAGTATTGCGGTTTGTTCTGGGCAAGATGGAATGACTGTACATACTATTTTATTGATAACGAATATTATTTCAAGAGAGGCACTCTCTACGGTCATTATGATGACGCTGAAAGATTCGCTTTCTTCTCCCGTGCAATTCTTGAAATGCTTCCTTACATTGATTTCCATCCCGACATCATTCATTGTAATGACTGGCAGACAGCTCTTGTTCCTGTTTACTACTATCTGTTCTATTCACACAGACCATGGTACTATAACATCAAGAGTCTGTTCACAATCCACAATATCCAGTATCAGGGTGAATACGGCTGGGAAGTAAACACAGAGTGCGTCGGCATTCCTACATCAGAAACAAAGATTCTTGAAATGAACGGCAAACTCAATATGATGAAGGGTGCTATCGAAACAGCTACCCGTGTTTCAACGGTTTCTCCAAGCTATGCGGCTGAAATTAGAGACCCGTGGTTCAGTTGGGGACTTCATGACGAACTCAATCTTCGTCATTACAAGCTTTGCGGTATCAAGAACGGTATTGACACAGAAAGCTATAATCCCGAAACAGACTATCAGCTTTATCGCAACTATTCAAAGGACGATATGAGCGGCAAGGGCGAATGTAAGCGTGCTTTGCAGGAGCGTTTGTGTCTTGAACAGCGTTGGGATGTTCCGCTGGTCGGTATGGTAACAAGACTTGTTGCACACAAGGGACTTGACCTTGTGAGAATGGGTCTTGAGGAGCTTATGAACACAGAAAATATGCAATTTGTAATTCTCGGTTCAGGCGACAAGGAGTACGAGGACTACTTCAACTATATGCAGGCTAAGTATCCGGGCAGACTTTGCTTCTGTCACGGCTTTGTACCCGAACTTGCAAGAAAAATTTACTCGGGTGCAGATATTTTCCTTATGCCGTCTGCTCAGGAGCCTTGCGGTCTTGCACAGATGATTGCGCTCCGTTACGGCACAATTCCTGTTGTTCGTGAGGTTGGCGGTCTTAAAGACTCTGTTTTCGACAGTGCCGACAACTACGGTAACGGCTTTACATTCAAAAACTATGAATGTGCAGATATGCAGCTTGCCGTAAGACGAGCATTGTGGGGCATTCAGGACGATCAGGGCTGGCATCAGCTTATGTGGCGTGCTATGATGAGCGACAACAGTTGGGATCGTTCGGCTCAGGACTACATCAATCTCTACAACGATACCCTCAAGTGGGCTTAATCCTGCAGTCAAATTTTATAACAAAAAATTCAGTCGGAAAGCAGATGTCAAATTTGCTTTCCGACTTTTGGTTTATTTTGAAATTGCAATCTCGTAGGGGCGGATATTATCCGCCCGCAAGTAACAGTGCAAATTTTATAATAAATCAATTTATATAAATGTCAGAAAATTATTGCTATACTGTAGCGACGAACCTCGTTCGTCAATCGTTTTGGTTAAAAAACCAAAACGAACATAAATATTAGTAAATTAAAAAACAACAAATTGTTTTATATCACAAGTTTTGTATATGATTGATTTGTAATCAGATGGCGAACACGGTTCGCCGCTACAAATGAATACACAACTTTGATAACATCAAAACAAAAAAGGTTGGAAACTACTGCGGGGAGCAGTCGATTTCCAACCTTAAAATTTTGCATTAGTTTTTCATCAGGTTCTCTTTATTGCGTGCGGAACACGAATTTTACCTGCAAGCTTACCAAGAGCAAACACAAGAATAATCTCGGGAATGCACTTAACGGCAACACTGATGAATCTTGCTGTAAGATAAACTGTGTACGGTGTTGAACCGCCGCCGTAGAGTGTGTAAAGCCAAAAAGCCGTAAGGAATGTTTCAACGCAGAGCATATTTGTAAACCATGCAAGAACAACTCTGAGCGGAGTCACATTGTTCTTATAAAGAAACATACCGTAGATAAAACCAGTAATAAAACCGTTGATTGTAAAGCCGGGAAAATATGCGCCTGTCGGGGCAATGATAAATGAAAGAATATCTCCCAAAGCACCGACAATTGCGGCAGGAATCGGTCCGAACATTACGCCTGTTACGGCTATGGGAAGGAACGCTGCGCTGAGCTTTACATTGTTTCCGAAAAACGGAAGTGTGCTGTTTGCAAAAAATCCGAGAACAATACGAAGTGCAAGCAGCATTGCAATTGCCGCAAGAGCGTAGATACTCTTCATTTCAAGCAAAGAGCTTTGAATTTTTTTGAGTTGTGACATATTTTTTACCTCCTGAATCTCTGTTGTTGCTTCAGGAAGAAAAAAGCGGACAGATTGCTCTGCCCGCTGAATTATATGTCCCAAAGTAACAGCGGGATGCGAAATCTGTACCGCAGGATAAACCTTTCGTTCTTGCGGCAACTCCCCGTCCGCAAAACACTTCACGCACAAATTTCTACTCTGTGATAGATGCCTTTCGACACCGTATGTTATTATACGCCTGAATTTGTTGTTTGTCAACCAAAAAATTAATTTCGGGTTTACTGAACCGTTGCTTTTTTCTTCTTTGTAAGAAGGGCATCGAGGCTGTTGATAAGTCTTGAAAGCGGCTTGTAGATTATGAAAACAACTACCGAAATGATGAGTCCCTTAATGATATTGAATGGACCTACGCAGTACAGGCAGAATGTAAATGTGCCGTCAATTGCAGGGAAAATTGCCTGTCCCATTTTGATAATTTCTGTAAGCGGCATAAATGACGAGTAGAGCGGAACAAGCACGAATGTGTTGAGAACCACACCGATTGCCGCCATTGCAACCGTACCTGTAAGCATTCCGACAATCGCACCGACTCTTGTTTTTTTGTACTTGTAGATGAAACCTGCCGGCAGAATAAACGAGCAGCCGATGAGAAAGTTTGCAAGCTCCCCTACTCCGCCTGTACTTGTGCCTTTAATAAGAAACTTAACGAGAATTTTTACAAATTCAATTACTGCACCGGCAATCGGACCCATGCTGAATGTTCCGACAAGAACGGGAACTTCGGAAAAATCGAACTCATAGAATGAAGGTGCGATGAATCCGAGAGGAAATTCAAAGAACATAAGAACTGCCGAAAGTGCCGCAAGCATTGCGGTTACGGCAAGCTTTGTTGTCTTTGCCGTGTTGTCTGAATTAATTGTTTTTGCTTTTGATTTTGTCATTACGACCACTCCTGAAAAATTATTTCGAGTTGTCGGGAAAAGAAAAATCCCGCTACAAATGTAACGGGATTGCGTACCAAAATAAAACAGACGAACCGCCTGTTCTGCCGCATCTTCTCGTATCCGGACTATAACCGTCGGTGTCTGAATTTCACAGACTCGGCAGGCTTTCACCTGTTCGTGGACTTTAACCACCGGTGGAGAATTTCACTCCGCCCCGAAGACAACTGTTGATTATATTATATGCCGATTTTCGGATTTGTCAATATCTCTTCAGGGTTTTGAGATATTTTTTCGTTTCATCGTCAATTCTGAAACTTTCAACGCATTTCCGAATCATTTTATTAAAGGTTGCGTTATCAAGCGAATTTGACTTTATGTACCGCATAGTCTGTTCTCTGCACTTTGCAAGTGCTGTTGCAACAAGCCATGCCCTTGCCATGCTCACATAATAATGCGGATTTTTCGCATTGTCACAACATTCAAGCACCGTGTCTATGTACTCATCTTCAAGATAATAGTCAAGCATCAGCACAAGACCTGCACGAATTATCCACGGATTGTCGCTTTTGGTGTATTCACAAACATGAGGGAAAAATTCTGATTTATACTTTTTGGTTTCTTTGAGATTTGCACAAAAGCCGTCACAAACCGCCCAGCTGTCTATACGCTGTACAAAATCATCGCTGTACATCGAAAATTCTTCATAGCTTTCGGTTTTGAGCAAACCGATTACAATACCACGTATTGTTTTTTCTTCATAAGAATTATCGGTTGTCTGCTCTAAAAAACTGCGTCCGTTGCCCTTAGAAATTTCCTTGCCGAGCTTTCGCATAACAGGCATTCTTACTCCGATAAAAAAGTCCTTGTCATTGTCGGGAATCAATGAGGAATGAAAGCTTCTGTACTTTTCATCGGCATATGAACGAAGTTCCTCTACAAAATCATCATAGTCATTTTTAGTCCAATTATCTCTTACAAGCTCCATAATGCACCGTTATTTTTGCTTATTCTTTCTTTTGCTGTCATAAATTTCACACGGTGAGTTCAAATCAAGATATGCAATATCGTGGTGTGGCACTCTGTCCTCAACCGGCGGAAGCTGCATATAATCACCGAAAACCATTCTGAGATACTCGTCATAGCCCGACATACACGGCATTTTTATGCCCTCAAATGTGACATAATCAACGCCCGAATAAATGTGTTTCGGATACTCAATTTTCATCCAATGAGGGCCCGAACAAAGCTCCGTTACACACTTGTTTTTATCAAGCCTGTACTTAATCATATGCTTTTCGGCAGTTCTCCAAATCTTTTCTCGGAGCTTTTTTCCTCTGAAAATTGAAAGCAAAGCCTTACTGCCTGCCCCCACAATTCCGCCGTGCTTTTCGGGAACAACCTGAGCCAAAAACAGCGAATAAAGCATTGTCCACACATACTGCATTTTGCGTGCAAAACGGCTGTCGGGACAAACATCAAGCGGAAATACATCAAGCACAAGTCCGTGCGGAATATCAACCTCGGTCTGATTTGTCTTGACCATAGTGTAATTTGTGTCGGTTACGGTCATAAAAATATTGCCCGTGAACATATCGCTGTCGGTTTTGAGAAGTCGAAATCTTCCGTCTGCGCCCTGTTCATGCCAAAGCTTGTACAGCTTTTCGTAGTCCTCTCGTGGCAGCATAACATCAACATCATCATCCCACGGAACAAATCCGCCGTTTCTGAGCGCACCGATTAACGCACCACCGATAAGATAGAATGTGAGATTGTTCTTTTCGCAAAAGTCCCTGAAATACACGAGCATATCAAGCTGTTTAAGCTGTAATTCACGCAAAAGTTCGGGGGTAAGTTCTACTTTTTCAGTCATAAGTATCTCCGTAAATATCAAATACGGGCGGAGATTATCCGCCCAAAAAATTATTTGTATGAATGACCGGGAAGTGTGTTTTCCCTGATTTTTCTTTTTACCTTTTCAATGTGTTCTTTCGCACCGCTGTTTTTGATTTTCTTCCGCCATGACGGAATCTGAATCAAACCAACAATTGTGCCTATTCCGTAGGCAACATGGAGCAACGGGAAAATGAACGGCAAAAACACAAACTGAGGCTGAACATTTTTCATTGTGCAACATCCGACAGCGTTTACAATATCAAACATTCCGTAGATTATCAAAAGAATGTACAAAAAAAGCGGAAGTCCGAGAAGTGCAAGCACGGAACAGCCGAGAAGTGCCATTACAAAAAGAAACGGTGCAAAGTGAAAGTATGAAAGACAACCGGGACATTCCGAGAGTGTAAGTCCTATCCACCGTCCGTTTGAATACTTCTGCCTTATCATTCCATGAAGGTCATTTCGTGAATGCTGATACGAAATAATATCGGGGCAACAGCACATCTTGTAGCCCGCCATTCTAATGCGGTAGTGAAATTCATTATCCTCGGTTCTGCCGAGATTTTCGTTAAAACCGCCGACCTTTGCAATAACCTCTCTGCGGTAAGCCGCATGAAAAAGGCTGTCAAGATATTCCTTTTGCGCAAGCGGCCGTCTGTATGACGCAACCGAACTGCCGAAGAGAGAATCCTCAGCCGCAAGCAAGGTGAGCTTCCAGCTTGAAACATTTGATGTAATGTTAGGTCTGCCGCCGCCTACTACATTTTCGCCCTGCTTTATGTTATAAACATTTCGTGAAACAAAGTTTCTCGGAATTCTTGCATGGGCATCAACTCTGATGATTATATCGCCCTTTGCGGTCATCAGAGCGGCATTCCATGAGGTTGCCTGATTACGCTTTACGCATTGAACAACAGATACATTCCAAAAGCCGTAGTCGGCATCTCTGAATTTTTCCATTTTTTCCTTAGTATCATCGGTTGACATACTGTCAACAAAAACCACTTCAATTTTATCGTGCGGATAATCCTGAAGTGCAATATCTCTGAAAAGTCCGCTGAGCGCGTTTGACTCGTTATAAGCTATCATACAAAGTGAAACTAACATATAATATCCTTGCTCCCTTCAAGCTCTAACAGCCATTTTGCAGACATTGCAGAGGCTGTCAGAAAATAAGGCACGGCATAAAGTGCAGGAACAACAAAAAAGCACAGAGCCGCCCACCCGATGAAACCGACAAACAGTTTTACGGTTGACATAAAATTCTTTATTGAGAATGCCATCATTCTCGGAAGATAAACCCCAAGAGGCAAATTTTCGTTAAAGCCGTAAGCCAAAAAGGTGTAATGGACAAATATAATATAGCAAACCACCGTGAATAAAGCACTGACAATCCATGCCGCAACGAGCAGAACCGCCATAACAGCCGTGAGTGACGGTGAGTTTTCAACTATCTGCGTTGAAACTGAGTTAAGGTAATTAAAAACATTAGCAAAACCGCTTATGATAAAAAACAATCCGAGCGAAATAACATCAAGAATAATTGATTTAAAAAATCTTTTCGGCTTTTTATAGTAGTAAAACACATCAAGCGGACTGCACTCTCTGCCCCTGACTACATTGCACACAGTTCTGTAGACTCCGTTGACAAGCGGTAAAATTACAACTACAAAGGCAAACAAAATAAGTCCGAAAACCGTCATAAGGATTCTCTGTGACTGACTCGGATTTTTTACGCCATACATTCCCGAAGCTGACATTGCAAGGCTGAAAGCGAACAGCCCTGTCAAAAATGCAAGCAGGGTCACCATAATTTGTGAAATAACTACCGACCGGTTTCCCTCAAGAACCGCTTTTGCCTGTTTTCTAACAGTTTTTTCAGTATTCATTAGCATTCCCTTTTCATCTGAATTTGTTCATAACAAAACGCATTATTCTCCGTCGGTAAACATTCTGTACATTGCCTCAAGGCAAATCTGAGCGTGTTTAAAAAAGTTCTCCTTATCCATACTTTCGTCTGCATTGTGCATACGAACATCGTCATTTTTGAAGGCAGGACCGAATGCAACACCGTGACCGCCGAGCATTCTTGCGTAAGTTCCGCCGCCTGTTGAATAAAGCTCAGCCTTTTCGCCTGTTACGCTTTCGTAAGCGTCCGAGAGCAGCTTTACAAGCTTGCTGTCCTTATCGGCATAAAGCGGTTCTTCGTGATTGAGAACAGTAACCTTGAGGTCGCTGATTTTTGCAACCTTTTTAAACTGTTTGAGAACTCTGTTTACGCTAACGGTAACGGGATAACGGATATCAAACACAGCCTTTGCGGTCTGTCCCTCAATATTCACGCTGCTGAGGTTTACGGTGAGCGAGCCCGAAACAGCGTCGCTCATTTTAAGACCGAGTGATCTGCCGTTTGTTTCCTTGTTGATTGCGTAGTCAATAAATGAACAGATTGAACCTGTTTCTCTTGTTGTGTAAACATTTGAGATAAGGTCAACAAGTGCCGCTGCGGCATTGTAGCCCTTGTCCGGTTCACACGCATGAGCCGCTTTGCCACGGCTGATTATCATAAGACCGTCAATAGTGTAATTAAATTCAAAATCACCGTCACTTGCGTCTGCAAGGCGCATGAGAGTCTGCTCGTCATAGTCTGACGAATCAAGCATTACATACGCTCTGTCGGGAACTGCATTAACTGCTCTGCCTGCATGGAACTGGCTGAGTGTTGTTGCATTATTTAAAAGTGTGCTGACTTCAAGCTGAAGAATACCCTTTTCGGCAAAACAGATGCCGTAGTCGCTGTCGGGAGTGAACGCCATGTCGGGAAGTGGATTTTTCTTGAAATAGTTTTCCATATCCTCCATACCCGTTTCTTCACCCGTGCCGTAAATAGCACGCAGAGTGTTCACGCCATTTACACCACTGTCCTTGATTGCTTTCAAACAATAGAGCGTAACAAGAGCCGCACCCTTGTCGTCTGCAATTCCTCTGCCGTAAAGTCTGCCGTCCTTTTCGGTAAGCGCATACGGCGGAACGCTCCAGCTGTTTCCCGCAGGAACAACATCAAGGTGAGTAAGCACACCGCAAAGCTTTCCGCTGTCACCAAGTGTAATGTGGCAACTCTTGTCGGTTGTTTTCTCCCCTGTCAGTCCGAAATTTTCTGCTCTTTTAAGAATAAAATTCAAGGCTTTGTCACACTCGTCATTCTTTTCGCCGTCAACCGATTCAAAGGAAAGGAGTGTGTCAAGATCCTTTAAAAGCTCGTCTTTATAGTCCAGTATTTTGTTTCCAAACATAATAAATACCTCCGTACTTATACGCTGATTATATCTGTATCAGTTTTTATTTTTTCTTTTTATTTTTTTAACCGTCAGGATAACTGCGCCGTACACCAAAAATGCACCGAGTGCGCAAAGGCTGATTTTTACACCTGTTGAAAATCCGGGGGTTTCGTATGTAAACACAATGTCGCACTTCTCGCCCTTTGGAATCTTAACAGCCATAAAGCCGTAGTCAACCTTTTCAACATCAACAGCCTTACCGTTTACAGTTGCGGTAAAACCATCGCTGTAAGGAACGCTGAAAAACAGCAAATTATCGTCGCCCTTTGTATTGTCATACTCTGCCCTAAAACCGTTGTCAGTATATTCAAAAGACGAACAGCTGTTATATGCCCTCTGAGCGCAGACTTTTTTGTAGTCGGAATTATCATAGCTGAAGGTTTCCGTAATGCTGTCGTAGTATTCGGGATGCTTGCCGTACAACAGCTTGTACTTTTTGTCGCTGTAGCCTGTAATCGAGGAATATTTTTTCATTAAATCGCGAGGAAGAATCATTGCATAGAGCAAAGCCTCTGATTTGTGAGCCGACGGAACAAAGTCAAACTCCTCTTCGGCAATAAATTTATCAAAGGTGTATCCCATTGGGATGTAACGCTCATTGCGGTAAATATCAAAACGGTTCTGCGTTCTCAGATACTTCCAACCCGGCATTTTTGTGTTGCCGTCCTCATCAATGAATGAATTTGTGCTTCCCGACTTGCCGTCGCCGCGATAGTCAAAAAGATATTTGCAGCTCAAAAACGGGCGAAGTCCGTACACATCAAGGTCAGGTCTTGACGCAACATCTCTTGTGATTCCGAGTGCGTTATAAAACTGCATTATCGAGGTTGAAACGGAACTTTGAAAGCAGTTTATGCTCTGAATCTGCCAGAACATTGCCGTATTGTCAACGCATTCATAAAAATCACTGCGGACATTGTCAATATCTGCAATTGTTATACCGTCACGCCTGTTTATGATATCTTCCTTGATAGTCTTTGTACTGCTGCTTGAGAAATAGCCCGTGGCAATTATAAAATATGAGGTAAAAAGCGAAACGCTGAGAACGCCGACTGTAAGCATAACAGTGAATCTCTTTTTGTTTCTTCTGAACTTCTTTATAATAAGAACAAACGCAAGCAGACTTAACAGTGCCATAAGAACATAGAGCCAATAGCGTTCAAATGTTGCCTGAGTGCCGACAACCGTATTTTGAATATCGCCGCTCTCCTCATCCGTATAGCTCACAGGCATAAGTCCAATCAGCAGAGTTGCACCCACCGTGATTCCTGCCGACCAACGGATTGCCCTGTTCCAATCGGTTTTTCTGCTTTCAAAAGCCTTGATCGTTGCAAGCACAAGCATAAGCACGCCCATATAGAACCATCTTGCGTAGTAAATGGAGCTGTTCATCATTTGGAACATACTGTTCAGAACAGGCACACACGCAAACACCGCAAGCACGGCAAGAAGCTTTTTGAGCCAGCTTTTTCGGCAAACCTGAAAATATGCGATGACTCCTGTCATTCCGACAAGCGGAAGCCACGCGGCAACAGAAGCCCATTTGCAGTTTGAACCGGGCGTGAACACAGGGAAAGCAGGCATATCTGCAGGAAAAAATAAGCTTAAAATTATAAGCCAGTACTTTTGCGGCTGACTGTACACAAGCGAATCCCAACCGTTCGGAAGCTCCGAAAGCCTTGGGTTTCCCATAAGCCCAAGAACTGACGGCAACAATATAAATGCCGTTGCAACAAAACCTATTATAACCTCAAGTGCAAGCAAAAGGAAATTTTTAATTTTAAATTTGTAGGCTTTGGTAAGCGTAATCATAAGAAAATAGATGATTACAAACAGAACCTGTCCCACAAAGAAGTAGTAGTTTACAACGCAGGCGGAGAATACCGCAAGAGCAAACACCGTCCTTTTTCCGTCATAGATGAATGCGTCAAGTGCCGCAAGCAAGAGCGGAAACATTATCATCGGCTCGTGAAAATGGAAAAAGAACACATTGTAGATTGAAAATCCCGAAAATGCGTAAAGCAGTCCTCCGACAAGAGCGAAATTCCTGTCAGTCACATATCTTTTAAGATAAAGGTATGCAGAAAGTGACGCACAGCCGAATTTTAAAATCAGCAACGGTCCGATAAGATACGGCACTGTCTCACTTGGAAACGGAATCGTCAGCCAAAAGAACGGACTGCCGAGAAGATAAAAGCTGAAGCTTGAGAGCATATCCGTTCCGAGGTCAACATTGTGCATCCAACCGAGATTGCCGCCGCGAACGGTATCGTGTACAAGCTGATAGAACGGAATTTCCTGAACATTGAAATCGCCGTAATAATAGAAAACACCGCCCCCCATTATGATAAACGGAAGAAAAAGTGCAGTTGCCGTTATAATTGATATAAGAAACACACGCAGACCAAAAAGTTTTTGTGTGGGATATTTTTGCAAAATTCTGCTCGGCATAAAATCCTCCACGGAGCAAAAAGCAGAAAAAATCTTATTTTTTCGATAATTTCTTTACTTTTAAATTATGAATAGTATAATCAATGATGTAAATGTCTTTCACCGTCATTTATTCAAAAGACACCTGCATAATAGATTTAAATCGGAGCAACGCTCTGCTTTGCTTACAAGGAGCAGAGGATACTCACACTCGCACTACATTATAACATAGTACAATACAAATTGCACTAATTTTTAGCAAAAAACAGGAGAAACTACAGATGAATATTTCACATTTTTACGCAATGCTTTCAAGAATGCGGTACATCAACCGCTGGGGGCTTATGAACAACACACGCTGTGAAAACCTCAGCGAACACAGTCTTGATGTTGCAGTGATTGCACATTGCCTTGTTTTGATTCATAACAAGCGCTTCGGCGGCAGTCTTAACGCCGAAAGAGCCGCATTGCTCGCACTATTTCATGACTCAACCGAAATAATAACAGGAGATATGCCGACTCCCGTAAAATACTTTAATCCCGAAATCAAAAATGCCTACAAAGAAATTGAAGCGAATGCAGGCGACAGGCTTGTATCAATGCTCCCCGATGATTTTAAGGATGATATGGACGAAATCATCAAAATGAACGGTGCAGGCGACAGCGAACTTAAAAAATATGTAAAAGCGGCGGACAAGTTTTCCGCACTCATAAAATGTATTGAAGAAATAAAAATGGGCAACAGCGAGTTTTCAAAGGCAAAAGAGGCAACCGAAAACTCAATTCACAATATGAATATGCCTGAAAACGAAGTGTTTGAAAAAGAGTTTCTGCCGTCCTTTTATTTGTCGCTTGATGAACAGGATTGATATAAACTGACAAAATTTTTAGCGTTATTCCGACAGAAATTTCACTAAAACTTCACTAAAAGACAGACTTTAATTCTAATTTAGCATTAAAAGAAATTCTCATATGGTATAATAAGCTATACTTATGTATTGTGTGCTTTTTACCCGATTGGAGGAGTAATATGCCAAATTACGAAAAAAGCAGTCAGAAAAGCAATTTTGTTGACATAAGCTCAAACAAGCAGATCAAAAAATTATATAATAAAAAAGGCAGACTCAAAAGGATTCTTTGCCTTGTGTTTTCAATGATTTTTCTGATTTGCGGCGGCGGAATGCTTTACTACTATTCGTTCCTTGATACTCTCAACTTCAAGGATCTTGACGACACAAACACCAACAACACAGCAGCTACCAACTCATCGGTTGCACCGCTTGAGAGTGACGCAACAAACCTTTCGCTTTCAGAGGGAGAGCTTCTGCAGAACTCCAAGGAGCTTAATGTTATGCTCTTTGGCGAGGACAACTCAAACGGCGATAAACACGGCAGAAGTGATACAATGATTATGATGACCATTGATAACAACCACAAAAAGCTTAAACTGACATCATTCCAGCGTGACACCTATGTTTATATTCCGGGTTACGGATATGACAAGCTCAACTCATCTTATAACTACGGCGGAGCAAAGCTTTCAATTCAGACAATTGAAGCAAACTTCGGCATCAAGGTTGACCGTTATGCGGTTGTTGACTTTGACAGCTTTAAGAAGATTATCGACACCCTCGGCGGTGTTGATATGGAAGTTACTCAGGACGAAATTGACTACATCAACTATCAGATGTACAAGAACAATCAGGCTGACACAAGAACAACTATCACAGACGCACCTGGTACTGTTCATCTCAACGGTCAGGAGGCTCTTTGGTATGCTCGAAACAGAGGTCTTACAAAGGGCGAGGACGGCAACGAAATCGGTCTTGACGGTGACGACTGGGACAGAACCTCAAGACAGAGAAAGCTTCTTGAAACTCTGTTCACAAGTATGAAGAGTGCGGACCTCGGTCAGATTGTTTCAATTGTAAGCTCTGTCGGTCCTCTTGTAACAACAAACCTCAAGAAGGACGAAATCACAGCACTTGTTTCTCACGCTCTCACCTATCTTTCTTATGATGTTAAACAGTATTATGTTCCCGAAGAGGGTCTTTGGTACTACGATGATAAAACAAAAACATGGGACGGTAGAATCACATCAACAATTAAGATTTCAGACCTTGACGAACAGAGAACGAAGTTTGCAAGCTTCGTTTTTGAAGAATTGTTCACAGGCGGCACTTCTTCAAAAGGAACAACTTCCGCATCAAATTAAATATGAAACAAAATGCAGACAGCCAATAATCGGCTGTCTGTTTTTTTACGGCTAACCGCCGGCAGCGTGTCGCTGTGCCCTGTTCGTGAAGACAGGTTAATTAAATGAAAAATTGAAAATGTAAAATGGAAAATTGCGGTCGTGAAGACAGTTTGTTTAAATACAAAACATATTATGCCCGAGCGTAGCATTGCAGTTTTTTCTACAAACCGAGCCGTAAGGGCGGATATTATCCGCCCGCCTTGATGATATCATTTGCTTTAAACACATAGATTCTGATATTATAAAAATTCCGCTGCAATATAACAACCGCATTGCACATAAAACAAAAATGCATCAGAACCTTACTTGGAATCTGATGCATTTTATTTGATTATTATTCTATTTTGGTATAATAAATACTCAAAAACATCTGATAAAATTCTGCCTCGCTGACATTAAATTCTGCGTACTTTGACCCCATTTTAACCTGACCGGGAACAGACAGCATATCAATTCCGTTCATACCGCCAAGCACAGCCTGCTGAGCAAGATATGACACCTTTGACGGGTTAAGATTTGTACATGAATACGGAGCGGACGCATTGAACAAATCAATCGGCGTGGTTAAATCTTCCTTTGTCTGCTGAAGAACCGTATTCATAAAAGACTGAATGTAAACCTTCTGTCTTTGCATACGCATATTGTTTGAATCGGTCTTGCTTGTATCACGGGTTCTGACAAAGCTTTCAGCCTGCTGTCCGACAAGGTGATAGCTTTGACCCTCAACAAAATCGCCGATAGTTTCGGGGGATACAACATCAACCCCGCCTATGCTGTCATTAAGCGCCGCTATACCGTCAAGGTCAAGCGAAAAGTATGTATTAATCGGAATGTTATAGAACAGCCTCTGAACTGAATTTACGGTATTTTCACAGCTTGATTCCTTACCGTCACCGTATGCATATGAAAGACAAATCTGCTGTTTTTCCGTTCCTGCATACGCACCGCCTGCGGAATACATTGTGACATCAACCATCGCATCTCTGGAGATGTTAAAAAGGGTGATTTTACCGTTTGAGGTATCAATTGATACAAGCATAAGTACATCGGCTTGACCGCCGCTTGCCTTGACTTTGCTGTTGTTGTCCTCGTCAAGGTTACGCTTATCTATGCCCATACAAAGAACATTTGTCACCTTATCGTTAAACTTGTAGGTTTCGCCGTTGTAGATAACATACTTACCGTTCTCCTCGGTTTCAATGCCCTGTGGGGCGGTAACATGAATATCCGTATTAAACAGCTCGTTTCCGCCCTGATAAATCAAATACGCAACCGTGCCTACGGCAAGTATAACTAATCCAAGTAATGTACAGCCGATTGACAAAAGCACCTTTTTCCAGGTTTTCATCTTTCGATGCTTTGAATGGTGATGATGCGACTTTGATCTATGCTTTTTATAGTGATTTGTGGTGTTACTCTTCACGACAATGCTGTCGGAATCAACTCCGTACACATCTGTATATACTTTTTTCTTTTTCTTTATTAACTTGCTGTCCTTGAAAATATAACCTTCTATATCCAACCTTGAAGGATCGCTTACATGCTCCTTACTGTTCTTTCCTCTTTTCGATTCAAGAATTTCCGGTGTATTCGGATCAAGCTTTGCGCCGTTAATATTTTCAGTTACAGTTTCGGTTGAACTTTCATTTTGTTGGCTCATCTTTTTTAAGCACTCCCTGCACAAGATACCTTCCGTCGCCGCTGTTCAAACATGTGCTTAATACAAGAATTTTATCATCGGTAGTAAGCTCCATATTTCTTTTGTTTACAGAAACAGAATGCGGATTTTCTATCATATCAAGATAATCCGAAAAAACTTTATCGTCTGAAAAATCAAATGAATTCATAATGTGGCGGTCATCATATTCAAATGCAGACACAATCTCATAGGTTAGTTTTCTGTCGGGTGTATAGACATAAATATACTTGTTCTTATTAAAAAAGTCAGTATCATAAAAGCGGTGAAGCGTTGCAAACATCGAACCGTTCGCCATATTGTGTCCGTACAAAACCGTTACCCTGTCGGAATAATCACGCTTATTGCATATCTGCGAATAAATACTGCCCGAAAAACTGTAGTTCTTGTAAATATCATGGTCAAGGTACAGGTTATCGTCAAGATGGCTTTGCAAAACAGGATAATTGATATTTGTATTGGGAATATAGACCCAAGAATAAATATCGCTGTTCTGCTTTTGCAGCGAACCAAAATCAATCGGGTTATCCGCCTTTTTCACATTGATTGACGGTGAAGTCACTTCTGTTGCAGATTCTGCGGCGGAAGTAGTTTCGTTTCCTATGTTTGACGCATATGAACCGGCAACATTTTCAAGACTTTTTCGCTCATTGCTTTCATTGAGATTTTTTATGACTATATAAGCCAGCGTGCCGATGATAACAGCGACAAGCAATATAATCAAAGCTATAAGAAATTTGTTCCTTTTTCTGCTCATATTAAAAACTCCTAATCGGTAATATTTTATCATTATAATGCTAAAAAGTCAATCAATCATCACTGTTTCGTATAATTTTATTACTATTTTAAACATATATTATCGCTGCGGAACAAGCAATCGACTGTTTACGCTCGGCTGTTTAATTAAAAAAAGAGGCTTCCTTTTGAGAAGCCTCCTGATTTTCTAATACGATTGGAATTACTTGCTCTTTACAAGCTTGAATACAGCTGCACTGCAAGCCGCAAGTGAAAGAACAAGAACAACATACGGAACAACATCGCTCGCGCCTGTCTTTGGTGAAGTTGTTGAATCATCTTTCTTTGCCGTAGCTGTAGCAACAGGACCTGTTGTGCCGCCGCTGCTTGCCTTACGGTAATAAGGAGTACAAACAAGGTCACCTGAAATAATAATATTCATATTAGCATCTGTATACTTGCTGTCGGTTCTGAAAGGACCGCCCGAAATTTCCCAGTGGTCAAAAGTATAGCCGTCATATGGAAGCGGCTCAATAAATACATGCTGTTCGCCCTTTTCATCAATACCTGTTGTGAACTTATAATCACCGTCACCGCCCTCTGTCGGAATAATCTCTACCTTGTATTTAAATGTACTCGGCTGAGGACTTACTGCAGCAAATGCGGGAACTGTCGAGAATAACATTACCATGACTGCAAACATAACAGCAATTATCTTTTTCATTACTAATTCCTCCTAATTTAACCCATTTTAACTTTGGGATATGATGCTATTCAAAATTTATACTTAATTATAGCACATATTCATTTATGTGTAAAGTCTAAAAGAACAAAAATATTTTTTAAATACAACCAAAAATATGGGCTGTTTCTTGTTAAAAACGCAAAAAATACAGCTTTTTTACACCGAAAGCTATTGCATATAAACTGCTGAAAATGTATAATAAGGGGGAGTAATTTTAATTACCTTGAAAGGAAAGCTATTATGAATATTTCATCAATACAGGAACAGATTCTCAGACTTAAAAAGGAAAAGGATGTATGTATTCTTGCCCACAGCTATCAGGCACATGAGATTCTTGAAATTGCGGATTACACAGGCGACAGCTACAAGCTGAGTGTTGATGCAAGCAAAGCCGAAAACAAGAACATTCTTATGTGCGGTGTAAGATTTATGGCTGAAACCTGCAAAATTCTTTCACCTGAAAAAACTGTTTACCTTGCACAGCCTGTTGCCGGCTGCAGTATGGCAGACCAGATGGACAAACAGCTTATTTCTCAGGTTAAGAAAATGTACCCCGATTACACAGTTGTTGCATACATCAACACTACGGCAGAACTCAAAACTATTTGTGATGTATGCGTAACAAGCTCATCGGCTGTTAAAATAGTAAACAATCTTGACAATAAGAACATTCTCTTTATCCCCGACTGCAACCTCGGCGACTATGTTGCAAAGCAGTGTCCCGACAAGAACATCAAGCTTCTCAACGGCGGTTGTCCGATTCATGCCTGCGTAAATGTTGATGATGTTAAGAAAGCTAAGGAGCTTCATCCGAACGCACTCGTTCTTGTTCATCCCGAATGCACTCCCGAAGTTGTTGCTATGGCTGATTATGTCGGCTCAACATCGGGCATAATGAATTATGCAAAGGAATCCGACGCAAAGGAATTCATTATCGGTACAGAAATCAGCATTGCCGAACATTTGCAGTATGAATGTCCGGACAAGAATTTCTACGGTCTTACATTAAAGCTCATCTGCCCGAATATGAAATCAACAACACTTGTTGATGTTTACAACTGCCTTAACGGCAACGGCGGAGAGGAAATCAAGCTTGACGATCAGACTATCACAGACGCAAGAAAGTGCATTGACGAAATGATCAGACTAGGCTGATAAATTACTTATGAACGCAAATCTGTTCGGGAGGAATAAATGACTAACAAAGCATTGATTGCAATGAGCGGAGGAGTTGACAGCTCGGTTGCCGCATTTCTTACCAAGGATATGGGATATGACGCAACGGGCATTACCCTCAAGCTCTTTGATAACGAAGATATCGGTGAAAAGCGAGAAAAAACCTGTTGTTCTCTTGATGACATTGATGATGCAAGGAGGGTTTGCCTCAAGCTCGGCATTCCCTACTATGTCTATAACTTCAAGGACAGCTTTAAGGAAAATGTAATCGACCGCTTTATCAGAGCCTATGAAAACGGTACAACACCGAATCCCTGCATTGACTGCAACCGCTTTATCAAATTTGAAAAGCTCATTCGCCGTGCAGAAGAGCTTGACTTTGACTGCGTTGTCACGGGGCATTACTCGACAATTGAGTATGACAAGGGTGCAGACCGCTATTTGCTGAAAAAATCGGTTGACAGCACAAAAGACCAAAGCTATGTGCTGTACTGTCTTACACAAAGACAGCTTGCAAAAACACTTCTTCCTCTTGGCATATATACAAAGGAAAAGGTGCGTGAAATTGCAAATGAGCTTGGTTTGATAAACGCACGAAAACACGACAGTCAGGACATTTGCTTTGTTCCCGACGGGGACTATGCAAAATTCATTGAGCAGTACACGGGCAGAACTTATCCTAACGGTAATTTTGTCGATACCAATGGTCATATTCTCGGTGAACACAAGGGAATTATCCGTTACACCGTAGGTCAGCGAAAAGGTCTTGGACTTGCACTCCCCCACCCTATGTATGTTAAGGAAAAGAATCTTGACACCAACGAGGTTATTCTCTGCGATAACAACGAGCTTTTCTCAAAGGAGCTTTATGCAACGGACATAAACCTCATCACCTGTGACAAAATCGACAAGCCGATTAAAGTCAAGGCGAGAGTTCGTTACAGCCAGCCCGAAAAGGACGCAATTGTTGAACAGATTGACGATAACACCCTGCACATTGTCTTTGATGAGCCGCAAAGAGCAATCTCAAAAGGTCAGGCAGCAGTCCTCTATGACGGTGAATATGTAGTTGGCGGCGGAACGATTTTGTAAAAATTTATAAATATTCTCAATAAATATCAATCGCAAGGCCGCCAATCAAGCCGATTGTAAAATCGGTTTGACCTTATACAAATTATTTATTCGTTGTTAGGCTGTTTTCTTGCAGCCTCTTTCTTTACGGTCGGCTTCAAATTCCTTCGGATTCTAAACAGGCCAAAAAAAGACACCCCGTAGGGTGTCATACTTTCTTCCGGCACAGCTTCTGCCCGAAGTATTTTGTACAGACCTAAACCTCTCACCTCGCCTGTTGCGTCCTGTGCATAGCTATGCCTCCATAAACGCTCCTCCCTAAAAATGCCCCACAGGGGCATTTTCTTTACGGTCGGCTTCAAATCCCTTCGGATTCTTGGCAAACCAAAACTAAAAGCACCCATGAAGGGTGCTTTTAGTTTTGGCCTGCCCGAAGGGATTTGAACCCCCATTCTCCGGAATCGGAATCCGTTGCGTTATCCAATTGCGCCACGGGCAGATGTATGCGGCAGGATATTTTGCCTGCCGCTTTTTCTTTTTTAATTCGCTTAATCTTTTATCTGAAAATCAACCGCAAAACTGCTGTGCAACAGTATTTAGCTTATATTATGCGATTATTATACAATAATTTTTTACTTTAAGCAAGGGAAATTTGTCACTTCTCCCGACTGTAAGTCATTCTGCCATACTTTCGAGTTCTTCCCAGATTTCGTACTGCTCCTCCTGCTGTTTTTGCAAATCCTCGAGCAGTTTTGAAAGCTCCATAAGTTTTTCATAATCTGCGGCAACTTCCTCACTTGAGAGAAGCTCCTGCGTTTTGGCAATTTCTTCGTCAAGTCGCTCAATTTCAGCCTCCGCCTTTTTCAGCTTAGTCTGTCTTTTGCGTTCTTCGCTCTGCTTTTGCTTTTGTAAAAAATAATCATTCTGCGGCTTTTCTTTTTTCTCCTTCTTACTCTCGGTAAAAACAACACCCTGTTTTTCGGCTGTTGTGCGTTCGAGATAATAATCGTAATTACCGAGATACTCCTTTACCCCGTTATTTGTAAGGAGTAAAATTCTGTCGGCAATTTTATTTATAAAATAACGGTCATGGCTGACAATCAGCATTGTACCGCTGTAGTCAAGCAAAGTTTTTTCAAGTTCTTCCCTTGACGATGCGTCAAGGTGGTTTGTCGGCTCATCGAGGAGCAAAAAGTTACTGCCCTTTAGCATTAGTTTCAAAAGAGAAACTCTCGCCCTCTCGCCGCCGCTCATTTTTGAAAGCGGTTTAAACACTTCGTCACCTTTGAACAGGAATGACGCAAGTGCACTTCTGACTTCGGTCTGCGTCATATTCGGAAAGGTGTCCCACACCTCATCAAGTGCGGTTTTTGACAGATCAAGATTCTGCTGCATCTGATCAAAGTAACCGATTTCAACATTTGCGCCGTAGTCATATTCTCCGCTGTTCATAGGAGTTTTGCCCGTTAAAATTCTGAACAGCGTTGTTTTACCGCAACCGTTGCCGCCGATGATGAACACTCTCTCGCCTTTTCTGATATGTATATCAACATTTTTGAAAAGCTGTTTGTCGTCAAAAGACTTGGCAAGATTTTTGCAGATTAAAACATCGTTACCGCTTTCCCATCTCGGCTCAAAATGCATACGCATTGTTTCAAGCTCACTTTCGGGGGCAACAAGCTGATCTTTGATTCTGTCAGCCTCTTTCTGCTTACTTGCGGCTGTGATAAAATTGTGAGCCTGTCCCCAGCGTTTTTGCTGTTCAACAATGCCCTCAATACGCTTTATCTCCTTTAAGTCGTGTTCGTATTTATTTTTGAGCGACTCATTCACCGATTCTTTTTTCTTGACAAATTCCGAATAAGAGCCGGTATAAACCATAGCGCGGTTGTGTTCAAGTTCAATCGTCTTATTGGTTACGTTATCAAGGAAATAACGGTCATGGCTGATGATAATCATTGCGCCCTTGAAATCTCTCAAAAAGCCTTCAAGCCATGCGATTGCGTCAATGTCAAGGTGGTTTGTCGGCTCGTCAAGGAGGAGCATATTGCTCTGCGACAGCAACAGCTTTGCAAGGCAGAGCTTTGAACGCTGACCGCCGCTTAAATTGCCGACAGGCATTGTAAAGTCATTTTCGGAAAATCCGAGTCCTAAAAGTGCGGAACGGGTTCTGCTTTTATAGGTCAGACCGCCTGCTCTTTCAAACTGTTCAATGAGCATTGTCTGCCTTTCAACAAGCTCGTCAAGGTTTCCCGACTTGTTGTCAATCTGATGTGCAAGTGCGGAAATTTCTGTTTCCATATCCGAAAGATAATCGAACACGGAAAGCAGCTCGTGATACACATCTGCCCTCGGATTGTTGCAGGCATGCTGTTCCATATATCCCGGACGGACATTTTTTGAAAAGGTAACAGTTCCCGAAACAGGGCTGATTTCTCCGTTGAGTATCTTGAAGAGAGTTGTTTTACCGACTCCGTTAGCTCCGATAAAGCCCACCTTATCTCTTTCTTCAACATCAAACGAAACATCTGTAAAAAGGTTTCGTTCGATAAAAGTCATTGTAAGATTTCTTACTGATAATGCCGGCAAAACATACACTCCCTTTCAAATTCGTTACCCACTATTGTACATTAAAATCGACAAAAGAGCAATACAAAATTGAAAATATGCCACAGGTTTACAAGGGCATAGGACACAATTCCGACCGTTAAAAGCATTTCAGCCGTTTTGCTCCTGCCGATTTCGGCAAGCTTGTAAATCAATGCACAACCCAGAACAAGCACAAGCGGCAAAATTCCCTTGATTAACAATGTCAGCCAGAAGTTCTCAAGCACAGGCTGCATAACGGGATTTGCCTCAACAAAATGTCCGCTGCCGATAAGTGCCTCTGTGCAAATCCAGTCAACAATATTGAGAAAATAGAGTAAGCCGAGTTTGTAATAAAACGAACGGCTTTCGTGACCTTTTTCATTGACAATATTATTGACATCAGTTTCATTTGCCGATTTAAGATTAAACACAACGGTTTTTTCAAGTCCGGCTTTTTCTGTCATACACAACACCTCAACGGTATTTTTCCCGCAGAGAATGTTTATATTCACACAAAAAAAGAGCCTCCCTGCGGAAGCTCATAATGAAAACGAATTATTCAAAGTTAATGTCGCCCTCATATTTCTTTTTGAAAAGCTCAAATACCTTGTTAAGAGTATCTTCATCGTCAATGCTTACATACTCCTCTGTTTCTTCGTCAATCTGATTAATCTGAAGAATAACGACCTCGTCTGCATCTTCGTCATTTTCGATGAGAATAATGTACTCTGTACCCTCAAACTCGATTACATCAAGAAATTCAAATTCAACTTCCTGACCGTTTTCGTCTTCAAGAGTGATGAGCATACCCTGATCTTCTTCGTTCATAATCTCGTTTTTTGTATCTGCCATAGCGTATTCCTTTCCGAATGCGTTTAACGCCTCATAAAATAAATTAAGTTTAGTATAACCCAAAACATCGGCAAAATCAACACTTTATTGATATTTTACATTAAAAAGCAAAACCCAAAAACAGCTGCGAGTAATCGCAGCTGTTTTTGGGTTTAGAAGTTTTGAAATCAACGTGAAAACTGTAGATATTTAAGTTAGTGTTTTCAGAATTAACCTACTTTGGCGTTACCTGTGTCGCCGAACATATTAAGTCTGAAAAGCTTGCTCTCGTCGTTCTTGTTTTCGCAAATAATACTTGCTTCTGCAATCTTGCCGCCTTCGATAAGTCTTGTAAGACCGACAAGCTGGCAAAGCTTGCTGCGGAGATTGAGTCTGTCGCCTTCGCTTGTAACGAGATATACATTGCCCTCGCAGGTATCGAGCACGGCGAGGAATTTGGTTACATCAACATTGTGTAAACTAAGAATTGGTGTCATAAAATTTCCTCCATTCAATTCTTTAAAAATATAAAGTTTTGTTTTCGTGCGCCATTTACCATTTGGCAAAATCATGATCAATTTATCGACTATGTGATAATTCAATTTTACTCGAGTAAGGCTAATTGGAAATCAGCCGATAGTCAAGCGGACTATTTACTTGACAATTATTATTATAGTCAAAGATTCGGAAAAGTCAACAATTTCAGCAATTAAATTTTGTTCACAAATTCATTTCAATGTCAGTTATGCACAATTGACAGTTGCAAATTTTGTACAATATGCTTTGTATTTGCTTTTTAGGAAATATACTTTTAACGCAATCATAACATTTGATTGTATAAATTCAACAACTTGTTTCTTTTTCGGCATTATATAACTGCTGTTTTTTACAAACTTAATTTATCAGGCATATTGAGATTTTGCTCATTTTAAGTTATAATCTATCATATAAAGCCTGTTTTCAAAAGTAAGGACAGGGATTTCGTCCATTTAATATGTCGATAAAAGCAATCATACAAATAAGAAAGGAATCATAAAATGCTTAACGATTTTTACAAACAGTTCAAAAGCGGAACAGACATACGGGGAGTTGCAAGCGAGGGCGTTGAGGGACAAAGTGTAAACCTTACCGACGATGTTGTTGCCGATATGGCAGACGGCTTTGTGCTTTGGCTTTCTAAAAAGGTTTCAAAAAAGCCGAGCGAGCTTAAAATTTCCGTCGGCCGTGACAGCCGTATTTCGGGACCGCATATAATGAAAATCACAACCGAGCGTTTTAAGCGCTGCGGTGCAGAAGTTCTCTGCTGTCAGCTTGCATCAACTCCGTCAATGTTTATGACAACCGTTGACCTCGGATGTGACGGTGCTCTTCAAATTACCGCAAGTCACCACCCGTTCAACAGAAACGGTCTTAAATTTTTTACCCGTGAGGGCGGTCTTGAGGGCAGTGACATTGAAGAAATTCTTCTCTACGCACAAAACGGCGAACATCCCGAAGAAAGCAACGGCGGAAATATTACGGATGTTGACTATATGAGCGACTACGCAAAGGGACTTTGCGAAAAGATTAAAAAAGAAGTTAATGCAGAAGATTACGAGCATCCGCTCAAGGGCTTTAAGATTGTTGTTGACGCAGGCAACGGTGCAGGCGGATTTTATGCCGACAAGGTGCTTTCCGTTCTCGGAGCAGACACAACAGGCAGCCGTTATCTTGAACCTGACGGAATGTTCCCGAATCATGTGCCGAATCCCGAGGCTAAAGAGGCAATGGATTCAATCTGTGAGGCTGTCAGAGAATCGGGCGCAGACCTCGGCGTAATCTTTGATACGGATGTCGACCGTGGCGGTGCTGTTGACAGCAAGGGCAATGAAATCAACCGAAACAGACTTGTAGCCGTTGCGGCGGCAATTGCTCTTGAGGGCAATGACGGCGGTATGATTGTTACAGACTCAATCACATCAAGCGGTCTTAAACAGTTTATTGAAAATGACCTCGGCGGAAAGCATTACCGCTACCGCAGAGGCTATAAGAATGTTATCGACAAGGCTCTTGAACTCAACGCACAGGGCATCAACTGTCCGCTTGCAATTGAAACATCGGGTCATGCCGCAATGCGTGAAAACTACTTTCTTGATGACGGCGCGTATCTCTGCACAAAAATTATTATCAAAGCCGCTCAGATGAGAAAAGAGGGCAAGGAGCTTGACGAGCTTACCGCCTCACTCAAAGAACCGCTTGAAAGCACAGAAATCAGATACAAAATTCTTGAAAAAGATTTCAGAGCCTGCGGTGAAAAAATTATTGCCGACCTTACAAAGTATGCCGAGGAGCAGGACGGCTGGTGTGTTGCCGATGATAACCGTGAGGGCATCAGAGTTTCGTTTGACAGGGATAACGGTGACGGCTGGTTCTTGCTCAGACTTTCGGTACACGATCCGATTATGCCTCTCAATGTTGAAAGTGACAGCGAGGGCGGTGTAAAAATCATCTGCGACAAGCTTGGTGAATTTTTAAAGACTACAACAGGTCTTGACCTCTGATATTGGGATATTTTGCGTTTTTATTGATTTTTATTGTCGCAACTACGGGTTGCAACCGAGAGTTGCGACAATGGAACCCGAAATGTATTGTTTTTTGGGGCAGGCAACCGATATAATTTTCTCACAAGGTAAAACCCTAAAGCAATATTTGAGGAGGAAATTTTATGAACATTTAAACTGCCAACAGACTTTTGCAGTACAGAAAAAAGATGAATCTAAGTCAGGAGGAGCTTGCCGCAAAAATAGGTGTAAGCCGTCAGGCTGTGTCAAAATGGGAGCGTGCAGAGGCGTCGCCCGACACGGATAATCTTATTCTTCTTGCCGACATCTACGGTGTTTCGCTTGATGAATTGCTTAAAGGCGAAAAAGAAACCGAGAGCGAAACACAGTCGGAAGAACCCGAAAATAATGCCGAAAATAATCCCGACAGCGATACAACATACAAAAAATCAGGCAAGGTTTCGTTCAAACACGGAATCCATGTTGACTCAAAGGACGGTGATTCTGTTCACCTTAATTTCAGGGACGGAATCCATGTTAAAGATAAAGACGGTACAAAGGTTGATGTCGGCTGGAACGGAATCCATGTTGAGGAAAACGGCAAAACAAAAGTATATACAGACGAAAACGGAAATGTTATGTATGATGAAAGCATTGAAGAGCATAAACATTCAAAGTCGCACCGCTTTTGGAAACACTTTCCGTTTTGGTTGATTGCCGTTATCGGATTCCTCGTTTGGGGATTCAGCGGAGTATTGCTCGGTTGGGTACTCAGTTGGGTATGCTTTCTGACAATTCCTCTCTATTACACACTTGTTGACGCAATCTACAAACGCAAGCCGAGTCATTTTGCTTATCCCCTGCTTGTCGTTATTGTGTATATGTTTTTCGGATTTCTCGACATCTGCGGCGGTTGGTCATTTGGTTGGATTACATTTTTAACAATTCCGATTTATTATGAAATCTGCAAGCTTTTCAAAAGCGAAAGAAAAAGTTCTGACGATTAAAACTGAATTAAAGACATACAAAAACACGGCAGTTTTTTATCAACTGCCGTGTTTGATTTTGCTGTAAACTATGTCCTTGTATAAAGTGTAAACCATGTTGTTGACATAGTATTCGCCCATAGATTGTGCAAACAGATAATCGCACAAATAAAATTTTACGGAATCATAACTGTGTCTGTTGTGTCGAGCTGTGAAGTTCTCATTGCGGGCTTGCAGAGTTCAATCTGCAAGCCGTCTTTGATAAAGAGCGGAACTTCATTGAGAGCAACCTCAATATAATGAGTACCCTTGCTCATTTTTTCTGTTGTAACGCTTGTACCGCTGAGTTTTACAAAAGTCATGTTCTCGGGGAGATAAACATATCTTCCGCCTACATTCTGTTCATATACAGGGCAAATCATGCACTCGTCACCGAGCATAAGCTGTGTTTCACATTCACGGGCAATTTTATCATCGGGATAATCAAACGAGAGCGGTCTGAAAATCATATCATTTTCTTCGCTTGCCTTTTTGAATGTTCTGTAAAGGTACGGAATAAGTCTGTAACGAACCTCAACAATATCCTTGAAATCATCGCTGTTTTCAAAGCTGTAGCACTCCTGATTTCTTGTGCCGAGAGCGGCATGGTTACGCATAAGCGGAGTAAACACACCGAGTGCAAGAAAACGAAGAACAAGGTCACGGGTTGCGTTTTCGTTAAAGCCTCCGAGATCTGCACCGCAGTACAGAAAGCCGCACATATTTGCCGACGGGAGCATTTTGAGGTCAAGAAGAATGTGCGACCACCAAGAGTGGTTATCACCGAACCAGATACCGCTTGAACGGTGAGCGCCTACATATGACGCACGGGAGAACATAAGAATTTTTTCTTTGCCGAACTCCTCCGCAAAATATTCGCCGGCGGCCTTTGTCATATTAGCGCCGTAAATGTTGTGAACCTGATCATGGCAAACCTGTTTGCCGTCAACTGTATGGTAAATGCTTGAATAATCCTCGGGACTGTTTGAAAGACCTGCGAATGTGTCCTTGAGCTCAAAGAATTTTGAAAGGTCAAGGTTCTGCCCTTTGAGAGAAGCCGCCTTATCAAGTGCTTTGTTAAGTCCTTTTACCGAATAGAAAATTGCAGGCTCGTTCATATCGTTCCAGAAACCGTCAATTCCCATATCTGTGAGAATTTTATATTTTGAGCCGAACCACTTTCTTACATCCGGACGGAGAAAATCGGGAAAGCCAACGATACCGGGCCATACACCGCCCTCAAAATCCGTGCCGTCCTCGTTTTTGCAGAAGTATCCGTTCTTTCTGCCCTCTTCATAGATATCGTAGCCGTTCTCTTTTTTTACGCCTGCGTCAATAATCGGAATGAGGTGGATTCCTTCTTCCCTTTTCTTTGAAACATAGTCCTTGAAATTCGGGAATTTTTCATCATCAACAGTAAAGTCCTTGTAACGCTCCATATAGTCGATGTCGAGATATACGCAGTCAAGCGGAATCCCTGCCTTGTTGTAACCGTCAACAACAGCGTCAACAGCTTCGGCATTGTGATAGCTCCAACGGCTCTGCTGATAGCCGAATGCCCAAAACGGCGGAACATAGCTTGTGCCGATTGATTTTCTGAACTCTTTTACGATTTCAAGCGGCTTTGTGCCGTCAATGTAATAAATATCAAAATCCGTGCCGTCAATTGTGATAACGGTTTTGTTTGTGGTTGTATAGCCGATGTCCCAACGGATTTTTGACGGGAAGTCGATAAAAATACCAAAAGTTTTTGAACCGCTGAGCATAAGAAAATTGTGAGCGGCATAGAGGGATGACTTTGTTTCGGTGTGGAACGGGTCATCACTGCAAAAGCTGTTATACACCCAACCACGCTTGTTGATTCCTCTCGGAGCTTCGCCGAGACCGTAGACGATGTCGCTGTCTGCCATATCAAATTCAAAGACAAAATTTCCGTTCTCAAACTTGCCGCCGAGCGGAAATTCCGCAATCGGCAGAGCGTTAAATTTTTCAACAACAGCCTGCGTATCAATCGGGTTGCCCGATGAAAACTTTTTAATCATTAAAGCACTTCCTTCTTTATTAAAATTTTCCGATTTTTTCAAAGCGTTCTGCAAAATCTTGCTGACACGCACTTACGATTTTAGTATAACATTAATTTTGATTATTGCAATGGTAAAATTTATTTTTGTATTATTTTATTTTTGCACATTAAAAAAGCACCTTTACGAGCCAGTAAAGGTGCAAATTTTATTCTTTTACGCTTTATCAGTCAAAAATATCATTTTTGCTTTCAGACTTTCCGTCTTGGTAAATCTTGAGGTTTCCCGTATCATCACACACACCGAGAAAAACGTCTTTGAGCCGTTTGCGGTTGTTGTCAAGCTGTTTTTTGAGCCATTCAAGATTATAGCCCGATTCGGCAAGATTTTTCTCGAGAATTTTTCCGTCCGTAATAACCACGGACTCGGGTCGGGTTTGGTGAACAATGATTTTTAAATCATCCGGAGTTGCAGGGCGCTTTTTGTCCTTTGGCAGAACCGACAAATCGCCGTTCTGTTCAAGAAAAACCGTTTCGACATCATCAAGACTGAAATATCCCTTTTCACGCATTCGTGTAAGAAATTCGTTTATATCAATTTTTGCAACCGAAAAATTCTTTTTGTACAACTTTCCTCTGTCGAAAATCACAATAGACTTGCCTGTTAAAAATCTTCGTAGCATTGTTGATTTTTGCGAAAGCCACGAACAAAGCATAACAATTATTACATAAACAATGAGTGCCGCAAGACACGCCCAAAAGTCTGACATTTCGGTTGTTGCCATCTCCGCTGCGATTGAACCGATTGTGATTCCGTTGATGTAGTCAAAAAGATTAAGGCTTGACATCTGCTTGTTGCCGATGAACTTTGACAGCAGGAACAATACTGCAATTGAAACGGGCGCCGTTATTAATGCACGCAAAAAGTCCATAATATCCCTCCGATAGGGTTATTATGGACTTTAAACTATTTTTTATTCTGCAAAATTACCAAGGCTTAACTGTGCCTGTGATTTCCGAAACGCTCTTGATTCCGTTTTTGTCGAGCCATTCGTTCATTCCGTCGGCAATTTTAATAGGCGCATACGGATCCGTAAAAAGGACAGTACCGATTTGAAGTGCGGTTGCGCCTGCCATCATCATCTCGATTGCATCCTGCCAGCTTGAGATACCGCCCATACCGATAATCGGAATTTTAACTGCGTTTGCAACCTGCCAAACCATTCTTACTGCAACAGGGAAAATTGCAGGACCGCTCATTCCGCCTGTGTTGTTGCGGATAATCGGTCTGCGTGAGTTGATGTCGATACGCATACCTGTGAGCGTGTTAATCATTGAAATTGCGTCTGCACCGTTTGCCTCTGCCGACTGTGCGATTGATGCAATGTCGGTAACATTTGGGCTGAGCTTTACGATAAGCGGTTTTTTGCAATACTTTTTGACAGCCGCAGTAATTGCACCTACGGATTCACAGCTTGTGCCGAACTGCACTCCGCCGCTCTTGACATTAGGGCATGAGATGTTGAGCTCAATCATATCAACATCGGTTTCGCTGAGTTTTTCAGCCATTGCACAATAATCTTCGGGAGTGTTGCCGGCAATGTTTGCAATGATAACCGTATTCTGCTTTTTGAGCCACGGCAAATCCTCATTGATAAAGACATCAACACCGGGGTTTTGAAGTCCTACTGCATTCAAAATGCCTGAAGGAGTTTCGGCTACTCTCGGAACAGGGTTGCCGTCACGGCGGGTAAGTGTGATACCCTTGCATGAAATACCGCCGAGCTTTTCAAGGGGATAAAGCTCTGAATATTCCATACCGAAACCGAATGTTCCCGATGCGGCAATGAGAGGATTGTTAAATTCCACTCCGCAAACTTTTACAGATAAATCAGCCATTGAAAACTACCTCCTCAGCATTAAATACGGGGCCGTTTTTGCAGACATGCTGCATAATTTCTTCACCGTTTTTTCTTACCTTTACTGCGCACACAAGGCATGCACCCATTCCGCAGGCCATTCTCTCCTCAAGAGAAATCTGACACGGCTTTCCTGCCTCTTTGCAAACATCGGCAATAGCCTTGAGCATCGGGGTAGGACCGCATGCACAAACCTCGTCAACCTCTGAGATTTTTTCTTTGAGAACATCTGTTACAAAGCCGTGGATTCCCGCACTTCCGTCATCTGTTGTCAGCACAAGCTCTGCACCGGCTTTCTTGAAATCGTCCTGTAAAATGATAAGGTCTTTGTTTCTGAAGCCTGTGATAACAAGCGGATTTTCACACTGCTTTGCTGTGTAGAGCATCGGAGGAACTCCTATACCGCCGCCGATAAGGCAATAACGCTTGCCCTTTTCAATCTTAAAGCCGTTGCCGAGAGGAGCGAGAATGTCAACACTTTCGCCCTTTTTCATCTCGGACATAATTTTTGTTCCCTCACCCTTTACCTGGTAAACAAGGCGGAGAACACCGTTTTCGCTGTCACAAACCGAAATAGGTCTGCGCAGAGTTTTTGAAGGCACATAAACATGGGCAAACTGTCCGCACTTTGCAAGCGGAGCAAGCTCGTCATTTTTTACCCTCATATCAAAAATGCCGTCTGCAATCTGTTCGTTTGACAAAAGTTCAAACTTCTGAACATCATACTTTTTCATAATATCATTCCTTTGGTTAGCTTTATTTATATAAAATCAATTTTCAATCGGAGTGTCCCTGCACTGCGGACAAAAGTGAACATCTCATCACATCGCCGTTAATCAACATATTCAAGTTCAGCAGTCAGCACACCTAACTCATCCTTGCGATAAACATAACAGCTTTCCGCAAGCCTTGGTGAATAACCGTTAATCTCATTAGCCTCTGAAATCCAGTTATAAAGATAACCGTCATTCATCATCCTGTCATACATATAATTGAAATCGGTGTTCTTATCAACAACAATGCTGAAATATTCATCCCCGTTTTTTGCAGCATTTGCAACAGCTCGGCTTACATCATCGGCATTATCAGGATCTGAAACAGTCGGGTACTTATAGTTAAAATAGTTGTACTTTTCAGCCGTACACTTTGGAACATAAAAATTACACCATGTAGCAACGCTCAAATAAGTTTGTGAATTAAGCTCGGAATACTTATATGACAGCTTATGATCCTTGAACATAAGGTCATCGGTTAGGTTAAAATAGTCGTTTTCCGCATAATTATTTTCGCCGTCGGTATCATTCCATGTAACATCAATTTGGTACCAATCGCCGCCGATTTTTACACCGTTCCATGCGTGATTGTCTGAATCGGCTGTTCCCGAAAGTAATACGCAGTCAATATTCGCCTTGTTGCACAAAAGCTGAAAGGCTCTTGCGTAACCCTCACACACGGCTTTACCGTCAACCAAGGCGCCGTAGGCATCGTTTTCATTGCCCTGAACATCATCGTTTTCAGCCGCTGCATCGTCATACTTGCAGTTATCAATTATATAGTTGTTAATGTATTCTTCTCTTTCAAAATCATTGCCCGAGGGCAAATTCTTCAAAACAGAAGCAACGGCAATATTGAATTTTTTCTTGGCGGCTATAAGCTTATCATTTTGAACAGTATAATCAAGCTTTACGCTTGTTGTGTCACCATACGGAACAAAAAGACTTGACCCCTTGAGCCAAAAAGTTTCGGGGTGGTCGTTTTTGTATGCCTCAACAGCCTGTGTAATCTGATAATCGGAAAGCGAGCCTGTTGTTGTAATGTTTGGTGCATACACGGTATCAACACTCTTTGCGATTCTCATATACAGTTCTTTTACATAATCATCGGTAAGCGTCTCGTAGGCATAATCGGTTTTTACATCTGCATAATCCTTGTCGTTTTCAACATCTTGTGCACTCGGAGTTGTAACGGATTTTTCTATGATAGAGCTTCTCTTTGGTTCACTGCTTTCGGAATCATCCGTCAACGAACATGAACAGCCGAAAAATGCAACCGCACAGGTTATTAAACAAACTAAGGCAGTTTTATATATTTTCAAAGAATCATCTCAATTTTATTTTAAACTATTTATTCCATATACGGAATACGGCAGCAGTCAAAACTGACTGTCGCCGTATGGATTTGTCATGTTCTATTTTACTTTATTTTCGCCTTGCAGTCAATGCAAATTTGAGCATTAAACTACTTTCCCGTAACATGGGTATCACCGAAAGCCTCGGCATAAACATTATTGTCGAGAATCATTCTTGAAACGGTAAAGAGGTTGTTGCATCTGTTATTGAGTTCGTCAATATCATCCTTGCCCTTTGCACCCTTGAAAGCGGTGTATTCGCCTGTTGACGCATTGTATTTTCCGCTCTGGGAAATCCAGCTTCTGTCGGCAAACACAACGAACGGTTCTTTGTTTCCGAAAACATCCGTACCTGCCAACATTCTGCTGTCATATTCAAGACCGAGCATATTTGAAAGCGTGGGCAGAATATCAAGGCTTGAACAGTATGTGTTAACCTTGACGGGCTTTTTCATTGAACCGCTCCACAACAGCCATGCATTTTTGTACTGTTCAAAGGTTGTGTCAACCTTGTGCCCCGCAAGTTCGGACACACCGTCAAATTCATCAAGCGAATACGGATAATGGTCGTCCGTAAGGCAAATAAGGGTGTTGTCAAGCTTGCCTGTTTTTTCAAGTCTTGCAAGAAGATATTCCATTGCCTTGTCAAGCTCAATGTTTGCGGCAAGATAGCCCTTGACCTCATCGCTGTATTTCAGGTCTTTTACAAGGTCTGCGTTGCGTTCGCTCATGGTGTTGTATGAATATCCGCCGTGACCGCTGACCGTCATATAATAAACGCTGAAGCTGTCGGAATTTATGTAATCGTCAACCGTTTTCTGCATCATCTTGAGGTCGGAATTCGGCCACACATTTTCACCGAGGTCAAGACCTTTTCCGATTGCAGAGTAGTCATAGCCGATATTTGTAAGGTACTTGTCCCTGTCATAGTAATCATAGGTGTGATTGTGGTAAGCGTTAACTGTTTTGCAGCCGAGTTTTCTGCTCTGCTCACCGAGAGTGAACGGGAAACTTACATTATTTTCGGCTGACTTTGAAAAGCTCCACACACCGGATTTCGGAATCAAGCCTGTAAGATTTGCATATTCACCGTCAGTTGTGCTTACACCCCACGCAGGCGAATAGTAATTTTCAAATTGAAATCCCTCGTTATACATTTTGCAGAGTGTCGGAGTCAGATCCTTGTCAATTGCATACTGCGAAAAGCTTTCGGCTGTAATAAAAATTATGTTGTAGCCCTTGAACATACCCGTGTATTCGTTGGTATAGCTCGGTTCTTCGCTGTCAAAATATTCATAAAGCGACTTTAGCTCAGCATTATTTGTACTCTTTGTAAGCTTTGAAAAATCAGCACTCATAATCTGAGCTTTCTGCTCTGTTTTTGTAATTTCATCGGCAGTCGATTCTTTATTTTTCGGCTTGCTGTTTGTGCGTATATTCGCTTTGTAACCGAACATAAGGCGGCTGATGTCAAGCCTTTGCATTGTATAAAGTCCGTAGCGTTCACACACGGCAACCTGTTGCAATTCGCCGTAATAAAGATTGTAGTTGCTCTTTGTGTCGGAAGACTCACGGTCAATGCCTACCGCAAGGACAGTTCCAATCTGAAAAACTACCGCAATCAAAAGCACAATCAGCTTGCCTTTTAACTTTACCTTTGAAAAGTCAAACAGCTTTCCGCCGAAAATTATAAAAAAAGCAAGCGGAACAAAAAGTAAAACGACAAACACAATTCTGCTTGTGATCGCAGTCATAATCATATCAATTGAATTGAATGCCTGCCCTGCACCGCCGTTTGTAACGCTGCTTACAACAACCATTGTGCCGAAAACATTATAGTATATCATCTGCACACCGTACCATATCGTCAGCACAGCCGTGAGTGCAGTTGCAATTCCTCTGTTTACCCCTCTGCATTTTGAAAAAGAACACAACAAAACAAGTACCGCCGAAAGCACGATTGTGAACAGGAATGTGAAAGCAAAACCGCCGAGCACATCAAACCCCGACGCAATTTTAAGGTCGGTTTCAAGCCATAAAACCAAGAGCGGAAAGTACGCAAAAAATGCGACTCTCTTTGCAAATCCGTGATTTCTCTTTGGCTTTCTGTAATAGTCAAAGTTTGAACTTCCGACTTTTACGGCAGGCTGTCCCACATAGTGATTTCTTCTTGAAGATCCGCTGTTTGTACCGTCTGAATATGTCATTTAATTCTCCTTTCTTTTTCAATGCAGTTATTAAGTAGATTATAAAGCGAAAACGCCGCCATTGCAATGACAAATTTCACCAAAATTCGCCCTATATGACACATTCGGACTTTTTATATATTGAAACAGTTGACCTTTTGTAGTATAATTATAGTTTGATGAGAGGCTTATGTGAAAAGCTATGCAGATTGCGGTTTTGAACAAGGCTTCTTAATTTATGTATTATTATGAAAAGGAAGATTTTTATGGCAAAGAAACAGTTTAAATCAGAGTCAAAAAGACTTCTCGACCTTATGATTAACTCAATTTATACTCACAAAGAAATTTTTCTTCGTGAGATTATTTCAAATGCAAGCGACGCTATCGACAAGCTTTGCTTCATTTCTCTTACCGATGACAAGGTCGGTCTTGACAGAGGCGATTTCAAAATCGTTTTAAAGCCCGACAAAGAAAGCCGTACTCTTACAATCACGGATAACGGTATCGGCATGAACAAGGATGACCTTGAAAACAACCTCGGCACAATCGCATCCTCAGGCTCACTCAAATTCAAGCAGAGCATGGAAGAAAAGCAGGACGACATTGACATTATCGGTCAGTTCGGTGTTGGTTTCTACTCGGCATTTATGGTTGCAAAGAAGATTACCGTAAACACAAAGAAGTACGGCGAGGATACGGCATATTGCTGGCAGTCAAGCGGCGCAGACGGCTACACAATCAGCGAGATTGAAAAGGAAAATGCCGGCACAGAGATTATTCTTGAAATCAAGGATAACACAGACGATGAAAACTATGACGAATTCCTTGAGCAGTACAGAATACAGGGACTTGTCAAGAAGTATTCCGACTACATCCGCTACCCGATTGTTATGGATATGACAAAGAGCAGAGTTAAGGAAGAAACCAAGGACAGCGACAAGCCCGAATATGAGGATTATACGGAAACCGTAACACTCAACAGCATGATTCCTCTTTGGCAGAGAAGAAAGAAAGATGTTACTCAGGAAGAATACGACAAGTTCTACAGCGAAAAATTTATGGCTATGGACAAGCCACTTAAAACTATCGTAACTTCTGTTGAAGGTGTTGTAACCTACAAGGCATTGCTCTTTATTCCGTCTGTTGCTCCTTATGACTACTACACAAAGGAATACAAAAAGGGACTTCAGCTTTATTCAAGCGGTGTGCTTATTATGGATAACTGCGAAGAGCTTTTGCCCGAGCACTTCCGTTTTGTAAAGGGTATTGTTGACAGCGCAGACCTTTCGCTCAACATTTCAAGAGAAATGCTCCAGCATGACCGTCACCTCATTACAATTGCTCAGAACATTGAAAAGAAGATTAAAAACGAGCTTACTTCAATGCTTCAGAATGACCGTGAGAATTACGAAAAATTCTTCAACGCATTCGGCAGACAGCTTAAATACGGTGTTGTTTCGGACTACGGTATGCACAAGGAAGAACTTCAAGACCTTATTATGTTCTATTCTTCAAGCGAGAAAAAGCTTGTTACGCTTTCGGAATATGTTGACAGAATGAAAGAAGACCAGAAGTTCATCTACTTTGCAACAGGCGAAAATGCCGCTGCAATCGACACACTTCCGCAGACAGAGCTTATCCGCTCAAAGGGTTACGAAATTCTTTACTGCACAGAGGAAATTGACGAGTTTACTCTACAGTCACTCATGACATATAAGGAAAAGAAATTCTGTTCGGCAATGAACGATGACCTCGGCATTGAAACCGAGGAAAATAAAGAGGATGAAGAAAACAAGGACGCACTTCTTACATTTGTTAAGGAAACACTCGGTGACAAGGTTGCAGAGGTTACCGCATCAAAGAAACTTGTTTCACATCCTGTTTGCCTTACGGCAAAGGGCGGCATTTCATTTGAAATGGAAAAGTATTTCAACTCAGTTCAGCCTGACGCAAATATGAAGGCTCAGCGTGTGCTTGAGCTTAACCTTTCACACCCTGCCGTTAAGAAGATGGAAGAATTTATCAAAAGCGATGTTGACAGAGCAAAGAAGTATGCCGAGGTTCTCTACAGTCAGGCACTTCTAATTGCAGGACTTCCGCTTGAAAATCCGTCCGAATACACAGACCTTGTCTGCTCAATTATGTAAATTTACCGATTTCCGCAATTCAGTAAGGGCGCTCATTGGGCGCCCGCAGGAGCATTGTACGCTCCTTTACATAAATCACACATACATTCTCACATTTCACGCCCGATTTCCGACCAAAACGGAAATCGGGTGTTTTGTTTTTGCAGAAAATTCCGCAAAATCTTTTGCAATAATATTGATATAATTTTTGCGTTGTGATACACTGATTTCAGTAAAAGTTTTTTCGGAGGCGGACTTGATGAAACATTACGATGAAAAGCAAATGCAGGAAAATATTCTCTATCTTGAGGCACTTTCGGAGCAGTATCCTAACATTCAGTCGGCGGCGGCAGAGATGATTAATCTTCACGCAATTCTTGATTTGCCGAAAGGTACCGAACATTTTCTTTCCGATATTCACGGTGAGCACGAGGCATTCAGACATATTCTCAACAACGCATCGGGTTCAATCAGAGAAAAGATTGACGACCTTTTTTCAAATACTCTCACATCCGAACAGCGTGCCGAGCTTGCAACGCTGATTTATTATCCAAAGGAAAAACTCAGTGTTTACAAAAGCGAAATAACCGACATTGAAGAATGGTACAGATTAACACTCATAAGATTGCTTGCAATCTGCCGACACATTTCTTCAAAATACACACGAAGCAAGGTTCGTAAAACTCTGCCAAAGCATTATGCCTATATCATTGAGGAGCTTATGTTCGGTGATTCAGGCAAAAAAGATCGTGAAACCTACCACGAAAATATTCTGCACACAATTATTGAGGCAGGACAAGCCGATGTTTTCATACTCTCGCTTTGTGACACAATAAAAAGACTTATTGTTGACAAGCTCCACATTGTCGGCGACATTTTCGACAGAGGTGCAAGACCTGACATTGTGCTTGACGACCTTATGATGCACCACGGTGTTGACATTCAGTGGGGCAATCACGATATTCTTTGGATGGGTGCGGCATCGGGCAGTATGGCTTGCATTGCCGCTGCACTTAACAACGCATTTTCATACGGCAATCTTGACACAATCGAGGTCGGCTACGGAATAAGTCTGCGTGACCTCTCGCTTTTTGCAAAGGATGTTTACGGCGGCGGAAATGTTGAACGCTTTATGCCGAAAGGTCCTTTTGCGGATTCGCCATACACCTCAAACGATCCGTTGCTTGTTGCCGATATGCACAAGGCGATTGCCGTTATTCTCTTTAAGCTTGAAGGTCAGCTTGTCAGCCGCAATCCTAACTTTAATATGAGCGACAGGCGATTGCTTGACAAGATTGATTTTGAAAATGCGACCGTAACTGTCGGCGAAAAGAAATATCCGATTTCTGACATCTTCTTCCCCACAGTTGACCATGACTATCCGTATGAACTGACAAAGACGGAAAAACGGGTTATGGAGCAGCTTAAAAATGCCTTTATGGCAAGTGAAAAGCTGAAAAGACACATTGATTTTCTGTTTGCCAAGGGCGGAATGTACAAGTGTTGCAACAACAATCTTTTGCTCCACGGCTGTATTCCGATGAATAAGGACGGCAGTTTTATGGAATTTGACACGGGCAACTGTGTGCTTTCGGGAAAAGCATTGCTTGATGAGCTTGAAAAGATTGTTCGTCAGGGACACTCTGCCCCCGAAAATTCTCCCGAAAGGCAAAAAGGCAACGACTATATGTGGTATCTCTGGTGTGGAAAACATTCACCGCTTTTCGGCAGAGAAAAAATGTGTTCGTTTGAGCGTTTCTTTATTGACGATTCCGAAACCCACACGGAAACACGCAACCATTACTACACGCTCTATCACGATGAAGACGCCTGCGTGAGGATTTTGAAAGAATTCGGTCTTTCGGAAAATCACGGTCACATAATCAACGGTCATGTTCCCGTTATCCGCAAAAAGGGCGAAAGTCCGATAAAGGCTAACGGCAAGCTGATTGTGATTGACGGCGGATTTTGCAGAGCATATCAGGACAAAACAGGCACGGCGGGCTACACGCTTGTCTATAATTCCTACGGTATGCGAATTGTCACCCACGAACCCTTTGCGGGAATTGACAACGCAATCAAATCAAACAAGGACATTCTCTCAACAACAAAAGTTTTTGACACCTCGGAAAACCGAATCCGTGTTGCACAAACCGATGACGGTCAGACAATCCGTAACCGCATTGAAGGACTTTCAATGCTCCTCTGCGCCTACCGCAACGGTGTTCTGAAAGAACAGTAATTTAAAGGAGAATTGTTATGTTCAACTGCATTAAATCATTTTCCTACAAAATGAACATTTCTGCCAATCAGGTTTCTAACGCTTTAAGAATGAAGGCTTTGGACAATACAAAACCCGATACACCAAAAATTGCAGGCAATTTTTTTGCGAACAAATTCACAATTCATCTTTCAAAAAATCACCCATTTGGCGGACCTGACAACCAATCTCCCGATTTTGACGGAACTGTTGAAAACTCAGCAAACGGCTCGGTTCTGACATTAAAAATGAAATCATTGAAATATCTGCTTTTACCGATACCTTTTATGATTTTCGTGCTGTTTTTGGCAGGTCTTTCAATATACGATTATTTTTGTAATGAAAACTTGGCATCGCTGATGTTCTCAATTGTTCCGATATTACTGTTTGCAGGTGTGTGGATTTTAATATTCACAAAGCTTAATCGACAATATAAGAAAATGAAGAATTTTATTGAGGATTTTTTCAAAGACAATATAATTATGCAATAAAAACCACCCGTCCAACGGGTGGTTTGCTCTAGGGCTATAAGCCCATGCTACCGGCCAGCGCCCTTTTCAGGTGTGTAAAACACTTATCACAGACAGACAGTTTTCCGTTAATCTTGAATTTATAGCCCTGTAATGGTAAAATTATCCTATAAACTCAGAAACGGAGATATTATGATGCACAAATTAAAAGTCAGAGCAAATCATACGGTATATATCATATTTGCCGTTTTGTCATTGTTTTCCCTGACACTTATATTTAATGACAATATATGGTTTGACGAGGCGTACACGCTGTCGCTGATTCAGCACAATTATTCAGACATAATCAATATTCTGAAATCCGATATGCACCCACCGCTGTATTTTTTGTCGCTGAAAACATTTTGTTGTATCTTTGGATACTCAATAACAGCAACAAAAATATTTTCGGCAATCGGTTACATTGCAACGCTGTTTTTGGGATGCACAATCATAAAAGAGCACTACGGCAGTAAAACATCAATAATTTATATGCTGACTGTCGGAGCTGTGCCAATGATGCTCTATTTCAGCGTTCAGCAAAGGTCATACTCATGGAGCATATTTTTTGTTACATTATGCTTTATTGAGTCCCTGCTTTTTATAGCAAACAAAAAGTTTCATCACTGCATTTTATTTGCTATAGCGGGACTTGGAGCTGCATACAATCACATCTACGCACTTCTTGCAGTTGCAATTATCTTTGCTTTTGCAAATATATATCTGCTCATTAAAGACAGAAATTTGTTCAAGCGTGTTATTATTGCAGACCTTATTATGGTGGCAGGATATTCATTTTGGATAATTCCTCTTTTAAATCAAACAAAATCAGCCTCAAGTAATTTTTGGCTCAGCGGAGTTGAACCGTTGTCTGTAATTGTATTCATATCGGGCATAGCAGTATCTGCACTTGTTCTTATGAAAAAGAGCAACCGAAAATTGTGTATAATTTTCGCAGATGTCTGCGTTATGGGGATTCAAATAATCGGGTTGTTCGTAACCGTTTTTATACGCCCGTTTTACATTGCAAGATACAGCGTTGTAATTCTCGGTATCTTTGCAATTCTTGTTGCTTTCGGCGTAAAAGATATAAAACCAAAGCCGAGCAAAGTAATATGCACCCTGCTTTGCGTTGTAAATATCGGCTGTCTTGTTGCAACAGGATTGTTTGAATATAATCCGTCAATGACAAATTTTCGTGAAAGATTCAGTTCTCAACAGTCAGAATCAGACACTTTTGTTTACTGCGACAGTGCATTCGGAATTATGTCGTATTATTATCCGAACAACACCCACCTGTGCACCTACAAAGAAAACTGGTTTGAGGCATTTGAAAATGTTGAATGTATAAACAAAAATGAAATTGCAGACAAAGTTGACCCAAATCATAAAATTTGGTTTGTAAAAAATGAACTCACAAAAATGCCAAAATGCATTAAAAGTAATTTCAAGTATAAAAAGATTGATTCTTTCCAATGTGACTTCAATAAATTTGACCTATATTTACTTATTCTAAAGTAAATATAGGTCTTTTGTTTATGGTATAAATGCAGAAATTAAAACTAATTTGCCTCTTATTTTCTGCTTTCGTAGTCCTTGTCTATCTCATCGCTCCAAGACGATGAAAGCGGTCTGCTTTTTCTGAAATTGCACACGGTTTTCGATACTGCGTCAAAAACAACAGCCGTACCCTGACCGTCAGCGTGATAATTAACGGAGCGGTCGGAATTGATTCCGAAATGCTTTGCGGTTTCAACGGAATCAATGTTAGCTCCGATAAAAAGAAATTCCCAGCCGTAGCGATTTTTCTGACGCTCAATCATTTTCTTGACCTTATTGCTTGAATAGATACGGCTTGCGTTCTCCATTCCGTCGGTCATAATCACAAACAAGGTGTGTTCGGGAACATCTTCTTTTCTTGCATACTTATGAATGTTGCCAATGTGATGAATTGCACCGCCGATAGCGTCAATGAGTGCAGTTGAGCCACGAACCGTATAATCGTTTTCAGTCATTTTTGAAATTTCAGACAATTCAACCCTGTCGTGAAGAACCTCGGTTTCGTGATCAAACAATACGGTTGAAACATAGCACTTGCCGTTCTGTCTGCGTTGCTTTTCAATGAGCGAATTAAATCCGCCGATTGTGTCCTGTTCAAGTCCTGACATTGAACCGCTTCTGTCAAGAATGAATACCAATTCTGTAATGTTGTTTTTCATAGTTGTTACCTCCAAAAGTAATTAAGTTTTTTATCTTGACTTAATCATACAACTTTCGGGATAACATATGGTCGCCTGAAATGCGACATTTACTGACCCAACAAAACCTGGTCAAATTCAAATAAAGCCTCGTTTACAGTAAAAATATCATACTCGCCCTTTTGAATAAAATATTCAATGATAACATCAAATTTATTCGAGTGCGAAAGTGCATAGCCGGCCTTTTGGAGCATTTCTTTAGTTTCATCAAGCGACAGTTCAAGTGCAACGGCAAAGGCAATTGCGGTAGTTTTCTTAGGTTTATAGTTGACATTGTTTCTTATTTTAGAAAACAGCTTGCGGTCAACATTCGCCTTTTTATAACACTGAGAATCCGTAAGACCTTTTTCGTCAATTTTACGCAAAAGCATCTGGGAAAAGCTTTCATCAAGCTGATTTACAACATCAGCTAAATTCAAAGATGCGGTTTGCATTGGATAAGTCTCCGGCTGTCTTAAAAGACGGGATAATCCACGACTGCGGTTTTCGGAATAGTGCGTTTCAACATAGTGTTCGTCAATGTATTCGGCAATATCACGAACAAGCTTTTTGCTGACACGGAATCCGTCTTTGTCAAACACAACAATATAAACGAGCATATCGTTGTCTGCAAGAAATTTACAGATTTCGTTGATTGCCACCTGTAATGCCTGTTCTTTCGGATAGCCGTAAACCCCCGATGAAATCAAAGGAAAAGCAACCGATTCGCATTCATAAGCCTTTGCAAGCTGCAACGAGTTACGATAACATGACGAAAGCAGTTCTTCCTCATGATAATTTCCGCCTTGCCATACAGGGCCGACCGTGTGAATAACATACTTGCAGGGCAGTTTGTACGCACCCGTAATTTTCGCCTCACCCGTTCTGCAACCGCCAAGTTTTCTGCATTCATTAAGCAATTCGTTCCCCGCCGCACGGTGAATCGCACCGTCAACACCGCCTCCGCCAAGCAACGAATTGTTTGCCGCATTAACAATTGCGTCACATTTCATCTTAGTTATATCATTCCGAACAATCTGCAACGGCATAATAATCACCTCCCAATATAAAAACTGACTTGTAATTCAATTATATAGCAATGCATATTAAATATCAATAACAAATATACAAAGCAGCCCCCTTTTGGGAGCTGCTTGTATTTGTAATTTATTAAAATTCTTCGTATGTTTCTGTGCCATCAGACCATTTGATTACATAGTAACCGTGACCTGAACCGTCACAATCGTACACTGCCTGCTTTGAAACAACCGTCTTGCCCTGTGAAGCCTGACTTGACTGAGCACTGCTGCTCTGCTGTGGTTTCTGCGACTGCTGTGTCTGCTGTGACTGCTGAGGAGCTTCAACAGCACTGCTCTGTACCGCTGTACCTACGGTTACAATCTTATTTACAGGCTCTTTCGTAACCTTTTCACTTGTCTTTTCCTTTGACTTTTCCTTGCCGTCAACATACTTAACCTTGTATGTTACAGTCTTTTCGCCCTTTACGCCTTCCTGCGTAACCTGAGTTTCTCCCGACGCAAGCGAACTGCTTTCCTGTTCTTCCGTCTTGTAGTCAACGCTTACCTTTTCGGTTTTTGTCTTGTACTCAACACGCTTAACAACAACCTTGGAACCGTCCTTGATTTTCTCATCAAGCTTTGGTGAAACTTCATCATCCTTGCCGAGATTTACTTTCTGCTCCTCAAGAAATGCCTTCACTGTTTCAGCCTGAGTTTTGCACTTGGTTGTTTTTCCGTCAACTGTAAGACTCACTTCAATGCTGTTGGTAAGAGTAATTGTCATACCGTCCTTGAGGTATGATGCCTTGTCAGCATCGCATGATACGCTGTCATCAAGCTTAAAGCCTGCCTTCTTAACAGCATCCTCAACGGTACCGCCTACAAGCTCAACTGTCTTTTCATCACTACCGTTTTTAACGGTTACCTTTGCATAACGCTTTACTGTGATTTCTGTCTTGTCACCAAGCTTTTCATAAGCCTTTGGCTCTGTTTCGTCCTTATCGCCAAGCTTGATTTCAGCCTTTTCGAGTATTTCTTTTACAGTCATATCCGTGTTACCGTCTGCCTCGGTTGTAACGCCTGAATCGTTAATTTTAACCTTTACATCAGACCCGCAGCCTGACACGCAAAACATCGTTGCACAAATTGCAAGAGCCAAAGCAATTACACCTAAAACTGATATTGGCTTTCTTTTCATTTTAATCTCTCCTGTATAATATCATATTAAATATCGGCTTGCTGAATATCTGCTGTTTTTGTTGCAGTTTTAAGATATTCACTGCCGTTTTTTATTACTATGCTGACATCAACCGAATCGGGGTTCATATATTCCGTAGGGATATATGCCTGATAACCGTAATCCGTTTTATCATTTGATGTAGTAAATGCCTCAAATGCTCTTTGACCACCGTTGTTGTCTTTTACAAGAACAATAATTTCACTGTTATCCTTGCAAAGCTCTTTATCAACACTGCCCGAAACATTGACATACTGCATATTGACTTCCGAAATTTTCGCATCAACCGTAAACTTGTTGTCAACAGTCTTTGAATTTTTCGGAATCGTAAACTCTCTTGCAGGAAGAACCGGCGGATTCTGTGCAAACCAAATGAGATTTCTCTCTGCAATTTCAAAAACAACAGTATCGCTGTTTCTCGACATAACCTCAAGCGAGAGGTTAATCGGGAATGCCTTTGTAAAATATGCCGAGTTGTAGGCATTTGCAAAGTAAGGCAAAAGTGCGTTGCCGAATGAGTCACGATACATAAACAAATTGCCTGTTGCCTTATCATTCTGAGTTGCAATCATAGCCTCCTCAACACTCTTTGTCGGGGTAACATATGAATAGGTCTGATTGATATCAAAATCAAAATTATACTCCGGCTGTTGTGTTGACGGATAAAGCATATTGCCAAGGTCGCCGTAAAAATTTTTCGATCTGTTTGCCGCCGCATTCTCATAGGTTTCATGAGCTTTGCCGAGCTTGTCAAGAATCTCGTTGTACGCAATCAACGCGCCCTTATTGTTCCAGTGTGAATCCTGTTCAAGGTAAAGCGTTTCGTCACAGCTTTTCAATTTTGTCAGCAAATCACAATAGTTCAGCTTGCTGTCCTTGAGTGAGGATGTGAAATTTTTAAGATTACTTTCGGAACTTTCTTTTTTGCCGTAGTAGTAAGGCATATTTTCTGAATAGAGGGTATTTTTGTTTGGAGCAACCGTAAACAAAAAATTAACATTCTTTTCCGTGAGATAATTTTGAGTAATCTCAAGGTTATGCCTTGTGTTGAACAAAGCACGACCCGACATCAAATTTCTGCCGAGATAGTTATCAAGCGTTGCGGAATAAAAAAGCCAGTTGTCATTTCCGGCAGTAACCGTGTCAACATTCGATACACCGAAAACTTTTGACTGAATTTCCGCATCAGCCGACATTATCTGCGGTCTTAATGCGTAATGGGTTGAAAAGTAATCGCCAAGCTGTTGAAGATACTCTTCGTTAAAGCTGCCGTTTTCGGTTTTGACTGACGGAAGCTTTGTCTGCTGTTCATTACCGATTGCCTCGTTGTTCGGAGCAACAATCATTCCTGCAAACGGAATAACACAACACAAAAGACAGGCGGTTGTAAAAATTACAGAAAATACTTTTTTCTTCATATTGCCGCCTCCTTAAAATCTGAAATAGATGAACGGATTGTAGGAAGTTCCCGACAATCTGATTATGCACCATATGAGCATGGCAAATGCAAGCACATACAGTACTGTTTGAGCCACATTCTGCTTTTTGCCGACAAGCGCAGCCGCTGAACCGTTGATTCTGAACTTATCTGCAATCGGTTTGATTGGGGCACAGCCTATAATCGCAGCAACAAACATAACGATAAACCACGGTGTGAGCTGAGTGAGGGCAAGCGAAAGCGACTTATCTGTGATATTAAAGCCGGCAAACATATTGCCGATAAAGTCAAAGCCCTGACCGATGGTGTCGGCTCTGAATATTACGAAGCCGACTGTTACGGCAAGCAATGCGTAGATGTGATTTATAACTTTCGGAAGTCTGCCGAGAATCGGTACAAACTCTTCGAGAAGAAGGAATACGCCGTGATACAGACCCCAGATTACAAATGTCCAGCTTGCACCGTGCCAAAGGCCTGTGCAAAAGAAAACAATGAGTCTGTTGAGCACTGCTCTCATTCTGCCCTTGCGGTTGCCGCCGAGAGGAATGTAAAGATATTCCTTAAACCATGTTGAAAGCGAAATATGCCACTTTCTCCAGAAATCCTTAACGCTTACCGCACCGTAAGGATAGTTGAAGTTTTCCTTAAAGTCAAAGCCAAACATTTTGCCAAGACCGATTGCCATATCGGAATAACCCGAAAAATCGTAATAGATTTGGAAAAGATATGCCAAAGCACCGAGCCAAGCCGTTACAACGGAAAGATAATCGTTACCTGCATTGAAAATAATGTCCGCTGTCTGTCCCATCGTGTTTGCAATGAGAACCTTCTTTGCAAGTCCGCAGATAAAACGGCGCATACCGTCTGCAATTTTTTCGGCAGTCTGCTCTCTGTCAACAATCTGCTCGCTGATGTCCCGATATTTAACAATAGGACCGGCAATAAGCTGTGGGAAAAATGTTATGTAAAGAAGAACATAGAGGTAATTTTTCTGTGCGTCAACCGTTTTGCGGTAAACATCAATCACATAGGACAAGGCCTGAAATGTAAAGAATGAAATACCAATTGGCAAATCAATCTGCGGAACAGGAATTGCAAGTCCTGTAACCGAGTTGAGTGATTCTACAAAGAATCCCGAATATTTGAACACGGCAAGTATTCCGAGGTTGATAACAACAGCAAGGACAAGCACCAATTTTCTCTTTGCGTTTTCATTTGCTACAAGCCTTGCACAAATATAGTTCAAAAGTGAACTGAATATCATCAGCAAAACATAAACAGGCTCGCCGTAAGCATAGAAAATTAAGCTTGCAACAATGAGAAGTCCGTTTCTGAATTTCAGCGACGGCACTAATGTGTAAAGCAAAAATACCGTCGGAAGAAAAATACATAAAAATACTAATGAGCTAAATACCATTTACTGTCTCCGATAACCAAATAACTATATTTTTACATGCATCCATGAATATCCGGCTGCAATGGCTGCCTTGTAATTCTGGTCTAATTTCGTGTTATAACTAAGCGCATAGTAATCTCTGGCGTGATGTCTGCTCCACTCAGGATCATAAACCAAGCCGTCAACCTCTGCCCAGCCGTGACCGCCGCTGTTGCAGCAATACACATTTTTGTAGCCGATAGCTTTTGCCATATAAGCAAATGCCGCACCGTAGCTGAAGCAGTTGCCTGCACCGTCAACAAACATATCGTTTGCGTAGATTATCGGCCAATCGCTTCCGTGATAATGAGGGATTCTCGGATTGAGTTCCTTGTAAGCATTCTTTGTATAGTTAAAGCAAGCCTTAAGCTTCTGCGATTTGCTCATACTTTTATTGGTAACCTTTGCAACTACCTTCAAGGCTCTGAAAAGAGTTTTGTCGGATTTTGTTTTAACCCTTGTTGCCTTGCCGCTCATTACATTCCAGTCTTTACCGTTCTGAGTAATACCGTTACTGTACGAAAAGTCAATTTTGCCGTTCTTATCGGCATAGTACCAGCCGCTCTTGTCAGAACCTACGATACCGTTTTTCTGAAGAACGCCCGATGCGTTGTAGTAATATTTATTTCCTTTAATCGTCTGCATACCTGTACGCAGAACACCCTTATCAAAGTTCAGTTTTTTGCCGTTTACTGTAACAGTACCGTTGGCAAGTTTTCCGTTGCGGTAATATTTTGTTTTGTCAACATACGAGCTTATGAGATTGCCCTTTTTGTCAAGGCAACGCAATGTGTAGGCTACAACTGTATCCTTTTTTGCTGTTGTGTCAACAAATGAATTGTCGGTTGTACTGACAATTCTGCTCCATGATGAGCCGTACGATTTTCTGTAAAGTCTGTAACCGTCAGCACCCGAAACTTTCTTCCAGCTTATAAGATTTCCGTTTTTGACCTTTGATATGCTTGAAATTGCAGGCGGAGCAAGGAAAAGATTTGTTTTTCCTGTTTTTGAATAGCCGCTTACGAATCTGCCTTTCTTATCAAGACACCTTACAGTGTAGGTATACTTTTTGCCGTTAGTAAGCTTACCGTGTGTATAGCTTGTTGACGCAGTTGTAGTAAGTCGTTTCCAACTGTTATTTTCAAGGCGGTACACTCTGTACTTTGCCGCACCGCTGCTCTTTGACCAAGTAATTTTTGAACCTGTTGCAGTGTTTTCAATCTTTGTGATTATCGGTGCTTTTACATATGTAATGCCTTTTCCGCCGTTGAAATAGCTAATAAATTTCTCTTTCTTGTCAAGCGCTCTGACTGTATATGTGTAGCTTGTGCCTGATACGGCAGTTTTGTCGGTAAATGAACCGTTCTTGGTACTGCCTATGCGTGTCCAACTTGTGTTCTTTGTTTTTCTGTAGACACGGTAGTTTGGAACATAGCTGTTTTTGCTCCACTTAATTTTCACACCGCCGTCAACATTTTCAATTGAACTGATAGCAGGAGGAGCAATAAAAACATTTGAATAGCCGTCCCGATTGAAGTCGCTTACGAAATTATTCTTTTTATCCAACGCTCTTACGGTATAAACATATGTTGTGTTGTTTTTAAGAGAATTGTGTGTAAGGCTTGCACCCGTTGTTTCTCCGATGCGGCTCCAAGAACTTCCTTTACGGACATATACCCTGTACTTAACCGCTGAATTGTACTTGCTCCAGCTTATCTTTGTACCTTTTGCAGTGTTTGAAAAGCCTGTAATTTCAGGATAATTTACAATTACCGGTTCTGTCGGTTCAACAGGCTGAGTCGGATAAACCGGAATTGTCGGTTCAATGGGGCCTGTCGGATAAACTGTTGTTGTCGGTTCAACCGAATCTGTCGGATAAATTGCTGTTGTCGGTTCAACCGGAACCGTTACATCTGATGCAGCCGACGCTTCAACAGCATTTTTGCCTGTTTCAAGTGCATATGCACTTGCAGGAATACCTGAAAAAGCCATTGTTAAAGCAAGGATTACAGCGGCTGATTTGAAAAATTTTCTTTTCATAAAATACCCTCCGTTTTTAAAATTAAAAAATAATCCTCGATTCACATTGCAAATCGAGGATTACAACTATTTATTTTTCCTCTCACAACGATGTAATAATTATACAAATTTATTCCATATAAGTCAAGAATTTGCCAAAAATCATTAGCTTTAACTTAATAAATTTAATATATTCACATCATCATTTCCAAACGGCCTTGCCGTTCTCAATTGTTACCTCACATTTTACATGAGGATTAAGAGTCCAATAATGCTTTTTCATCATATATGGCTTGTAGTCGGGAACCTTATAACCCGGAAGCTGTGCATCGGGATCACAGATGAGCCATTTTCCGTTGACAAGCACCTCTACCCAGCCGTGAGGACTGCCGAGCGTATCGCCAATTACAACTCTTGAGCGATAACCTGCGATTCTCGCCGTGCAGGCAAAAGCAGCAGCATATCTAAAGCAATTGCCTTTTTTATTCTTAAATAGGTCAATTGCAAGTGCAGGCAAATCAGCGGCTTTCTTCGGGTGGTCATAGGTACGGTGGTACGGGAAGTTCTTCGCCATATACAAGAAGCCTGTCTTCATTCTTTCATTAAGAGTATTGCCCTTGCAATAAGTCATCATATATTCTGCGGCAAGACGCATTTCTTCGCTTTCACAACAAACACCGTTCTTGTCGGCATAGTACCAACCTTCTCTCTTTGAACCAACAATTGTGTTTTTAACAACCTCGCCCTTTGAGTTATAGTAGTATCTCTTGCCGTTAATTTTCTGATAACCCGAACGGAACAATCCCTTGGAAAAATAGTAGGGTTTTCCGTTTACTGTAATTTTTCCGTCAGCAAGCGCACCGTTGTGATAGTACTTTGTATTTGAAATGTATGAACTGATAAGATTACCGTTCTTGTCAAGGCAACGCAATGTGTATGAATAGACATTACCCTTTTTAGCAGAAGTGTCTGTATATGATGTGCCTTCGGTTACATCGGCAAGCCTGCTCCATGATGTGTTTACGGTCTTTCTGTACAATCTGTAGCCTGCAGCGTCCGGCACGCTGTTCCACTTAACAAGATTTCCGTTTGCGGCTTTTGAAACCTTTGAAATTGCAGGCGGTGCGATAAATGTATTGCTTGTGCCATTTTTGTCATAACCGCTTACAAAATTACCCTTGCTGTCAAGACATCTTACGGTATAAGTGTATTTTGTTTCCGACTTGAGTTTATTATGAGTAAAGCTTGTTGCAGAAGTGTTGCCGAGAGCCTTCCAACTCTTATTTTTAAGATAGTAGACTCTGTATTTTGAAGCACCGCTGCATTTTCCCCAGCTAATCTTTGAACCGGTGGCAGTATTCTCAATTTTATTGATTGTCGGAGTTTTTACAAAGGTAACACTTTTGCCGTTATTAAAATAGCTTGCAAAATTGCCGTCTTCATCAACACATCTGACTGTATATGTATATGCAGTACCTGATTTAACATTTGTATCTTTAAATGTATTGTCTTCGGTATTGCCGATACGAGTCCAACCTGTATTTTTAGTCTTTCTGTAAACACGGTAGCCGTCAGCGTATTTAAGGGTATTCCACTTAATTTCAACACCGCCGTTAATATTAGCAAGTGACGAAATTTTAGGAGGATTCAGAAAAATATTGCTTGTGCCATTTTTGTCATAACCGCTTACAAAATTACCCTTGCTGTCAAGACATCTTACGGTATAAGTGTATTTTGTTTCCGACTTGAGTTTATTATGAGTGAAGCTTGTTGCAGTAGTGTTGCCGAGAGCTTTCCAACTCCTGTTTTGAAGATAATAAACTCTGTATTTTGAAGCACCGCTGCATTTTCCCCAGCTGATTTTTGAACCGGTTACGGTATTCTCAATTTTATTGATTGTCGGAGCTTTTACATATGTAACGGATTTTCCGCCATTGTAATAACTTGCAAAATTATTTTCAGCGTCAAGTGCTCTAAGGGTATAAGTATAGTTAATGCCTGACACTGCTGTTGTGTCGGTAAATGAACCGCTGTCGGAGGTTCCGATTCGTTTCCAACCCGTATTTTTTGTCTTTCTGTAAATACGATAGCTGTCTATTGCAGAATTCTTGCTCCATTTAACAGTAACACCACCAAAAACATTCTGAAGTGAACTGATTACAGGCGGTGCAAAAAATGTATTTGAATATCCGTCTTTGTTGTAGTCACTTACAAATTTATTGTTTTTGTCCATAGCTCTGACAGTGTAGCGATAAGTAACGCCGTCTCTTAATGAATTATGCGTAAAGTTAGTGGTTGTACTCTCGCCCACACGGCTCCATGACTTTCCGTTAAAAACATATACTCTGTATTTAACAGCACCTGAATAAGAGTTCCAAGTTATCCTTGTTCCTGTAGCAGTATTTGAAAACCCGCTGATTTGCGGATAGTTAATTGTCGGCTCACAAGGAACAGTCGGAACTGTTTCATTAGGACCGGTAGGCTCTTCGGCAGGAATAGTATTGTCCGAAACAACTTCCAAGCTAACTGCGTCTGTAGCTTTGGCAGATTCATTGTTTCCGTCATAAGCAAAGCCTGTCATAACACTCGTTGTTGTCATTAACAAAGCCAATGCTCCTGAAGTAACAATTGATAAAAATTTCCTCATACACTGCAACTCCTTACATTTTAAATATTGAACACATCAACATTTAAATACGATTTACATTTATTATAGCACTACACTTATAAGATGTAAATAATACATTGAATTTTTGTGCTTTATGCATAATTATAATATATGATAATTTGTAATTATTGCTAATTCAAAGTGAAAATAAGTAGTATTTTAAATTCTGCACTTTATATTTTGGACTAAAATTGTGCAAACCGGCATAATTAAAACGGGCTTAGGCTTTATTTTCAGCCGTCTGCAATTACACTTTACTTTTTTTCGATTGTCCCAATTATTAACATTGAGTCATAATATTTAATATAAGAGCCGAGACACCCCGAACAGCTGTTGCCGTTCGGGGTGTCTCGGTTTATGTGAATTAAAAAGGATAGGTTAATTAAGCTACCGTGGATTATTCAACATCCTGCATAGCGTCGTAGCCTGTTTCGCCTGTTCTAACCTTAACAACATCTTCAACATCATAGATAAAGATTTTGCCGTCACCGATGTGACCTGTGTAAAGTGCCTTAACAGCCGCATCAACAACTGCCTTTACAGGAACCTTGCAAACTACGATTTCAACCTTCATCTTAGGAAGGAGGTTACTTTCAATAGCAACACCACGGTAATACTCTGCTTTACCCTTCTGAGCGCCACAGCCGAGTACCTGAGATACTGTCATACCTGTGATGCCGAGCTTATCCATTTCTTCTTTAAGAGCTTCAAGCTTTGACTGCTTGAGAAGAATGTCAATCTTAGTAATCTTTGTGCCATCGGTAGCCATATCATACTTGCCGGCAAGCTGAACGGGAACTGCCTGAGTTACAGGAACATTGCTGTCAACATCAAATGTTTCATCAAGTGAAGCTGTACCGACACCGATTGGCATAAAGTCTGCATATGCGCTGATAAGACCGTGCTCGCAGATATCGAGACCCTTCATTTCTTCGTCCTTTGTAACACGAAGACCTACTGTCTTTTTGATGATTGTGAATACGATAATCATGCAAACAACTGTCCAAGCTACGATTGTAACAATACCGAGAGCCTGCTTACCAAGCTGAGCGAAACCGCCGCCGTAGAAAAGACCTGTGATACCGTTCTGACCGTTGCCTGTTGCGAAAAGACCTACTGCAAGGCCGCCCCACATACCGTTTACGCCGTGTACCGAGAATGCGCCGACAGGATCATCTATTTTAAGCTTGATATCAACGAATTCAACTGCTACTACGATGAGGATACCTGAAACGATACCAATAACTGCTGCGCCGATTGCGTCAACATCTGCACAACCTGCCGTGATTGCTACAAGACCTGCGAGTGATGCGTTAAGACACATTGAAACATCAGGCTTGCCGTTCTTGATCCATGTAAAGAGCATGGTTGTTACTGTTGCAACTGCCGGAGCAATTGTTGTTGTAAGAAGAATCTGACCGAGACGAGCGCCGTCTTCAGCAGCGGCACCGTTAAAGCCGTACCATGCAAACCAAAGGATGAATACACCGAGAGCACCGAGTGTGATGCTGTGACCGGGGATAGCGTTTACCTTGCCGTTCTTGCCGTATTTACCGATACGGGGTCCGAGAATGATCGCGCCGACAAGTGCCGAGATACCGCCGACCATATGAATTACGATTGAACCTGCAAAGTCGATACAGCCGAGCTGTGCAAGCCAACCCTGACCGTTCCAAACCCAACCTGCTTCAATCGGGTAAACAACGAGTGAAATAATTGCGCTGTAAACACAGTATGCCGAGAATTTTGTACGCTCTGCCATAGCACCTGAAACGATAGTAGCTGCTGTAGCACAGAATACAAGCTGGAATACGAATGAGTTCCAATTAAAGTTCATCCAGTCTGTGAACATATTGAGGTTGGGAACACCGATGAATCCTGCAACATAGTCCTCAGACATCATAAGTCCGAAGCCTAACAAGCTGAATACAACCGTACCGATACAAAAGTCCATCAGGTTTTTCATAATGATGTTACCTGCGTTTTTAGCTCTTGTAAAACCGGTTTCAACCATTGCAAATCCGCACTGCATAAAGAACACGAGTAATGCGCCGATCATAAACCAGACGCCTGTGCCTCCGTAAATTAGTTCTGCCATATAAATCTCTCCTTTTATCAAAATAACAAAAACGGCGTGGAGTTGACAGTTTAATTCTGTCAATCACACGCCGTTGTGTTACCTGTTATACAATATAAATAATGTTATTTAGTATAAATAGAGGTTCTATCAATCACACACCGAAAAGAAGTTCGCCGTATGAAGGATAAGGCCAGTATTCCGAAGCTGTTTCTGTTTCCATTGCGTCACCGACAGCTCTGAGTTCCTGCATAAGTGCAAATACTGTTTCTCTGTAGTACTTAGCATACTTGAGGTTGTCATCGCTGTAGTCGCTTGCCTTGATAACAGCCTCTTCAAGCTCTGCAGTTTTCTTTGAGAAACATACAAGTTTGTTTGAAAGGCTTGTAATAAGGTCTTCCTCAACACTTGTAGGAATAGCATCTGAAAGTGCCTTCTTGGCAAGTGCTGTATCCGTAAGATCTCTTACATATGATGTAACGGCAGGAAGAATGTTCTTCTTAGCCATATCAATCATTGTGAGAGCCTCAATGTTAATCTGCTTAGAATAGCTTTCAAGCTCAATTTCATATCTTGCACGGATTTCGTCTGCCGAACAAATCTTATTCTTAACAAAGAGGTCAATATTCTTCTTGTCAAGGAAGTGTTCCATTGCGTCAGGAAGTGACTTGAGGTTAAGAAGTCCTCTTCTTTCAGCCTCTTCAACCCACTCGGGAGCGTAGTTGTTGCCGTTGAAGATAATGTTCTGATGCTCTGTGAATACTTTCTTAACAAGAGCCTTGATAGCTGCGTCCATATCATCCGCATCTTTAAGCTCATCGTAGAACTCTGAAAGTTCTTCGGCTACCATAGTGTTGAGCATATAGTTAGGACAGGCAATGTTAAGTGAAGAACCAAGTGCTCTGAATTCAAACTTGTTACCTGTGAATGCAAAAGGTGATGTACGATTACGATCCGATGTGTCCTTCATAAAATCAGGAAGAACATCAACGCCTGTTCTCATCTTCTGCTTACCCTTGCTTACATATTCTCTGTCATTGATGATTGAATCAACGAGTTCGCCGAGGTCATCACCGAGATACATTGAAATGATTGCAGGCGGTGCTTCATTAGCGCCGAGACGGTGGTCGTTACCTGCCGATGCAACCGTGATTCTGAGAAGATCCTGATACTCGTGAACAGCCTTTACAACTGCTGCAAGGAAAAGCTGGAACTGAAGGTTGTTTTCAGGAGTCTTGCCGGGATCAAGAAGGTTTTCGCCTGTGTTGGTTGAAATTGACCAGTTGTTGTGCTTACCGGAACCGTTAACACCTGCGAACGGCTTTTCGTGAAGAAGACAAACAAGACCGTGTCTTTCGGCAACCTTCTTCATAACTTCCATTGTAAGCTCGTTGTGGTCGGTTGCAATGTTTGTTGTTGTGAAGATAGGAGCAAGCTCGTGCTGTGAAGGAGCAACTTCGTTATGCTTTGTCTTTGCAAGGATACCGAGTTTCCAGAGTTCCTCGTCAAGGTCTTTCATATAAGCAGCAACTCTTGTCTTGATTGCACCGAAGTAATGGTCGTCAAGTTCCTGTCCTTTAGGAGCTTTTGCACCAAAAAGTGTTCTGCCTGTATAAATAAGATCTTCTCTCTGATCGTAAGCGTCCTTATCAATAAGGAAGTATTCCTGCTCCGGACCTACTGTTGTTGTAACTCTTGTAACATCGTCTTTACCGAGAAGATGAAGAATCTTTACAGCCTCTGTATTAATTCTCTCCATTGAACGAAGAAGAGGAGTTTTCTTATCGAGAACCTCGCCTGTATAAGAACAGAATGCTGTAGGAATGTAAAGTGTTCCGTCCTTAACGAATGCATATGATGTCGGATCCCATGTTGTATAACCTCTTGCCTCGAATGTGGCACGAATACCGCCGCTCGGGAAAGAAGAAGCATCAGGCTCGCCCTTTACAAGCTCTTTACCTGAGAACTCCATGATAACCTGACCTTCACCGTTCGGTGCGATAAAGCTGTCATGCTTTTCGGCTGTGATACCTGTCATCGGCTGGAACCAGTGTGTGTAGTGGGTACAGCCCATTTCAACTGCCCAGTCCTTCATAGCAGCCGCAACAACATTTGCAACGCTGAGGTCAAGCGGTTCACCGTTCTGGATTGTTTTTTTCAAAGCCTTGTAAGTTGACTTTGGAAGTCTTTCCTGCATCTTCTGATCATTAAATACCATGCTGCCAAAAATTTCGGGAACTTTTGCCATTTTAATTCTCTCCTATCCATTTTGAAAATAAATTTTAATGGTCTGATTTTTGCTTTATAAAAACAGAAAAGGACACTGTAAGCCTCAGCTCACAGCGCCCTTGCTGTCTTTGATGTTGTTAGTATATTCCACTTTTGCGAATTTGTCAATACATTTTTTGAAAAAAGTTTTGAAATTGCAAGTTTTATTAAATTTCCTGCAAAATTAAGCTGAAACACCAATAAGAGTTGCATATTTTCTACAACAATCACAGTAAAATGAAAGTTTTACCCTTAAAAGTTGCAATTTTCCTCTATTTTCCCTTGACAAAGCACAATGTATAGTTATATAATCTAAGTGCTGATTTTCCTTAATCAAAGACGACAAGGCATTTCAGAATATCAGCCGACCTGCACATTCACCTTTGCAGGATATAACACAGGCTGAGCATAGCGGTTTTACCGCTGAGAAGAGATTGGGCATTTTACAATTACATATATATGATTGATTATTAACCGGCAGAACATTAATTGCCACTTTGAACCGATAAGTTTACGAAAGCAAACTTCCTTTTACATATATATGTATATAAAAAGTCCGCTGAATAATTTTTGTGATTAACAGGAAAGGGTGATCATTAATGGAACAGACAGTCAGAGAGAACAACAAGACTCTGTATTCTCCGAAGTTTGAACATGATAACTGCGGTATCGGAGCTGTTGTTAATATTAAGGGTATCAAGTCACACGACACCGTGGCAAACGCTCTGACAATTGTTGAAACTCTCGAACACAGAGCAGGTAAGGATGCCGAAGGCAAAACAGGTGACGGCGTAGGTATTCTTCTCCAGATTTCACACAAATTTTTTAAGAAGGCAGCTGCTGAAATCGGCATTAAGCTCGGTTCCGAAAGAGATTACGCTGTAGGTATGTTCTTCTTCCCTCAGAATGAGCTTGCAAGAAATCAGGCAAAGAAGATGTTTGAAATCATTGCAGAAAAAGAAGGTCTTACAGTTCTCGGCTGGAGAAATGTTCCGTCAAAGCCCGAGGTACTCGGTCACAGAGCTGTTGAATGTATGCCTGCAATTATGCAGTGCTTTATCAAAAGACCTCACGGCGTAAAGAGAGGTCTTCCGTTCGACAGAAAGCTCTATGTTGCAAGAAGAGTTTTTGAACAGAGTAATGAAGACACATATGTAGTTTCGCTTTCAAGCAGAACTATTGTATATAAAGGTATGTTCCTTGTCGGCGATCTCCGTAACTTCTTCCTTGATCTTCAGGACGAGGATTACGAGTCTGCAATCGCTATGGTTCACTCCCGTTTTTCAACCAACACAAATCCAAGCTGGCAGAGAGCTCATCCTAACAGAATGATTGTTCACAACGGTGAAATCAACACAATCAGAGGCAACGCTGACAAGATGCTTGCCCGTGAGGAAACAATGCGTTCGGAGCATCTCAAGGGCGATCTCGACAAGGTTATTCCTGTTGTAAACACAGAGGGTTCAGACTCTGCAATGCTTGATAACACACTTGAATTTCTCGTAATGAGCGGTATGGAGCTTCCTCTTGCCGTTATGATTACAATTCCGGAGCCGTGGGATAATAACGGCACAATGAGCCAGAAGAAAAAGGACTTCTATCAGTATTATGCAACAATGATGGAGCCGTGGGACGGTCCTGCGTCAATCCTTTTCTCTGACGGTGACATTATGGGTGCGGTTCTTGACCGTAACGGTCTGCGTCCGTCAAGATATTACATCACGGATGACGGCAACCTCATTCTTTCATCGGAAGTCGGTGCACTTCCTATTGATCCCGCAAAGATTGTTACAAAGGAAAGACTTCGCCCGGGCAAAATGCTCCTTGTCGATACAGTTCAGGGCAGACTCATTGATGACGATGAACTCAAAGAATATTATGCGTCAAAACAGCCTTACGGCGAATGGCTCGACAGTAATCTTGTTTGTCTTAAAGACCTCAAAATTCCTAATATGAAGGTTGAGGAGCATTCATATAAAGAAAGACAAAAACTCCAGAAGGCTTTCGGATATACCTACGAAGATGTTATGACATCAATCCTTCCTATGGCAAAGAACGGCACAGAGTCAATTGCCGCAATGGGTACAGACAGTCCGCTTGCAGTTCTTTCAAAAGAACCGCAGCCGCTTTTCAACTACTTCAAACAGCTCTTTGCACAGGTTACAAACCCGCCGATTGACGCAATCCGTGAGGAAGTTGTAACATCAACAACAATTTATATCGGTGAGGACGGCAACATCCTTGAGGAGCGTCCCGAAAACTGCAAGGTTATGAAGATTCACAACCCGATTCTTACATCAACCGATATTCTCAAAATCAAGAATATGCACATTCCGGGCTTTAAGGTTGCGGTTATCCCGATTCTCTACTACAAGAACACAAGACTTTCAAAGGCTGTTAAGCGACTTTTCATTGAAGCTGACAAGGCTTACAATGACGGTGCAAATATTCTTATCCTCTCCGACAGAGGAGTTGACGAAAACCATCTTGCAATTCCGTCACTTCTTGCAGTATCCGCTCTTCATCAGCACCTTGTTGCAACAAAGAAGAGAACTTCACTTGCAATGATACTTGAAAGCGGTGAGCCGAGAGAAGTTCATCATTTTGCAACACTTCTCGGCTACGGTGCAAGTGCAATCAACCCGTATCTTGCTCAGGAAACAATCCACGAGCTTATCGGTGACGACCTTCTTGACAAGGACTACTACGCAGCAGTTGACGATTACAACAGCGCAGTTCTCCACGGCATCGTAAAGATTGCGTCAAAAATGGGTATTTCAACAATCCAGTCATATCAGGGCTCACAGATTTTTGAGGCTATCGGTATCGGCAAGGATGTTATTGACGAATACTTCACAGGCACAGTCAGCAGAATCGGCGGTATCACAATCAAGGATATCGAAAAGAATGTTGACAAACTTCACACAGCGGCATTTGATCCGCTTGACCTCGGTGTAAGCGATGAGCTTGAATCCCGTGGGTCACACAAGTTCAGAAGCGGCAAAGAGGAACACCTCTACAATCCGCAGACTATATATATGCTCCAGCAGGCAACAAGAACAGGCGATTATGAGCTTTACAAAAAGTATTCTCATATGATTTCCGAAGAAATGGATCCTGTAAATATCAGAGGTCTTTTCGACTTCAACTTTGCAGAAACTCCTGTTCCGCTTGATGAGGTTGAAAGCGTTGATTCAATCGTAAAGCGTTTCAAGACAGGCGCTATGTCCTACGGTTCAATCTCACAGGAGGCTCACGAAACACTTGCGATTGCAATGAATCAGCTTCACGGCAAGTCAAACTCCGGTGAGGGCGGCGAAAGCCTTGAACGACTTCTCACAAAGGGTCAGAAGGTTGACAGATGTTCTGCAATCAAGCAGGTTGCGTCAGGTCGTTTCGGTGTTACATCAAGATACCTCACATCTGCAAACGAAATTCAGATTAAAATGGCTCAGGGTGCAAAGCCGGGCGAAGGCGGACATCTTCCGGGCAAAAAGGTTTATCCCTGGATTGCAAAAACCCGTCATTCAACACCGGGTGTATCGCTCATCTCTCCCCCACCGCACCACGACATTTACTCAATCGAGGACCTTGCACAGCTTATCTACGACCTCAAAAATTCTAACAAAGACGCAAGAATCTCTGTTAAGCTCGTTTCGGAATGCGGTGTAGGTACGGTTGCCGCAGGCGTTGCAAAAGCAGGTGCAGGCGTAATCCTTATTTCAGGTTATGACGGCGGTACAGGCGCTGCTCCGAGAAACTCAATCTACAATGCAGGTCTGCCGTGGGAACTCGGTCTTGCCGAGGCTCATCAGACACTCATTATGAACGACCTTCGTAACAAGGTTGTTATTGAAACCGACGGTAAGCTTATGAACGGCCGTGATGTTGCAATTGCAGCAATGCTCGGTGCAGAGGAATTTGGTTTTGCAACTGCTCCGCTTGTAACTCTCGGTTGTGCAATGATGAGAGTATGTAACCTTGATACCTGCCCGTTCGGTGTTGCCACACAGAACCCCGAGCTCAGAAAAAGATTCTGCGGCAAGCCCGAATATGTAATAAACTTTATGAAGTTTGTAGCAAGCGAACTTCGTGAATATATGTCAAAGCTCGGCGTAAAAACCGTTGATGAGCTTGTCGGAAGAATTGACCTCATCAAGAGAAAAGAAGGCATCACAGGACAGGCTGCCGAGGTTGACCTTTCTAACATTCTTGATACAAACTTTGTTTCGGAAAAGGTTGAATACAACAAAAAGAGCCTTTATGATTTCAAACTTGAATCAACACTTGACGAGAGAATCCTCTGCAAAGAATTTGCAAAGGTTCTTGCAAAAGGCACAAAGAAAAAGGTTGAAGTCAATGTTAAGAACACTGACCGTTCATTCGGTACAATCTTCGGTTCTGAGGTTACAAGAAAGCATTACAACAACCTTGATGACGATACATTTACAGTAGTCTGCAACGGTTCGGGCGGTCAGAGCTTTGGCGCATTCATTCCAAAGGGACTCACACTTGAACTCGTGGGCGACTCAAACGACTACTTCGGCAAGGGACTTTCAGGCGGTAAGCTGGTAGTTTATCCTCCGAAGGACTCAACATTTGACGCAGGTAACAACATCATCATCGGTAATGTTGCACTTTACGGTGCAACAAGCGGCAAGGCATTTATCAACGGTGTTGCAGGCGAGCGTTTCTGCGTAAGAAACTCAGGCGCAACGGCAGTTGTTGAGGGTGTCGGCGACCACGGTTGTGAATATATGACAGGCGGAAGAGTTGTTGTTATCGGCAAAACAGGCAAAAACTTTGCAGCAGGTATGTCAGGCGGTGTTGCCTATGTTCTTGACGAAGAAAGAGATCTTTACACAAAGCTCAACAAAGAAATGGTTCTCTTCTCTGAGGTAACAGAAAAGTACGATATAATCGAACTCAAAACGCTTATAGAAGAACATGTTGCAGCAACAGGTTCACAGAGAGGCAAGAAAATCCTTGATAACTTTGACGAGTATCTTCCGAAATTCAAGAAGATTATTCCGCACGACTACAAGAGAATGATGGCTGCAATTGCCGCTTATGAAGAAAAAGGTCTTACAAACGAGCAGGCACAGATTGAAGCTTTCTACGAAATTGTGAATAATAAATAAGGAGGGGACATCAATGGGAAAACCAACAGGATTTATGGAATATAAGCGTGAGGATGCTCCGGCATACTCCGTAAAAGAGAGAATCAAAAATTTTGACGAATTTCACGATCCCCTCAGCAAAGAGGATCAGCAAAAACAGGGTGCAAGATGCATGGACTGCGGTGTGCCTTTCTGTCAGGCAGGAATGCAGATTGGTTCTGCATTCTCAGGCTGTCCGCTTAACAATCTCATTCCCGAATGGAACGACCTTATCTACAAGGGCAACTGGGAACAGGCTTACAACCGTCTTAAGGTTACAAACAACTTCCCCGAATTTACATCCCGTGTATGTCCTGCTCTCTGTGAAAAGGCATGCACCTGCGGTGCAAACGGTGACGCTGTCAGCGTAAAAGCCAACGAATACGGAATCATTGAAAACGCCTATGAAGAAGGTCTTGCAGACGCAAGAATTCCAAAGGTAAGAACAGGCAAGAAAATTGCAATCATCGGTTCGGGTCCCTCGGGACTTGCCGCTGCCGACCAGCTCAATCAGCGCGGTCACTCTGTAACGGTATTTGAACGCAATGACAGAGTAGGCGGTCTGCTTATGTACGGCATTCCGAATATGAAGCTTGAAAAAGATGTTATCGAACGCAAGATTAACATTATGGAAGAAGAAGGCGTAACCTTTGAAACCTGCTCAAATGTCGGCAAAGACATCAAGGCAAGCGAAATTCTCAAGGACTTTGACCGTGTAATCCTTGCTTGCGGTGCATCAAATCCGAGAGATATCAAAGTTCCCGGCAGAGAGGCTAACGGCATTCACTTTGCCGTTGACTTTCTCAAATCAACAACAAAGTCACTTCTTGACTGCAACCTCAGAGAGGGTACATTCATCAGCGCAAAAGGCAAGAATGTAATGGTAATCGGCGGCGGCGACACAGGTAACGACTGCGTTGGCACAAGCATCAGACACGGTGCAAAATCCGTTCTCCAGCTTGAAATGATGCCTAAACTTCCCGACACAAGAAGTGCCGATAACCCATGGCCGCAATGGCCGAGAGTCTGCAAAACAGACTACGGTCAGGAAGAGGCTATTGAAGTTTACGGTCACGATCCACGAGTTTATCAGACAACTGTTAAGCAGTTCATTGCTGACAAGAACGGTAATCTTGTAGGTGCGGAGCTTGTTAAGCTTAAACCCGAAAAGGATGCTAAAACAGGCAGACTTATGATGAAAGAGGTTGAAGGCTCAGAATACAAGGTTGATGTTGAACTCGTACTCATTGCGGCAGGATTCCTCGGCAGTGAAAACTATGTAACCAAGGCATTCGGTGTTGAAACAAACGCAAGAACCAATGTTGCAACGGCAGAAGGCTCACACAAGACAAATGTTGAAAATGTATTTGTTACAGGCGATATGCACAGAGGACAGTCACTTGTTGTCTGGGCGATTCGTGAGGGCAGAGATGTTGCCAAAGAGGTTGACGAAAGCCTTATGGGATACACAAATCTTTAATTGATTACAAATAACCTGATAATCCTCAATTTTTCGATATACCGGTTAATAATCAGAAAGCGCAGGAGCGGATTTCCCTCCTGCGTTTTTCTTTGTCATTTAGGGTTTGTTTCTGTTGCATATCAATATGATTGATGATAAAATAGAGGATATATACAATGCAATAAAATGTGAGGAAATATTATGAGCAACAGACCTGAAACCAACAAACAAAGCTGTCCCGTTTACAAAAAATGCGGCGGTTGTCAGCTGCAAAATCTGTCATATCCCGAACAGCTTGAATTCAAGCAGAGGAAAGTCGAAAAACTTCTCAAACGCTTTTGCACCGTTGAAAAAATTATCGGAATGAAAACTCCCTACCACTACCGCAACAAGGTTCAGGCGGCTTTTTATACGGACAAAAAGGGCAAAATCATTTCGGGTGTGTATCAGTCGGGCAGTCATCATGTTGTCGGAATTGACAGCTGTCAGACAGAGGATGTTATTGCCGACAAAATCATCGTTGCAGTACGCAAGCTCCTCCCCTCTTTCAGAATGACAACCTATAACGAGGACACAGGCAAAGGTTTTCTCCGTCACATTCTTGTAAAAAGAGGCTTTGCGACAAATCAGATTATGCTTGTACTTGTGACAGGTACACCTGTTTTTCCGTCAAAAAACAATTTTGTAAAAGCGATTCTGAAACAGTTTCCCGAAATCACAACCATTGTGCAAAATATAAACCCCTACCGCACCAACCTTGTACTCGGTGACAATCAGAAAGTGCTGTACGGCAAGGGTTATATTGAGGATATTCTCTGCGGTTGCAGGTTCAGAATTTCGCCGAAAAGCTTTTACCAAATTAACCCCGTTCAAACCGAAGTTTTGTACGGCAAAGCAATTGAATTTGCAAATCTCAAAGGCAACGAAATCGTGCTTGACACCTACTGCGGAATCGGCACAATCGGCATAATTGCCGCCAAAAACGGTGCAGGCAATGTTATCGGTGCAGAACTTAACGGCGATGCCGTGAGGGATGCAATCGTAAACGCAAGAGCAAATAATCTGAAAAATATCCGTTTCTACAAAGCCGATGCGGGCGAGTTCATGAGAGAAGCTGCAAACGAGGACGAAAAGCCCGATGTTGTGTTCATGGATCCGCCAAGAGCCGGAAGTGACCGAAAATTTCTCGACTCACTAATCAAAATGTCTCCGAAAAAGGTTGTCTATGTTTCCTGCAACCCCGAAACATTGGCAAGAGATTTAGCCTACCTAACCCAAAACAGCCCCTACAAAGCCCAAAAAATCCAACCCGTAGATATGTTCCCACACACAGCACATATCGAGTGCGTGGTTCTGTTGACTAAGGTACTTAGGTAAGGGTGTGAAACAGGCTTTGGATCATATAATTTAAGACACAACGAAACAAGACACAACAAAGCAGAGCACAATAAAACAAAATTTAAACCCCGAAGCCTTTAAAACTTCGGGGTTTGGTGTCTTCATTAGGCTATTCAACTAACTTATGCAGCTGCAAACTTTTCGCCTGTTTTGCCGTATCCGTCAACATTTACGATATACTTTTGAACAGCTGTTGCATCCTTAACTGTAATCACACCGTCAACATCAACATCTGCTAACTTCTGATTTACATTATCTAACTGTGCCTTATTTACTATGTATTTCTGCACTATTGTTGCATCAACAATAGTAATCAAGCCGTCATTATTCACATCGCCGTAAATCATACCATTAAAAGGATCTGTAGGTTGAACAGTGGGATTGGGGAAAACAGATTTGTCAAGAACGCTGACTACGCCATTTTCCTTAGCCATGTCATAGTTAGGAAGTCCGCCGTATTCATACTTGCCTGTTTCCTCGTTCTTGCCGTAGAAGAAGTAGAATTCACCGCCGTATACCATCTTGCCGCTGAGAGCATTAACATCATAGTCGTTAGGATTGATAACAAAAATCATGTTATCGAGTGTCATTGAGAAACCGAGGTCAAAATCTGTATCAATAAAGAAGTTATCCTTGAAGTTGCCGAGGAATGTCTTATCATCACCATCAAAAGCCGCTTCAGCCTTTGCCCAGAATTCACCGTCAAGTAATTCGTCATAATAAGCACTGTCACCTTCCGAATAGTAATCACAACACACATCCTTTGTCTGCATAGCAGCCTTAAACTGTTCCTCACCAAACTCGAAAGTTACTTTACCTGTTTCTGCATCTTCTTCTCTTTCACCGCCGTTAAGGAAGTTGTTGAAAATAATAACAGGAACATCTGAAGGAAGGTCAATATAGAAGATGTTAGCGTCTGCATCATAAACCTGCATCTTGTATCCCGGCCAAGGAGCAGCCTGTGATGATTCGCCATTAAACATGCATGCGTCTGAACCGTTCCACCAAAAAATGCCGGCAGAGTCTGCGCCGAATTTTTCATTTTTCCAAGATTCCGGCATTACAAAATAAAGTCTATTGGTAGCCGTTCCCTCACTTGGAACATAGCGATCGTCGTTGTCAATTGCCGCATATACTCCCGAAATGCCAACTACGGCAACAGAAAGCACCATTGCGATTGACAGAAGCATGCTTATAAGTTTTTTTGTCATAAAAAAAACTCCTCTCTTATTTTGTTAAATTTAATAAGCTTTGTGAAATCGTATTACATTCCACTTTTAACCTTAAATAAATAATATAACCAGCAAAACATTTTGTCAATAGAATTTAAGGTAATTCATACATTTTTTGTAAATTTTCACTATAACAATAAATTTTTTCTCTGCATATAATTTAAAATTCTGCAAAAAATAAAACCACCTCACGGAAAGGTGGTTTTTATTTTGAGTTTTTACGACATTGATCATAACGGTGGCAACCGACAGAATGAAAATTATCCTGTTGAGTTGCCGTCACGAAACAGCAAAAAGGAAATTTCCCCTATTGTTGATGTTACGGAACACGAGGTTTATCCGCTTGAGTTTGCAAACTGTCACAGGACAAAGCCTCATTTTGACACAAACGGTGACATCACCGAGATTGTGACTACCGAAACAGAAGCTGAAACGGAAGAGCGAACCACTCACGAACAGCATAAGTAGGGACATACAAAAGCCTTGTGTCGGAGCTTACTGCTCCGACATTTCCTTTTATGCCGAGTTGCGAACAAATTATCCTTGCCCTGAGCTGATGGAAGCCGTCCGTCACAATCGTAATATCGGTATTAAGGTTGTTGTCCTCAATAATTTTCATTGAATTTCTTATATTCTCGGTTGTGTTGGTTGACTTGTCCTCCATATAAAGTCTTGAAGAATCAATTTTTGACTCCGTCAGCACATTGTACATACATTGCGCCTCACTCATAATCTCGTCACTTCCCTGTCCTCCGCTGAGAACGGCATTTGCGTTCGGAGAATCGTCAAGATATGATTTTGCGGCGTCAATTCTGCCACGCAAAATTACCGACGGTCCCCATGGCTTAACCTGAGCACCGAGGACAATTGCAGTTGAGTTCTCGGGCGGAGCCTGACAGGTTGCCCACACCATTGCAGAGGTGACAATCGCACCGTAAACGGCAAAAGCGATAAAGCCGATATTCACTACACGAAAAACTATTTTAGTAAACAAATGCTTAAAGCAAAATGCCTTTATTGCTCCGTGAACGGGCGGAATTAACACGCACAACAGCCACAGACACAAAAAAGTTCCTGCAATATTGCCCGGGTTGATAATTCCGTGAGTCATCGGAATTACGAAAAATCCGAGAAATACAACTGCTGCGGCAATGCCGATTATGCGTAAAATTAACATCACCATTTTCAAAATATCACCCGACCTGTTAAATTTCTTTCATCTTATCAAACTCATTGTACATATTTTCAAGAGTTGACAAACGGTCAATAAACGGAGTGTCAACAGCGCCCTCAAAGCACGATTCTTTCTTGCTCTTGAGAACCTCCATTGCAGATTTGTCGGGATTGTTGATTGTTCCGGCACCTGCAACACAACCGCCGGGGCAAGCCATACCCTCAAGCAGATAGCCGTTGTACTTGCCGGCCTTTGCCATACGCAAAAGCTTTACGCACTCGTCAAGTCCCTGTGCATTGGCAACCTTGACCTCTCTTTCGGGATCAAGCTTGTGGATTGCATTGACAACAGCCTTTGCAACACCGCCGCTTACGGCAAAACCTCTGCCGTCTGCGCTTGAGAACGAAAGCGGTTTTTCGTCAACCTCAACAGCGTTAAAATCAACCTCTTTTGCGGCAAACATTCCTGCAACTTCTTCAAAAGTCAGCACAAAGTCGATATCACTTCGGATACTTCTGCGGCTTGCCTCAAGCTTTTTAGCGGCACATGGTCCGATAAACACAACTCTGCAATCGGGATAATGCTGTTTTGTAAGTCTGCCCGTGAGAACCATAGGAGTGAGTGCCATTGAAATGTACGGAGCAATATCCGGGAAAGTTTTCTTCGCCATAACGCTCCATGCCGGGCAACAGGAAGTCGCCATGAACGGCTGTTTTTCGGGAACTTCTTCCATAAAATCCTTGGCTTCTTCAACTGTGCAAAGGTCGGCACCGACCGCAACCTCAACAACATCTGTAAAGCCGAGAGCCTTAAAAGCATTTCTGATTTTATTTGACGGAAGTCCCTTGAACTGACCTGCAATTGCGGGCGCAACTGCGGCATAAACAGGTGTGCCGCTGTTGATTGCCATAATAGTCTGGAAAATCTGGCTTTTGTCAACAATTGCACTGAACGGACAGCTTACAAGGCACATTCCGCATGAAACGCACTTGTTATAGTCAATATCTGCTCTTCCGTGTTCATCGCTGTGGATAGCTTTCATACCGCATGCGGCGGCACACGGACGCTCCTGCTTTATGATTGCATTGTACGGACACGCACCCTGACATTTTCCGCATTTTATGCATTTTTCATCGTCAATATGCGATTTTCCGTGTACAATCGAGATTGCTCCCTTCGGGCAAACCTCTGTACACGGGTGTTCAAGACAACCCTGACAGCCGTCTGTCACAACCACTCTTTTTTCGGCACACTTATGACAGGCGAATTTTATTATATTGATTAACGGCGGATCGTAAACCTTTTCGTCAATCATACTTTCTTCAACACCTGTTGAGATAGGCGCTTGTTTTGAAACCGGCAAAAGCGGCAGTCCCATTGCAAGGCGAAGTCTTTCGCCCACAATGGCTCTTTCGAGAAATATACTTTCACGGTATGTTGAAATTTCACCCGGGATAATTTCATACGGAAGATTTTCAAATTTTGAATAATCTCCGCCCTCGTATGCAAACCTTGCAACCTCGGTGAAAATTTGATTACGGATTTTTGTCTTTGACGAATACAGTCCTCTCAAGGCACTCATCCTTTCACTGTGTGTATTTTATTTCCTATTCAATCATTCAATAAAATTAAAATCGGAACTTAGCTTGCGTCCGATTGCAATCTTGTACATAGGAGCGTTAGCTCCTCAGAGGTTCAATGGAACATTGAATCTCTGAATTGCAACATAATGTTGCAATTCGTACTTAGATTATACACTACACTATCCTTCTTTTCAACAGATACAGGCTTATTTTGCAAAAATTTTGCGATATTATTTACATAATATCAAACTTTATCCCGAGCGATTTTGTCACATTTATTGACTTTAAGTAAATATTGTTATAAAATAGTGTCATACTATCAAAAATTACGAGGTACAAACCTATGAAATGTCCTAATTGCGGTTTTGAAACCGAGTCTGCGTTTTGTCAGATGTGCGGAACGAAAATTTCCGAAGCTTTACATACACAGAATAATGAAACAACCGAAACAGAATACACCTCGCCTTTGCCGCAGACAGGCTTTGAACAGGTGGAGGGCTTTGCACCACAGATTCAAAATGAAATGCCCGAACTTGAAATAAATCAGCCACCCATTCCCTACATTCCGCCGGCAGAACAGCCGATTGATAAAAAGAAAGCTTTTAAAATCGTAAAAATTGTTGCCGCCTGTGTGATTGGTGCGGTCATTATTGCAGGCATTGCAATCAATGTAACCGCGGCGGTATCGGGCGACAGCAAGTCGATTTTCGGCAACAGCTCCATTAGCGATTGGATAAATCGCCCCGATATGTACGGCGGAGATTACAGTACTTATCAATAATTAAAATTTAAAAATCAAAGCGGTGGGAAAGGCATTGCAATTTTGCAGGCTGTCTTTCCCACCGCTTTTATGTTTTTATTAAACGCCCTTTTAATGCCAAATTAGCTCATACAGAAATTTTTTACACGGTCAGCAAATTCTGCGTTCAAGGCAGATTGTTTGCTTGCCTTTGGCATAAAAATGATTTCATAGCTTTTTACATAATGTATCGTACCGTATCTATTGTATCACTTCTTTTTGAAACCGAAAAGTTTTTTGTCTGTAAGGAATTTTTGAGAGGGATAAATTGTTGTGTTGCCTGACACTATAAAGCTGATGAGGACTGCAAGCACAAAATACGGGGCGGCAGACGCACCGAAAACTTCGATACCGAGAACGATTGCTGTAATAGGTGTGTTGATTGCTGCGGCAAAAACACATACAAATCCGATTGCCGCAAAGAATGTGGGATCAAATCCGCAGCTGCCTCCGAACCAACTGCCGAATGACGCACCCATATCAAACATAGGAGTAACCTCTCCTCCCTGAAATCCTGCACCGAGGGTGAGTACGGTCAAAAGATATTTTGCCGGCATATCGTACCATTTTGCATCGCCCTTAAAGGCGGTGTCCTGCATCCATGTGCTTAAGCCCTCAAAATCGTTAAGTCCCAAAGCGAAAATTAAAAGGCTGACGATTGCCGCACCTACTGCTGCGGCAAGAAGGTAGTTCTTGAAAATTTTTGAGTATGCAAGTTTTACATACTTTATTCCGAGTGCAAACAGCTTGCCGATTAAGCCGAGGCAAACTGCCGCAATTAAAAACACAAAAAGAAATCTTGCGTCAAAATCGGGGATTGACGAGATTGCATATCTTTCATGTTTAAAGCCGAGAAGCTGTGTAACAAAATTTGCAAGGTATGAGCACGCAAAGCACGGAATTACCGCACCTGCCGACAATCTTCCGACACAGCAGACTTCCATTCCGAAAAATGCACCTGCAAACGGTGTGCCGAAAACCGAACCGAATGCAGAGCTGATTCCGCTGAGAACAATTGTACTTCGGTCATTATTTTTAAAGCCGAGATAATCGGCAACATTGCTTGTCAGCGAACCACCAATCTGAACGGCAGTTCCCTCTCTGCCGACAGAACCGCCGAAAAGGTGGGTTATGCAGGTAAATATAAATGTCAGCGAAGCAAGTCGCTTTGGCACTTTTTCACCGTCGTTTGCACTCTCAATAATAATGTTGTTGCCCATTGAAGACTTTCCGCCGACACGCTTGTATACAAAGGCGGTCACAATGCCTGCCACGGGCAAAAACATATAGCACAGCGGAAAGAAGCTTCTGAAATCTGCCGCATATTCAAGACATTTCAGAAACGCAAACGATATGAGTCCCATTGCAACGGAACAGCAAAGAGATGTTGCAAGCACCTTAAAATCAACAAATTTGTTCTTCATAAATTTCCTCCTCAAAATTTCCGCACAAAGAACATCGCATAAAAAAAGCCAATGCCCCTGTTCAAAAAACAGAAGTCATCAGCAAAAGCGGTTTCGACAAAAGCCGTGGGAGAACCTCATTCCCATTCATATTGACATATATAGTATATACCGAGCAAGTTAATTTTTCAAGTGATTTCGACAATTTTTGTAATTTTCCAAAAATAACCTTGCAATCATTTTGTTTAAGCAGTATGATACTCTATACCAAGCGGAAGAATATTTATTATTAAAAGAATCGGAGGCTGATGATATGTGTACAGCGGCAACATATAAAACAAAAGACTTTTACTTTGGCAGAACGCTTGATTATGAATTTTCATACGGTGACGAAATTACAATTACTCCGCGAAATTTTCCGTTTAAGTTCCGCCATACAAACGGATGCAACAGCCACTTTGCGATGATTGGCATGGCTCACATTGCAGACGGTTATCCGCTATATTACGACGCAATGAATGAAAAGGGCTTGTGTATGGCAGGGCTAAATTTTGTGGGCAATGCCGTATATTTTGAACCGAAAAACGGCAAGGAAAATATTGCACAATTTGAGTTCATTCCGTATATACTTTCACATTGCGACAGCGTTTTGCAGGCAAGGAAAAAACTTGAAAACCTTAATATAACAAATACGCAGTTCAGCGACAAGCTTCCCTGTGCTCAATTGCATTGGATTATTTCCGACAAAGACGAATCGCTTACAGTTGAATCGACAAATGACGGACTCAAGGTCTATGACAACCCTGTCGGTGTGCTGACAAACAATCCTCCGTTTGACATTCAGATGTTCATGCTCAACAACTATATGTCACTCTCACCAAAGCAACCCGAAAACAACTTCGGCAAAAGTGCCGAGCTTACCACATACAGCCGTGGAATGGGTGCAATCGGACTGCCGGGCGACCTTTCATCCGCATCCCGTTTTGCAAAGGTTGCGTTCACTAAGCTGAACTCCGTTTCGGGTGACAGCGAGGGAGAAAGCGTGAGCCAGTTTTTCCACATTCTCGGTTCTGTTGACCAGCAGAGAGGTTGTTGCGAGGTTGCAGAGGGAAAGTATGAAATCACAATTTACACCTCCTGTTGCAATGCCGACAAGGGAATCTACTACTACACCACCTACAACAATCACCAAATTTGTGCGGTTGATATGCATAAAATCGACCTTGACATGGCCGAACTTACCGCATACACACCCATTACGGAAGGTAAGGTTTTATTTCAAAATTAAATACAAAAATTTCAGCCGTACACTTTTGAAATGTACGGCTGTTGTTTTATTCATTGTCTTTCTTCTGTTTTTTATGCTTATGCTTTTTGAGATGAACCTCGGGAACAGCGACAGTATCATAAACAACCGTGCTGTCCGTATCATCCTCGGCAACATCGTTCTGCTTAACTTTGCCCGTGTGAATCTCGGGAAAAGCAAGGTTTTCGGATTCAAATGTAAATTTCCTGTCCTTCATAATACCTGCCTCCGATTCTAAATGCAATTTATAAAGAATGTTATCGTCAGACTGTTCAGGAAGTCGGCAAACAAACTGCCGACAATCGGAACAATAAGATAAGCCTTAACGGACGGTGCGTATTTTTCGCAGATTGCCTGCATATTTGCCATTGCGTTTGGCGTTGCGCCCATACCAAAACCGCAAGTACCTGCCGCAAGAACAGCGGCGTCGTAATCTCTGCCCATAATGTTGAACACAACAAAATATGAGAAAATGAACATAAGAACAACCTGACCTGCAAGAAGTATAATAAGCGGAAGCGCAAGGTCAGCAAGCTGCCAAAGCTTGAGTGTAATCATGGCAATACCGAGGAAAAGTGAGAGACATATACCGCCGAGGTCATTAATCTCGCCCATATGAATAGTGATTTTACCCGTGTATTCACCGATGTTTCTCATGATTGCGGCAACAATCATTGCACCGATATAAATCGGGAATGTCATGCCCGTGAGTGAAAGCAAATCGGAAACAACCGTACCGAGTCCGACCGCTATAATCAGCTGAAATACTGCCGGAGCATACATTGAAAAATGTCGTTCGTGCTTTTCTTCTTCTTCAACAAGAAGGCTGTCATCCTCTGTTTTGATTGTAGCAATAAGGTTGTGCTTTTTAATAAGTCTGTTTCCGACAGGTCCGCCCATGAGTGAGCCTGCGATAAGACCGAATGTTGCGGCGGCAGTACAAACAGTTGTCGCACCCTGAACGCCGAAATCCTCAAGTACAGGACCGAAAGCGCCCGCCGTACCGTGACCGCCTACCATAGGAATTGAACCCGTCGTCATACCCGTGAGCGAGTCAAGTCCGATCAGATTTGCAAGTCCGATTGCAGAGAAATTCTGCATTACAATGAGCATAATTACAAGAAATAAAAATACGATAAGGGATTTGCCTCCGCTTTTCAGCACCTTGAGATTCGCCTGAAATCCGACTGAGGTAAAGAAAAACACCATGCAGACTTCCTTTAGTGTATCATCAAAATCAATTACCGCAACACCTGTCATATAGAGAACCAGCGTAAGAATTGCAAAAAGCAAACCGCCGATTACAGGTGCGGGTATACAAAATTTCTGCAAAAACGATATACGCTTTTTCAGAAATGCACCGGCCATCAGAACAATAACAGCAACTGCGATTGTCTGATACATATCAAGAGTTATATTCAATCAGCACCAATCCTTTCGCAGTTATCCTGCTGTTTTTACCGTTATTCCTCTTTCGGAATAATATTCTGCCGCACCCTTGTGAAAAGGAATTTTAACACCTTCAACGGCTTTTTCAAGTGTTATGTCAACATCCGCCGAAACAGTCAGCTGAAGTTCCTGTGCATTGTCAAAGACAAGCTGTGTAAGCTTCTTCACCTGTTCGTCTGAAAGTCTGTCGTTCACAATCAGAACAGCCTTTACCGCAACTGTGCCGACTTCATCACTCTGCCCGTTGTAAGTGTTTTTCGGAATTTTGCAGTCAACATAGCTGTAGGTGTTTTTAAGCTTTTTAACAGCTGCGTCATCAATTCCTATAAGCTTGATGTCACATTGCTTTGAAAGCTCCTCAACAACTGTTGCATTAAGTCCGAGTGTGAAAAATGCCGCGTCAATTTCGCCGTTCTGTAACTGTTTTGCGGCATCGGCATAATTAAGATTTTTTTCCTTAACCATTTTTGAGTTAAGCCCGTATGCCGAAAGAATCTGCTTTGCGTTAAGCTCCGAACCCGATTCTTCTTCACCTATGCTCACGGTTTTGCCGAGCAAATCATCAACACTGTTAATATCAGAATCTTTTCTTACAACGATATGACAAGCCTCTGTAAACATACCTGCAACAGCGCTGTAACCCTCAAGGCTACCGGATTTTTCAAAATTATTTTCGCCGTTAAGTGCGTCGTGTGCAATGTCGGACTGTACAATTGCGGCGTCAAGATAATTCTGCGAAAGCAAGCGAACATTTGCCGCAGAACCGGCTGTTGTCTTTGTTTCAATTTTCAGAGTGCCGTCAGCATCGGCAATCGACTTTATCGAATTTGCCGCTTCGTTATAAATTCCGCCGGTACCTGCCGCACCTAATCGGATTGTTTCACCGCCTGATGAACAGCTGCACAAAAGAACAGTCATCAAGGCAATCAAAAGTGCAAGTAGTTTTTTCATTTTTCCGCCTTCTTTGCTTTTGGATTTCGCTCAAAAAAAGAGAAATTGTAAAAGCACAAAAGCTCACAATTCCCCCTTATTCCGTTCAAATTATACCATAACGGAATTGCCGTTGTCAAACGAAAAGGCACCCCTCAAGGAGTGCCTCAATTACATCAGAATTTATTACTTGTTGAAAATTGACATAATATCATAGAAGGTGTCATCGTCATCATCGGTCTTGTCCTTGGTTGCAGGCTTTGGGTCTTCCTTTGCCGCAACAGGAGCTGATGCTGATGAAACTGCCTCTGTAAGATTCTTCTTAGCAATCTGACCGTCTGCGTTAAAGCCTGTTGCAATAACCGTCACGCTGATAGCGTCCTCCATCTTATCGTCAATAACAGCACCCCAGATAATGTTTGCATCATCTGAAACCTTGTCCTTAATCATTGTTGAAGCGGCGTCAATATCATCAAGACTTACATCAGCGGAAGCTGTGATGTTAATGATAAGACCCTTAGCACCGTCAATTGAAGTTTCAAGAAGCGGACTTGAAATAGCCATATCTGCGGCAACGGTAGCCTTGTCCTTGCCGGTTGCACTGCCCATACCCATATGAGCGTAGCCTGCGTCCTTCATTACAGAAGTAACATCGGCAAAGTCGAGGTTTACAAGACCCGGGAGAAGGATAAGGTCAGAAATACTCTGAACACCCTGTCTGAGAACATCATCGGCAATAGCAAATGCATTTTGGAGAGTGATGCTTGTATCCGAAACATACTTGAGTCTTTCGTTGGGAACGATGATAAGCGAGTCAACACAGGCAGAAAGCTCTGCAATACCCTGCTCAGCCTGAGTCATTCTTCTCTTGCCTTCAAAAGCAAACGGCTTTGTAACAACGCCGACTGTAAGAATGCCCATATCCTTTGCGATTTTGGCAACTACGGGAGCAGCTCCTGTACCTGTACCGCCGCCCATACCGGCTGTAACAAATACCATATCCGTATCCTTGAGAAGAGCGGCAATTTCATCTCTGCTTTCCTCGGCAGCCTCCTGACCGATCTGCGGCATAGAGCCTGCGCCCTTACCTCTTGTAAGCTTTTCACCGATTTGTATTTTCTGTGAAGCCTTTGAGAGTCTTAAAACATGTTCATCTGTATTGATTGCGATAAATTCTACATTCTTAACCTCGGTTGCTACCATGCGGTTAACAGCGTTGCCGCCGCCTCCGCCGACACCGATCACTTTAATTTTAGGCATATACTCGTTTTCCAATTCCAGTTCAAAAGCCATTTTTTTCGTCCTCCTTATATATTGTCAACTTTCAGTCAGAACTCATTATTCTTCATAGTACACAATTATACTATCTTATACTATCATACTTTTTTCAAAATAGCAATGCTTTTCAGCCGTTTTTCTGCAAATTTATACGGAAAATTCTGCTGCAAAATTACTCACCCGTATCGCCGCCGTCTGCGTTGCCGTAGTCATATCCGCCGTCACCTGAATAACCGCCATCGGCACTGTAGCCGTTGCCGTCACCTTGGCCGTCATCATAATAACCCGTATTTCCGTCAGAATAAGTGCCGTCATCCCATGTATAATTGCTGCCGGTACCGTCACCCGACGAATCCGCTGCCTGTGTAGCCGCCTGAGTTGTTGCCTGTGTTGCGGCTGTGGGCTGGGTTGCGGCAGGTTTGTAGTGAGAAATTTTTGATGTACTGCAAGCCGAAACATCAAGCGTTCCTGCAACAAGTCCCGTGTTGTTCGGGTCAAGCTTTTCGTTGATGATTGTCATTGCTGTTCTGATTTTGTAGTCAATATCATCGGGAAGTCCGATATTGATTGTGATTTTTCCGTCATAAACAAGCTTGATATTTGCCGTATCCGAAACATCAAAGGCAGTGATATTTTTTATTTTATTGTCAATAAGGCATTGTGAAACATCGCTGAGAATATCGGGAACATTGGCATCATTGAACGCCACATACTTGCCAACCTCGGTAGTTTTTACCTCTCCGCAGGTAAGCAGCGGCAGCTTGTCCGTGTTCTCGGTAATTTCTTCAAGTATTCTGCCCTTTGAGCTTATAAGCAAAAAGCTTTTTCCGTTTGGAATAACATAAGAAGGTGTTGCATCAACAACAGTTATTGTTATTGTGTCCGGAATATTAAAGCTTACACTTACGTTCTCTATGTACGAAAGGTTTTCAACAACCTTTTCAGAGGTGTTGTACATTGCGCCTATAAAAATATTCTCCTGATAATCAACACCGCTGAATGCGATAATCTGTTCCTTGCTGTAGTACTTGTCCCCTACAACCTCAATTTTTTCTGTTTTAAACAGGACTGTAAGGCTTAGAATAACGCCGATTGCAACAACCGCCGCAAAAATTGAACTGTACAGTGCAATTCTTCTGCGTTTAATCTGTGTGCTTGTAAGGGATTTTTTCCTTCTGCGGATAACCTCACGCTCCTGTGCGCGAATTTGCCTTGCACGCTTTTCCTGTTTCTGCTTTTCTCCAAATTCATCTACATAATAGCCGTCTTCATAATCCTTTGGCTTAAGATCCTTTATTTTAGCCTTGCCTTTTCTTCTGAATTTTTCTTCACGGCTCATATTCTCGGCAGGTCTTTGTGCGGCCTGTTCTTCTTTCTGCTTAATAAAAGCCTCCTGAATTTTACTTTTAGAAGCCTTTTTCTGCTGTCCTTTTTTTGTATTGGGGGATTTTTTAGCTTTCTTATCCTGCTTTGCTTTTTCTTTGTGATATTTTTCTGCCTGCTTTGCGGCATTTTTTCGCTGCTTGTCAAGACTTTTCCTCTCTTTTGCGGTGAGCGGTCTTCTCTTCCTGTTATCGTTCAAAGCAAATCCTCCCTTCTGTATTATCTGCCGAGGGCGGACCTCCGCCCTGCGACAGCTTCAATTTTATTACCTGATTACTCTATATTTTCTTTATATCTGCCCCAAGTGCCGAAAGCACAAGCTCTATGCACTCGTAGCCTCTTTCAATATACTCTGCACCGCCGATTTCAGTCTTGCCGTCGGCACAAAGTCCTGCAATCACAAGAGCTGCTCCTCCGCGAAGGTCGGGAGCTTCAACCGATGCTCCGTAAAGCATATTCACTCCTTCAACCACGGCAACCTTGCCTTCTGTTTTGACATTGGCACCCATTCTGACCAACTCGGGGATGTGTCTGTATCTGTTTTCAAATATATTTTCAACAAACACCGTTGTCCCGTCTGCAACACACGATGCCGCAAGCATTGGCGCCTGTGCGTCCGTAGGAAAACCGGGAAACGGCATTGTTCTGATTGTCTTCATTGATTTAAGTCTTTCGGGGGCGGTTATTTCAAGATTGCTGTCCGAAATTCTTATCCTGCACCCTGCACTTTTGAATGTCGGAATAATCGCCGCAAGGTGGGAAGAGATTATTCCGTTAAGTACGATTTTTGAACCTGTTACAGCGGCACAGGACATAAGCGTTGCGGCAACAATTCTGTCGGGAATAACCGTGTGAACCGAACCGCTAAGAGAACCTACACCTTCAATAACGACAATGCCCTCGCCTGCCCCCGAAATATCGGCGCCGCAGGAATTGAGATAGTCTGCAAGATCGCAGATTTCAGGCTCACGGGCGGCATTGATGATTGTTGTTGTGCCTTTTGCAAGACAGGCGGCAATCATAATATCCTCGGTTGCTCCCACGCTCGGAAACGAAAGCGTTATCTTTGTTCCGTAAAGTCCTTTTGGTGCAAAGCACTCAAGATAACCGTGCTTTTCACGAATATCAGCACCCATCTCCCTAAGTGAATTAAGATGCAAATCAATCGGTCTTGAGCCGATTTCACACCCACCGGGAAACGAAAGCCTTGCCCTTCCTGTTCTTGCAAGAACTGCTCCGAGCAAAACAATTGAACTTCTTGTTTTTCGCATCAATTCATCGGGAACATCAAATCTATTGATACCGTCACAGCTGATGAGAAGCGTCTTACCGTATCGTGTGACGGCACAGCCGAGATACCTCAGAATGTTGACAGACGCGTCAACATCGGAAAGCGAGGGACAATTGTAAATTACATTTTCGCCCTTTGTAAGTATTGAGGCTGCAATAATCGGCAAAGCACTGTTTTTGGCACCCTGAACCTCAACCTCTCCGTCAAGCTTTTTGCCTCCTGTAACAAGCAGTTTTGACACAATAACACCCTCTCAAAAAGAATACCTTTATATTCTATGAGAAAGCGTTACAAATGTTACTGTCACACAAGTCCGAGAACCTTTTTTACTACCGAATAAATTCTTTCGTTGGCGTCGGTTATTGCCATTTTTCGTGAATTTTCACTGTACTTTTCAAGTTTTTCGGGGTTAAGAAGCATCTTGTCGGCCTTTCGCATAAGAGCTGCGCCTGTAAGGTCTTTTTCTTCAATAATGTCAGCCGCACCTGCATTCACAAGAGCCATTGCATTGTGATACTGATGATTTTCGGCAACATTTGGTGACGGAATAAGGATTGCAGGTTTGCCCATAGCCTGAATTTCACTGAGGGTAATTGCACCTGCACGGCTGATTACAAGGTCAGCCGCCGCCATACAAGTCGGCATATTATCAATATAAGGTCTTATATCAAGATTCGGACAATCGGCAATGTCGGTACCCTTTTCCTCAACAAGCTGCGGAAACCAGTCGCCGTAACTGCCGTATGCGTGAATATGCTGATATCTTCCGTCAATTCCGCTTCTTGCAACTAAGTCTGCAACGGCTTCGTTGATCTTTCTTGCTCCGAGGCTTCCGCCGAACGAAAGCACAACAGGACGGTTGTCAAGCCCGAGTTCTTTTCTTGACTCTTCTTTTTTTGCCGTGAGGATTTCCTGTCTTACAGGGTTTCCGGTAATGACAAAATCAACATTTTTGTCAAAATACTTTTTTGCGTCCGGAACGGCAAGCATTACCTTTTTGACGCTCTTTGCAAGCATTTTATTTGTGATGCCCGGATAGGCGTTCTGCTCGTGAATAATGCACGGAATACCCATCTTTGCAGCTGTTCTTATAACGGGACCCGAAACATATCCGCCTGTTCCGATACAGATATCGGGCTTAAACTCAGCGATTATTTTTTTTGCCTCTCTCGAAGAGGTGAAGGTTCTTGAAACCGTCTTGACATTTTCAAGCATACTTTTCGGAGAAAAGCTTCTCTTAAAGCCGCTGATTGTAATTGACTTAATTTCAAATCCGGCCTGCGGAACAAGTCTTTGCTCCATTCCGCCTCGGTTGCCGATGAACAAAAATTCGGCGTCACTTCTTTTATTCTTTATATATCCGGCTATTGCAAGGGCAGGGTTTATGTGACCTGCCGTGCCGCCGCCTGCAAGCAATACTTTCATAATTTTCTTACCTTTCTTTTGAAAATTCTGCAAAAAATATGCAGAAGAAAACTAAAAAACTGCTGATTTTTAAATTACTGTCTTTCAATGTTTGCCGTTCTGGAAATTGAAAGCACAAGTCCCATCTGGGCAAGCAGCATAATAAGCGAGCTGCCGCCGTAGCTGAAAAACGGAAGGCTGATACCTGTGTTTGGCAGCCAGTCGGTGATAACGAGGATATTCAGCACAACCTGAATACCGATCTGTGAAGTAAGACCGATTCCGAGAAGCTTGCCGAATTTATCCTTTGCACGCAGTGAAAGCGTTATTCCTCTCCATACGAGAAGCGCAAAAATAAGAAGAATCATAAGTGCGCCCACAAGACCGAGCTCCTCAACAACAACGGCAAAGATAAAGTCGTTCTGAGGTTCGGGAATGTAGAGATACTTCATTCTTGACTGACCCAGACCAAGCCCCCAAAGTCCGCCCGAACCGATTGCATAGAGCGAATTTCGGGTTTGATATGTAGTCCACCACATTTCGTTCGTTGTATATTCAAGTGCCTGACCCCAACCGTCAAGACGGCTCATAGCATAGGACAGGCTGTTTGTGACGGCAAGTATAAGCACTACTCCGACAATAAGTCCAAGACCTATTCCGAGGTACTTTGTCTGCATTCCGCCGATATAAAGCATTACAACGGAGAGGATGCCGATAATTACGATGCCCGAATAGTGCGGTTCAAGAAAAAGCAAAAGTGCTGTTGAACCGAAAACAATTATGCCCGGCAAAACGCTGTAACGGGCAAACTGCATTTTGTTATAGTATTTACTGCACCAATGTGAAAAGAAAAGGATGATTGCAAACTTTGCAATTTCGGAAGGCTGAATGTTAAAAATGCCGAGAGGAATCCATCTTTTAACACCCTCGGAGCCGGGCAGTACAAGAACCACAAGCAGGCACAAATATGAAATTGCAAGAACAACCGGTGCAACCTTGTGGAGCTTGTTATAGTTGAAGAACGAAAGAACAAACATTATGCCTACGCCGATAACGGCAAAAATGAGCTGTCTTACAAGGTAATAGTAGCTGTCGCCCTGATTGTAATAAGCATAGGCATAGCTTGCAGAAAACATCATAATCATTCCAATTGTAAGAAGCACAAGGATGATTATACAGAACGGAAGGTCAAGTCCCATGCCAACGGAAAACAGCTTTCCTTTTTTCATCTTTCTCCGACGAGAAGGACGGACAAAAAACTTTTCTTCCCTGATCTTCTGCTCCGAGTAAACCTCTTCGTCATATATTCTGTTTACATCAGCTTTAAGCATCATTCTTTTTTGTGGAGCCAAAGACCGTTCCTCCCTTAAAATTTATTGTAAATTTATACGGAATATATAAGTTATCCGCCAAAGTAAGCAAGCGCAAAGGCAATTGCACCGAAAATTGCAGTTACTGTACTGAACACAGCAACAATCTTAACCTCGCTCCAACCGCACATTTCAAAGTGGTGATGAATCGGACTCATCTTGAAAAGACGCTTGCCGTGTGTAATCTTAAAATAGCTTACCTGCAGAATAACCGAAAGTTCTTCCGCAATATAGATAATTCCGACAGGAAGCAGAAGAATCGGCATATCAACCGCAAATGCAAGACCGCATACAAGACCGCCGAGGAAGAGCGAACCTGTATCGCCCATAAATACCTTTGCAGGGTGGAAGTTCCACACAAGGAAGCCAAGGCAGGCACCTGCAGCTGCAGCACTCATTGCAGTAATGCCAAGATAGCTTTTTGTGCAGGCAACAAGCATGAATGCCACACAGGCAAAAAATGTTACCGACCCGTCAAGACCGTCAATACCGTCTGTGAGGTTTACCGAGTTTACAATTCCGACAATTGCAACCGCAGCTATTATATAGTAGAAAAAGCCGAGGTCAACCTTGCCTGCAAAAGGAATAGTTGTCGTTGTACCAAAGCCTGCAATTGCAAGCACTGCAAGGAATGCAGCTGCCGCTATAAACTGAAGAATCAGCTTCTGTAACGCCGTAAGACCGAGATTACGCTTTTTTACAACCTTGATATAGTCATCAATAAAACCGATAACACCGTTTGCAACGGCAAGACCAAGGCCGCAGAAAATAAGCACGCATTCCTTTGGTATATCTGCATAAAATGAAGTTACAAATTCATTTCCCGTGACGGCATAGACAACCGTACTTGCAATTGTAACAATAACAATCGCAACAATAAACATTATGCCGCCCATCGTGGGAGTTCCCTGCTTGCCCTTGTGCCACTTAGGTCCTTCTTCAAGAATTGTTTGACCAAAGTGGAGCTTGCGAAGGTATGGAATTAAAAACTTACCTGTTACAGTTGAAATTATAAATGCAATTAAAGCCGCACAAAATGTCCATATTCCGTAAATCATAGTTATCTTTCCTTTCAGACAAATAAGTGTTTTTGTTATTCGTTTAGTGTTGAAGAGGAATCCGCAAAAGATACCGTAATTACCGTTCCGGGACTAACCGAGGTTCCCGCCTCAATATCCTGCGACGAGCTTGTTCCGGAGGATGTTGTTGCGCCCGAAAAGCTGACATTCAATCCGTAGGCACTTGCAACATTGTTCACCTCATCGGGAGAAAGTCCGATAAAACTCGGAACGCTGATTGTTTCCGACTGACTGTCGCTGTCTGTGTAGAGGACAATACTGCCGCCCTTCTGAAGTCCTGACGATACGGTCGGAATCTGTGAAATTACGGTAGAACCGCTGCCCTTTACGGTTGCCGTAAAGCCGTCAGCCTCAACAGCTGTTTTAGCTTCGTCAACGCTGACGCCTGTATAATCGCCTGCAGATGCGTCAACATAACCGAGTTCCTCGTCTGTGTAAGAGGTCTTAACATCAAGATAAGGAAGAACCTCGCTCATAATATTGATAAATACAGGTGATGAAACCTGTGAACCGTAGTAGGCATCACCGTCGGGAGTATCAAAGAATACAAGCATTGCAATCTGCGGGTCGTCTGCCGGAGCAAAACCGCAGAATGATGAGATATAGTCCTCAGAGAATGAGCTTTCAACCTTTGTTACACCTTTTTTTTCAGATGTACCTGTTTTACCGGCTACCTTGTAGCCTGAAATATAACCTGCGGCAGCACCCTGTCTTTCTGTGTTATATTCAAGGTATTCATTCATCTTCTTGGATGTATCGTCTGAAATAACCTGTCTTTTGATTTTTTTATCAACAGTCTTGATTACATTGCCCTTTGAATCTGTGATTTTTGAAACCACATGAGGCTGAACAACATAACCGCCGTTTGAAACAGCCGCACAGGCTGTGATCATTTGAATAGGAGTGATTGAGAAGTTCTGACCGAATGAAGCAACCGCAAGGTCAACGCCGCCCATCTTGCCTTCTTTCCAAAAGCTGTCCTCTGCCTCACCCGGAAGGTCGATTCCTGTTTTATCGCTGAAACCGAATCCCTGATAATACTGACGGAACTTGCTTGCACCGAGCATCTGACCAATCTGGACAAATGCAGGGTTACATGAGTTTGAAATTGCTTCAACAAAAGACTGTGTTCCGTGACCTTCCGTATTTGAGCAGTGGAGTGTTTCTCCTTCAACTTCAATTGAACCTGTACAGGTAAAAGATGTTTTATCATTTACAAGGTTTTCCTCAAGAGCCGCTGATGCAACGCACATCTTAAATACAGAACCGGGCATATATGTGTCGGCAACAGCTTTGTTTCTCCACATAGCGCTGAGAGCCGCACTCTCTGCCTCTGCCTGTTTCTTTTTTGGAGTTGATTTGATTTTCTTCTTATCCTTTGCCGAAAGCTCATAAGGATTGTTAAGATCGTAGCCGTCTGTTGTTACCATTGCAAGAATTGCGCCTGTGTTTACATCCATTGCAATGCAAACGCCCTTATTAAGAACATTGTTGTCTTCAACGCCCTTTTGCATATACTTCTCGCAAATTGACTGAATCGTTTCATCAATTGTAAGGTAAACATTGTTGCCGTCCTCAGATTCAACATTCTGCTCATATTGAAACGGCATATCTATACCTCTTGCATTTTGAGCGGTAATGATACGGCCGGGTATGCCTGACAGATAGCTGTCATATTCATACTCAACACCCTCAAGTCCCTGATCATCACTGCCCGTAAAACCAATTACGGAGGACGCAAGGCTGTTTTTCGGGTAATATCTCTTATAATCGTCAAGCAGCTGAATAACACCGGCACACTTGTAATTCTTTTTCAAAGTGTCAACAAGCTCAAGAACCTTTTCCCGCTCGTCGGATTCAATTCTTCTCTTGACAACAACATAATGACTCTGCTGTTTTGTGTCCTCGAGAACATCGTTATATTCAAGGTCAAAAATTTCCGAAAGGCCCTTTGCGGCAGCCTGACGCTGCTTGTCATTTTTAAAGTTGATAGGTGACATTACCACCTGCCAAACAGACGCGCTCTCGGCAAGAACATTGCCGTTTGCGTCATATATTGTTCCCCGTTTTGCAGAAACAGTTGTGTCGGCAAGCTGAAGATCAACAGCCGCCTCCTGAAGCTCACTGCTCTGAACCGTAGTGAGGTATGTAAGTCTTAAAACAGCCGCACCGAAACCGAGTACAAGTATAAGCAAAATCAATATTGCCGTACGCTGTCTGAGCCTTTGTGCAGGTCCTTTTTCGGCACGCTTTTTCAAGTTGTTTTTTGATCCTGGTGATTGCAATGTAAAGCTCCTTTCACCGCAAAATAGTGTCCGTTACGCTCCGTTTCAATCCGCATATATACCGAAAAAAGAGTCAAGACGCAGTCTTAACTCTCCATTCTTTCATAACATATCTATTAAATTACCATGAATGTTATGACCAAAGATTCTGTACTGAATTCCAGAACTGTGCAAAGATATTGTCACTTTCCTGAGTTGCAGAAACCTCTGCTTTGTCTCCGCCCGAGAGAGTAACAAATTCCTTTTGTGTGTTCGTAGCCTTGGTCATACCGAGTGTATCCTCGGCATATTTTTCAATATCCGATGTTGAAAGCTTTGATTCAAGCTTCATCTGTGTTTGTGTATAAACGCTCTGTGCATTTGCAAGAGTTTCTTTCGCTGTAATAACTTCTTGATTAAGTTCGGTAAGTCTTACCTGACCGACAATTATGATGCCGATAACAACCGCGGCAACCGCACCGCCTGCTGTTCCCAAAGCAAGCTTAAATTTGTTATGCTTGCGGCGTCTGTTCTTCTGGAGTTCCTCCTTCGGAAGACTTACAACATTGTTTTTTCTTCTTTTTCTTTCCTGCTTCTTATGTACCTCTTCTTTTCTTTCAGGAACGGCAGTACCCGAAACATAGTCGGTGCTGTCATCAAAAAGACTCAAGTCATAAGCTGCATTTCTGTTTTCATAAGCCATTGAATGCACCCGGTGCCTTTCTATATCAATTCCATAAAACACACATTCTTGCTTTATTTTTCCATAAAGCAAAAAAGTTTCAAACCTTTAACAATTTCATTTAAACACACAACACACAATCAGCCCGATTTTATCGGACATTTATCAAAAAGCCGTACATTTTGTTATTATGACATATTCAATCACAATCCATTGTGTCTGTAATAACATTTACAACTTTGTTATATTTTACTACAAACAGGCAATTTTGTCCATAGTCACAGAGAATTTTTTTAAATTTTTTCGCATATTCTCAACTTTGCACTTCTTGCTCTCGGGTTATCCGACAATTCTGTTTCATTTGCACAAATTGGTTTTTTTACAACAAGCTTTGCCTTTGGCTTGTTTCCGCAAACACAAACAGGAAAGTCTTTCGGACAGGTACAGCCCTGACACCATAATGCCATTTTCTGTTTTACGATTCTGTCCTCAAGGGAGTGGAAAGTAATTACGGCAAGCCTGCCGCCGCTTCCCAAAAGCTCAAATGCACCGTCAAGACCTCTTTCAAGAACTCCGAGTTCATCGTTTACCGCTATTCTCAGAGCCTGAAAGCTTTTTCTCGCAGGATGTCCGTCACGGCGGACACGCTGGGGAACATTTTCTTTTATGATTTCCGCAAGTTCAAGGGTAGTTTCAATCGGCTTTTCGGCTCTCGCCTTAACGATTCCGTTTACAATTGAACCGGCAAACTTTTCTTCACCGTAAACGCTGAGAATCCGTCTTAATTCGCCGGCAGGAAGTGTGTTGACAAGCTCGGCGGCAGTTGTTCCGCTTTGGCTCATTCTCATATCGAGAGGCGCGTCCTCATGGAACGAAAAGCCTCTTTCGGGGGTGTCAAGCTGGTGCGAGGAAACGCCGATGTCAAGCAGAACACCGTCAACTCTTCCTACTCCTCTTGAATGAAGAAGACCGACCATATCGGCAAAATTACCCTTGATAATTATTGAGTTTTCGTTTTTCTTAAAGCGCTCTGTCAGCGTGAGTATTGCATCGGGATCCTGATCAATCGAAATAAGCTTGCCTGTTGTAAGATGCTTGAGGATTTCACTGCTGTGACCTCCTCCGCCTGCTGTACCGTCAACATAAATGCCGTTTTCCTTAATTGCAAGGGCATCTACGGCCTGCTCAAGAAGGACAGGAATATGAGAAAATTCCATAAAAACCTCCTTAAAGCTTTAACTCCTTGAGAGCAAGCGCAAGATTTTCGTTCTGAGAAGCAACATAGTCCTCATAATTTTTCTTGCTCCAAATTTCGAGTCTGTTTGTCATACCGATTACTACCGCATCGCCTTCAATCTCAGCAAATTCACGCAAAGACTGGGGAATTATTACCCTGCCCTGTGCGTTAGAAGTTACCTCGACGGCAGTAGCGTTAAAGGTGTATTGAACAGCCATCGACAGGTTTGCAGGAAGTGCCAGAATCTTCTCACACATTGCATTAAACTGCTCAACCGACATAACCTGAATACACTTGTTGCCAAAGCCTCGTGCAAGATAGTATGTTTCGCCGAGCTGTTCACGGAACCTTGCGGGCAGTACAATTCTTCCTTTTGCGTCAATAGAATGATTTGTCATTCCGGAAAACATCTGCCCACCTCCGTACACTTTTCTTCAAAAGATGTCCTTGAATGGTTTTTAAAGTCACCAAATGACACCTTATGACACCTTTTGTCTTATTATAAACCATAGGTACGAAAAAATCAATATCAAAGTTACGAAAAAACAAAGAATATTTACAAATCATTAAAATAATTTTCAACTTTGAAACTATATTTTTTCAGAAAAGAATATTATGCCTCAAAACATCAATTTTAAAAGGATTTTACCCATTTGGGGGCAAAAATTACTGTGTTAAAAATTACAAATATCACCGCCTTGGTTACAAAATCGGAGAGCATTTTCTCATTACAGACGGCAACCGATGGCTTTATTGAGGATTGCAGCAACAAAATCAATGCTCTTAAAGAAACGCTTTCGGCTATGTTTGTGCAGACAGTTTTACAATTGCGAGAAGGCGATATTATATAATTTAATTTATATATAAAATCAAAACCGCAAAAAGGCACATAACCGTCACTGTTTTCGGTTATGTGCCTTCTTATTTTTGTAAGACTGTTTTTTCGCAGCCTTTGTAATTACACTTTATTCTGTTTTTTTGAGTTAATCAAACTATTGATACAGAGCCGTTTCAATATAAATAAATGATATTATTCCGGTATGCCTATTTTGCGAAAACGCTCATAGCGTGCATTCAAAAGTTCTTCGTCATCAAGGGCAAGATTCTTTTCAAATGTTCTTTTGATGAGCATTTTAAGGCTTTCAAACATAGCCTGATCGCCGGCCTTTGGCTGACGGATGATTCTCTCGATTACACCGAGGTCAAACAAATCCTGTGCGGTAAGCCTGAGAGCCTCTGCAGCATCAGCCGCCTTTGAGCTGTCTTTCCAAAGAATTGACGCACAGCCCTCGGGAGAAATTACCGAATAAACGGAATTTTCAAGCATCCATACTTCATCGGAAACTGCAAGTGCAAGCGCACCGCCGCTGCCGCCCTCACCGATAAGCACTGTAAGCACAGGAGTTTTAAGAGTCATCATTTCCATGAGGTTTTCGGCAATAGCCTGTCCCTGACCTCTTTCCTCCGCGCCTATTCCGGGGTATGCACCGCTTGTATCAACAAGGCAAAGAACAGGTCTTCTGAACTTTTCAGCCTGTTTCATAAGTCTTAAAGCCTTGCGGTAGCCCTCGGGATGAGCCTGACCGAAGTTGCGTTCAACACGCTCTTTTGTATTTCTGCCCTTTTCAATTCCGATTACAGTAACGGGAGTGTCAAAGAGCATTGCAAGTCCTGCAACAACTGCTTTATCATCGGCATATCTGCGGTCACCGTGAAGCTCAATGAAGCTGTCACCGAACATATGGGCAATATAGTCAACCGAGGTCAGCTTGTTAGCATCTCTCGCCGCCATAACCTTTTCGTAAGCTGTCATTTTTAAGCCTCCTCACCGCTGTAACCGTGCAATTTAAGCAGTTTTACAAGTGTAGATTTCAAATTATTTCTGCTGACAACCGAATCGATAAAGCCCTTCTGAAGAACAAATTCCGAGGTTTGGAAGTCCTTGGGGAGCTTTTGACGGATTGTCTGCTCGATTACTCTCGGACCTGCAAAGGCAACAAGGCAATCGGGCTCGGCAAGAATAATGTCGCCCTCCATTGCAAACGACGCCGTAACACCGCCTGTTGTCGGGTCTGTAAGCACGGTGATGTAGAGATTACCTGCGTCGCTGTGTCTTTTTACCGCACCCGAAGTTTTTGCCATTTGCATAAGCGAGAGGATGCCCTCCTGCATTCTTGCACCGCCTGCGGCAGTACAAACAACAATCGGCATTGCATTTTCGGTTGCATATTCAAACGCACGGGTGATTTTTTCGCCCGTTACAACGCCCATACTTCCCATCATAAAGGTCGGATCCATAACACAGAGTACGGCATCAATGCCGTTCATCTTACATTCTCCGCAGATAACAGACTCCTTAGCACCTGTTTTTCTCGCCTTTTCAAGCTTTTCGTCATATCCCGGAAAATCAAGAATATTATGGCTTGAAAGGTCAGCGTCAAATTCAACAAAGGTATCCTTGTCGGCAAGCATTTCAACTCGATCTCTTCCGTTCATTCTGAAATGGTGGTTGCACTTTGTGCAGACATGAAGATTTTCCTCCATATCCGTCGTAAGGAGCATAGTGTTGCATTTGGGGCATTTTATCCACATTTCTTCGGGAACGAAGGGAACATTTTTGCTCTCGCCCTCATCGGACTCAAGCTCATTCTTCGGTTTTCTGAAAGCAAACAAATCCATATCTTTTACTTCTTCCTGTCGGCGTGTTTTTCTTCAAACTCTGCCATAAAATCTGTTGTATATTCACCGCTCACAAACTGTTCGTCCGAAAGAATCTCGGCAAGAAGGTCACGGTTAATGTCAATTCCGTCAATGGTAAGCTCGGAAAGAGCCATTTTCATCTTTCTGATCGCCTCGGCACGGCTTCTTGCCTGAACAATCAGCTTGCCGATCATCGAATCATAGTACGGAGGAACAAAATAGTCCTGATAAATCGCCGTATCAAATCTTACAAATGCACCACCGGGGGTGTGAAGTCTTGTAATTCTTCCGCAGCTCGGTCTGAATCCCTTTTCAGGATTTTCGGCATTGATTCGGCACTCAATTACATTGCCGTGTGTGAAGATGCTGTCCTGAGTGCGGGAAAGCTTTGCACCTGCGGCAATTCTTATCTGCCACTGAACAATATCAAGTCCTGTTACCATTTCGGTAACGCCGTGTTCAACCTGAAGACGGGTGTTCATCTCCATAAAGTAGAAGTTGTTGTCCATATCAAGCAAAAATTCAACTGTGCCTGCATTGACATAGTTGACTGCCTTTGCCGCCTTAACAGCCGCAATCATCATCTCTTTACGGGTTTTCTCGTCAAGAGCGGGGCTTGGACTTTCTTCAATCATCTTTTGGTTCTTTCTCTGAACAGAACATTCACGCTCGCCAAGACAAACGATATTGCCGTATTTGTCGCACAAAAGCTGCATTTCAATGTGCTTTACAGGGTGAATGAATTTTTCTATGTAGCAGGCACCGTCGCCGAATGCCGACTGCGCCTCGCTTGAAGCTGACAAAAATGCCTCTTCAAACTGCTCAATTGAATCAACACGGCGAATACCCTTTCCGCCGCCGCCTGAACGAGCCTTGATGAGAAGCGGAAAACCGATTTTTTCAGCTTCCTCTTTTGCCTGTTCAACGCTTTCAACAATATCGCAGCCGGGGGTTACGGGAACACCTGCGGCACGCATAGTCTTTCTTGCGTTGTCCTTGTCACCCAAAAGCTTTATCATATCGGATGAAGGACCGATGAAGTTGATGTTGCACTGTTCACAGAGCGAAACAAACTTGGCATTTTCGGACAAAAGTCCGTAGCCGGGATGAATAGCCTGAGCACCGCTTTCAACGGCAACGGTGAGAATCGCAGGCATATTGAGATAGCTGTCGGCAACACGGCTACCGCCTACGCAGTAGCTTTCATCGGCAAGCTGAACATGCAAAGAATCTTTATCCGCCTCGGAATAAATTGCAACAGTGCTGATGCCCATTTCACGGCACGCACGGATAATTCTTACTGCAATTTCGCCACGGTTGGCAATCAGAATTTTTGAGAACATTTTTTCACTTCCAGTTATTTATCGCATTACGGCTGTCTGCACCCAAAACGGCACAGACAGCCCTTTAAAAATCAATCACTTATTTTCAACAAGTGCAAACGAAAGCTCGGCACTTACACAGAGCTTGCCGTCAACATAACCCTTTGCGTCAATAAAGTAGAATGCACCTCTGCTCTTTGTGAGTGTGCAGACACTTTCAAGAGTGTCGCCCGGTTTCACGGGATTTCTGAACTTAACATTGTTCATCTTTGTAAAGTAAGGTGTGCAGTTCTTAACCTTGTCTGCGAGAAGGCAACAGCTTGCCTGTCCCATCATTTCGCAGAGAATAACACCCGGAACAACGGGGTTACCGGGGAAATGTCCCTGTAAAAAGAACTCGTCACCTTTGATTGTATATCTGCCCTTTGCTGTGTTTTCGTCAACGCTTTCAGCCTCTTCAACGAGAAGCATATTGTCACGGTGCGGCAAAATCTTTTTAATTTCTTCCTGATTCATACTGTCCTCCGATTATTTAACCTTGAATAACGGCTGACCGTATTCAACAAGATCTCCGTCCTTAACAAGAACTTCAACGATTTCATAGTCGTCCTCAGCCTGAATTTCGTTCATACACTTCATAGCCTCGATAATGCAAACGGTTGAGCCCTTGCTTATTTTCTTTCCGACAGGAGCAAAAGGAGCCTTGCCCGGTGCCGATGCGGCATAGAATACGCCGACAATCGGAGCGTTTACAGTCTTGGCGTCTTCTTCGGGAGCGGCAGGCTGAGCCGCAGGAGCCTGTGGCTGAACAGGTGCAGGAGCAGGAACATCTGTTGCAGTCGGCTGATATGCACCGATTGGTGACGCATTAAAAATCTGCTGTGCCGGATGTTCTTTTTCAAGATGAATCTTTGTGCCGTCCTCTTTTTCAATTTCAAGAACGCTCAAAGAAGAATTTTCAAGAAGGGAAATATATTCCTTGATTTCTTCGATTTTATTCATAGTAATTCCCTCGCTTAATATTTTTTAAATACAAGACAAGCGTCATGTCCGCCAAAGCCGAGGTTGGTTGAAGCGGCAACATTTACATCACGCTTAACTGCTTTGTTAGGTGTATAGTTAAGGTCAAGACCTTCATCGGGTTCGTCAAGGTTGATTGTCGGCGGAATAATGCCGTCATTGAGAGCCATAACCGAAGCGATAGCCTCAATTGCGCCTGTTGCACCGAGAAGATGACCTGTCATTGATTTTGTTGAGCTGATATTTGCATCATAAGCCTTTTCACCGAGAGCAGTTTTGATAGCCATAGTTTCGGTAAGGTCGTTAAGATGTGTGCTTGTGCCGTGAGCATTGATGTAAAGCTGTGCGTCATCGGCAACATTTGCCTCCTCAAAAGCAATCTTAATTGCTCTTGCAAGACCTGCACCGTTAGGATCGGGAGCTGTAACATGATGTGCGTCACAAGTATTGCCGTAGCCTGAAAGCTCTGCATAAATCTTAGCACCTCTTGCAACTGCGTGCTCATACTCTTCAAGAACGAGCATACCTGCGCCCTCGCCCATGATGAAACCGTCACGATTCTTGTCGAACGGACGGGATGCGTGCTTTGGATCATCGTTTGTTGAAAGAGCTTTCATATTCTGGAAACCTGCAATTGTGAGAGGAGCAACAACTGCCTCTGCACCGCCTGCGATGATAGCGTCGGCGTAGCCGTCCTTGATGCAGTGGAAAGCCTCACCGATTGAGTTTGTACCTGTTGCACAGGCACTCATAACCGAAAGAGAAACACCCTTTGCGTTAAAACGGATTGCAACATTGCCTGTTGCGATATTACCGATCATCATCGGAATGAAGAAAGGAGAAACCTTTCTCGGGCCTCCGTTTTCCATGCCCACTGTATTCTTAACAAAGGTCTGCAAACCGCCGATACCTGCGCCGATATAAACGCCGAAACGGTTCTCGTCAATCTTGCCTATGATACCGCTGTCGTCAACTGCCTGCTGTGCCGCTGCGATTGCGTACTGTGTATATGGGTCAAGCTTTCTTACTTCTTTTTTCTCAATATACTGTGTGGGATCAAAATCCTTGACTGTACCTGCGATGTGAACCTTGAGGTCACTTGTATCGAAAGCTGTGATTGTTTCGATACCGCAAACGCCGTCAACCATATTTTTCCACATTGTAGGCACATCGTTACCGATCGGTGAAATTGCGCCCATACCTGTTACAACTACTCTTCTGCTCATTATATCCTCCAAATCAATTACATTGCAAGTCCGCCGTCAACTCTGATAACCTCGCCTGTTACATAAGCGGCATCGTCAGAGCAGAGGAAAGCTACTACATCTGCAACATCATCGGGAGTACCGATACGCTTTGCAGGAATCTGTGCTTTCATTGCGTCCTTTACCTTATCGGGAAGTACACTTGTCATATCTGTTGCAATGTAACCCGGAGCAACTGCATTGGCTGTAACGCCTCTGCCGGCAAGCTCCTTTGCAACCGACTTTGTAAGACCGATAATACCTGCCTTTGATGCAGAATAGTTAGCCTGACCTGCGTTGCCGGTAAGACCGACAATTGACGCTGTGCTGCAGATTCTGCCGTAACGCTTTTTCATAAAGTGCTTGTATGTATGCTTAATCATGTTGAATGTACCCTTGAGGTTTACATTGATTACAGCATCAAAATCTTTTTCGTCCATATTTAAAACGAGCTTATCTCTTGTGATACCTGCGTTGTTTACAAGAATTTCGATACTGCCGAACTCCTCAATAACCTGATCGACAACCTTCTTTGACTCTTCAAAGTTTGAAACATCGCAGAAATACTGCTCAACCTTTGTGCCGTACTGCGAAAGCTCTTCCTTAGCCTTAATGCCCTCGTTTTCGTCACCAACATAGAGAATTGCGATGTTAGCACCCTCTTTTGCAAGCTTTGTTGCGATTGCAAGGCCGATGCCTCTTGAGCCGCCTGTTACTACGGCTGTTTTATTTTCAAATCTCATTATATTATACCTCCGAACAGTATCAAAGTTCAAGTGCGTCAATATCAGCCGCAGTTTCAACCTTGAATGCCTTTACATCACCGTTGATTCTCTTTACAAGACCTGTGAGGGTTTTGCCCACACCAACCTCAATAAAGGTGTCAACGCCGTCATTTATCATATTTTCAACAATAGTCTGCCATTTTACGGGATTCTCAACCTGTGCCTTTACAAGCTTCTTGAAATCGCCCGAATACGGCTGTGCCGTGTAATCGGAATAAATCTGAACCTTTGGCTGAGCAAAGTCAACATTTTCCATATACCTTCCGAGTCCCTCTGCGGCATCAGCCATAAAGGGAGAATGGAACGCACCGCTTACTGCAAGAAGTTTTGCCCTTCCGCCCTCTGCTTTAACTGCCTCGCAGAAAGCGTCGGCATTTTCACTTGTTGTTGCAACAACAGTCTGAGCCGGTGAGTTGTAGTTTACGGGATATGTTTTGTCAAACCTTGAGCAGATTTCTTCAACCTTTTCGGGAGTAAGCTTTAATACGGCAGCCATTGCACCGGGATTTTCCGTTGCGGCTTTGTCCATAAGCTCGCCTCTTTTGCAAACGAGTCTGAAAGCCTCTTCATCGGAAAGGATTCCCGAAAAAGCAAGTGCAGAAATCTCACCGAGTGAAAATCCTGCTACGCAATCGGGAGTGATACCCTTTTCAACAAGAGCTCTTGCGGCCGCAAGGTCGGCAGTAAAAATACACGGCTGTGTATTTACTGTCTTTGAAAGCTCTTCCATTGTACCCTCAAAGCACTGCTTTGAAGTGTTTTCTCTTATAGAATCAGCCATTTCGTAAACAGCCTTTGCGGCAGGCGAATTATCGTAAAGGTCCTTGCCCATACCGCTGTACTGTGCGCCCTGACCTGAAAAAATAAATGCTATTTTACCCATTTTGTTGCTCCGTTCAATACTTCTTCTGCCTGTGAGAACATCTCTTCAATCATTTCTCTTGCCGGCTGTTCCTTTTTAACCATACTTGCAACCTGTCCTGCAAGAACGGTACCCTGAGAAACATCGCCCTCTCTCACGGCTCTTCTAAGTCTGCCGAGTCCCATATTTTCAAGCTCTTCATTGGAAACATTAGCCGAATCATACTCAGCCTTTGTATATTCACGGGTGAATGAGTTGCGGATTGAACGAACAGGATGACCGAGTCTTTTACCTGTTACAACCGTGTCAATATCTCTTGCTTTGAGAATTTTGTTCTTATATTCCTGAGAGATAGTACATTCCTTTGCAACGAGAAATCTTGTGCCGACCTGAACGCCCTGAGCACCGAGCATAAACGCTGCGGCAATCTGTCTGCCGTCTGCAATACCGCCTGCGGCAATTACAGGAATTTTTACTGCGTCAACGACCTGAGGAACAAGAGCCATGGTTGTGAGGTCGCCAACATGACCGCCGGACTCGCCGCCCTCTGCGATAACGGCAAAAGCACCGTCTTTTTCCATTTTCCTTGCAAGTGCAACACTCGGAACAACAGGAATAACCTTGATGCCTGCCTCAAGCCACTTTGCCATATACTTGCCGGGGTTGCCTGCGCCTGTTGTAATAACCTTGATGCCCTCTTCAACAACAACATCGCTTACCTCTTCCGCAAAGGGACTCATAAGCATAATGTTTACGCCGAAAATTTTATCGGTCATTTTTTTGCACTTTCTGATTTCCTCACGGAGCTGTTCACCGTTGGAATTCATAGCCGCAATAATGCCCAAGCCGCCTGCGTTTGAAACACCTGCGGCAAGCGATGCATCAGCCACCCAAGCCATGCCTCCCTGAAAAATAGGGAACTCAAGACCGAGCGACTGGTCAATGACAGTAGAAATCATATGTAATATCTCCTTTTCTGCATTTTTACTTGATTTTCAGAAACAAATAATTTGCAAGATTTCATCATTTTGAAAAACTCACGGCAAATTCTGCACCTGATTCAATACTTTATGGCATATCAGTTTGATTTTACCCCAAAAGCACAGAAAAGTCAATATATATGAACAATTATTTACCATTGCGCCTTTAACTGCAATAATCCTCAAGGGTCTTCATAAGGCTTTCCTTTCCCTTTATTTCAATTCCTTTTTCAAGGTAAAGTGCGTCGCCCTTAGGCAGATTTGACACTCTGCAGTCGGTTGTCAGATAAGGCTTGTCTTCACCTTTTTTGTACACAACAATATACCCTTTTTCGGCTTTTATGATGTAGTCACTTTCCTCCATACCGTTATTCTGCGAAGCCGAATAATCACTTGTTGCGGAGGTGTTTTCAACAGAATTTGCAGGGGCAAAAAGCGAGCTTATCATCATGCACGCAATTAAAATCACACCTGTCAGTCCAACTATTTTTTTCATTGTTCAGCACTCTTTCCGTCAGTTTTTACTTCTATTTTTGCCCAAACTGTATGTTATATTCACCGTTTTTATAAATTTCACACCAAAAGAACACCGTAAATCCTTATTTTTTTTAACAAAAATTTGGTTTAATATATTTATTTTTTCCTTTGCAAGTGATATAATAAGCAAATAAGTATTTCTGCTTGTAATTTTGGACATATTTGTTATTATATAACTTATATTGCAATTATTACAATCAGTGCACCGTGTTCGTGCAAATAACTCAAACAAATTGCAAAATTACGGTTTAATTGACCGAAACTGTGAATTGATAAAGGAGATAATATGCGAAACAAGCGTGAAACCGACATCAGTCAGTATAAGGACCTTCAGCAAAATGAATTGTCCAAAAAGGCTGACGGAGGTGCAAAAAGATTTTTCAGGGGTTTCGGCAAGTTCCTGATTACCGTTTGTTCGGTCTGTCTGGTAGCCCTGCTTATTACAGGCATTTCACTTGCTGTCTACATTTTTACCCTTGCATCCGAACCGACCGGTATTGACCTCAAGGCAAAGTCTATGAACCAGACGAGCCGAATCTATATTCAAAAGGACAACTCAAAGGAATTTACGGAGTATCAAAAGCTGTATGACACCGAAAACAGAATTTGGGTTGACAATCAGGATATTCCTCAGGCAATGAAGGACGCTGTGGTAGCAATTGAGGACAAGCGTTTCTTTGACCACAACGGTGTTGACTGGGGCAGAACCCTTTCCGCTGTTGCAAACCTTGCTACAGGCTCCGATTCGTATGGCGGTTCAACAATCACACAACAGCTCATCAAAAATATTACAGATGATAACGAGGTTTCAATCACAAGAAAGCTTCGTGAAATTACAAAGGCACTCAAGCTTGAGCAGGAATATACCAAGGATCAGATTCTTGAAGCCTACTTAAATGTTGTAAACTTCGGCAATAACTGTCAGGGCGTTGAGTCTGCGGCTCAGCTCTATTTTGGCAAGAGCATCAAGGAATGCTCCATAGCCGAATGTGCGGCAATAGCGGGAATTACACAGAATCCGTCAAGATGGAATCCGCTTGTTTTCCCCGAAAACAACAAGGAACGCCGCGAGATTGTAATCAACGAAATGTACGATCAGAAAAAAATTACCAAAGACGAATTTGATGCGGCTATGAAAGAAAGTGCCACAATGAAATTTGTCGGCTGGCAGGCATCCGATGACGATGACGACGATGACGAAGCAGATGTTCAGAACTGGTATATTGATCAGGTCTTTCGTGATCTTCAAAAGGACATTGCAGAATATTACAACATAAGCGAATCTGCGGCATCTTCAAAACTTTACACAGAGGGACTTAAAATCTACTGTGCAATGGATGAAAAGGCTCAGACCTACCTTGAAAATGCGGCACTCAATATTGATAAATCAAATGATCCCGACCTTCAGATTGCGTCAACAATTATGGGATATGACGGCAGAGTAATCGCAACAGTCGGTTCTTCAACAAAGAAAGAGGGAGCTCTCGGCTGGGACAGATCCTACAACTCCGTGCTTCAGCCGGGTTCTTCAATCAAACCGGTTGTCGTTTATCCTTACGCAATCGAATCAAAGAAGCTTTACTTCTCATCAATGGTGCTTGATGAACCGCTTGACAACTACCGTACAAACGAAAGCGGTCAGCTTGTTTCGGGTCCTAACAACGCATACGGCTACTACAACGGCAATATGAGCCTTCCGGATGCGATTGAGTGGTCATCTAACGCAACAGCCGCTCAGACAATGGAGCTTATCGGCGGTCCGAGTGTTGCATATCAGCAGGTTGTTACAAAAATGGGATTCAAGAATCTTACGGAACAGGACGCACAGAACACAGGTGCTCTTTCAATCGGCGGTATGAACGGCGGCGTTACCGTAAGAGAAATGGCGGCAGCCTACACCTATCTCGGCAACGGCGGTCTTTACTATGAGCCATACACCTACTACTATGTAACGGATTCCGAGGACAATATTCTCATTGATAACCGTGACGCAGTTCCGAAGCAGGCTTATTCGGCAGAAACAGCAGGCATTATGAACAGACTGCTTCACTACAATGTTACAAACAGCGCCCACACAAATGCACATTACGCTCAAATTTCGGGCTGGGATATTATCGGCAAAACAGGTACAACCGATGATGATAAGGACTCATGGTTCTGCGGAGGCTCGCCTTATGCCGTAATGGCAACCTGGTGCGGTTTTGATAAACCTAAAACCATTTCCTACAGCGGAAGAACAACCGCGACAAAATTCTTTGCAAATGTTATGGGCAATTACCTTGAAGGCAAGGAAAACAAGGAATATAAAATATCCGATAACCTGATTGAGGCAACATATAACCCAACAACGGGACTTATTGTTTCAACAGATAACATCTCGGGGCGGTATGTGGGTTACTACACCGAGGATAATATGCCGAGTACCGGCGGTTCATATTACAGCGGCAACTATGAATACGGTTCGGATGTTTCCAACTCGTCAAGCTACTACGATCCCAATTACGGCGGTGACAACAGCGGTAGCTATTACGGCGGCGACACAAGCAACAGCGGAGGAGATAATTCAGGCGGCGACAATTCCGGCGGAGGAGATAATTCAGGCGGCGACACCTCCGGCGGAGGAGATAATTCAGGCGGTGACAATTCAGGCGGAGGAGATAATTCAGGCGGAGAACCTTCAGGCGGAGGGGAATCCTCAGGCGGAGGCGAAAGCTCCGGAGGCGGTGAATCGTCAGGAGGAGGCGACGCCCCTTCTGCGGCAGAATAAAATAACAGGTTAAAACCAAAAACTCGAAAGGAAAGGTTTTTAGATATGGTTTCAATAGCAATTATGGGTCACGGTGTTGTAGGTTCGGGCGTTGCCGAAATCTTTACAACACACAAACAGAAGCTTTATGCAAGCATCGGTGAAGAGGTTTATGTCAAGAAGATTCTTGACCTTCGCGAATTTCCCGACAGCCCGCTTGCAGACAGATTCACAAAAAACTTTGAAGATATCATCAACGACCTCGAAATAAGAGTTGTTGTTGAGGTTATGGGCGGTCTTAACCCTGCTTATGACTTTGTAAAGAGATGTCTTAAAGCAGGCAAGAGTGTTGTTACTTCAAACAAGGAGCTTGTTGCAGCTCACGGTGCAGAGCTTCTTGAAATCGCAAAAGAAACAAACACAAACTTCCTCTTTGAAGCATCGGTAGGCGGCGGTATTCCGATTATCCGCCCGATGAGCCAGTGTCTTGTTGCAAACAATGTTGACGAGATTGCCGGTATTCTTAACGGTACAACAAACTTTATCCTTACAAAGATGATTGAAGACGGTATGCAGTTTGACGATGCGCTCAAGCTTGCTCAGGAGCTTGGCTTTGCCGAGAGAAATCCTGCCGCTGATATTGAAGGTCACGATGCTTGCCGTAAGATTTGTATTCTTGCATCTCTTGCATACGGAAAGCATGTTTATCCCGACTCTGTACATACAGAGGGCATTACAAAAATCACACTTGAAGATGTAAGATATGCCGAGGCTTTCCATTGCGTAATTAAACTTATCGGCAGTGTTAAGCGTCTTGCGGACGGCAAGATTGACATTATCGTTGCTCCTATGCTCGTTCCGAACAAGAGCCAGCTTGCTAACATTGACTATGAGTTCAACGGCATTATGGTAAGAGGCGACTGCACAGGCGATGTAGTATTCTACGGCAAGGGTGCGGGCAAGCTTCCTACAGCAAGCGCAGTTGTAGCCGATGTAATCGACTGCTGTAAGCACCTCAAGACAAGAAAGTTCCTTTACTGGGCAGACGGCAACGGCAAAAACATTCTCCCTTGGGAGGAGTCAAGCCGTGCCATGTATGTTCGTGCAAACGGCAGTAATGTTGCAGAAAAGGCAGAAAAAATATTCGGTGAGGTAACAGTAATCAATAAGGCTGATGCACCTGCCGAAGAAAAAGCATTTGTTGTCAAGGCTATGCCGTACAACGAATTTGCCGAGAAGATTGCTCAGCTTGAGGCTGACGGTGTTTCGGTACTTTCAAGTATCCGTGTGGCTGATTTATAATTTTACAGAGGGAGTATTAAGTACATGAGTTTGATAGTTCAGAAATTTGGCGGCAGTTCTGTTGCCAATGCCGAAAGAGTAATGAATGTTGCATCAATCGTAACAGACACTTACGCAAAGGGCAATGATGTTGTAGTTGTTGTATCCGCTCAGGGCGATACAACAGACGATCTCATTGAAAAGGCAAACGAAATCAATCCAAAGGCTTCAAAAAGAGAAAAGGATATGCTTCTTGCCGCAGGCGAGCAGATTTCTATTTCACTTCTTGCAATGGCAATCGAAAAGCTCGGTTACCACGCTGTTTCTCTTCTTGGCTGGCAGGCAGGTTTCAATACCACTTCTGCTCACACAAGCGCAAGAATCAGAAAAGTTGAGCCTGACAGAATTAAGAAAGAGCTTGACAAGAAGAACATTGTAATCGTTGCAGGCTTCCAGGGCATTTCAAAATACGGCGATATTACAACACTCGGCAGAGGTGGTTCAGACACAAGTGCCGTAGCTATTGCGGCTTCAATGCACGCTGATCTCTGTCAGATTTTCACCGATGTTGAGGGTGTTTACACAGCTGACCCGAGAAAGGTTAAGAACGCTAAGAAGCTTCAGGAAATCTCTTATGACGAAATGCTTGAGCTTGCTACACTCGGTGCTCAGGTTCTTAACAACCGTTCGGTTGAAATGGCTAAAAAATATAATATCGAGCTTGAAGTGCTTTCAAGTATGACAAAGGCTTCGGGTACAATTGTAAAGGAGAAAACTAAAATGGAAAAAATGTTAATCAGCGGTGTTGCTAAAGATACAGATGTTGCAAGAATTTCTGTTATGGGTGTTCCGAATATCCCCGGTCTTGCTTTTAAGATGTTCTCAAAGCTTTCTGCTAAAGATATCAATGTTGACATTATTCTTCAGTCAATCGGTCATGACGGCAAGAAGGACATCAGCTTTACAGTTGCCAAGAACAGAGGCGAAGAGGCTGTTGCTCTTATGAAGGAATACACAGAGAACCTCGGTGCAGAGGAAATTCTCTATGACGATAAGGTAGCTAAGATTTCAATCGTCGGCGCAGGTATGGAAAGCCACGCAGGCGTTGCTACAAAGATGTTTGAGGCTCTTTATGACGCTCAGGTCAACATCCAGATGATCAGCACAAGCGAAATCAAGGTTTCGGTTCTTATTGATTCAGCAGACGCTGACAAGGCTGTAAGCGCTATCCACAGCAAGTTCTTTGACTAATAGAAGAGCCGAGGTTCGCAGCCCTAAAATAACGACCGACGAGGACTAAGCCTTGAAAATTACGCAAGTAATTGAAACGGATTAGACGAGTGGAAGTTATTTTAGGAATAGCGGAGAACAACGAGGCTTGACATTAGAAGAGCCGAGGTTCGCATCTCTAAAACTTTTTTATAATGCAAATGAAAATCCCTGTCCGTTATAGACAGGGATTTTTTTGTATCGGTAAACAAGGTTTGACGATACAGTATAAAAACAACTTTGCAACATTTATATAATATGCAATAACATAAATTTTCTGTCTTTACTTGCGGGTGGATAATGACCTCCCGTCTGAAATATAGTCGCAATGCGTTGTGCATAAATACACTTCCTTTTGCTCGTTATTTCAGACAGCGCTATGCTCCCTTTATCCGCCACAGGCGGCGGTCGCAAGGCTACCCCTACAGTTGACTGCACAAACAATCACAAAACTACGCTCGAACATGATTTGTTTTTGGCATTATAAAACCCGTCTTCACGAACGGGGTACGGCGGTTCGCCGTTACTGCAAATAATAATAAATATGGTCGGGAACAATAAGATTTGCACTTAACAAAACTTTATTCCCGACCACAATTTTCAACTTTCCATTTTCAACTTTCAATTTTAAAAAATTTCCGTTCTGGCATGATATGTTTTTGTTATATCATACTTTCTTCACGAACAAAAAATGCTTAATAATAGTAATATCCTGAACGGAAAATTTCGTCGAAGATACTGATACCGCAGGCTGCAAGTATAATTGAAATAACTACCACAAGCACAACTCCGATAAGAGCCAGGATAAGAGCGGCTCTTGCGTAGTTTTTGAGTGACTTCTTTGTTGATGAGCTGAACGCCCAGACAAAGAGCATAATGAGGTTTACAATCGGCAAACAGGTTAAAAGCATAACGCCGATCCAACCGCCTATGCTTACAGGCTGAGTATCCGGAGTACCGTATGGCGGTGCAACGGGCGGTACAGGCTGTGAGTTGTATGTCTGCTGATACTGCGTGTTGTACTGCTGATTATAGCCGTTGTTATAGCTCTGATATTGATTGCCGTACTTGCTTTGATTTGCGCCGTAATCATTGTTCGGTGAGTTTGTAAACTGCTGACCGTATGAAGTTTTGTTAGGCTGCGGTTGCTGATAATAAGTTTGATTTGGCTGACCGTACTGCTGAGAATACGGATTCTGCTGTGACTGACTGTCGGCAGTCGGCTGTGCGTTATCAACCTCAGGCTGTGAAGTCTGCACATTCTCGTAAGGGTTCTGTGCAGCATCTTCGGTTGAAGCATTTTCAACAGGCTGTGTTTCAGGCTCTGGAGTCTGCTCAACAGGTGTTCCGCAGTAAGTACAGAACATTGCTCCGTTGTCAATTTCGTGATTGCAATTTTTACATACCATATATAATCGCTCCTTGCATAATATTCTATAAATAGTATGCTATCATTTTACACTATTTGCCTTACAAAATCAACAACATTCCACGCAATAATTCAATAATATTACAAAAAGCGACAGTTTTACGGCTGTCGCTTTTTATTACACTCCCCTTTTCATAAGCTTGTGGGGAATTATTTTATTTTCTTTGAGTGACGCTTTTACATCTATAATGCGCTGATTTGACGAGCCTCTGAACGCAAGGCTTATATCGTGAAGAGCCTCAACAAATTCACCGTCAACAAGCACATCAATCATTGAAAGCATTTCATCTGTACATTCACACCTTGCTCTGCTGTCGGAAAGAAGCTCCTTGTCAAACAAATAGCCCGAATAACACCAAATTGTTTTGTTCGGAAACTGTTTCCTGACACGCTTTAAAAACGGCACTAAGGCTCTTTGATTTGAAGGTTCAAAGGGTTCTCCGCCGAGCAATGACAAGCCGTCAATATATGACGGTTCAAGCTCTTTGAGAATTTTATCCTCAACCTCTTTTGTAAAAGGTTCGCCGTAATCAAAACTCCATGTCTGCGGATTAAAGCAGTTTTTGCAATGATGCGTACAGCCGGATACAAAGAGCGATACTCTTACTCCCTCACCGTTTGCAATATCGCAGAGTTTAATTTCTCCGTAATTCATCAAAGGTGAAGCACCCTTTCCTCAATTTCCTGAGTTCTGCCCTGATTCCAGAACTGAGTTCCGATATATCCACAGGTTCTTCTTGCAACATTCATCTTATCCTGATCGCGGTTGCCGCAGTTAGGACACTCCCACACAAGCTTGCCGTCATCGTGAACGATCTTGATTTCTCCGTCATAACCGCAAACCTGACAGTAGTCGCTCTTTGTGTTAAGCTCTGCATACATAATGTTATCGTAAATGAACTTGATAACCTGTAAAACAGCGGGAATGTTATCCTGCATGTTCGGAACTTCAACATAGCTGATTGCACCGCCCGGTGACAAAGCCTGAAATTCCGATTCAAGCTTCAGCTTGCTGAATGCGTCAATATTCTCGGTAACATGAACATGATAGCTGTTAGTAATGTAATTTTTATCTGTTACGCCCTTGATAATGCCGAAACGCTTTTGAAGACACTTTGCAAACTTATATGTTGTGCTTTCAAGAGGAGTACCATAAAGGCTGTAGTCAATGTTTTCAGCCTTTTTCCACTTTGCACAATAGTCGTTTAGCTTCTGCATAATTTCAAGACCGAGTTCTTTGCCCTCTTTTTCTGTGAGCTTTTTGCCGATAAGGCTGTAAACGCACTCCCAAAGACCTGCATAACCGAGTGAAAGCGTTGAATAACCGCCGTGAAGAAGTTTGTCAATCTTCTCCCCCTTTTTAAGTCTTGCCAGCGCACCGTACTGCCACAAAATAGGAGCGGCATCCGAAAGAGTGCCTGTAAGACGCTCGTGACGGCACTGCAATGCTCTGTGACAAAGTTCCATTCTCTCGTCAAAAATCTTCCAGAATTTATCAAGATCCTTGCCTGCGCTGAGTCCGATATCAATAAGATTTACAGTCACAACACCCTGATTGAATCTGCCGTAATATTTCGGCTTGCCGTTTTCGTCAACATAAGGAGTAAGGAAACTTCTGCAACCCATACAGGTAAAGCAATGTCCCTCGCCGTTTTTATCAATTTTGCTTTGGAGCATAACCTTCTCCGAGATATAGTCGGGAACCATTCTCTTTGCGGTACATTTTGCAGCAAGCTCTGTAAGATACCAATACTTGCTGTCCTCTGTTATGTTATCCTCCTCAAGCACATAAATAAGCTTTGGAAACGCAGGTGTAATCCACACACCCTTTTCATTTTTTACGCCCTTGTGACGCTGTTTGAGAGTTTCTTCGATAATCATGGCGAGGTCGTGCTTTTCCTGCTCGTTTTTAGCCTCGTTAAGATACATAAACACGGTTACAAACGGAGCCTGACCGTTTGTTGTGAGCAAAGTAACAACCTGATACTGAATGGTCTGAACACCGCGGTTTACTTCTTTGCGAAGTCTTTGCTCAACGATGTCGTTGATTTTCTCTTCTGTGGGATGAACACCGAGTTCTTCGATTTCCGCAAGAGTTTCTCTGCGGATTTTCTCACGGGAAACCTGAACAAACGGTGCAAGATGAGCAAGGCTTATGCTCTGACCGCCGTACTGGTTGCTTGCAACCTGTGCAATAATCTGAGTTGCAATGTTACACGCCGTTGAAAAGCTGTGCGGTCTTTCAATAAGCGTATCGCTGATGACCGTGCCGTTCTGGAGCATATCCTCAAGGTTTACAAGGTCGCAGTTGTGCATATGCTGTGCAAAATAGTCCGAATCGTGGAAGTGAATAATACCTTCCTTATCAGCCTCAACAATATCAGCCGGCAAAAGCATTCTCCTTGTAAGGTCACGGCTGACCTCACCTGCCATATAGTCACGCTGAACGCTGTTTACAGTCGGGTTCTTGTTTGAATTTTCCTGCTTTACTTCTTCGTTGTTGCACTCAATAAGCGAAAGAATCCTGTTATCGGTAGTGTTTGCCTTACGAACAAGCGAACGATTGTAGCGGTAACGCACATATCTTCTTGCAAGCTCAAACGCACCCTTTGCCATTAGCTGATCCTCAACCATATCCTGAATTTCTTCAACGGACACTGCTCTCCTGATTTTGTTGCACTTATATTCAACATAGTCGGCAACATCCTCAATCTGTTCGTCTGTAAGGAACTTGTGTTCCCCCGAACCGTTTGCTTTTTTAACGGCATTAATAATTTTTTCAATGTTGAAATCTTCTTCTGAGCCGTTACGCTTAATAATTCTCATAATCCTTCCCCTTTTTATTATTTTGCGGTACTTCCTTGGTAAAAATATCCTATATCTGTTAATCCGAATAAAAAAATAAATTTTTCAATAATGCCGTTTAAAAAATGCTTTGTGTAATAAAATTGCAAGGAACCAAACTATCCCTGCAATGCAAGACCAATTATACAATAATTGCAATATAAATACTGTTGCACAGGCAACAATTATGTGATATACTATACTATATCTTGTGGCAAGACAAAAAACGCCACACATTATGGAGTGTTGCAAATGATAGAAGAAATAGGCGGTGCAAGGCTTAAAAAATCAGATTTCATCGGGATAAACGAGTGTTTTAAACCTATTGAAAGAGAGTATAAAAGGGGTGAAATCATAACTACATATTCACCCGAAAATGACACAATTTGCATCATAAAAGAAGGAACTGTTTATCTGACAACAGACAATGCCGAAAATCAGCGGAGAATTATTTCTTTTTATGAAAAGGGCGACATAATCGTCACCTGCATTGTACCCGAATCAGACAACAGAATTTTTTATCTGAGTGCCAAAACAAACTGCAAAATTGATTTCGTGAAATACTCAAAATTTACAGCCTGTTGTGAAAAGCATTGCAGTAAACACCAGCGGATTATAAGTGCATACATCAAAAAATCTCATAAAAAAAGTCTTGCTCACACAGACATTCTCTGTCAGCAGACGCTGAGGAGCAAGCTTTTGACTTTTTTTGAATACATTAAAACCGAAAAAGGAAAAAACACCTTTTATCTTCCTCTCCCTCTTTCCGACCTTGCAGATTACCTTTCTGTTGACCGAAGTGCAATGATGCGTGAAATAAAAAAGATGAATGAGGAAAATATTATAATCTCCGAAAAGCGAAAAATCACAGTCATTGAAGATTTGTCAGAATGACATATGACATATATATGTATAAAAAAACATAAAAAACAAAAAATATAAATGCGTGATTTCGCCGTTTTGAGCCTGCAAAAAACTTGCAGGCTTTTTTTGTACACAACGATTAATATTGTAGTATAAAAACACCTTGCAGTCAACACGCTAAAAGAATTATAGTCAAAATAATTAATTTGACTGATTTTGAATGGAGATAATCAAAAACACCAATTTTAATTGCAAAAACGGTAAAATTATACTGTTTTTAAATAACGCTCGACACTTTTTTGTTAGCTAATTTTGCTGTCTTTAATTTTTTTGAATTTTTTTGACCGATTTTGCTTGACTTTTAAGAAACGGGTGTTATAATATAGTCAAGAGGTGAGGATAATGCTTACACAGGACAGATATCGTGCAATACTTGATTTGCTCGAAGAAAAAAATTCGGTCACGGTGTCGGAATTAACAAAGTTGCTTGACTCATCCGAGTCAACAATAAGAAGAGATCTTTCCGCTCTTGATGAGATGGGAAAGCTCACCAAAGTTTTCGGCGGTGCAACTTCAATCACCAGAAACGAGGGTATTTTTGAAGATGCGGTAAGCAATCGTGAAACCGTTATGAGCGATGAAAAAGATCTGGTTGCAGAATACTGTGCAAAGCTTATCCATGACTCTGACTTTGTTTATATTGACGCAGGAACAACAACATTAAAGCTTGTTGACCACATTACAAATACAAACGCAACATATGTTACAAACGGCATAACACACGCCAGAATGCTTATCCACAAGGGTATGCAGACATATATAGTAGGCGGAAAAATAAAACCGCTTACCGAGGCTGTTGTGGGTGCCGAAGCAATAAAAAGCATAAACTGCTTTAACTTTACAAAAGCTTTTATGGGAGCAAACGGAATTGACATCAGTTCGGGATTCACAACACCTGACATTGAAGAAGGTCATATAAAGGAAACGGCAATCAACAAATCTTATATGGCATTTGTTCTTGCAGACCATTCAAAATTTCGCAGGGTGTATCCTGTAACATTTGCCCCTCTGCAAAAATGTTGTATAATCACCGACAAACTGCCTACGCCGGACTTTTCGCAGGTAACGGTGATAAAGGAGGTAAAAAATGATTTACACCGTAACGCTTAATCCGTCAATTGACTACATTGTCAGACTTGATTCGCTTGTTCCGGGAATAACAAACCGAACAACCGCCGAAGAATATTACTACGGAGGTAAGGGAATCAATGTTTCATGCGTACTTGCAGAGCTTGACCTTGAAAGTACGGCATTCGGATTTGTTGCAGGCTTTACGGGTGACGCCATTGAAAAGGGTATTCGCAACGACAGGATTATCACCGACTTTATTAAGCTTGAAAGTGGAATTTCAAGAATCAACATAAAAATCAAAGCCGGCGTTGAAACAGAAATCAATTGTCAGGGACCTCACATAAGTGAAGGCGAACTTGAAAGGCTGTTTTCAAAAATCGACAGAATATCCGACGGCGACACAATCGTAATTGCAGGAAACATTCCGAATACGATGCCTGATGATGTTTATGAAAGAATCCTTGAAAGAATCAAGGGCAAGGATGTACGAATTGTAGTTGACGCAACAAAAAAACTTTTACTCAACGCACTCAAGTACAAGCCGTTCCTCATCAAGCCGAACAGACAGGAACTTTCCGAAATGTTCGGAGTTGAAATCAACACCGAGGATGATATTGAAAAGTATGCAAAAGAGTTGCAGAAACTCGGTGCAAAAAATGTTTTGATTTCACTCGGCGGTGACGGAGCAATGCTCATTGACGAATTTGGAAAAAGACACAAAGCAGGAGTCCTCAAAGAAAAGGTAATTAACACAGTCGGTTCGGGAGACTCAATGGTAGCAGGCTTTGTGGCAGGATATGAAAAGACAAAAAGCTACCCCTATGCGCTGAAATTGGGCAGTGTGTGCGGAAATGCAACGGCATTTCTTGACGGACTTGCCACAAAAGAAAAAATAAATGAATTGCTTGCAAAATTTTAATTAAAAAGGAGAGAAAAATATGCGTATCACAGATTTATTAAAAAAATCGGGTATTGCTCTCGGCGTTAAAGTTGCCGACAAGAGCGAAGCAATTGACAAACTTGTTTCATTACATGAAAAGTGCGGAAACCTCAAGGATGTTAAAGCCTACAAAGAGGGAATCCTCAACCGTGAAGAACTCGGCACAACAGCTGTAGGTATGGAGGTTGCAATTCCCCATGCCAAGAGCGAAGCTGTAAAAGCTCCCGCCCTCACGGCTATCACAGTTCCAGACGGTGTTGATTATGACTCGCCCGACGGTAAGCCCTGTAAGCTGCTCTTTATGATTGCCGCAACAACAGACGGTGATGTTCATCTTGAAGTTCTTGCAAGACTTATGCAGCTTTTGATGCATGAAGATTTTACCGCAAAGCTTAAAGCCGCAAAAACTCCGGAAGAATTCATCTCGATTATTGACGCAAGAGAAAAAGAGAAGTTCCCCGATGAACCAAAGGCAGAAGTTCCTGCAAAGAAGGGTTACAGAGTTCTTGCTATCACAGCTTGTCCAACAGGTATTGCTCATACTTATATGGCGGCTGAATCACTCCAGAAAGCCGGCGACAGTCTTAACATTCCGATTAAGGTTGAAACAAACGGTTCGGGCGGTGCAAAGAATGTGCTTACCGAAGAAGAAATTGCAAATTGTGACGGTATCATCATTGCCGCTGACATCACAATAAATCTTGCTCGTTTTGACGGCAAGCCCGTTTTACAGTGTGCCGTTTCAGACGGTATTCATAAGCCGGAAGAGCTTATCAACAAGATTGTAAACAAAGAAGTTCCCGTATATCATCACAAAGGCGGTTCTGCAGATGCTCCAAAGAAGAGAGGCGGCACTTACGGTCACCTTATGAACGGTGTATCACATATGCTCCCGTTCGTTGTAGCAGGCGGTATCTTCATTGCAATCGCATTCCTCATTGATATTGCGTGCGGTGTAAACGCACAGGAGGTTGGCAGTGCATTCGGTACGGTAACTCCAGCAGCCGCATGGTTTAAGACACTCGGCGGTGTGGCATTTAACCTTATGGTTCCTATCCTTTCAGGCTTTATCGCAATGTCAATTGCAGACCGTCCCGGTCTTCTCGTTGGTCTTGTAGGCGGTTTCCTTGCAACATCAGGCGCAACCTTTATGGATCCTGCCGCTGCAGAAACAGTTCCGTCAGGCTTCCTCGGCGGCTTGCTCGCAGGTTTCGTAGGCGGTTACTTAATGCTCGGTATTGAAAAAATGTGCGATAAGATGCCTAAGGCTCTTGAGGGTATCAAGCCCGTTCTCATCTATCCGCTTCTCGGACTCGGCGGTATTCTCGTTGTAATGTGCGCAGTCAACCCGTTCATGGGTATGATTAACTCAGGTATGTCAAACGGCCTTAACGCTATTGCCTCTAACCCTGCAATGATGGTTCCGCTCTGTGCGCTCCTCGCAGGTATGATGTCTATCGACATGGGCGGTCCTTTCAACAAGGCAGCTTATGCATTCGCAACACTTAACCTTGCAAACGCAGACGATCAGGCATACATCATTATGGCAGCAGTTATGATCGGCGGTATGGTTCCTCCAATCGCAGTCGCTCTTTCAAACACATTCTTCAAGAATCGTTGGACAGATGAAGAAAGAAAGAATGCTCCCGTAAACTATATAATGGGACTTTCATTCATCTCAGAAGGTGCAATTCCTTACGCAGCAGGTCATCCGCTTCAGGTTATCCCTTCATGTATCGTTGGTTCTGCAGTAGCAGGCGCACTTTCAGCTCTCTTTGGCTGTAAGCTTATGGCTCCTCACGGCGGTATCTTCGTATTCGCAACAATGCAGGGTACATGGTATTTCTACCTCCTTGCTCTTGCAATCGGTGCAGTAGTTTCAATGTTTATGCTTGCACTTCTCAAAAGACCGATTAAAAAATAATTAATTTGCTATTACCCGTTTTTTGAAATGTTTTGTTCCTCGGCACCGGTGTAAAAGCCGGTGCCACCCCTCAAAACTCAAAGAACTTTCACGACATTAGATTCAAAACTTCAAAACACAAATTTATTTTATAGAGGAGATTTTATTATGGTATCAAAACAACTCGTACTCACAAATGCGCAGGGATTCCATATGCGTCCGGCATCGGTTTTTGCAACAGCTATGGGCAAATACAGCTGTGAAGTAACAATCAAATTCAACGGCAATCAGTACAACGCAAAGAGCCTTCTCAACATTATTGCAGCCTGCATCAAGTGCGGCAGCGACATTGAGATTGTTTGCGACGGAGCTGACGAAAACGAAGCGCTTGCAGAAGCAACACAGCTCATAGAGAGCGGTCTTGGCGAGTAAGACAACGGACAAACAGTTACAAGAGGTGAAGATTATGCTACACGGAACAGCTGCATCCGAGGGTATCGGAATCGGTAAGGTAATGCTTATTGAAGAACATTCGCTTGAATACACTCCACGAACCGTAACAGATACCGAAGCAGAGTCACAGCGTTTTAAGACAGCAGTTGACGCTTTTTGCTACAACACTGAAAAGCAGGCAGAAAATCTTCGCAGTTCAGCCGGTGAAAAAGAGGCAGAAATTCTTGCAGGTCACATTCAGATTATCAGAGATCCGTATCTCAGCGGTGAAATTGAAAAGCTGATTGCAGACGGTCAATGTGCAGAATCTGCCCTTGAGCATATGTGCGATATGTTTATTGCAATGTTCTCGGCAGCTGACGATGAGCTTACAAAACAGCGTGCGGCTGATGTCAGAGATATCAAGAGCGGTGTTCTCGGCATTCTTCTCGGAGTAAACGAAATTAAAGTAAGTGACGCGCCAAAAGGCACGGTGCTTGTTGCAAGAGAGCTTACTCCTTCTGTTACGGCAGGTATTGTAAAAGAAAACATAGCAGGCATTATTACTGAAACAGGCGGAACAACTTCCCACTCTGCAATTCTTGCAAGAGCGCTTGAAATTCCCGCCGTACTCAGTGTTGAGGGTGTCGCATCAAGCCTGAAAAACGGCGACACGGTTGTAGTTGACGGCAGTGAGGGTGCTGTAATTGTTAATCCCGATGATAACACAGTTGCAGAATACTCCAAAAAGCGTGACGCTTTTCTTGCAGAACGCAAAGAGCTTGAAAATTACAGGGGACGAGAAACAAAATCCGCAAGCGGAGAAGTTTATGAACTTTTCTGCAACATAGGAAAACCTGAAGACGCTGTCAAGGCAGTTGACGCAGACGGCGAGGGTGTCGGACTTTTCAGAACAGAGTTTCTGTTCATGGACAGAACTTCAATTCCGACAGAGGACGAACAGTATGAGGCCTACAAAAAGGCGGCTCTTATCTTAAAGGGCAAGTCGCTGATTATCAGAACACTTGATATCGGCGGTGACAAGGACATTCCGTACCTTGGACTTGAAAAAGAAGAAAATCCGTTCATGGGATTCCGTGCAATCAGATATTGCCTTAAAAACCGTGAACTTTTTAAATCACAGATTAAAGCCATTTTGCGTGCAAGCGCATTCGGTGACATCAAGATTATGTTCCCGCTCATCACAACTATGGATGAACTTCGTGAGGGCAAAAAGCTTGTTGCAGAATGCAAAGCCGATTTACGCAATATGGGCATAAATTTCAACGAAAACATTCAGGTTGGTGTTATGGTTGAAACAGCGTCTGCGGCAGTTATCGCAGATATGCTTGCAAAAGAGGCAGACTTTTTCAGCATCGGCACAAACGACCTCACAGGCTACACAATGGCTTGTGACAGAGGCAACAACGATGTGTCTTACCTCTACTCTCCCCTTCAGCCAAGCGTTCTCAGAATGATAAAGCGCACAATTGAGTGCGGTGTTCAGAACGGCATTTCGGTCGGAATGTGCGGTGAGGCTGCCGCAAACAAGCTGATGATTCCGTTGCTTATTTCATTCGGGCTCACAGAATTCAGCGTTTCCGCTCCGTCGGTTCTCAATGTGAGAAAGATAATTTCCACATGGACAAAAGAAGAGGCAGACAAAGTAACCGCAAAGGTGCTTGAAATGAGTACACAGCAGGAAATTGTCGAATACCTCAAATCGGTTGTGTAAAGCAACCAAGTTAATATGCGTTTACCTCAGTTAAATAATTTGCAAACACGATTAATCCCCGTCGGAAATTCCGGCGGGGATTTGTCTTTTGATGTATTAACTTAGTTTTCCTCTTCAACACTATCCCTTTTTGAAAAAACGCAACCGCAGTAGTTTTGGCGGTAGAGGTCATATTCTTTTGAAAGGATGATTGAACGCTTGTAGCCTTCACGCTTTTTGAAGTCGCTGTACAGCCACGGAACACCGTACTTCTCGGCAAGCTCCGAACCGATTGAATTGAGCAACTGCGCATTTTTCAGCGGACTGATTGTCAGCGTGGTTGTAAAATAATCAAAGCCGTGTTCCTTTGCGTAGCGTGCAGAGGATTCAAGTCGCAGTCTGAAACATTTTTCACACCGCTTTCCGCCCTCGGGTTCATTTTCAAGGCCTTTGACATAATCAAAGTAATCCTTGGGCAAATATTCGCCCTCGACCACCTTTACAGGATGTTCAAACGGCATAAGCGACACAAGACGCTTTTCTTCGTTCAGGCGGTAATTATACTCATCCGCAATCGAAATATTCGGATTGTAAAAATAGACCGTGATATCAAAATATTTTGAAAGATACTCAAGGCAGTATGACGAACACGGGGCGCAGCACACATGCAAAAGCAGCTTTGGGACTTTTCCCTCCCCCGTTATTTTGTCAATCACCCTGTCAAGTTCTTTCTGATAATTTATCTTGTTCATACTATTATATAAATTTGCAAATGTAGTCAAAAAGTTCTTCGGCTGTGTCTGCAACAAACGGTGCACCTGCGTTCATAAGCTCGTTTTTGCCTCTGAATCCCCATGAAACACCTGCCATTTTTATGCCTGCATTGTTTGCCGTAAACACATCGACATCGCTGTCGCCGACATAGAAACATTCTTTGGGAGTTACACCGCTCATATTGAGGAGTGCAAGCAGAGCATCAGGCTCGGGCTTTGTCTTGTACTGCGGTTTCTGCCCCCATGCCTGAGTAAATTTGTGGTCGGGGAATGCTTTTTTTAGCATTTTATCAACAAATTCATCGGGCTTGTTTGACAGCACACCCGTTTTAATACCTTTTTGTGCAAGCTTTTCAAGCATTTCTGCACAACCGTCATATGCGGCAGTGTGGTCGTTGCAATGCACGGCATAGTGTCTGTCATAATCAGCCTTGACCTTTTCAAAAAGCTCGTGGTCGGTCCACGCATCTCCCATCGCCCTTCTGATGAGCATTTCTCTGCCGTTTCCGACATATGTTTTATAATTTTCAACAGGCTTTTCCTCAAGCCTGTTAAGCTTCAAGCCATAATTCACGCTTATAGCAAGATCGGTAAGAGAATTTATAAGTGTGCCGTCAAGATCAAATACTACCATTTTTACCATAAATATCACCTTAGTTTAATCCTTTTTCCTGTTCAAAAAGTATCGCCCTGCATGGCGCCGCCTCAAGACCGCCGAGCTTTATCGGGAAAGCGCACAAATCATATTCGCCGTCATCAACCCCCGAAAGATTGAGATTTTCAAGCACGGCGATTTCTGCTCTGCCAAGTTCACGGTGTGTTTTTACTTCATCAAACGGCGGAGCGATTGACTCGGCGTCTGTACCGACAAGCACCACTCTGCTTTGTGCAAGTACAATTGCGGCAGAATGCGAAAGATAGGTATCGCCGTTCCCCCTGAACAGTATCCGCTTTCTGCAATACGGCAACAGCTTGTCCATATCTTCGCCCGTCAAAACGCCCTTGACCGTTATTACGGTGCATTTTCCGTAGAAGGTGTTGAGCCTTAGATCGGTTATCCCTTTGCCGTCAGGGCAAAAGTGGAGCGGAGCATCAATATGTGTTCCGGCATGAACACACATCGAAATCTGCGAAAGATTGCATTCTTCATCATCCATACTTCTCAGCGGAGTTACAACCGTTTTCGGATCTCCCGGATATACCTCGGTTGTAAGAGTATCCTTTGAAATATCATGGATATACATATATCTTTCGCCTCTTTTCTTTTGAACATTCCTTGTAACACTTCACTGGGATTATTATAACACACATTATTACACTTTGCATCTTTATCGGCAAAATTTCCTTGTTTTATGACAAAAAATAACCTCGCAGGGGATTCCCTGCGAGGTAAAATGTAATTTCAGATTAAATCAATCAAAATTATTCAGCACTGGCAATAGGTGAACCTACATTACCTGTGTTGTTGTAACCCTTAACAACATACTTCTGAACAATTGTTGAGTCCTTAACAGAAATTCTGCCGTCTTCGTTAGCGTCGCAAACCTTGGAAGCGTCTGTGCTTAAAAGACCGATTGCAATTCTCTGAATCATTGTAGCGTCTTTAACTGTGATTGAGAAGTCACCGTCAGCATCGCCGAGGAGCGGAACACGATCGCCTTCAATTGTAATATTAGCCTTAGCGCCCTGCTTTGAAGGATAGTCAAAGCCTGAAAGGTCAAGTGTAAGTGTTACATCAATTGATGAACCCTCTGCATAACCGAGAGCTACAGTATCGAGAACCATATTCTCACCGTTGAATGTAAGGTCGAAGTCCTTACCGACAGGAGCACTGTTCTCTGTTGCCGGAAGACCCCAGTTAGCAGCCCATGAACCGTTAGCAGCAAACTTAAATTCATAGTTATCTGACGATGTTACACCCTTATATGTAATCTTGTAAACCTTGTCAGAAACCATTTCCATCTTGTTTGACTCAGCGTCTACCTTCCAGTCCTCGCCGTTGAGCCAGCTCTGGAAACCGTTACCAACTGGTAATACATAATCAACCTTAAGATCTTTAACGATTTTAACACTGTCACCTGTTACATTGATTTCATTTGTAGTAGGATTGTATGTTACTGTTACATCGCAAGCAGCTGTTACATCGAATGTGAGGTTGTTTTCTGTGTTATCGTAACCGATCCAAGTCTGATCCCAAACTGTTTCACCTGTTTCAGGATTTGTACCGTTAGCTACATTCTTAACAACCTTAACCTGATAGCTATCGCCGGCAGGTGTTGCAGCGAATGTCTTTGAATACATATCGCCGTCTTTTGTCATAACATTCTGAGCACCGTTTACAGGGTCACCAATCCACTTAAGACCGGCAAATTCTTCTGCACCGGCTACTACATAAATAGGATCTGTTGTTGTAACAGCTTCTGTTGTAGGCTCTGTAACAGGCTCTGTTGTAACAGGCTCTGTTGTAACAGGTTCTGTTGTAGGAGCTTCTGTCGGCTCTTCTGTAGCAGGCTCTGTAGTTGTTGGCTCTTCTGTAACAGAAGGATCAACACCGAGAAGTGTAGCAATTGTTGAAAGAGGAGCACAATCAGGATATGCTTCAGGATCAGCAAGCTGTGTTGCATATACTTCAGCATAAGTGTTGTAAACATCCATCGGCTCAGCTTCAACCTCTGCACAAATATTAGCTACAGTTTCGGGAGTGTAGTGGTTAGGATTCTTAACAGCCCAGTTAAAGAGTGCCTGTGCAACCATTTCAGCTCTTGAAAGGTAAACAGGGAATCTGCCCTTTGTAACCTTACCTGTTGATGTGATTGCAGCCTTAGGACCGTAGTTGTCACTGTTATTTCTCCATGTTGCACCGTCATCAAGCTTTGATGAGTCCTCTGTGTTCTCAACCTTACCGCCTGTGAGGTAAACTGTGTCGCCAAGACAAGGCTTGCCGAGTGTTATGTTACAAGTCTGGTGAGTTGTTTTTTTGGTGTCTTTTGTTGAGAAGATTACAGCATAGTCAGCATTGTCCTTAAGACCGCCGTGGAGCGTACCGTCTTCATTCTTGATCTTTGCTGTATCAAAGTAGTAAAGACCTGTCTCCTTGTCTTTAGCGCACTTCTCAGGCGGTGTCTGCCAAGATGTTTCAGGGAATTCATCACCTGCTATTGCATAAAGATGGCAATAAACGTTCTTTGTAGTACCCCATTCTGCAGGGGCAGTACTTACATCGAAATAAATTTTTGTGTCGGTTTCTTCAGCTGATGCAGAAAAAATGGTCAAACCTGAAAAACAGGATACTGCCATAAGAACTGCAAGTACCAAACTGAGAACCTTGGATGATTTTTTCATCGCTAATTCCTCCTTTTTTGTTACTCAAATTTTGAGTAACTACATTATATATCAAAACGATTACATTTACAAGTGTTTTTTGGCAAGTTTGTAAATTTTTTTCAAATTATTATTTTCAGACCGCAACAAATGCTGTGACGAAGTCTTTTTACTTGACAACAGTTGCAAATAATTGTATTATTTTAGTGGTTATTTTTATCTATCCGCAAAGAGAGGTTAAGTTATGGAAAACAGCAAAAAAACCATGGATAAAATCGTTGCTTTGTGTAAAAACAGAGGCTTTGTTTATCCGGGTTCTGAAATTTACGGCGGTCTTGCAAACACTTGGGATTACGGTCCGCTCGGTGTTGCACTAAAAAACAATATTAAAAATGCCTGGCTCAAGAAGTTTGTTCAGCAGAACAAGTACAATGTTGGTCTTGACTCAGCAATCCTTATGAATCCGCAGACATGGGTCGCATCAGGTCATCTCGGCGGTTTCTCAGACCCGCTTATGGACTGTAAGGAATGTAAAACCCGTCACCGTGCCGACAATCTTATTGAAGATTTTGACGGCACAAATGTTGCAGGCTGGACAAACGAAGAAATGATGAATTACATCAAGGAAAAAGAGATTCCTTGCCCTAACTGCGGCAAGCACAACTTTACCGACATTCGTCAGTTCAACCTTATGTTCAAAACATTCCAGGGCGTTACAGAGGACAGCAAGAATGAAATTTATCTTCGTCCCGAAACTGCTCAGGGCATTTTCGTGAACTTCTCTAACATTCAGAGAACAAGCCGTAAGAAAGTTCCTTTCGGCGTTGCACAGATCGGTAAATCTTTCAGAAACGAAATCACACCCGGTAACTTCATTTTCCGTGTTCGTGAGTTTGAGCAGATGGAGCTTGAATTCTTCTGCAAGCCGGGCACTGACCTTGAATGGTTTGAATACTGGAGAGGTTTCTGCCGTGACTGGCTCTATTCTCTCAATATTAAGGAAGAAAATCTCCGTCTTCGTGACCATGCAAAAGAGGAGCTTTGCTTCTACTCAAAGGCAACAACAGACTTTGAATATCTCTTCCCGTTCGGTTGGGGCGAGCTTTGGGGCGTTGCCGACAGAACAGACTATGACCTTACACAGCACAGCAAAACAAGCGGTAAGACACTTGAGTATTTTGATCCAACAACAAACGAGAAGTACATTCCGTATGTTATTGAGCCGTCGCTCGGTGTTGAGCGCCTTTTCCTTGCTCTTGTTGTTGAGGCTTACGATGAAGAAGTTATTGACGAAAAGGATACACGAGTTGTGTTAAGACTTCATCCGACACTTGCTCCGTACAAAGCTTGCGTTCTTCCGCTTTCAAAGAAGCTCAACGAGCAGGCAGGAAAGGTTTATGAACAGCTTTCAGCCGACTTTATGACAGATTATGACGATGCCGGTTCAATCGGCAAGCGTTACAGAAGACAGGACGAAATCGGTACTCCGTTCTGTATCACATATGACTTTGAGTCTGTTGACGACGGTTGTGTAACGGTTCGTGACCGTGACACAATGCAGCAGGAAAGAGTTGCAATTGACAAGCTCAACGATTATATCGCTGAAAAGATTAAGTTCTGATTTTAATATGATATCAAAAGGACATTCCAAATGGAATGTCCTTTTTTTGCGTAGGTGCGGATATTATCCGCCCACAAGGAATTGTGCGAACAGTTGCAATGTTACGCTCGGGCATAATATGTTTTTACATTGCAAACTGTCTGCCCGACCACAATTTTCCATTTTCAATTTTCAATTTTACATTTAATTAAAACTGTCTTCACAAATTGGGAACGGTGGCTCGCCGTATAAGAACAGCGGATAACCTTAAAATTCGGGTTATCCGCTGTGTGTTTTATCCAATATAATAATCTGAATTCAATCAAATTACTTTGAGAGGTTTGTGAGAACCTTTTTGATTCTCTCAACAGCCTCAATCGTGTTTTCTCTGTCACCGAATGATGTAAGACGGAAGTAGCCGGCACCGTTTTCGCCAAAGCCCTCACCCGGAGTACCTACAACATTTGCCTCGTTGAGGAGGAGGTCAAAGAATTCCCAACTGCCCATATTGTTCGGACACTTGAGCCAGATGTAAGGTGAGTTCTTGCCGCCTGTGTAGTAGATGCCGAGTTCATCAAGAGCAGATGCGATAATTCTTGCATTTTCCTGATAGTAAGAAATGTTCTCCTTGATCTGCTTCTGACCTTCTTCGCTGAATACAGCGGCAGCAGCACACTGAACAGGCCATGAAACACCGTTGAACTTTGTTGCCTGACGGCGGTACCATGTTGCATAGATATTGTGACCGTCACGCTCAAGCTCCTTAGGAATTACCGTGTAACCGCATCTTGTGCCTGTGAAGCCTGCTGTCTTTGAAAGTGAGCACATTTCAATTGCGCACTTTCTTGCACCCTCGATTGCAAAAATTGAACGAGGAAGATCCTCTGTGATGAATGCCTCATAAGCTGAATCGTAGAGGATTATTGCATCGTTTTTGAGAGCGTAGTCAACCCAAGTCTTGAGCTGTTCGGCATTGTATGCAGAACCTGTCGGATTGTTAGGTGAGCAAAGGTAGATGATGTCTGCCTTTACATTTTCATCAGGGAGAGCGGCAAAGCCGTTTGCTTCATTTGATGCGGCATAAACAATTTCTCTGCCTGCCATAATGTTTGAGTCAACATATACGGGGTAAACAGGATCGGTTACGAGGACAATATTATCCTTTGAGAAGATGTCGCCTATGTTGCCGCAGTCCGACTTTGCACCGTCTGATACAAAGATTTCGTCAGCGCCTACTGCAACACCAAAGCTCTTGTAATAATCTGAAATAGCCTGTCTGAGAAACTCGTAGCCCTCATAATCGGGATAGCCCTTGAAGGTTTCCTTGTGAGCAAGATCCTCTGCGCCCTTTTTCATTGCCTCAACAACAACAGGAGCAAGCGGAAGGGTTACATCGCCGATACCAAGCTTGATAACCTTTTTATCGGGATGAGCCGCAATATATGCATTTGTCTTTTTTGCAACATCTGCAAAAAGATAGTTAGGAACGAGATTGTCAAAATTTCTGTTAATCTTCATTAAAATCAGTCCTTTTGTCTGTAAGTTAAGTGGAATATAAATTATTTTTCAAGTGACGCCTTAATAAATTCTCTGAAAAGCGGATGAGCACGGTTCGGGCGTGACTTGAACTCGGGGTGATACTGAACAGCAACGAAGAAACGGTTGTCGGGAACTTCAACAGCCTCAACAAGAAGTCCGTTAGGTGAAGTACCTGTAATCTTCATGCCTGCATTTTCAATTTCCTCTCTGAAATCGTTATTGAACTCATAACGATGACGGTGACGCTCTGAAATTTCATGCTGACCGTAAGCCTTAGCCATAAGCGAATCGGGCTCGATAACACACGGATATGCACCAAGACGCATTGTGCCGCCCATATCCTCAATGCCTTCCTGTTCAGGCATAAGGTCAATAACATTATGCTTGCCCTCGGGTGTAAATTCACCGCTGTTGGCGTCAGCATAGCCGAGAACATCTCTTGCGTATTCGATTACTGCAGTCTGCATACCGAGGCAGATTCCGAGATACGGAATATCATGCTCACGGGCATATTTTGCAGCCATAATCTTACCTTCGATACCTCTGTTACCGAAGCCGCCCGGAACGAGGATACCGTCAACATCACCGAGAAGCTCGTCAACCTTGTACTTTGTGAGAAGTTCGCAGTCAACCCACTTGATTTCAACATCGGCGGAATTTTCATAGCCGCCGTGACGGAGTGCCTCTGCAACGGAAAGATATGCGTCATGGAGAGCAACATACTTACCGCAGAGAGCAATCGTGCATTTCTTTGTACGGTTGTTGATACGGCTAAGCATTTCTTCCCACTCGGAAAGGTCGGGCTTTTTGTCCGTTACAATATTGAGCTCACGACATACAACATTTGAGAAATTGCTCTTTTCAAGCATAAGAGGTGCCTGATAAAGCGTTGGGAGAGTAATATTTTCGATTACACAATCCGGTTTTACATTGCAGAAAAGTGCAATCTTGTTGAAAATGCTCTCCTCAAGAGGTTCGTCACAACGAAGAACGATGATATCGGGATTGATACCGAGTGAACGAAGCTCTTTTACAGAATGCTGTGTCGGCTTTGATTTGTGTTCCTCACTGCCCTTGATATAGGGAACGAGAGTTACATGAATAAAGATGCTGTTCTCTCTGCCGACTTCAAGAGATACCTGACGGATAGCCTCAAGGAACGGCTGGCTTTCGATATCGCCCACCGTACCGCCGATTTCCGTAATTACAACATCGGCATTGGTCTTTTCACCTACATTGTAGATAAAAGACTTGATTTCATTTGTGATGTGAGGAATTACCTGAACTGTCTTACCGAGGTAGTCGCCGTGACGCTCCTTTTCAAGAACATTTGAGTAAACCTTACCTGTTGTGAGGTTTGAATACTTGTTAAGGTCCTCATCAATAAAACGCTCATAATGACCGAGGTCGAGGTCGGTTTCTGCACCGTCCTCCGTTACATATACCTCGCCGTGCTGATACGGGCTCATTGTACCCGGATCGACATTGATATACGGGTCAAGCTTTTGAGCAACAATCTTGAGTCCTCTTGCCTTTAAAAGTCTGCCGAGAGATGCGGCTGTGATACCCTTGCCAAGACCGGATACGACACCGCCTGTTACAAATATATATTTTTTATTCTTCTTATGTTCGGTTATCTCCACGATTACACCTCAACTTCGCCTTCAAATACTTTTTCCGCATTACCTGTCATATATACCGTTTCATCAGTATAGTTGATAATAAGATCGCCGCCCTTGAGCTTAATCTTAATGTCTTCACCCTTTTTGCAGAAACCGTTTTCACAAGCGGCAACCGCAACGGCACAAGCGCCTGTACCGCAAGCCCATGTTTCGCCTGAGCCACGCTCCCACACTCTCATCTTGATTGTATGGTCATCGAGAACTGTTACAAATTCTGTATTCACTCTTTCAGGGAAAAGCTTATCGTTTTCAAACTCAGGTCCTATGGTTTCGATGTCAAGATTATCAATATCGTCCATAAATACTACGCAGTGAGGGTTACCCATTGATACGCAGGTGATGTTATAGTTCTTGCCTGCAATCTCAACAGTTCTGTCAACAACCTTGTCACCGTCAAGAGCAACGGGAATTTCCTTAGGATCGAGAATAGCCTTGCCCATATCTACTCTGAGGCGGTTAACCTTTCCGCCTGAAGTATATGCCTTGAGCTTCTTAATTCCGCTGAGTGTTTCAATTGTAATTTCATCTTTTTCGTTAATATCAACCATACCGTGGTCATAGAGGAACTTACCTACGCAACGGATACCGTTACCGCACATCTTACCCTCTGAACCGTCAAGGTTGTACATTTTCATCTTTGCATCTGCAACCTTTGAAGGGCAAACAAGAATAATACCGTCACCGCCGATACCGAAATGTCTGTCGGAAAGTCTTACGGCAAGCGCCTCGGGGTTGCTGATTTCCTGATCAAAAGTGCTGCAATAGATATAGTCATTGCCTATACCCTGCATCTTTGTGAATTTTAACATAAGCTTTTCCTCTCTCATGTGGTTAATGTCGATAAGCTCCGTGCTGTGCTGTGAATAGTGGCTCTTAAGGCAATCCGCAAGCGCATTTGCCGTGTCAAGCGATGTAAGACACGGAATATTTCTTTCAACAGTCTTACGGCGAATTTTAACAGAATCTCTTGAAGGAATTCTGCCCTTTGCAGATGTTGAAATAACATACTGAATCTTGCCCGATTCAATGAGTGTAAGAGTATTGTTTGTCTTGGACTCGTGAATTTTCTTTACGCTTACGGCGTCAATACCGTACTTCTTGAGTACATCCGCTGTACCCTCTGTTGCATAGATTCTGAATCCGAGGTCGTAGTATTTCTTTGCGATTTCACCGATTTCAGCCTTATCCGAATTACGGACTGTGATGAACACACCGCCCTTTTTCTTCATCTTGTAGCCTGCACCGATGAGTCCCTTATAGAGAGCCTCCTCAAGTGTGCCTGCAACACCGAGAACTTCACCTGTTGACTTCATCTCGGGGCCGAGGTGGTTATCAACATTGATAAGCTTTTCAAAGCTGAATACAGGAACCTTAACCGCAATATAAGGGCTCTTTCTGTAAAGACCTGTGCCGTAGCCCATATCTTTGAGCTTTTCACCGAGCATTGCTCTTGTTGCAAGGTCAACCATAGGAACACCTGTTACCTTACTGATGTAAGGGATTGTTCTTGAAGAACGGGGATTTACCTCGATAACATAAAGTTCGTCTTTATAGATAAGGTACTGAATGTTTACAAGTCCCTTTGTACGGAGTTCGATTGCAAGGTTCTTTGAGCTTTCAATAATAATCTGAGTCATTCTGTCTGAGAGATTCCATGCCGGATAAACCGCAATTGAGTCGCCCGAGTGAACACCGGCACGCTCGATATGCTCCATAATACCCGGAATAAGAATATCTTCACCGTCGCAAATGGCGTCAACTTCAAGCTCTGTACCCTGAAGGTACTTATCAATAAGAATCGGATTTTCAATATTCTGTGCAAGAATGATTGCCATATACTCTTTGACATCATCTTCGTTGAATGCAATAATCATATTCTGACCGCCGAGAACATATGACGGACGGAGAAGAACAGGATAACCGATTTTGTCTGCAACATCGAGAGCCTCGTCTGTTGTCATAACCGTTACGCCGCGGGGACGCTTGATGTGATACTTTTCAAGAAGCTCGTCAAAACGCTCTCTGTCCTCTGCCATATCAATGGCATCGTATGATGTGCCGAGAATATTTACACCGTTGTCGCTGAGGAACTTTGTAAGCTTAATTGCTGTCTGTCCGCCGAATGCAACAACTACACCGAACGGATTCTCTGTCTTTATTATGCCCATAACATCTTCGGTTGTGAGCGGTTCAAAATAAAGTCTGTCGGCTGTGTCAAAGTCTGTTGATACTGTTTCAGGGTTGTTGTTTACGATAACAACATCGTAGCCTGCTTTTTTGAGCGCCCATACGCAGTGAACAGACGCATAGTCAAATTCGATACCCTGACCGATTCTGATAGGACCCGAACCGAATACGATAACTGTTTTCTTATCGCTCTTCTGCTCTCTGATGAATTCCTCAGCTTCATTTTCCTTATCAAATGTTGAATAGAAGTAAGGAGTTTCAGCCTCAAATTCTGCGGCGCAGGTATCAACCATTTTATAAACAGGAACAAGCGGATTTTCAACCTTCCTGCCTGTGATTTTTTCAATTGTTTTGTCAAGGAATCCCTTGTTCTTGGCACGAACATAGAGATCCTCCGTAAGCTCGCCGTTCTTGAGTTCGTTTTCAACGGCAATAAGATTTTTGAGCTTTTCAAGGAACCACTCGTCAATGAGAGTGATGTTGTGAATCTGTTCTACTGTAATACCTCTCTTGAGAGCCTCATATACGCAGAAGATTCTTCTGTCATCGCAAACGCTGAGTCTGTCATAAACCGATGCGTTTGAAAGCTCTGCAAATTCCTTGTCGTTGAGAGTATCGTGAGAAATCTCGGCACCTCTTACAGCTTTCATAATAGCCTGTTCAAATGTCGGAGCAATAGCCATAACCTCGCCTGTTGCCTTCATCTGAGTACCGAGTGTTCTCTTTGCATATACAAATTTATCGAAAGGCCATTTCGGGAATTTTACAACAACATAGTCAAGTGCCGGCTCAAAGCAAGCGTATGTTGTACCTGTAACGGCATTTTTGATTTCATTAAGTGTGTAACCGATAGCAATTTTAGCGGCAACCTTTGCAATAGGATAACCTGTTGCCTTTGACGCAAGTGCCGATGAACGGGATACACGGGGATTAACCTCGATAACCGCATATTCAAATGTTTCGGGGTTGAGTGCGAACTGGCAGTTACAACCGCCCTCTACCTTAAGTGCAGAGATAATGTTGAGAGCCGCACTTCTGAGCATCTGATATTCCTTGTCGGCAAGTGTTACCGTAGGAGCGATAACGATTGAGTCGCCTGTGTGAACGCCTACAGGATCGAAGTTTTCCATTGAGCAGACAGTAATAACATTTCCGTCGCTGTCACGCATAACCTCAAACTCGATTTCCTTCCAACCTGAGATACATTTTTCAACAAGCACCTGTGTGATAGGAGAAAGCTCAAGACCGTTTGATGTGATTTCACGAAGCTCTTCCTCGTTATCGACAATACCGCCGCCTGTACCGCCGAGTGTGAATGCAGGACGGATAATTACAGGATAACCGATTTCATCGGCAAACTTAACAGCTGATTCAACATCTGTAACAACAAGTGACGGAATAACAGGCTGACCTATTTCAATCATTGTGTCCTTAAAAAGCTGTCTGTCCTCTGCCTTGTCGATTGTTTCGGGGTTTGCACCGAGAAGCTGAACATTGTATTTATCAAGGAAGCCCTCTTTTGCAAGCTGCATTGAAAGGGTAAGACCCGTCTGACCGCCGAGGGTTGAAAGAAGGCTGTCAGGGCGTTCCTTTTTGATGATTCTCTTAACTGTTTCAAGCGTCAACGGCTCAATGTAGATTTTATCAGCCATTGCGTTATCAGTCATAATTGTAGCAGGGTTTGAGTTTACGAGAATAACCTCAAGTCCTTCTTCTTTAAGCGCACGGCAAGCCTGTGTGCCTGCATAGTCAAATTCGGCAGCCTGACCGATTACGATAGGGCCCGAACCGATTACCATAACTCGTTTGATATTCTTTTTGAGTGGCATATAATCATTCCTCGTTCAAGTAATTATTGTATCTGTTCTTATGCTGAATAGTAATCCGAATTTCGGACTCTTATTTTCTGTTGTTCTTCATCAATTCAATAAAACGGTCAAATAAAAATGCTGTATCATGAGGACCGCCGCAAGCTTCCGGATGGAACTGAACCGAGAAAGCAGGCATATTTGTGTAGTTTACGCCCTCGCAGGTGTTATCATTGCCGTTTACAAAGCTTACTTTGCCGTTCTCGGGCATACTGTCGCTTACAACAGCGTAGCCGTGGTTCTGTGATGTGATGTAAACTCTGCCTGTTTCAACTTCCTTTGCAGGCTGGTTTGCACCTCTGTGGCCGTACTTTAGCTTTTCTGTTTTTGCACCCTGTGAAAGTGCAAGGAGCTGATGACCGAGACAGATACCGAAGGTCGGAATCCCGAAGTCACAAAGCTTTTTGAGCTCTGCAATAATCTCTGTGTTGTCCGACGGATCTCCCGGTCCGTTTGAAAGCATTACGCCGTCGGGATTCATAGCCTTAATTTCATCCGCTGTTGTGTGGGCGGGAACAACTGTAAGGTTACAACCTCTCTTAACAAGCTCTCTGCCGATGTTATGCTTTGCGCCAAAATCCATAAGCACAACATTGAGGTCGCCGTTTTCAGCGTCAAAATGCTCTTTTTCTTTTATAGTAGTGCTTTCAACAGCCTCTGTAATAACATAGTTCTTAATCTCGTCAAGTTCTTCCTTTGTTACATCGGGAGAATAGGAGATTTTGCAGTTCAGAACACCGTATTCACGCACAATTCTTGTGAGCGCACGGGTGTCAATTCCGTAAATGCCGGGAATTCCCGACTCTTTTAAAAAGGTGTCAAGATCACCCTCACAACGGAAGTTTGAAGGAACTTGGCACCATTCTCGTACAATATAACCTTTCAGTGACGGAGAGTCACTTTCAAAATCGGCAGGGATAACACCATAGTTGCCGATTAAAGGGAATGTCTGAATAACCACCTGACCGTAATAGCTGGGGTCGGTGAGTGTTTCAAGATAACCTGTCATTGCTGTAGTAAAAACAAGTTCTCCCGTAGTTTCTTTTTCGGCACCAAACGCCTTGCCCTCAAAAACTGTTCCGTTTTCAAGGATTAAGTATGCCGCACGGCTCATAAAAACACATTCCTTTCAATAAACTAAAAAATTGCAGTCAGTTCTCATATGTTCTGATAACCTGCTTTGCAACCTCAAGCTTGCTTGTTCTGAGATCCATAGCCTGTTTTTCAAGATAGCGATGCGCCTGATCTTCGGACATATTAAGGCAGGTAATAAGCAGGAACTTTGCTCTGTTTATTATCTTCATATCCGCAACCATATGCTTGAGCTTTTCATTTTCCTCAATCACACGGAACATACGCATCTTAAAACATTCCGTAAACTGCAAAAAGTGGTGAAACAGGTGCTTGTTTACAGGCTTTGCAATAACAAGAACACCGTGCTCCGTAAGTGCATCGTTCACATAATCCGCATTTCGCTGCGGAACGATAATCACAACACTTGAACGGGTTGTTCCGGCAAAGTACTTTGAAAGCTCAATGCCGTTTTCCTTTTCAAGCGGCGCATTGACGCAAATGAGATCAAAAACCTCACCCTTTGCAAGCTCCTTAGCCTCCTGTGAGGTTTGGCAAACGGAAATCTCCGTATAGCCTTCGCTCTCAAGCAATTGTGACAAAGAAACGGCACTCTGTTCAGAGTGTGAAATCAGCAAAGCATTTTTCAAGAACCTCACCACCGCATATTGTTTCATTCATCTTATTATTTTACAAGATTAACCCCTATTGTTATTTACTTAAAGGAATTATGACAATATTTTTTACAATTTTGTAAAAACATTTTCAATGCAATTTTATTTTCTTCTCTTCAACATTTTTCGCGTTTTTCGACAAGTATACCTTTGCGGCAAAAAAACAAGCGGCAGTTTAATTCTCTGCCGCTTGTAATTATACATTATTTGTTTTTTCGGGCTGCCCGACTGTTGATGCAAAGCCGTTTTTAATTAAATCAGCCCTGCTTTTTCTGCGAGCTTACAATGTTGGCATGAGTCTTTCTGAGAGCCTCAAGCTGTGTTGCAACGCCCTCTTCCGTGCGTTTCATAATGCTGTCAACATACACATTAGCAGCTTTTCTGATTTCCGCCGACTTCTGTTTTGCATCGTCAACAATTTCCTTGGCCTTTGCCTGAGCCTCACGAACAAGCTCGTTCTGGTTAAGCATAGCCTTTTTGCGTTCTTCCGCACCCCTGATTATGTTCTCCGATTCACGGTTAGCCTCGGCAAGAATCTGCTTTCTGTCGGCAACAATATTCTTTGCCTGTCTTACCTCTGCCGGCATAGCGTCCTGAATCTGATCGAGAATATCATAAATCTCGTCACTGCTTACCATAACCTTGCCACCTGAAAAGGGCATTGACTTGGCAGCGCTGATAACATCCTGAAGCTGTAAAATCAAATCCTCAACTTTCATTATCTGTCCACTCCTTATATGTTTGGTTTAATCCATCTTTAATTAAAAAAACAAACGCTTAATTATTTTTCAGTCTTTCCACAATTCTGTCATGAATGCACGCAGGAACAAAGTTTCTGATGTCGCCGCCCATTGAGGCAATCTCACGAACCATACTCGAGCTGAGATACATCGAATCCGCTTCAGCAGTTAAAAACAGGGTTTCAAGGTTCGGATTCAGCTTTTTGTTGGTAAGCGCCATCTGAAATTCATATTCAAAGTCTGTCACAGCTCTGAGTCCCTTAACAATTGCGTCAACACCGTGTTCCTCACAATATTGTGCGAGCAAGCCGTTAAAGCCTACTACTTCAACATTATCAAGATGCCCGGTAACCTCCTTTAAAAGTTCAATTCTCTCTTCAATTGAGAAAATAGGACTTTTTGAAGAGTTGACAAGCACACCCACGATTACGCGGTCAAAAAGCTTTGACGCTCTCGTGACAATATCAAGGTGTCCGAGCGTTACGGGATCGAAGCTTCCCGGACAAATCACTGTTTTGTTCATCTTTGAAAATCCTTATGTCTGAATGTAGTTATTTTTATTTTACCATAGCGATACTGTCTGTCAAGTACAAAATCACCATAATTCGACAAAATTTCTTCGTCAAGAGGATTTTCCGCAATGATAACACCAGTATCGTTCATCGCATCGACAACAAGCTCAAGGGCATCCTGCAACATTCCCGTTCTGTATGGCGGATCGAGAAATGCAATATCAAAACGCTGTGAGTTCATCGAAAGAAAGCTGTGAAAATCCATTGCAAAAACCTTTGCCGAGTTTTCAAGCTTTACAGCCTTGAGGTTTCTTTTTACCGTTTCAAGCGATTTTTTTGCATTGTCAACAAAGCTTGCCGACTTTGCACCTCTGCTCAAAGCCTCAATACCCATTTGTCCCGAGCCTGCAAAAAGGTCAAGAAAATTTCTGCCCTCGGTTTCAAACTGAATAATCGAAAAAACAGCCTCTTTAATTCTGTCGGTTGTCGGTCTTACATCTTCACCCTCAAGGGTTTCGAGTCGTCTGCCTCTTGCGGAGCCTGTAATAACTCTCATAAAACACACGCAGCCTTTCCGCCTGCAAAATCATAAAACAACACCGCAAGCAGGCATACGGCATTGCCGAAAAAAGTTAAGTTTTGTGCAACCGTCTGCAATTGCAAATTTTAGTATAACACATTAAAAGATAATTTACAACAATATTTTACTCTGTTTTGCTGTCATTCAGCGGATGATAGTATTTAAACACCGCAAGTGCGGCGTCTTTCGTCATTTTAGGAGCGTTTTCAAGCTCTGCAAGATCTGCATTTGAGATATTTTCAACCGTTCTGAAATACTTGAGAAGCGACCTTGCTCTGACTTCGCCTATGCCATCAATGCCTGTAAGCGAGCTTTTGAATGTGTTTTTGCTTCGTCTTGAATGGTGATAGCCGATTGCAAAGCGGTGGACCTCGTCCTGCATTTTTGCGAGGAACGCAAACAGCGACCGTCCGGGACTGAGCGCAATTTCTCCGCCCTCGCCCGTTACGGCACGGGTTCTGTGCTTATCGTCCTTTACAAGGCCGAACAGCGGAACATCAATATTCTTACTCTGCAAAACCTCTTTTACAGCCGCAACCTGACCTTTACCGCCGTCAAGCAGGATAAGATCGGGGAGTTTCCCAAAGCCCTCTTCTTCATCGGGATTTTTATAATATTCGTCAAATCGTCTTGTCAAAACTTCCGCCATGGATGCGTAGTCATCCTGTCCTTCAAAGCCTTTGATTTTAAACTTTCTGTAAGCCGATTTGAGCGGTTTGCCGTTTTTATAAACAATCATACCCGCAACATTTTCAGTGCCTGCAAGGTTTGAAATATCGTAGGATTCGATATATTCGGGCAGCTTTTTTAGTCCAAGCAAATCACGCAGTTCTTCAAGCACATTGTACTCACGAACGGTTGCGCCCTTTTTCTGTGCAAGGGTTTCTGCGGCATTCGATTTGCACATTGCCACAAGCTGCGCCCTGTCACCCCTCTGCGGAACCGTTACGGTTACCTTACTGCCGTGCTTTTGCGAGAGCCATTCGGCAATTTCTTCCATACCGTCAAATTCCCTGTCAATTGCAATGCTCTTTGGCACACTGTCACGCAGAGTGTAATATCGCAGTAAAAATTCTTCGGTTTCGGATTCACTTTCACCGCTGTCAAACACAAAGCTTTCACGGTCAAAAAGTCTTCCGCCCTCAAAACGGAACACCTGATAACAGGTTTTGCCGTCATCCGAAAAGCCTGCAATAACATCGCCGTCATCAATTTTTGTTGCAACAACCTTTTGCTTGTCGCTCATTTTACGGACGGATTTGATTATGTCCCTGATTGACGCCGCCCTTTCAAATTCAAGATTTTCTGCGGCTGTTTCCATTTCTTCGGTCAGCTTTTTGATTGAATTTGTTGAACCGCCACGCAAAAATTCGAGAGCACGGTTAAGATTTTCGTTGTAATCTTTAAGCCTTACTCTGCCTGTGCAGGGAGCCATACATTGCTTTATGTGGTAGTTAAGGCACGGTCTGCCCTTTCTGAAATCTCTCGGAAATTGGCGGTTACAGGTTGGGAGCATAAAGATTTTGTTGGCCTCCTCAACGGCATTTTTTACATAGTAACTGCTCTTGTACGGACCGATGTATTCCGCTCCGTCATCCTTTTTCTGCAATGTATATGACAGCTTTTTCCAATCACCCGAGCTGATTCTTATATAGCTGTAGCCCTTGTCGTCTTTAAGCAGAATGTTATACTTCGGGGTGTGTTGTTTGATAAGACTGCATTCAAGAATGAGTGCCTCAAACTCGCTGTCCGTGATGATATATTCAAAATCATCGACATTATCAACCATTCTGCGAACCTTTTCGGCATGGTTATTCTGCGAACCGAAGTATTGGCTGACTCTGTTTTTAAGAGCCTTTGCCTTGCCGATATATATAATTTTTCCGCTTTTGTCGTGCATGATGTACACACCCGGCAACAGCGGAAGCGCCATTGCTTTTTTACGAAGCTGTGACATTTTCGGATTCACAAAATCACCGCCTTTTCAGATTTCGATTTGTTTGAAAGAAACAAAAAAGAGGCGGAAAACCGCCCCTTGATATTTTGCAAAATTTAAAGCTGATTATTCAGCAAAGCCTGACTCAACGAGAGAAACAAGACCCTCAACTGCTTCAGTTTCGTCAGAACCGTCAGCAATTACCTTAATAGTAGTGCCGCCGATAATACCGAGGGACAATACGCCGAGAAGGCTCTTTGCGTTCACACGGCGCTCTTCCTTCTCTACCCAAATTGTTGACTTATACTCATTAGCCTTCTGAATAAAGAAAGTTGCCGGACGAGCGTGTAAACCGGCTTTATTCTGTACTAATACTTCCTTAACATACATTTTTAAAACCCTCTTTGCCTTTAATTTTTTTAACCACCAATGCCTGCAAACTGCGGCTCAATTTAATATGTATTATAATCTTTTTTCCGAACAAGGTCAATACAATAAATTAATTTCGTGTTAATATGCACCTTGAGAGAATTTATCCCCCCGTTTATTGTGCATTTTTACAAAATATTATGTTTTTATCGTAAAGATACGGTATTTCGTATGATTTTCCTTGTCTTATTTTATGTAATTACAGTTAGATTATGTCCGCAAAATTCACTTTCCGTCATATTTTTCAAGCATTTCGGGACGCTTGAGGGCAGTCACCTCTATGCTCTTTTCTTTTCTCCACTTTTCAATGTTTGCATGGTGACCGCTCATAAGCACTTCGGGAACTTCTTTGCCTCTCCAGACTGACGGTTTTGTGTACTGCGGATACTCAAGAAGTCCGTTAAAATGGCTTTCCTCGGTAAAACATTCGTTGTTGGAAAGCACACCCGGAACCATTCTTGAAAGTGCATCAGCAAATACCATTGCGGGAATTTCTCCGCCCGTGAGAACATAGTCGCCGATTGAAATTTCTTCGTCAATAAACTCGTCAAGAAGTCTTTGGTCAACACCCTCGTAATGACCGCAGAGAATACAGATATTTTCAACATTGGCAAGCTCACGAAGTCTTTGCTGTTTCAATGTTTTGCCCTGCGGTGACATATAGACAAAATGCGGTCTTTTGCCGATTTGTTTGCAGATATCCTCAAAGCAGAGGGCAATGGGTTCGGCTTTCATAAGCATTCCCATTCCGCCGCCGTAGGGAGTGTCGTCAACTCTTTTGTGCTTGTCAAAAGCGTAATCACGCAGTTGGTGACACACGATTTCAAGCACACCGCTTTTCTGTGCTCTGCCGATTATGCTCCCGTTTAAAACAGGCTCAAACATTTCGGGGAAAAGCGTTATAATATCAATCCTCATCGTCGAAAATTCCTTTCATGGGAACAATAAGAACATAGCCGTCATTAACATTGATTTCTTTTACAACATCATCAATTACTGGAGCAAGGTATGTCTTGCCGTCAGCGTCTTTGATTTCGTAAACATCATTTGCGCCTGTACGCAAAACATCGGAAATTTCGCCGTAGACTCTGCCGCTGCCGGCATCCCTAACCTCAAGACCGATAAGATCCTGAACAAAGTGAACGCCCTCTGCAAGATTGATGTCGTCACGGTTGATATACACAACCTTGCCTCTGTATTTTTCGGCTGCCTCGATTGTGTCAACTCCCTTGATTTTTGCAAGAGCGATATTTTTGTGCGGACGGGATTTCACCTCGATGAACTCTGTTCCGTTTTCATCAAGCCACAGCTTTTTAAAGGCACAGAGAAATTCGGGAGAGTCGCACCACGGGTCAATTCTGACCTCGCCTTTTATGCCGTGTGTACCCACGATTTTTCCCGAATCAAGAAACTGTTTTTTCATAATTACCTCAAATTCCACAAAATAAATTCAGTCGGATTTTACTTTAATTCAATGATTGTAACACCGTCTTCGCCCTCACCGAAAACACCGAGTCGCTGACTTTTGACGGCTTTGTTTGTTTTAAGATACTTGTTGATTTCACGCTTAAGCACGCCCGTGCCTTTGCCGTGAATAATCGTCATTTTGCTCACACCCGAAAGTACGGCATTGTCAATTGCCTTGTCAACAATATTGATTGCGTCAAAGGCGGTTTCACCACGGACATCAACCTCTGTTTCGGGACGGACATCCATTCTGCTCGGCACATTTCTTGTGCTTGAAAATCTGTCCTTTGCAGGCTTGTTGTTTGATTTGAGCAAACGAAGATTTTTAATATCAACCCTCGTTTTGATTATGCCTGCCTGAACAAGCACAACACCGTCCTTGTTCGGCGGTGCAAGTACAGTTGCGTTTTTGTCGATATCGTAAATGAGAACCGTGTCGCCGACCTTGAGCGGTCTTGGCAGCTTGTACTCCTCATCGGGAGTATTGCGAGCCTTGACAGGATCGGCATGAGCCTCCATCTTGTCAATATTTTTCTTTAGCTGTGTCCTTGCCTGAACGCTCATATCCTTGGCTTTTCTCGCCTTTTCAAGTTCTTCGGCAACTGCGTCGGCCTGTGCTCTTGTGCGTGAAATAATACGCTGAGCCTCCTGCCTTGCCTTTTCAATCTCACGCTCCGCACGCTGCTTTGCCTTCTGCATTTCGTTTTCTGCTTTCTGCTTTTCGGTATTAGCCTTTGCAGTAAGTCTGTTTGCGTTTTCGAGCTGTTTTTCAAGGCTTTGACGGCGCTTTTCAAGCTTTTCAACAACATCTTCAAACTGTCTGTTCTCGTTTGAAACAAGTTCGCTTGCTCGGCTGATTATCTCATCATCTATTCCGAGTCTTTTTGAAATTGCAAACGCGTTGCTCTTGCCGGGAACACCGATAAGAAGTCTGTAGGTCGGTTTGAGAGTTGCAACATCAAATTCACAACTGCCGTTTTCAACTCCGGGAGTACGCAGAGCAAATTCCTTTAACTCCGCATAGTGGGTTGTTGAAGCGATTTTTGCGTGTTTGTCACGCAGTCTTTCTAGAATTGCAATTGCAAGAGCCGCACCCTCAACAGGGTCTGTTCCTGCGCCGAGCTCGTCAATAAGGCAGAGCGAGCCTGCGTTTGCAAGCTTTATAATCTGAACGATATTTGTCATATGTCCCGAAAATGTTGACAGCGACTGCTCAATGCTCTGTTCGTCACCGATATCCACAAGCACCCTTCTGAACACGGAAAGCTCGCTGTTGTCGGCACACGGAACGAGAAGTCCGCACATTGCCATGAGCGTGAGCAGACCGATTGTCTTTAGGGTTACGGTTTTACCGCCCGTGTTGGGACCTGTGATTACAAGCGTGTCAAACTCTTTTCCGAGCATAACATCAACGGGAACAACCTTGTTTTTGTCGATGAGGGGATGACGAGCCTGTTTAAGCTCAATCATTCCTCTTTCGTTCATAATCGGCTTTGACGCTTTCATTGAATACGCAAGGTCAGCCTTTGCAAAAATCAAATTAAGCTGTGCAAGGTTCTTGTAGCTGTGGATAATGCTGTCGGCAAACTCGCCTGCATTTGCGGAAAGCTCAAAGAGGATTCTTTCAATCTCCTGTTCTTCCTTTGACTGCAAAAGCTTTATGTCATTGTTTGCCTGAACAACGCCCATAGGCTCAATAAACACGGTTGCACCGCTTGACGAGGTGTCGTGTACAAGACCCGGAACATTGCCCCTGCATTCACTTCTTACGGGGACAACATATCTGCCGTCACGCTGTGTGACGATAGTATCCTGAAGATACTTTATGTATGTTGAGCTGTGAATAATTTTATCGAGTACCTCACGAGCCTTTGAGGAGGCTGTGCGGATTTTTCTTCTTATATCCGACAAAACAGGGCTTGCCTTATCGGAAATTTCCTCCTCGCTTATAATAGCCGAGGTGATTTTGTCCTCAAGAAACTTGTTGGAAACAAGTCCGCTGAAATAGCCGTCAAGAGAGCTTGCTCCTCCGCCCGAGCGTGAGTGCCACTCCTTGACCGTGCGGATTGTTCTGAGCGTTGATGCAACCGACAGAAGTTCGCCTGTGGTAAGGCAACCGCCTGCCTGTGCTCTGCGTAAATGTCCCGAACAATTTCCGGCACCGCCGAATGACGGAGCACCGAATCTTCCGCTTAACGCAACTGCGTCATCGGTTTGCTGTAAAAGCTGTTCAACCTTTTTCAGTTCAAACACGGGTTCGAGATTCAATGCCATTTCACGGGCGTCCTCAATCGAAGTCATTCCCGCAAGCCTTTCAAGGATTTTATCAAGTTCAAGTGTTTTGTAATGTCTGTTCATAATTCTACCAAATTCAATAATTGCAATTTTGTGTCCGTAGGGGCGGATATTATCCGCCCGCGGGCGCCCAATGAGCGCCCCTACAGTTTTCAGTCATTCTGTTTCAAATAAATAAGTCATTTTCACACAAAACTGCATTGTCTGATTAACTGCTTATTGTTTTGTAAAAAATAAGCGTTTTAAAGTCTTTTTCAAATCTGTATTTAAGATAACTTTCGCTCGCCGCATTCAGCACAACAAGGTCATCCTTCGGCAGTGCAAACGAAAACAGCTTGTCATCATCGGCATAAACAGTATGCCTAAGCGCCGTGAGCGTTCCCTCGTTTAGAGCGATTGCAGGTTCTGACACATCCGTTCTGCAATCGGCACATTCAATAGCGCCTATGCGTGGCAGAAAGTACATAAGCGGAGTAATGTATTCTCCGCATTCTCTGCACATTCTCAGGTCGGGCATATAGCCTGCCATACTTGCAAGCCTCATTTCAAGACACGGCTTGATAAGGTCTGCACTGCGTTTGTTCTCTGACAAAAGGTAGAGCGAATTAAGCACAAGACTCAGAAATGAGTCTGCCTTTTGCTCACGGGGACAAATTGTCAGAGCAAGTTCACAAAAATACTGTGCAAGGCACATTTTTGTAACATCACTGCGGAGCTTTGAGAAAATGCGAATTGGCTGTGCCTCGCCGATTATGTAACTTTCCCGACCTTTATAAATTGTAAGTCGGGAATATGAGAGAAGAGATGCCGCCGCACATTTGCCGTTTTTGATGCTCTTTGCACCCTTTACAAATGCACGGATTACACCGTTTGACTTTGTGAGAGCAAAAACGAGCTTGTCCTGCTCACCGATATTCTGTTCCTTTATAATCAGTCCCTCTGTTCGGAATTTCATCGGTTTCCTCCCTGTTCACGGTGATTGCACCCGTGTCTTTGGCATCCTGAATACTTTTGTAGCGAATGTAATCAAGAACGCTTCCCGTGGTAAAGAATATTTGCCACGCACTCCAGTCATCCATAAAAACACCTCCGCAGTTAGTGTTTCACGGATGCCGTTTATTATATTATGAAAAATCTGACATTGTGTCAAATCGTGTACCCGAATCGCTTTTAATCGGATTATCAGTCAAAATTCTTTTCGTCATAGCCGAAATTCTGAAGAATCTGGGCACGGTTTCGCCAATCCTCTTTTACCTTTACCCATGTCTGTAGGAATACCCTGCAATCGAAAAACCTTTCGATATCCTGACGGGCAAAAGTGCTGATTTTCTTGAGCATTGAACCGTTTTTGCCGATAAGAATACGCTTGTGGGTTTCTTTTTCGCAGAAAATAGTAGCGTCAATATCAAGCATACCGTTATCCCTTGTTTTCATTTTTTCGATTACAACAGCCGTGCCGTGCGGAATTTCCCTGTCGCAAAGGCGGAGTATTTTTTCACGGATAATTTCGGCAACAATAACTCTTTCGGGCTGGTCTGTAAGGGTATCGTCATCAAAGAAATGACCGCCCTCGCCTGCCTGCTTTTTAAGCTCGTCAAGAAGTTCGTTCATACCGTTGCCGTCCTGTGCACTCACGGGAACAACTGCGTCAAAATCGTAGAGCAGACTGTAACGGGCAATCTGTTTCATAAGTTCTTCTTTTTCTTTGAGAGTGTCAATCTTGTTGATTGCAAGGATTGCCGGCATTTCCATTGACTTGAACTTTTCAATAAGGTTAAGTTCTGTGTCACCCGGTTCTTTTCCTGCCTCGACAACGAGCATACAGCAGTCAACACCGCCCACGGATTCATTGACGGAACGCACCATATACTTGCCGAGAGAGGTTTTCGGCTTGTGCATACCCGGTGTATCAAAGAAAACAAGCTGATATTCGCCCTGAGTAAGCACACCTGTGATTCTGTTGCGGGTAGTCTGCGGTTTGCTTGAAACAATCGCAATTTTCTGTCCCATAAGTCTGTTGAGAATTGAACTTTTGCCCACATTAGGTCTGCCGACAATGGCAATAAATGCGGATTTATCTTTATTATCTGTATTTAACATATTACCTCACTATACAAAAATCGGGGGCTGCTAAAATGCCGCCCCTTTTGTTAATGTTTATCTTTTCTTTTAATGCCCAAAATTGCGTTCTTGACTTTTACGGGACCTGCACATACAAAGACGGCAGAAATCACCGCAGACAAAATAAGCAAACCCAGCATAACGGGATTATTTGCAAAATACAAAAATATTTTTCCTATTACTTCAAAATCAAGGAAGAACAGCACAGCCGTAAACACAGCCGAAAACGACACGGCAAGCACGGCTGCGGCTGCAATATCCTTGATAATCTTAACAGAAAAATCATATCTGTCACAAAGCAAATCGCAGAGCCTTTCAACACAGGTATTGACCAGTTCAAGTGCAATTACAAAGCTGCATAAAACGGCGAGCAACGCCCATTTTGCGGCAGAAAAATCGTAAAAGCAACCGAAAGCGAAAACATAAAATGTCGCAACAAGGTGAAATCTCATATGACTTTCGCTTTTTACGGCTGAACAAAAGCCTTTGAATGCACTTTTAAAACTTTTGATTTGCTTCTTCATATCCCGAAATACAACTGTTTAAACTGCATCAAGCCATATCGTCGTCAACTATGTAGCTTGATGATGCAGGAAGACCGAGCTGTTCCATAACAAGCTCTTCTTTTTCTCTCATTCTTACCCTTTCAAGCTTTTCCATATGGTCATAACCGAGAAGATGAAGGACGCTGTGAGCGGTAAGATAGCCAACCTCTCTCTGGAGGCTGTGACCGAAAAGCTCTGCCTGATCTCTTGCCTTTTCCATTGAAATTACAACATCGCCCAAAATCTGTGCGCCTGTTTCGGGATTGGTGTCATAAACACCGTTTTCGCCCATCGGGAAAGAAAGAACATCGGTTTCAATGTCCTTGTCACGATACTGCTTGTTAAGAGCCTTGATGCCCTCGTTATCCGTGAAAGTAACGCTGATTTCAGCAGAACCTTCAAATTTTTCAAGCTGGAGAACCGCATTGCAGCAGCGGCGGACCAACATTCTTATACCCGTCGGAATTTTAACTGCTTTTTGTTTGTTTGTGATAATTACTCTGATTTTATTGTGTTCTGCCATATGTGATCGTCCTTTCGTTATTTTTAATCCTAAGGTTCGGATTAGTTATACAATATTAGTTTTTGGAATTACTGCCTCGCAAATTGTTATTGCTGCTTTCAAACCTTGCGTACGCCTTGATAATATCCTGAACAAGGCGGTGACGGACAACATCCTTTTCATCAAAGAAACAAGTGCCGATATCGTCAATATTTTTTAGAATTTTTATACAATCCTTAAGACCGCTCTTTGCACCGTTCGGAAGGTCAATCTGCGTAATATCGCCTGTTATTACCATTTTCGAGTTAAAGCCGAGTCGGGTAAGGAACATCTTCATCTGTTCTCTCGTAGTATTCTGAGCCTCGTCAAGAATTATAAAGCTGTCGTCAAGCGTTCTTCCTCGCATATACGCAAGGGGCGCAACCTCAATGTTGCCCCTTTCAACATACTTTTGATATGTTTCTGCACCCAGCATATCGAACAATGCGTCATACAGAGGACGGAGATACGGATCAACCTTACTCTGCAAATCACCGGGAAGAAAGCCAAGCTTTTCACCGGCTTCAACGGCAGGTCTTGTAAGAATAATTCGGTTAATCTGCTTGCTTCTGAAGGCCGTAACAGCCATTGCAACGGCAAGGTAGGTCTTGCCCGTACCGGCGGGACCTACGCCGATTGTTACGGTATTTTTCGCAATCTGCGAGCAATAGCGCTTTTGACCGATGGTTTTCGGCTTAATGGGCTTTCCCTTTGAAGTAATGCAGATGCAGTCGCCCGCAAGCTGTTCTATTTTGTCCTCGCTGCCTTCATTGACAAGCGAAATGCAGTAGCGGATATTTTGCTCGGAAAGTGCCTCACCTCGGTTGATGAACTGCAGCAGGCTCTCAATAACCTTGCAGGCTTTTGCCGTGTTTTCCGCATCGCCCTCAACCTTCAGTTCACTGTCGCGACAGGTGACGCGAACATTAAATTCCTTTTCAATCAGCTTAATATTCTCGTCAAAACTGCCAAAAAGTGCTACAGCATTTTCCATTCTGTCGATATTTATAATCTGTTCCGTAAAGCAAAACTCCTGTTTCTTCAATAATTCAAAACAATTATAACACATTTCACCAAAAAATACACGAGAAAAATAGCCTTTTTTACTAAAAAATTAAATTTTGTTAAAAATGACGAAAACTAAACTGCACATAGCCCCCTCATTTGTAAAGGTTAGAAATATAATCATCAATTATTCGTAATTTTTATCAAAATCACATTGTAACAGGCTCGTTTTAATTATCGGATTTCACCAAAAATTCTACAATATCGTCTTTTTTATGACACAACCGTACAATTTCTGATAGTTTTTTAAAAATTTGTCAAAATTTATTCTGCTTTTGTCATTTCGGTAAACGCATTGCAGAAATCCGCTTTAAAGGCTTGACAAACAGTCGAGCATATATTATAATATCACAGGTGTAAAGAAAATCTCTTTACAGACACAGACCAATCACGGGAGCTGTCAAATATGGAAAAAAACATTGAAGTATCCCTCTTGTTTGATTTTTACGGCGAGCTTTTAAAGCCCTCGGGCAAAAGGGCGGTTGATCTTTATTATAACGAAGATTTGTCGCTTGCGGAGGTTGCCGATGAAATGGGAATAACAAGGCAGGGTGTGCGTGACAGTATCAAGCGCAGTGAGCAGCAGCTTTTTGAGTTTGAAGAAAAGCTCGGTCTGTTCAAACAGTTCAGTAAGCTTGAGCAGGGGCTTGACGAGATTTCGGCTCTTGCACTTGAAATAAAAGAACTTTCACAGGATATGCAAATCACAGAGCTTGCGGATGTTATTATCCGAAAATCAGGCTCGCTGAAGGATTAAAGGAGTTTTTATGGCGTTTGAAGGACTTGCAGATAAGCTTGGCAATGCGTTCAAAAAACTGAAAAACAAAGGCAAGCTTTCTGAAAAAGATGTTAAGGAAGCAATGCGAGAGGTTCGACTCGCACTTCTTGAAGCAGATGTAAACTACAAGGTTGCAAAGGACTTTACAAACAAAGTAACAGAGCGTGCCGTCGGTCAGGATGTTATGCAGAGTCTTACTCCCGCACAGATGGTTGTTAAGATTGTTGACGAGGAGCTTACAAGCCTTATGGGCGGCGAGGACGCACGAATTGAGTTTGCGTCAAAGCCACCGACAGTCATTATGATGTGCGGTCTTCAGGGTTCAGGTAAAACAACCCACACGGCAAAGCTTGCAAAAATGCTCAAAAAACAGGGCAGAAGTCCGCTTCTTGCGGCTTGTGATGTTTACCGTCCCGCCGCTATTGACCAGTTGAAGGTTGTCGGCGAAAAGGCAGGCGTTCCTGTTTTTGAAATGGGAAAAGCAAATCCCGTTAAGATTGCAAAAGAGGCAATTAAGCGCGCAAAAGACTACGGCAACGATGTTGTTATTCTCGATACCGCAGGTCGGCTTCATATTGATGAGGCTCTTATGGATGAGCTTAAAAACATCAAAAAAGAAGTTGAACCAAACGAAATTTTGCTTGTTATCGACTCGATGACAGGTCAGGACGCAGTTAATGTTGCGAAGAGCTTTAACGAACTTCTTGACATTACGGGCGTTATTCTAACAAAGCTTGACGGTGACACTCGAGGCGGTGCGGCACTTTCGGTAAAGGCTGTTACAGGCAGACCTATTAAATTTGCAGGTACAGGCGAAAAGCTTGACGATATTGAAGTTTTCCACCCCGACAGAATGGCAAGCCGTATTCTCGGCATGGGTGATGTGCTTACTCTCATTGAGGACGCACAGAATAAAATGGATGCCGAAAAAGCCGAAGAAATGGCTCAGAAGATGATGAGCAACAAATTCGATTTTAACGATTTGTACGATCAGTTTGAGCAGGTCAAAAAAATGGGACCGCTCAAGGGCATTCTCTCAAAAATTCCGGGTGTTGGAAAACAGCTTGAGGGCGTTGACATTGACGACAGACAGATTGACTGGGTTCAGGCAATCATCCTCTCAATGACACCCGAAGAAAGAAGTCATCCGCACATTATGAACCCGTCAAGAAAGCGCAGAATTGCGGCAGGTTCGGGCAGAAGCATTGAAGAGGTCAACCGACTTATCAAGCAGATTGACCAAATGCAGAAGATGATGCGTCAGATGACAAAGGGCGGAAAAGGCTCTAAGAAACGAAGAAAAATGAAAGGTCTTCCGGGGCTCGGCGGTATGCCGATGAACGGAATGGGCGGCATGGGCGGTCCTGACGGAATGCCTCCGTTCAAATAATTAACATTTATCAAACATTAAACAAAAACAAAGTTTTTCATCCAATTACGGTTGGTGAATATAAATTAACAATTTTTATGAGGTGAACATTATGGCAGTAAAGATCAGACTTAGAAGAATGGGTTCAAAGAAGGCTCCTTTCTACAGAGTAGTAGTTGCAGATTCAAGATATCCGAGAAACGGTCGTTTCATTGAAGAAATCGGCACATATGATATTCTCAAGAAGCCTTCAGAGTTCAAGGTTGATGCTGAAGCAGTTAAGAAATGGATTGCTAACGGCGCTCAGCCAACAGACACAGTAAAGGCTCTTCTCAAGAAGAACGGCGTAATTGAATAATTGCGCTTCGGAAAGGACAAACAATGAAGGATTTACTTGCAGTTATCGCAAAGGGTCTTGTTGACGATCCAGATTCCGTATCAGTTGAAGCAGATGCTCCCAACGAAGAGGGAACAGTTGTTTACCATATTCATGTTGCAGAAAACGACATGGGCAGAATCATCGGTAAGCAGGGCAGAATTGCCAAGGCTATCCGCACAATTGCCCGCAGTGCAGCTATCCGCAGTGAAGAAAAAATTATGGTTGAAATTGACTGATTAACGGTCATAACCGAACAAAAGCCCCCGAAATTTCGGGGGCTTTTAATATTGCTCAAATTTTATTGAGCAGACATCTGACATACAAAAAGCGGTCGGCTTGAACAAACCGACCGCTGATATTTTGCAATTATTAAATAAATTCAGAAATTATTTGTCCTCTTTAACGACATCTCTGACAACCTTTGCGATGTGCGGCTGTGTAAGACCAAACTTGTCAAGAAGCTCAAGAGCCGGACCGCTGTAACCGAAACGATCGTTTACACCAATCTTTGTAACCTTAACAGGGCATTCTGCGCTTACAACATCACAAACAGCGTCGCCAAGACCGCCGATAACATTATGCTCCTCAATTGTGATGATTCTGCCTGTTTCCTTTGCAGCCTTAATAATGATATCTCTGTCAATAGGCTTGATTGTGTGGATATTGATAAGGCGAGCGTTGATACCCTCTGCTTCAAGCTCCTTAACAGCCTTTAAAGCCTCGTTTACAACAAGGCCTGTTGCGATAACAGCCACATCGTTGCCCTCGTGAAGAGTAATGCCCTTGCCGAGTTCAAAAGTATAGGTATCGGGATCGTTAAAGCTGTCGATTGCAAGTCTGCCAAGACGGATATAAACAGGACCCTTGTACTCAATTGCTGCCTTTGTAGCAGCCATCATTTCGTAATGATCGGCAGGGTTAAGAATAACCATACCCGGAATTGTACGCATAATACCGATGTCTTCAAGGCACTGATGAGTAGCACCGTCTTCGCCTGTTGAAATGCCTGCGTGACTGCCGGCAATCTTAACATTGAGGTGAGGATAAGCAACAGAGTTACGAATCTGCTCGAATGCTCTGCCTGTTGCAAACATTGCAAATGATGCTGCAACGGGGATTTTGCCTGCCGCAGCCATACCTGCCGCAACACCTACCATATTGCCCTCGGCAATACCGCAGTCAAAAAATCTGTCGGGAAATTCTTTCTTGAAAATTCCTGTCTTTGTAGCAGCTGCGAGGTCTGCGTCAAAAACGATAATATCCTTATTTGTCTTTGCAAGCTCACAAAGAGCCATACCAAAGCTTTCTCTTGTAGCCTTTTTAATAACCTGTGCCATCAGCAGTTGCCCTCCAATCTGTCAATTTCAGCCTGAAGCTCGGCAGTAGCCTGTTCATACTGTTCCTTGTTTGGAGCAGTGCCGTGCCAGCCAACCTGATTTTCCATAAATGAAACGCCCTTGCCCTTGATTGTCTTGGCAAGAATTGCAGTAGGCTTGCCCTTTACTGTCTTAGCCTTTTCGAGAGCCGATTCAATCTGATTAAAGTCGTGACCGTCAATTTTGATTACTTCAAAGCCGAAGCTTTCAAACTTTTTATCGAGAGGTTCAATGCCTGCAACCTCTTCAACAGTACCGTCAATCTGAAGTCCGTTCTGGTCAACAATTACAACGAGGTTGTCAAGCTTGTTGTGAGCGGCAAACATTGCAGCCTCCCAAACCTGACCTTCTTCAACTTCGCCGTCACCGAGAACCGTATATGTGCGATAGCTCTTGTTATCAAGCTTAGCCGCAAGCGCCATACCGCAGGCAGCCGAAACGCCCTGACCAAGTGAGCCTGTGCTCATATCAATACCGGGAGTACCCTTCATATCGGGATGGCCCTGAAGCATTGCGCCCACATGGCGGAGCTTAGTAAGCTCGTCCCATTCAAAAAAGCCCTTGAGTGCAAGTGTTGCATAAAGAGCCGGACAGCAGTGACCCTTTGAAAGAACAAAACGATCTCTGTCCTGCATATCAGGATTTTTAGGATCAACATTCATTTCCTTAAAGTAGAGATATGTGAAAATATCTGCCGCAGAAAGCGATCCGCCGGGATGACCTGATTTGGCGTGATAAGTGCCGAGAATTGCGCCCATTCTTGACTTTGCAGCAAGGATTTGGAGCTGCTTGATTTCTGAACTATCCATTTAATAAACCATTCCTTTCAGAATTTTGCGCAGTACTTGACCGTGTCTGCGCACCTATTTTAATTATACACAAACCAACGCAAATTTCAACAATTTTTTTGGATTTTCCAAAAATCGGATAAATTCCTTAAATTCACCCTTGAAGAAATAATTTTTTATGATATAATAAGCAAAGTAAAGTACGATTAAATCTAAACTTTTGTAAGAGCTTATTTATGAAAACCGTTTGGAGGGAACAGTAATGCTGCTTGCGGCCGATGTCGGAAACACCAATGTCAAGCTCGGTATTTTTGACGGAGATAATTTAAAATTCAAACTCCGTTTTTCAACCGATGAAAACAAAACAAGCGACGAGCTTGCCGTTGAACTTTACACTTTTTTGCAGATTTACAACATCGACGCAAAAAACATTGACGGCGCTATTATAAGCTCTGTTGTTCCGAAATTTACATATAACCTCAGAAGTGCGATTATGACCGTTACAGACAGAAAAAGTCTGCTCATCGGTCCGGGACTCAAGACAGGTCTTGACATCAAGATAGAACATCCCGAAACCTTGGGTGCAGATATCGTTGCCGGCTGTGTGGGAGCGTGTGAAAAATACGGCGGTCCTCTCATTATGATTTTTATGGGAACTGCAACCGCAATTGTCTATGTTGACGCAAGCAACGCGTATCACGGCGGTGCAATTGCCCCCGGTATGGGAATTTCGCTTGACGCACTCACAAATCACGGTGCATTGCTGTCATCGGTTGATATGAAAGCTCCAAAGAAGGTAATTTCATCAAACACATCCGACTGCATTCGTTCGGGAATTATGTTCGGAACAGCCTGTATGCTTGACGGAATGGTTGATATGTTTACCGAGGAATGCAAGACAGAATGCAAGGTTATTGCCACAGGCGGTCTTGCTCCGCTTGCAATCAAAAACTGCCGTCACGATATTATCTTTGATGAGAATATTATTCTTGACGGACTCAAAATTATTTACGAGAGAAATAAAAAATAAAGACAATTTAATATACAACTTGTTTTTGAATTATTAATTTGATGCAACGGGGTTCTCCCCTTGTAAATATTATTTGCGTTTCACCTGCGTAAAATGAGCAGGGAAACAGCAGGAGGAATTTTTTATGAACAAGACAGGAAACTTTTCAAAGGTGCAAAGAATGGTTATTCTTGCAGTGCTTATCGCATTGACGCTTGTAATGGCGCTCACACCGCTCGGATATCTGAAGATCGGTGCGCTTTCCATTTCATTCCTTTGCATTCCGATTGCAATCGGTGCAACCGTTCTCGGTCCTACAGCAGGATTGATTCTCGGCACACTCTTTGGTATCACAAGCTTTGTACAATGCTTTGGTATGGACGCATTCGGCACGGCAATGCTTTCAATCAACTGGTTTTACACCTTTATAATTTGTGTTGTTGCACGAGCTCTTATGGGTTGGTTCACAGGACTTATCGCAAAAGGTCTGGGCAAGGTATTTGAAGGTAAAACTGTAGGCAAGTTCAATCTTAACGACCTTATTGCTACTATACTCTGCCCTGTTATGAACACAGCCTTCTTCCTTGGCTTTATGGCAATCCTTTTCGGCAGTATCGAAGTTATGGGACTTAATGTAATCACAGCCGTGGTTATCCCTGCTCTTTCAATCAACTGCATTCTTGAAATCATTGCTTGCTTTGTTGTCGGTTCGGCAGTAAGCATTGCAGTCAAGAAAATTGTTGCGGCAAACAAAAGTAAATAATTAACATTCAAAAACGGGCGATTTTGTTTAGAATCGTCCGTAATTTTTTCATTAAATTTTAAAATCGGTGATGTTATGCAAAAGAAAATTATTGAACTTTTAACAAAAACAGACGGCTATGTTTCGGGCAGTGAAATTTCCGAACAGCTTGGTGTGTCAAGACAGGCAGTGTGGAAAGCGATTAACAGTCTCAAGGAACAGGGCTACAAGATTGACTCTGTAACAAACCGTGGATACCGCCTTGTTGCCTATCCGCCACACCTCAACGAGCCTGCAATCGAAAAATACCTGAAAACCTCCGTAATCGGTAAAAACCTCATCGTCCTTGACGAGGTGGGTTCAACAAACGATTACCTCAAAAAGCTGGGTGCAGACGGTTGCGAAAACGGCACGGTTGCCGTTGCCAGAGAACAAACTCAGGGCAAGGGCAGACTCGGCAGAGTTTGGAAAGCAAAAAAGGATGACAGCATCACCTTTTCATTCTTGTTAAGACCAAAGATTGCCCCGTCCGAGGTATCATCAATCACTCCGCTTGCAGGTCTTGCAGTCTGCAAGGCTGTCAGAGAGTTCACAGGACTTGACTGCCGTATCAAATGGCCGAACGATATCATCATCGGCAAGAAAAAGCTTGTCGGTATTCTAACCGAAATGAGTGCCGAATTTGACGCCGTTGAATATGTAATTACAGGCATCGGAATCAATGCCGATACTCAGGATTTTCCCGATGACATCAAAGAAAAGGCAACTTCAATTTATCTTGCAACAGGCGGTCATTTTGACAAGAACAAATTCTTTGCCAGTGTACTTAATCACATTGAGGAAGAATTTATCAAAAACGGTTTAAAACTCTCCGACACTGCGTTAAAAGAATACACAAGCCTTTGCGCAACAATCGGCAGAACCATAACATTCAGCCGCAACGGCAGATCCGTAAAAGCCAAAGCCGTAGGAATTAACCGTAACGGCGAGCTTATTGCAGAGCTTCCCGACAAAACCACCAAACTTATCAATTCAGGCGAAGTCACCGTTCAAGGCATCTATTAACGGCGTGTCGCCGTCCCCCGTTCGTGCAGACAGTTTTTTAAATGCAAAGCTATAAATGCCCGAGCGTAACATTTCCGATTACGGTAAGTCATCTATTGTCTGCGTGTCGCCGTCCCCCGTTCGTGCAGACAGTTTTACAAATGCAAAGCTATAAATGCCCGAGCGTAACATTGCCAATTATATTTCAATGTCACAAAGCTACTGCCATACAGTAGTGGCGAACCTCGTTCGCCGCTACAATAACAATACAATATTATTGCGTACTATACCGCACAAACAACAAGGACATCCGAAAAACGGATGTCCTTAGTTTTTATATAAAAGATTCGGTTATAAATTACTTGAAGTATTTTACGCCGCTTTCAAAAATCTGCTGGTCTTTTGCGAACGGAACATTTTTGTAAAGGTTTTCGCCCTTTCTCTCGCTGTGTCCCATTTTACCGAGAACTCTGCCGTCAGGTGATGTGATACCCTCAATTGCACAAACAGAACCGTTGAGGTTGAACTCAATGTCGCTGCTTGGGTTGCCGGCAAGGTCAACATACTGTGTTGCAATCTGACCGTTCTTTGCAAGTTCTTTTACAGTTTCAACATCAGCCATAAATCTGCCCTCACCGTGTGACACGGGAACAGCAAACACATCGCCTGCGTTGACATTTGCAAACCACGGTGACTTAACGGAAGCAACTCTTGTATAAGCCATATGTGAAATATGTCTGCCGATTGTGTTGAATGTAAGCGTCGGATCATTTGCTTTAAGTTCTCTGATTTCGCCGTAAGGAACAAGTCCGAGCTTGATAAGAGCCTGGAATCCGTTACAGATACCGAGCATAAGACCGTCACGATTCTTGAGAAGGTTGTTAACCTGCTCTGCAATTCTCGGGTTGCGGAATGTTGTTGCAATGAACTTACCTGAACCGTCAGGCTCGTCACCGCCTGAGAAACCGCCCGGAAGCATAATCATCTGTGACTTTGCAATGAGCTTTTCCATTTCGTCAATTGTTTCCTCAATGTCATTTGAAGAAAGGTTCTTGACGATGAGCATTTCAACATTTGCACCTGCTTTTTCAAATGCTCTTGCCGTATCAACCTCGCAGTTTGTACCCGGGAATACAGGGATAAATACAGTAGGCTTTGCAGTTTTGATTGCAGGTGAAGATGTATTTCTCTCGCTGTAAAGCGGAACATCAACTTCGATTTCAGGCACTTCAGCCTTTGTCGGGAATACCTTTTCAAGCGGAGCAGTCCACTTTTCGAGGAGTGCGGAAAGTTCGATTTCCTTGCCGTTTACAGTAATCTTTGCATCGTTCGTAACAGTACCGAGGTCATAGTGAAGAACATCGTTTGAAAGCTCCGCACCGTCTGCAAGTTCGATAACAAGCGAACCCGAAAGCGGAGCGAAAAGCTCGTCATTTGTGAGTTCGTTTGCAAACTTAAAGCCAAAGCCGTTACCGAAGCAAGCCTTACATACGCTTGCGGCAGTACCGCCCTCTTTAACAACCGATGCAGAAAGCACCTTGCCGTCCTCGCAGAGAGCATAAACAGCGTTGTACATTTCGATAAGCTTATCCCATACAGGCATAAGTGTTTCTTTATTTTCGGGAACGGGAACAAAGATAACCTTTGAACCTGCGTTCTTAAATTCTGTTGAAATTGTCTTTGATGCCTTTGTCATTGCAACGGCAAAGCTTACGAGTGTAGGCGGAACATCAATGTCCTCAAATGTACCCGACATACTGTCCTTACCGCCGATTGACGGAAGTCCGAGCTTGAGCTGAGCCTGCATAGCACCGAGGAGTGCTGCGGCAGGTTTACCCCAACGGGAAGGAACATCTTTAAGTCTTTCAAAATATTCCTGGAATGTAAGTCTTGCTGTCATCGGGTTTGCACCGATTGCAAGCAGCTTTGAAAGCGACTCAACAACTGCATAAGCAGAGCCGTGGAACGGACTCCAGCGTGAAACACCGGGAATATAGCCGTAACTCATTGCCGTTGCATCGTCTGTTTCGCCCTTCTCAAGCGGAATCTTTGCAGCCATCGCCTCCTGAGGAGTGAGCTGATTCTTACCGCCGAACGGCATAATTACCGTAGCCGCACCGATTGATGCGTCAAATCTTTCTGCAAGACCGATCTGTGAGCAAACCTCAAGTCTTGACATATTTTCAAGGAATGCCTCGTCAGCAGACATATCTTTAAGCTTTGCGGGAGCAACCTTACGGTAGCAGCCCTCCCACTTCGGAGCCTCGATATAAGCCTTGGCAACCTGAGTAACACCGTTTGTGTTGAGGAATTCACGGCTGAGGTCAACGATTGTGTCGCCCCTCCAGTTCATTGTAAGACGAGGACTTTCGGTTACAACCGCAACGGCTGTAGCCTCAAGGTTTTCTTTTGACGCAAGTGAAATAAACTTGTCAACATCTTTTTTATCGAGAACAACAGCCATTCTTTCCTGACTTTCGGATATAGCAAGCTCCGTACCGTCAAGGCCGTCATATTTCTTTGTTACCTTGTCGAGGTCAACCGTAAGACCGTCGGCAAGTTCACCGATAGCAACGCAAACACCGCCTGCACCGAAGTCGTTGCATCTCTTGATGAGCTTTGCAACTTCGGGATTGCGGAACAAACGCTGAATTTTTCTTTCTGTCGGAGGATTACCCTTCTGAACCTCTGCACCGCAGGTTTCGATTGAGCTTTCATCGTGAGCCTTTGAAGAGCCTGTTGCACCGCCGCAGCCGTCACGGCCTGTTCTTCCGCCGAGAAGCACGATTACATCATCGGGAAGAGGAGTTTCACGGATAACATTTTCCTTTGGAGATGCACCGATAACAGCACCGATTTCCATTCTCTTTGCAACATAGCCCTGATCGTAAAGCTCGGTTACCTGACCTGTTGCAAGACCGATCTGGTTACCGTATGAGCTGTAACCCTGAGCGGCACCTGTTGTAATTTTGCGTGAAGGGAGCTTGCCGTGCATTGTGTCCTTGAAAGGAATTGTCGGATCGCCCGAGCCTGTAACACGCATAGCCTGATATACATATGAACGGCCTGAAAGCGGATCACGGATTGCACCGCCAAGACAGGTTGCGGCACCGCCGAAAGGCTCGATTTCTGTCGGGTGGTTGTGAGTTTCGTTCTTGAACTGAACGAGCCACTGTTCTGTTTTTCCATCTATAGTAACGGGAACCTGAATTGAGCAGGCATTGATTTCTTCACTTTCGTCAAGGTCGGGAATGAGTCCTTTTTTCTTGAGTGACTTCATACCGATGAGAGCCATATCCATAAGTGAAACGATTCTCTTTGTATCCTTGCCGTAAACCTCGTCACGGGTTGCATAATACTCGCTGAGTGCATCCTCGATAACCTTGCCGAGAGCAGACTTTTCAATCTCAATCTCTTCAAGTCTTGTGAGGAATGTTGTGTGACGGCAATGATCCGACCAGTATGTGTCAATTACACGAAGTTCTGTAACCGACGGGTCACGGTGCTCTGTATCTCTGAAGTAATCACGGCAGAACTTGAGGTCTGCAAGTGTCATTGCAAAGCCCATTGAATCGTAATACTTCTGCATCTCATCGTCATTCCAGCCGTTGAAGCCCTCTACCCTCTTAACATTTTCGGGAACCGGAATTTCCATATCAAGAGTCTTTGGCTTTTCAAGAGATGCAAGACGGCTTTCAACAGGGTTGATGAGGTACTCCTCAACCTTTACAAGCTCTTCGTCTGTAATATTGCCCTTGAGAGCAATTACTCTTGCTGTAAGAACCTTACAGCGCTCGCCCTGAGTAAGGAGCTGAACGCACTGCTCGGCAGAGTCGCCGCGCTGATCGTACTGACCGGGGAGATACTCCATTGCGAATACCTTCCAGCCGTCCTCAATCGGGAGAGTTTCTTCATAGATTACATCGGCATTAGGCTCTGACAAAACAATGGTTTTCGCCTTGTCATATTCTTCCTTAGTAAGTCCCTCAAGATCGTAACGCACAATGTAACGAAGATCTTCGACAGACTTCATACCGAGGTTGTGGCGGATGTCCCAAAGCGTCTGCTTTGCAAGAACATTGAAGCCATCCTTTTTTTCAACAAAAATTCTGATTACTTCTGACATAATTCATTCACCTGCTTAATTAAGATATAAAACAAAATAAATCCCGTCTGATAACCTGTATCACATCACATAATACCACATTCGACTATTTTTTTATTTCATTTAAGGCATTAAAAGGTATTCTGTAAAAGTAAAATTAAATGCACACAGAAAAAGCGGTCAGACAAAGGAAAATGCCGTCTGACCGCACAATATAATCATATCAATCGCCTTTGAGAAAATCTTTGTAAAATTCCTCAAAACTGCCGTTTTTGTAGTCTGAATAATCCTTATTATCTCTGTTCACAATTGTGTCGGTAATAAGGTATGTATCAAAGCCGAGTTTTGCGCTGCACAAATCCTCGTCAACATCGTTGCCGATCATAATGCTGTCTTCGGGCTTGATATCCTGCTTTTTGCAGATTTCTTCAAAATATTTGAGGTTAGGCTTGCAGCAACCAAAGTTTTCGTATGTTGTAACAAGTTCAAAATCATCGGGAGAAACTCCTGCCCATTCAAGTCTGCGTTTTGTTGCAACAAACGGAAAAATCGGATTTGTTGCGGCAATAAGTCTGCCGCCGTTTTTCTTTATGAAATCAATGCTTTTCTTTGCATAAGGAGTAAAGCTTGTAGCATCTTTCGGAACGATAAACTCGTTTTCGTAATAATCGGTAAAAAGGTCATCAAACTTTTCAAGGTCGGCACCGCTGACTTTGCCCGCTGTTTCCCAGAAAACTTCACGGTTTGTACGGCTGTTATCGTTCTTTGTCATAGCGTCAGTGCCTGCCCACATCGCCTTTATAAGGGCGTCGGGTTCGATTTTTATAACAGGAGTGCAACGCTTGCAGAGCGATGAAAAATACAGCTTTACGAATTTTTCCATATCCATGGGAAGCAAAGTTCCGTCCAAATCAAAAAGATAATTTTTATACATTAACATACCGTTCCTTTCAATTTATACACAAATATTATACAAAATTTCGATTTGGATTGCAAGGAAAAAATTTTCGGTATATACTATAGTCAGTAAAAAACGAGGTGATAAGATGAAAATAGTTTTAACAGACGCACAGACTGTTCTTGACGATATTGTAAATGCCGATGTGCTTAATCGGTTCGGTAAGGTTGAGTCGTTCGGTCTTTTGAAATATGAAGAAGTTGCGGAGAAAATTGCAGATGCAGATATCGTTGTGTGCAACAAAACTCTGCTTGATTCGCACACAATGCGATTTGCGAAAAATCTGAAATATATAGGACTTTTTGCAACAGGCTACAACAACATTGACCTTGACTACTGCACCAAAAACGGCATAACCGTCTGCAACGCAGGTTCATATTCTACAAATGCGGTTGCACAGCACACATTTGCACTCATTCTTGAACATTTCAATCACACTGCGGAATATAATCGGTTTGTTCAGGACGGCAAGTGGAAAAGAAGCAAAACTTTTTCACCGTTTGTATATCCGCTGAATGAACTTGCAGGCAAAACGCTCGGCATTGTCGGACTCGGAAACATCGGAAAGGCTGTTGCAAAAATTGCAAATGCTTTTGATATGAATGTAATCGCATCAAGCAGAACTCCGAAAAATATTGATGGAATCAAAGATGTTTCGTTTGACGAGCTTCTTGAAACAAGCGACATTGTAAGCGTTCATTGTCCGCTAAATCCACAATCGGAAAATATGTTTGACAAAAATGCCTTTGCCAAAATGAAACAGGGTGCATTGTTCGTAAACACGGCAAGAGGCGGTGTTATGGTTGAAGAAGATTTGCTTGAGGCACTCGAAAGCGGTCACCTCGGCGGTGCGGCAATCGACACCCTCAAGGTTGAGCCTATGGTTGAGGACTGTATTCTTATGGGTGCAAAAAATTGCATCATCACCCCCCACATCGCATGGGCGCCCGTTGAAACCAGAGAACGCCTTATGGGCATAGTTTCGGACAACATCAAAAATTTTCTGAACGGAACTCCGACAAATAAAGTAAATTAACGGCGAGTAAGTAATGACACAAATTATATATTAAGATATATTTTATAAATGTCACAATGTAATTGACCTACTGTAGCGGCAATTCTATTCTATTTATATAATTGGATTTATCCATATCATTGTACGACGATTACTTGCTGGCGGATAATATCCGCTCCTACAGAATAACAATCATGTCATCAAACAGAAACAACCGCCCACCTTTCGGTGAGCGGTTGTTTTGTGTAGTGTAGTATTAGGAAATTGGGATTAGATTACAATTACTGCTGTCTTTCGCAATAACTTGAAAGGCCTGTGTTAGGATCTGTGTATTTGAGCATATCATTGTTGGCGTCATATGTGTAGTTAAACTGCTGTTCGCCTACTGTCATAACGAGATCTGTACCCTCAAATGTGTAGTTGCCCGAAACAGTCACACCGCTCATTTCGCCTGAGAATGTACCGTCATCTGCAAATGTGTATGTACATTTCAAAGTTTCGGGTTCAACACCGTTTGCTGTTGCGTAGTCATCAATTGAAACGGCTGTACCGTCCGTACCCTCAATTGCTGTTACAGTCCAAGTACCTACAACGCTTGCCGACGAATCGCCGTCCTTTGAATCAGCGGCGCTGTCATCTGCGCTGTTTGCATTGTCGTCAGCAGTCTGTGATGCCGAACTTTCGTTTTTGCTTGACGAGTCACCGCCATTACCGCAACCTACAAGACCTACTGTACCTACCATACAAATTGCAAGCAATAAAGCTAACTTCTTGATTTTTTTCATAGTTGATTACCTCTTTCCGATATTTTTTACTTTCCGATTTTGATTTACGGAAACACCGCAATTTTCGTGTTTCGCTTTCATCACCTCAATGATAGCCAATTTAATGCAACATTTCAACAAGTTGGCACAAACATCAATCTTTTGGCAAAAACATATGACAATCGGATATAATATTTTTCAAATTTATGGTATAATCTAAGTGCAGTTAATCATTGCTCCGAATTAAATTATTTCAAAGGAGGCGATATCTTGAAAATTGCAGTTATTGACGACGAAAAGCCTCAGGCAGACATTCTCTACTCAATCTGCAACGCATATTTTGGCGAACACAAGCAAAATGTGCAGATTGATTGTTTTCCTGACGGAATAGCTTTTTTCAATCCATTCAAGGAAAACACCTACAAAATAGCCTTTGTAGATATTTTTATGGAGAAAATGAACGGCATTGCCGTGGCTGAAAAGCTTCGTGAAAAAGACCGTGATATTCTTATTGTATTTGTCACAACAAGCCCCGATTTTATGATGCAGGCATTTTCCGTTCACGCTTTTCATTACATAACAAAACCCTACAAAGCTGAGCAGATTTACAAGGTACTTGATGATGCCTCGTCATATGTATCGGATAATTCAAAATACATTGAAGTTGTCTGTGACCGTCGAAACACGCTGATTTCGCTTAAGGAAATTGTTTCTGTTGAATCCGATGCACATTATATCAACATAGGTGTTGTTTCGGGACTTAGATATCGCACACGAATGACCATTGCAGAGTTTCTCAAGCTTGCAGACAACGACAACCGTTTCATACCCGTAAACAGGGGAATCGTGCTAAATGCCAATTACATAAAGGACATTGAAGGATCTGTATGTGTTACAGGCAACGGTGAAAGATTCCCGATTAAAATTCGTGAAAAAACTCGGATTGAACAGAGCATCCGTGAATATATGTTCAAAAAAATCAGAGAAAACCAGCGGAGGTGAATATGAACACACTCGTAAATTTTTTTCAGACATTGTTCAGCTTTGCCATAATAATACCGTTAAGTTTATTCTGCCTTTTACCATTAAAAAATCAATTAAAATACCCGATTTCAAAGATAGTAACGCTCTTTTTGTGTTCATTTATCATACTCGGTTCTCTCTCGTCAATTGTGATGACGGCTTTTGACATTCAGAATTTAAACTTTGTTCTCTTCCCCGACCTTGTAATATTTTTCTTCCTTATTAAAAGCGTTACAAAGGCCGGAACAGCACGCTGTTTGTTTGTTTTTATAAGTGTGTGCTGTTTGATTTCATTCTTTTCGCTGTATGCATATTTTATCAACTCATTTTTTCAGGAAGAAATCTCACGAGGAGTTAACACCTCACATAGCCTGATTCAAATGGGGCTTTCGGTTGCGGCAATGGGAGCGCTTGTTCCGCTTACAAAATACTATGCATGGATGATTGACAACATAAATATCGGCAAGGTGTGGTATTTGTTTTCAATTTTGCCCATTGCACTTATGGTGTCAAACATCTATACCATACCGATTTCCTACGCAAATATTCGTGTTGGAAAGGTTTATGCAAAAGGATTCATCATTACAATATTTGAGCTTGCATTGTATCTTATAGTATTCATATTATTCTACATTTTCAGCAAGACTACTATTGAAAAAACAAAGCTTACAGAACGAAACAACATTCTTGAAATTCAGAAAAGTTACACAGAATCGTTGCAGTCGTACATAAAATACACATCAAAAGCAAGACATGATTTTAAACATTCTGTTCATGTTATGAGCCGGCTTGCAGATGAAGGAAATCTTTCGGCACTGAAAGACTACATTGCCCAGTATGAAAATTCGCTGACTGTAACAGCACCTGTGCGAATCTGCAAGAGTGAGGCGCTGAACGCATTGTTCAATCATTATCGTCAACAGGCGATTGAGAATAATGTTGACATTAACTGGCAGATTGATTTGCCCGAAAATTCACGGATACTCGATGTTGACCTCTGCAGTATTTTCGGCAACATACTTGAAAACGCAATTGACGGTTGCTGTACAGTTGAAGAAGGAAAAAGATATTTTAATCTGACTTCCGAAATAAAAGGCGACTGTCTGTACATTGTATCAACCAACAACTACGGCAAGCCCTTGAGAATGGACGGCGAGGAATTTTCTTCAACAAAACATCAGGGCAAAGGAATCGGACTTTACTCAATGAAAAGCATAACAGATGTTTATGACGGTATTTTTGAAGCAGGCAACAATGACGGCGAATTTTTCGTAAATATCGTAATGAAATACTAAATATTAAAGGGTATGCACAAGCGGCATACCCTTTTTGTATTCGAACAATTGCAAAAAACACGCCTTGCAGACACAAGGCGTGTTTTTGTTTTCATCGTCAACTGATTATAAGAGTTTTCTGAATTTCTGTTGCGTCAAGAACATTGACCACACCGTCCCGATTGAAATCCGCAAGCTTCATCTGAACATCGGAAAGTGCCGCAGTGGAAATGGCAAACTTGCTGATTTCGGTTGCGTCAAGAATATCAACACTTCCGTCAAGATTTACATCACCGATTGCAAACGACACTTCACCGTTTGATGCAGGAGCTGTTGTTGGCTGAACAGCTGCGGTAGGAACAGTTGCTGCCGGCTGTGTTGCCTTAGCCGTTGTCGGCTGTACTGTTGCAGCAGGAACAGTTGTTGCAGGCTGTGTGGCCTTGGCTGTTGTCGGCTGAACAGTTGGCTTTGCAGTAGTCGGCTGAACCGTAGCTTTGGCTGTGGTAGGCTGTACAGTAGGTTTTGCTGTCGTAGGCTGTACCGTTGATGAAGAAACAAAAGTACAAAAATCAAGAGCAACCCAACCTGTCTTGCCGTTGTACGAGGTGTAACCCCATGTGTGACCGCCGGAAGCCGAAACCTTTGTTACATTAAGAGTAACATTGCTCGGAACAGATGCTACAGATTTATAGCTTGTACCCGCACCGCTTCTCATATTGAGATAATCGTCAACATCTGTTTTATATGTACCTGTTGTGTAAGTTACCTTTTTGGTTGTAGCCTGAGTAGTGCTTGTACTGCTGCTGAAATTGCCAAGGTAAATGTAGCCCTGAAAATTCCACCCTTTGTTACCGCCAACCTTCGGGTCGGAGATACTCGCTGTGGAAATGTAAAAATTAGCACCGCTGTATGCAGAGTTTGAAAGTGTAATCACACCGTTTTCAACCTTTTCCACAACAGCAACATGACCGCCGCCATAGCTGTATGACCAACAGGCAATTGCGCCGACCTTCGGGGTCTGGCCGTACTTATAGTAGCCGTTAGCCTTGTTGTAGCCGTACCACTGCTCTGCATTGTTCCACGAAAGCTTCGGCTCAGAGCCGAGAATCTCATAAGCTCTGCCGTAAGCATATGCTGTACAGTTCGGCATACCGTAACCGTACCTATAAAAAACATTTAAATTACTGTAATAATACTTGTTACTTGAACTCGGGGCAGAAAGTCTTGGTGAGAACGATGCCGCACTCGCAATCATCGACATTGAGAAGACCGACACAAACAGCATTACAGCCGTGAGAACTGCCGCAGAAACCTTTTTGTTAAAAATTCTTTTTAAAACATTTTGCAAAGAAACACTCCTTTTTTAAATTTCAAAGCGGTTGTTACCAATTTGTAACCACTTTCTTATATTTTATCATAAAATGCTTTGAAATCAAAGAGCAGAAATGCCGAATTTAGAAATTATAATCCGCATTTTTAAGCCAATCTATACAATGAATTACATTTCTGTTCCAACCGTTGACACAAAACGGCAAAAAATAAAAGGCGGTTAAAAAACCACCTTTATTGGTCGGGATGACAAGACTTGAACTTGCGACTCCACGCCCCCCAGACGTGTGCGCTACCAAACTGCGCTACATCCCGATGCAACATTATTATTTTAGCAAAACAACAGGCTGTTGTCAAGGCATTTCTAAAATTTTTTCTGCTGATCAACAGAAATTGCAATTAAGACGAACACAAACAGCAAAGCAAAACGGACACTGCCATTCGACAGTGTCCGAAAAATGCTTAGATTAAAGAAAAATCTTTTAAATTATTCTTCTCTCTTCTTTCTTGCAAGGAACATAACGCCTGCTGCTGAAACCATAAGACCTGCCATTACGAACACGATTGTTGTTTCAACGCCTGACTTAACTGCACCTGTGCTTGAAGAACCTGAGCCTGATGAGCCTGAACCGCTGCTGCTTGAGCCGCCGTTTGAACCGTTACTGCTTGAGCCTGAAGCTGAACCTGAGCCTGAGCCAGAAGCAGAACCTGAACCGTTGCTTGAGCTTGATGAGCTCGAACCCTTGTTACCTGTCTTCTTAGCGTTGTCGAGCTGATCCTTGTCAACCTTTTTACCTGTTGTAGGATCTGTGCAACCTGAGAGAATCTTCTCAACTGCAGGAGCAATCTTATTCTTATCAGGGCTGTTTATAGCGTTGAGTCTATCTGTTACAGCACCCATAACCTTTGTTGGGCTAACCTTGAGTTCGTTAATAAGGTCCTGTGTATGACTTGTCTTAGCGTCATCGTCATAGTAAGCAACGAGGTATGTAGCCAGCAATGTTACATCTGATTCGCCCTCAGGGAAAGCAGAACCGATGATTTTACCTGTTGAAGTAATCTTCTTTTCAGGACCGCAGTCTGGATTGTTTTCCCATTTAGCTTCGTTTGCCTTCTTTTCTGAATCCTCAGGGTTTTCAAGCTGATTACCTGTGCAATAAAGTGTGTCGCCGATGCAGTTACCGTTCATAATAGCGTTGTATGACTGCATACCTGTGTTAGCACTGAAGATTACACAGTATACTCTTCCGTCTGACTTAGAGATTGTGTTACCTGTCTTTGAAAGATCATATGTAGCGATACCTGTTGAAGCGTCGTACTTACATCTTTCTTTCTTTGTCTGCCAATCCGGCCAATCGCCTGAACCATCAGCCTTCCAAATGTGACAGAATACTGTCTTAACATTATTCCAGCCTGACTTCTTTACATCGAACTTAACAACATTGCCTGCTTCAACCTCTGAAGAACCGTTAGCTGAAACATCTGAAGAACCATCAGCTGAAACTTCGCCTGACTGATCTGCTGCTGCAACAGCAGCATCATCCTCTGCTTCTGCAGCGCTTGCTGTGATGGCAGCTGAGCTGCACATTACTGCGGCTGCAAGAAAAAGACCTGCAATTTTCTTGAACATTTTTAATCTCCTCCTAAAATTGTTCATAAATATCCAAGATAGATTTTCATATCTTAGTACTGCTTATTATACTATAAAAATAACAAAACTGCAATAGTTTTGGTTTAAAACCGTTTTTGTTATTTGCACAAGGTTTTATGTGACAGTTTGGCTATTTTTCACAATTTTACTTTTTAGCACGCCATAAATGCACATTAAATGATTATTTCAACATTGCGTAAACGGTTTCTTTTACGCTGTCAAGAGCCTCTTCAATCTTTTCGGGCTGCTTAGCGCCTGCCATAGCCATATCCGGCTTACCGCCGCCGTTACCGCCGGCTTTCTGAGCAACAGCCTTGACTATTTTGCCTGCGTTAGCACCGAGAGCAAGAGCCTCTTTACCGCAGGCTGCGGCAAATGTCACCTTGCCGTCATTTTGCGTTGCAAGAACGCATACGCACTTTGGAGCAAAATCTCTTGCCTTTTCACACATTGTGCGAAGAATGTCGGCATTAACCTTGTCAACCTTGCCTGTTACCACTCTTACACCGTGCTCCTCTGTTGTGCCTGCAAAAAGCTGTCCAATCTGAGCAACGGCAAGCTTAGAGTTAAGCTCGTTAATTTCTCTCTGCTGTTCCTTGATAATCTGTTCAGCCTTTTGAACGCCCTCAACAACCGCCTTTGGGTTCGCAATCTTGAGCAATGAGCAGACATCCATAATAACAGCGCTCATACCGTTAATATATTTGAGAACGCCCATACCTGTGAGAGCCTCGATTCTTCTTACGCCTGCGGCAACCGAACCCTCCTGTCTGATTCTGAAAAGACCGAGGTTTGCGGTATTCTTAACATGAGTACCGCCGCAAAATTCAACAGAGAAGTCGCCTGCACTTACAACACGGACAACATCACCGTACTTTTCGCCGAAAAGTGCCATTGCGCCGAGCTTTTTAGCCTCTTCAATAGGCATTTCCTGTGTTGTAACGGGGATTGCCTCGAGAATCTTTTTATTCACAAGATCCTGAACCTCAATGAGTTCCTTTGCCGTGAGAGCCTCAAAGTGAGTAAAATCAAAACGGAAGTAGTCGTCCGAAACAAGCTGACCTGCCTGCTGAACATGGTTGCCGAGAACCTCACGGAGAGCCGACTGAAGAAGGTGAGCCGCTGTGTGGTTTCTTGTAATATCCGCACGGCGCTCTTCATCAACGGCAGTTGAAACCTCTGCACCTACATTGATGCTGCCGCTCTTTACTGTACAAGTGTGAAGGTAAATTGTGCCTGACGGATTCTTTGTTGTGTTGTCAACATCAGCTGAAAAACTGCCCGACTCCATAACACCTGTGTCGCCAACCTGACCGCCGCCTTCTCCGTAGAACGGAGTTTTGTCGAGAACGATAATAGCATTTTCGCCCTCACCGATACTGTCAACTCTCACACCGTCCTTAACGATTGCAAGAACCTTTGAAGTTGACTTGAGGTCTGTGTAACCGACAAACTCTGTATTTGCAACATCGGAAAGGTCTGTTGTGTCAGAAATCCAAGCGTCTGCACCTGCGTTCTTTCTTGCGTCACGGGAACGCTTTTTCTGCTCCTTCATAAGCTCACGGAAACGCTCAACATCAACCTTGATGCCTTTTTCCGAAAGAATTTCTTTTGTAAGGTCAATCGGGAAACCGTAGGTATCGTTAAGCTTGAACGCATCCTCACCGCTGAGAACATTTACATCTTCGTTGTCCATAATGCCGTTGAGCATCTTAAAGCCCTGATCAATTGTCTTGGCAAAGCTTTCTTCCTCAACCTTGATAACCTTTGTGATAAACTCCTGCTTTTCCTTGAGTTCGGGATAAGCTGTGAGATTTTCCTTGATAACCGTATCGCAAACCTTATAGAGGAAAGGCTCGTTGTAACCGAGAAGTCTGCCGTGACGAGCGGCTCTTCTGAGCAAACGGCGGAGCACATAACCCTTGCCCTCGTTTGACGGAAGAACACCGTCACCTATCATAAATGTTGTACTGCGGATATGGTCTGTGATAACACGGAGTGAAACATCGCTCTTTTCATCTCTGCCGTACTCAACACCTGTAATCTGTGAGATGTGCTTCATAATATTCTGAATTGTATCAACGAGGAAAAGGTTGTCAACACCCTGCATAACACAGGCAAGTCTTTCAAGTCCCATACCTGTATCAATGTTCGGATGTTCAAGAGGAGTGTAGTTACCTTTGCCGTCACTCTCAAACTGAGTAAATACAAGGTTCCAAACCTCAACAAAACGGTCACATTCACAGCCTACATGACAGTCGGGTCTGCCGCAGCCTTTTTCGTCGCCACGGTCAAAGTAGATTTCGGAGCACGGACCACAGGGGCCTGAACCGTGTTCCCAGAAGTTGTCTTCCTTGCCGAGTCTTACCATATGTGACGGATCAACGCCGACTTCCTTTGTCCAGATGTCAAAAGCCTCGTCATCGTCCTCATAGATTGAAACATAGAGCTTTTCGGGAGGCATTTCAAGAACCTTTGTGAAAAATTCCCATGCCCATGCTGTAGCCTCGTGCTTAAAATAGTCACCGAACGAGAAGTTACCGAGCATCTCAAAAAATGTACCGTGACGGGCTGTGATGCCGACACGCTCAATGTCGGGAGTACGGATACATTTCTGACAGGTTGTAACACGCTTGCGGGGAGGTGTTACCTCACCTGTAAAATATTTTTTCATAGGAGCCATACCGCTGTTGATGAGCAGAAGGCTGTTGTCGTCCTTTGGAACAAGCGAAAAGCTGGGGAGTCTTAAGCAACCCTTTGATTCAAAAAATTCAAGAAACTTTTCTCTTAATTCGTTAAGTCCTGTCCACTTCATAAAAAATCTCTCCTTATACAAATTCACAGGGGAATACAATATTCGTTCAAATTTGTTTAAAGTATGCAACCGAGCAAAATAAAAAATCCCATTGTATAAAAATACAATGGGACAGGAATATCCTGCGGTACCACCCAAATTGACGACAAGCGTCCGCTTTGAGTAATCGTCATATAGATTACATTTCCTTAACGCAGAAATACGCTGTGCTTAATCACACAGAGCTCAGGGGCAGCGTACCGAAACCTTACATAAAAGCCTTGCACCAAACGGCTTTCTCTCTGAAATGCTGACGCCTCGGTTAATCCCGTCACAGCCGAATATTGTAATTCAATTGTAGCAAATAATTTAAATCGGAGCAACACTCTGCTTTGCTTGCAAGGAGCAGAGTTTGCGACAGATTGCAATCAAGTGCATAGGAGCGTCAGCTCCTCAGTATTTCAGCGAGAGATTTGCTCACGCTGAAAGGCTGAATTGTTCCCCACCGTTTTTAAGGTGGGTAACATCAGTACTTAGATTATAAAACTGTTTCTTTGTGTTGTCAATAGCAAAATTTGGGATTAGTCACGCTTTTTTCTGATAACCGAGCCTGACGGAACGGGAACGTTGCATTTCATTGTAAGTCTTTGCATCGGGTGCGGCGCACTATCAACGGGCATACCCTCGTCGGTTGTAAGTGATTCACACTTGATTTCAAACGGCACTCCGCTTGGCGGAAGCACATCGAGTGTGTCACCCACATAAAATTTGTTGCGCTGAGTGATTACTGCGGTTGTGTCGTCAATAAGCTCTTCGCACAACGCAACATTGTCATAATGACGGATATATCCGCCGTTGCCGGTAACCTGACCCGGTTCTCTGCCAAAATAGAAACCCGTGTTATACTCACGGTGGCTGATTTTTTCAAGCTCTTCCCTTATCCACGGTTTGAGAACATAACCGTCACCCTCTGCAAAATAATCGTCAACAGCGTGGCGGTAAGCGTTTGTTGTAACAGCGACATAGTAAGCCGACTTTGCTCTGCCCTCAATTTTAAAGCTTGAAACACCTGCCTTTACAAGCTCAGGGATATGCTCAATCATACAGAGATCTCTGGAATTATAAAGATATGTGCCGTCGCCTGTTTCTTCAACGGGGAAATACTGTCCCTGACGGTTTTCTTCATAAAGATGATACTTCCAGCGGCACGGCTGAGCACAGTCGCCGTGGTTCGCATCTCTGCCTGTCATATAGCTTGAAATAAGGCACCTGCCCGAGAATGAAACGCACATTGCACCGTGTACAAAGCATTCGATTTCAAGCTCTTTCGGAACTTTTGCACGCATTTCGGCAATTTCATCAAGCGGAATTTCCCTTGCAAGCACAACTCTTGACGCACCCATATTGTAAAGCACATTTGCCGCCGCATAGTTTGTTACTCCTGCCTGAGTCGAAATGTGGCGCTGAACCTTTGGCGCATACTTTTTAGCCGCCTCAAAAACACCGAGGTCGGCAATTATGAACGCATCAACTCCGCAAGCCTGAGCATTCTCCATAAATTCCTGAAGATGAGGAATTTCATTATTGCGTGGAAGTGTGTTGCAGGTTACATGGATTCTTGCTCCCTTTTTATGTGCAAGGTCACAGGCAGTTTTCAGCTGATCGTTATCAAAATTCTGCGGTGCGGAACGCATTCCGAACATTTTTCCTGCAAGAAAAACTGCGTCTGCGCCAAAATTTAATGCAGATTTAAGGCAATCCATATCACCTGCCGGCGATAAAATTTCGGGTTTTTCAAAATTAGTTATCATAGCTTTTAATATACTCCATATTTGCATTTTGCTGTTCAAGTGTTGATGCGTAATAAGCCTGTCCCTTGCTGTCGTGACAGAAGAAGTAATAATCCGAGCTGTTCGGATTGAGTGCGGCAATTATTGCGTCCATACCCGGATTGCAGATTGGACCGTATGGGAGTCCCTTTTTGTCATATGTGTCGTATCTGCTCTTGTATGTACTTCTGTCATTTTCGGGAACATCTTCAAGGCTTCTGTACGGATAGAACTTTGTTGAATCAAGACCGAGGTTTGACACACCGGCACTGCTGTCAGCTGTAAGACGGTTGTGAAGAATTGATGAGATGTAGTACATATCATCTTTGTCAGCCGCCTCAGCCTGAATGATTGACGCAATTGTCATAACCTGATCAAGCGAATACTTTGTATCGCTCTCCTCAACCATTTTCAAAACTGTTGTTTTCTTTGAATAGCCATCAACAGTCTGCTTTTCGTTTATCTTTGTTTCGTAGTTATTAAGAAGCTTGTAGATTACGGACTCTGCGTTTTCGTTTCTGTAGAATTCGTAGGTATCGGGATAGAGATAACCCTCCAGCTTGTAGTAACGCTTGTCCGCATTTGTTTCAGCCTTGATAAAATCAAAATCACCGTCAAATTTGTCGGAATTGCACAATGAAAGGAACTCATCCCTGTCACCCAAAGCACCATTCTTTTTAAGAGTGTCGGCAATTTCAAGAACGCTCTCACCCTCGGTAATTGTAACAGAAACCGTGTCGGTTCTGTTGTTGTTGCTTGAAAGAAAATTGACGATTGCCTCATAGTCCATATTCTTGCGGATTTCATATGTACCCTGAGTAAAATCATCGGATGACTTTGTGACATTGACAAAGAGCTTAAAGTATGACGGTTCGCCTATTATCTTGTTGTCGGCAAGCACCTTTGCAACATCGTCAACCGTTGGATTTTCGGGAATCTCAATTTTGACTGTTGAAGAATCGGTTCTGTTCACGGCAAGCAAATCGTTCATACCTGTTATCATATATACAGCCGCCATTGCTCCGACAATTAGAATTGAGATTATCCACATAAAACGGAAAATTCTGCGGTTATGCTTATTTTTCGCTTTAAGAGTCTTTTTTTCTTCCCTTTTCTTCTGCTTAAGAACATGCTTTGACTCTCTTGCCATCTGCTTTCGAACATCCTGACCGCTGTATGAATTGAGGTTTGACGGCTCGCCTTCTGTTTCACCGTACATATTTTCGTCCTCATACTCGGTTTCGTCAATGTTGAGCTTAAAGTTTTCGGCTCTTCTTCGGCGCTGAGCGTTAAGCTCCTGTTCGCTCATATTAAAATTATCAGGGTTCATAATGTATCATTCCTTTACAAACTCGTTATTTGTTCGGTTGGTATATTTTTCGGTAATCACGGCGTCAACGGGGCGGTCAAACACTCCCGAGGGCAGAGTATGCTCCATACATTTGGAGTAGCAAAGACCAACGCTCGTTCCCGAAAAGCTCTGCAAAAATCTGTCATAGTAACCCTTGCCGAATCCAAGGCGGAATCCCTGCGTATCAAAGCAAAGTCCCGGAACAAGGCAGAGTCCGTGTGAGAAATCCTCGTACTTTTCACAAACCTCGGGGTTTGGTTCCATAATTGAAAACGCACCCTTTTCAAGCTGAGAAAGTGAGGTCACAAGGTAAAAATCCATTTCACCGAAATTATTCCTGCACCTTGGCAGAGCAAGTTTTTTGCCGTCTTTCAGCGTTGTTTCAAGGATAAGCGAGGTGTCAACCTCAATCGGTGATGAAGCAAAGGCAAAAAGCACATCGCAGCTTTTGTATTCCTCACTTGCCAGAAAAGCGTTCTGCAAGGCAAGGTCAAGCTGCTGTTTCTTTTCGGGAGGACAGCTTTTGCGGATTTTTTTATATTTTGCACGGAGCTGACTTTTCAGCTCACGGACATTTTTTACAGGCATTGCATATCACCGATAACCTTGTCGGCGGCATCCTTTGATACTGCGAGAGAAACAATTGCGTGACCGAATTCAATTGCACAGCCTGCGCCCTTTGCGGTAATAATATTGCCGTCCGTTACGGTGTGAGTGCCTGTATAGTCTGCACCCTTCAGCTCCTTTTCAAAGCCGGGGAAACAGGTTGCCTTTTTGCCGTCAAGGATTCCGAGGTGACCGAGAATTGACGGAGCGGCACAGATTGCGGCAACAATTTTGCCGTTCTCACAGCTATACTTAACAGCCTCAAGAACCTTTTCGTTTGCCTCAAGATTGAGAGTTCCGGGCATACCGCCGGGGAGTACAACACCCTGAACATCGTCAAGGTCAATACTGTCAATTGTGATATCGGCTTTTACAGGCACACCGTGTGAGCTTGTAACACATTCGCCTGTTACACCGACTGTTTTAACATCAAGCTTTGCCCTGCGCATTACATCAACGGGGGCAAGCGCCTCTGTTTCTTCAAAGCCTTCTGCAAGAAATACATAGAACATAGTAAACTTCCTTTCAGGAAAGAGTAATCCCGATATAGACATCGTCGGGAATTTTATGGTTTTTGTCGAGTGATTTAATCATTCCGCATTTTTGTGATTGGCAGTTTTCAAAAAGAGCGTTGTCGGATTTGCCCGTAAACACAAACCTTTCTGATTTTGTATTTTCAAGCAAAAGTGCGGAAAGTTCGTTTATATTTTTATAAGCCGAGTAAAAAACATCGGCAGTATTTTCGTTTTCATCAAATACGGCAAAGCAGTCATTCTTATTGATAACCTTTGAGCCGTAAATCTCATAATAGGACTTTGCAAATTCAAAAAAATTCTCATTATATATGAAAGAATTTTCTTTTGAACAGCCGATATTCAAGCCCTTCTCTGCAAAACTTTCAAGCGTTTGCCTTGAAAGTTCACGGCTTTTTACGGTGCAGTTCAAAACATATCCTAGCTTTGCGTAAAAGCCATACAAGCCGTCATTTGCAGGAAAAAGCAGAGAATACACGTCACCGTTATTCTTTGCGTCATTAAGTGCAAAATCAATCAGCCTTAACATTATTCCCTTGCCACGGAAAGATTTATCGGTTGACGCACCGCAAAGATAATGCGATTTCTCGCCGTTAAGCGTACCTTTTACAAGGTAAAGAGCCGAAACGATTCTATCGTCAACAACGGCACAGCAGCCGTCAAAAAGGTTGCTGTCAAAAATCAGGTTGACGGCAGTTACATCCTCGTCAAAACACGAGAGCCACAGCTTTTTTAGGCTTTCGGTATCGGATTTTTCGGTTTTGCGAAATATCGTTTTCATCGTTTTTTCGGTATTGCATTCCAGCGGTCGAGGATAATAACGGGATTGTATGAAAGTTTAGACTTTTTGAGTCCCTCAAGTCCCATATCTTCCTCACGGTTTATATACTCATACTGCGTAAGAGTTTTGGCAAATTCGTTGTTGATTACGGCATAAACACCGTCATATTCACGAAGTGCCTTTTCAAAGTTGATGTCATACACCTTGGGTGAAATTTCACTTCCGAGTGTCATGGCAACGGGCTTTGAGTCAACATACAGTACGGCGCCCTTGACATTATATTCGTCTTTGAGATCGCACATTTCCCTGATTGCCATAATTTCGCTTGAAGCTTCGGGATCGGTGTCATTTTCCGCACACCACAGTTTTGCAACCGTTAATGCATCGGGAATGTTTGAATCCGACAGAGTTTCAAAACGGGTATCGGTGTAGGTTCTGTAAAATTTTGAAATGTGGTTACGCTTTGCGTGAAACCTTTTGCCCGCAAGGGTTGCAAGGTCACGGGAAGTGTAGATGTAATCCTGATTTTCGGGTGAACGGACATAATCAAATTTGTCGGGAAACATTGTTTCAAGCATTGCACGATTGCCGTTTGTCAGCATAACAATTTGCAAATTGCTGTTTCTCTCCTCGGCATCTTTGAAAACCTCTTCAAGCGCACCCTTTATATTTTTGCCTGTAGGCATACAGTAACCCCAGACGGACTCGTCGGGATTACAATACACCTTGACAATTGTATCATCATAAAAAGCAAATTTAATATTGTATTCGTTTCGCCAAAGATAAGCGTTCAAAAGGTTGGTATCGCAACCCATGCACTCATCATAATCGTAGTATTTTTTAAGTTCGTTTATGTCACTTTGCTCAATTTTTTTAAAGCTCAGCATAAATTTCAGCCGCTACCCTCTCTATCTCTTCCGATATTTTTTCTATACTCTTAATCTCTCCGTTTTCACAGCAATTAATAACCTTCCAGCCGCATTTTTTAGCGGCATAAACTGCACTTTTTCGACAGTCAAGAAGGAAACGGATGTTTTTCTCATGCAAATCTTTCTTGCTGTTGTCACCGCCGTAGCGCTTTTCTATAAGCTTCTGCGAAACCTCGGGTTCAACATCAAGGTAGATTACAAGGTCGGGTTTCGGAATCCCGAGTTTTTCGTATTCAAAATCGTTCAGCCAATCAATAAAGCTGTTCCACTCCTCTTTAGGGAGTTTGGACATCTGATAAATTATATTTGAAGTCACATAGCGGTCGCTTAAAATCACACCGCCGTTGTCACATTCCTTTTTCCAAAACTGAAGATAGCTTGCGACACGGTCAACCGCATAAAATGCACTCGCCGCATAGGCATTGACATCATCGGGCTTGTCGCCGAATTTGCCGTCAAGATACATCTTCACGGGAGCGGCGGCAGGGCTTTCATAATTCGGAAATTCAAGCTTTGTGACCTTTTTGCCGAGAGCGGAAATTTTTTCGCACAAAATCTTTGTCTGCGTAGCTTTTCCGCTGCCGTCAAGTCCCTCAATAACAATAATTTTGCTTTTCATATATATACCTTACTTTTCTCTGCCGTATTTCTGACGCATTTCCTTTTGCTTTCCGCAACACATATTGCCCTCGGGGCATGGTCCGAACAGGCATGACGGGCCGCAGTTTTTGAAAAGGTGCGGAGCGACCTCAAGACATTGCAAAAGCATCTGTTCGGCAACCTCACGAATTTCCCACTGCGCTCTGTTGCAGCAACGGTGTGCAAAAAAGTTCTGCAAGCTTCTTGCATTGAAAGTGCAGACAATTTTTGTTGTCGATGCATTCGGAAGAATAAATCTTGCGTCCTCATTGGCTTTCTTGATGAAAGCATTGCAGGATTTTTTATCGTCAGCCTTGTAAGCATTGATAATTTCTTCATCCGTTCCGCTGTATTTATCGGGACATTTCTCGTTGATGTAACCGACAGCAAGTGCATCTCTGATTTTCTTGTAAGCGTCAGCCTCAACCTTGAGAGCCTTTTCATAGGCGGCAAGAGCCTTTTCGTTCTTTGCAATCTCGGGCGGAGTTACAAAGTCAAACCTTGTGCCGTCAACATAGCGCTGTGACTGCTGACTGTAGGACGCAATTCTGTGGCGGACAAGCTGGTGTGAGCAGGCTCTTGAAATGCCCTCAATGCCGAATGTAAAATATGCGTGTTCGGTCGGACTTGCATGGCCGAGGCTTGCAAGCATATCAATAAATGAGGAAGTTTTTTCCTCGTCAAGACCTTCTCTTATATCTTCAATCCCTGACGGCGAGTAGCAAAGCTTTGCCGCCATTGCAACCGTCTGTTCAGGGTTAGGTGTGTGTGTAAGGAGCGTTACCTTTATTGCCATTTTAGTTTTCATCTCCCATTTTCGATAAAGTTATTCACAATTTCCGATATTCGGATTTATTATAACATTATTATTCAGTCTTTTCAATGGTAAAAACAAGCAAAAATCCCGACAGCACAAAACCTGTCGGGATTTCTGATTAAAATACTATTTTCTTGTAATTGACCAACCCTTTGAGTTGAAACCGCTTACCGTTTTGCCTTTTCTGTCAATACAACGGACTGTGTAGGTTACCTTCTTACCCTTTTTAGCACCTGAATCTGTGAAAGAGGTTGAAGTTGTATCTTTTACCTTTGTCCAGCTTCCTCCGTCATATTTTCTGTAAAGTCTGTAGCCGTAAACACCTGCGATCTTGTTCCAAGTTACACTTACACCCTTTGATGTATTTGTAAGCTTTGTAATTTTCGGTGTTGCGGCTGTGTATTTCTTCGACCAACCCTTTGAGTTAAAACCGCTGACGGTTTTGCCGTTCTTGTCAATGCAACGGATTGTGTAGGTTTCGGTTCTGTTAGGACTTACTCCCGAATCGGTGAACGATGTGGCAGTTGTGTCCTTAAATCTCTTCCAACCGCCTGATGATGTTTTATAGTAAAGTCTGTAACCGTAAACACCTGCGATTTTGTTCCAAGTCAGTTTAATACCGCCCGATGTGTTGTCAAGCTTTGAAATTGTCGGAGCAACGGGAGTGTATTTCTTCGACCAACCCTTTGAGTTAAAACCGCTGACGGTTTTGCCGTTTTTGTCAATACAACGGATTGTATATGTTTCGGTTTTATTCGGTACTACTCCCGAATCGGTGAACGATGTGGCGGTTGTGTCTTTAAAGCGTTTCCAACCACCCGACGCAGGCTTGTAATAAAGTCTGTAGCCGTAAGCGCCGTCAACCTTGTTCCACGAAATTTTGATACCGCCCGATGTGTTGGTAAGGCTTGTGATTATCGGCACAATATCAAAATATTTATTAACCGTACCCGAATAGTTGCCGATGAACTGAATCTTCACGGAATATCTTCCGACATTTACGCTGTTTGTCGGGTAAATAACTTTGTAATCCTTGCCTTTAACAAGCTTATTGTTCTTACTGTTCTTGACGGTTACACTCGGTGTAATGTTATTTCCGCTGTATGTAAACACCGTTTTAGAAAGGCTTACGCTCGCTATTTTGTATATTTTGCTTTTTGAAGACGAATAGCCGCAAGCTGTGCATTTTTTAGTAATTGAACCGTCTGCACTTGTTGTAGCAGGTGTTACATACTGCTTGTATGAATGTGCAAGCTTTTTGATTGTTTCTGTTTTTTTTGCACCGCAGGTTGTGCATGTATATGTTCTGACGCCTGTTGCTGTACAAGTCGGCCGTTTTGTAACAACAGATGTGTAAGTATGTTCGTGACGCTTTGTCAAATCATACGGATTTATACTGTACAATTTCGGTGAAGAATTGTCGGAAACATACCATTTAACCGTACCGTCGCTGCACATAACAGGCTGACAATCCGAAAGTCTGACAGACAATGTTGCAGATGCAACTGTATTTGCACTCGAATCAATTGTCTTTGCCTTTGTTGTAACCTTATTTGTTGAGGAATTATACTCCTCCCACATAACGAGGAAAAGATTTTCATTAATCTTAACAAGCTGCGGAGTGCGACAGCTTACTTTCGTACCCGATTTATAGTTCGTGAGTGCAACATTATTTGTTTTGTTAAAGTACTCATCGGTCACACTGATGTAAGCATTTCTGCTTTTGCATGAAGATGAAATATCCTTTGTATATGCAATAAGACAATTTCCGCTGCCAACTTCAAATCCACCGATTGACGCACCCGTGTAGTTTCCGGAGTGAATATCAAATTTCAGCGGAATTGTAACCGCAACATTTGTTGAGGAACTGTTTTTGTTGTATCTTGAAAGTGTAATTCCGTTAACAGTAAGATACTGCCCGCTCATAATCATATTGTTTGACTCGGAGTGATCTACCCTGTAAATATAAGTTCCGTCAGTTTTGATGAACTGATTAAACGAGTGGCTGACATATCCGTCCTGAAGATTTGACACCTCATACATTGAATCGGTGGTTTTCATTGTACTTTCATCAACGGTAAACAGCATATTTGCCTGATGATTCAATTTGTTTGAATCTGCATACATTGTGTGGCAGGTATAAACATAAAGCTTTCCGTCAAGTTCAATCATACGAAGTGAACCTGCTTCAAAAGGCTCAAAGGTATTTGAACCGTAAATTTTGCAGTCGCTGACTCTTGACCAGCTTTTTGAATATTTTACAATTCTTACGATTTCTGCGGAATCCTTTTCGCCCTTGTTGTTCTGACCGAAAACAATATAGTTGTTATTCTTGCCCGAGAAATAACCGCCGTAAATAGGAAGTTCGTTTTTGATTGTTGATTTTGAAATCAAGGTTTTGCCGTTTGCGGAATACTTTTCAACAAGAACGCCTTTTGATGTGCTTTCAACCCTTGTAAGCGTTTTGTCGCTGTTTTCGGTAAGATTTGATTTTACAACCGATGACCATGTATAATAATCATTTGCGGAAATATTATTCGATGACGCACCGTTCTGCTTAACCTCGCCGCTGTCGGGATTGTTTGCTTTATTCTGAACCGTAACCTTACAGACTGCCGTAATTCCGTTTTTACTTTTTACTGTAATCGTTGCAGAGCCTGCTTTGTTGCCGTAAACCTTGCCGTCCTTTGTAACAGACGCAACGGAGTTATTGTTGCTTGACCATGTAAATGAAATATCAAGAACCGAATCACTTGTTGCCTTGAGCGAAAGGCTCTCGCCGACTTTAATTGTGGCAGAAGTTTTTGACAATGTGATTTTAGTAGGATATGCCCATTTCAGATTTTCAACATAAAAATTTTCGTCTGTATCCTTTTCAATAACAAGTACGCTGTCGCCGTAGTTATACATTGCAAAAACAGGATAAGCTGTTTTGAAGGTCGATTTTTTATTGCCTTCTGAATCAAGCTCAGCAATAGTATTATCGTTTACATACATAAGGTAATCGCCTGTAGCTGCATTATACACCGTTCTTGTGCCGATACTGTCTGCATATCTGTCATCAATTTCGTAACCGCTTCTTGAAACGCTTAATTTGAGTGGCAGTGAAGAATCTTTGTCGGCAATGTCAAACTTAGCCGAATCAAGCACTCTGACAGCACCTGACATGGTAGAAGTCCACACGAAATCTCCGTTTGTAAGCATTACTGCATTGTCATAATGCGGAGTATAATACTGCTGATATAAAATATCTACATAATAATTGCTTATACTTATTTTGTTGTTTTTTACATTACCGCATTTAAGCGACTGCGTATCGTGGCTGTATCCCCAATAAATCCAGTCTGTATAGCCTTCAAAATAGAAATTGCCGTTTGTTTTGTCAAAACCGCTGAATTTATAAACTGCGTCACCGGCAACAGCTGATGACAACAGCTTCATATCGGCTGAAATCAAATTGATAATATACTTATCCTGATTGCTGTCATACACGGCAAGGTAATATCTGTTTTGACTGTCAACACCAATAGATTCCGGATGTGAAAGGTTGTTGCTTCCGACAAGCGATGATATATCCTTGGTTGAAACAAACTTTTCAGACTTAACATCAAATTCATCAAGATAATAGTATTTTTTATTTCGATTTGATGAGTCAAGCCATACTATATAAAACTTGCCTTTTTCGGCATCGGCATAAACGCAGATAACAGTGTCTTTGTTTCTGCCTTTATCGTTGTAATCATAAATTTTTCTGAAAGTGTTGTTTGCAACGCTGTAAAAATAAATGACTTTGTTGTTATAGTAATACATACCGTTTTTGCTTGCAGCAGGAATGATTTCAAGCTCGTCGCTATAGGTACTGCTGAATGTGATTGCATTGTCGGGCATTTTTGTTGCCGTCTTTTCTGTCGCAGCCTCTGCGGTGAGTGTGTTTCCGAAAATGTTGCCGTTTTCATCAACCGTTGCCAATGAAACAACTCCGAAAGCCATTACAACAGCCAGAAATGATGACAAGATTCTTTTGAGTTTCATACTTTTTCCCCTTTCAAACAGTAATTTTTACCGAAGTATATTTCTATACCGTTACAACTAAATTATAACTTTATCTCTTTTGGTTGTCAATATAAAGTATTATTCTTTTGACTTGATTTTAAAAACTACAGCTGTTAGTAATGGTGTAGGAATACAGAAAAAACCGTAAAATAAACACGGCAGGAAATTTGATGTGAGTTTTCGGATGGAATAGAAAAAAACGCAAAAAGCCAATCTCTTTCGAAATTGGCTTTAGTGAATCCGGAATATTAAATTTTGCTTTCCTTATCTGCCGACGGCAGCCGCAAAGCTGTTTACCTTAGCTGTTGATAATATCATAAAGTTCGTTTGAGAACTTGTAGTAATCCTGTCTGTCCTCTTTTACAAACTGAATTGCCGGACGGGGGTGCGTATTGTACTGACCTGTGAGGAGATACGGAATATCGTAGCCCCACTTAACGCCCTCAGCCTTAAACTTGTGGGTGTACTCCTCAATGATTTTGAGGATAGGTGCAACCTGATACTTCGGGTTTTTGAGGAAACCGAGAAGGAGCTCAAGCGCACAGTTGCCTGCGCCTCTGCCCATGCCGTCAACGGTTGCGTCAAGGTAGCTGACACCCTGAGTCATAGCCTCGATTGTGTTGGCAAAAGCAAGCTGCTGGTTGTTGTGAGCGTGGATACCGACCGACTTGCCGTACTTATCGGCAATTGAGCAGTAAAGGTCTGCAAGTCTTCTTGACTCTTCGGGATAGAGTGCACCGTAGCTGTCAACAATGTAGAAAGCGTTTACGGGAGTTTTGCCGAGAGTTTCAAGAGCGGCTGTAATATCCTCGGTTCTTGCCTTTGAAACAGCCATAATATTGATTGTTGTTTCGTAGCCCTTTTTAGCGGCGTCTTCAATCATTTCAACAGCCGCAGGAATTGCGTTGATATATGTTGCAATTCTGATGAGGTCAATCGGGCTGTCTTTTCTTGCAATAATGTCTTTCTTAAAATCTGTTCTGCCGACATCAGCCATAACAGCGATTTTAAGAGGAGTCTTGTTGTCGCCTACAATTTTTCTGATATCTGCATCGTTACAGAATTTCCACTTGCCGAAATCCTCTTCGTTAAAGATTTCTTTTGAAGCCTTGTAGCCAAATTCCATATAATCAACGCCGGCTTTAACATTTGCATTGTAAAGAGCCTTGATAAATTTGTCGTCAAATCTAAAATCGTTGCAAAGACCGCCGTCACGGATTGTTGCGTCTACTACTCTGATGTCCTGTCTTACCGACAGGAGGTCGCCTTTCTGTGCCATAATTTAACTCCTTTATGTTAAATAAATTTTCTGTTTATTTACCGACAGTCATTGACTGCCATTTTAACCGATTGGCGAACACGGTTCGCCGCTACATTTATTTGCACAAACGGTTGCAATGCTACGCTCGGGCATAATATGTTTTTGTTATCAAAAACTGTCTGCACGAACGGGGCACGGCGGCTCGCCGTGCGGGCGGATAATATCCACCCCTACGGGTTTTATTTGCTCAATCCTCAAAAACTACCTTACCGCCGAGGATTGTCTTTTTGACTTTACCTGTGAGGGTTCTGCCTTTAAACGGTGTATTTTTGCTTTTGCCGTGAAGCTTTTCGACATCAACTGTCCATTCTTCATCGGGATTTACAAGAACAACATCGGCATTTGCACCGACTGAAAGTGTGCCTGCGTTGATTTTCAAAATTCTTGCAGGATTAACACTCATCTTCTCAACAAGCTGTGAAAGCGTCATTTTTCCTGTCTTAACAAGGTACGTGTTGCAGACCGCAAATGAGGTTTCCATACCGATTGAACCGTTGGGGGCTTTTACAAAATCAGCCTTTTCCTCAGGGGTATGCGGTGCGTGGTCGGTTGCTATGGCATCAAGCGTGCCGTCACAAAGTCCGTTGATAATCTCGTCAACATCAGCCTGAGTTCTGAGAGGCGGATTCATTCTGTAATCAGCGTCGCCTCTTAAAAGCTCTCTGTCCGTGAGCGAAACATAATGCGGAGCGGTTTCGGCAGTCACCTTAACACCTCTCTTTTTTGCGTCACGAATAAGCGCAACGCTTGTTTTTGTGCTGACATGGCATATATGAATAGGCTCGTTAAGAGCGGCGGCAAGTGCAATTTCTCTGGCAGTTCCGCAGTCCTCGGCACCGGCAGGGATTCCCTTGACACCGAGCTTTTCCGAAACCTCGCCCTCGTTAATTTTGCCTCCGTCGGCAAGAAACAAGTCCTCGCAATGTGCAACAACTGTCATACCGAGCCTTGGTGCTTTTTTCATTGCGTCACTTAAATACTTTGTGTTTTCAACAGGTCTGCCGTCATCGGTAAGTGCTATTGCACCTGCGTTCTTCACGGCTTCAATGTCTGTGGGTGCTTCGCTTTTGAGTCCCTTTGTAACGCTTGCCGCAACATAAACACGGCTGTCTGCACCCTTAGCCTTGTCGAGAATATACCTTACAACCTCGGGGCTGTCGGTTGTGGGGTTGGTGTTCGGCATTGCAAGCAGGCTTGTAACACCGCCTGCGGCAGCCGCCTTGCAGCCGGTGATAATATCCTCCTTGTGAGTCTGACCGGGATCACGAAGATGCACATGCATATCAACAAAGCCCGGCACGGCACAAAGACCGCCTGCGTCAATAACCTCACCGTCCGATGTGATGCCGCTGCCGATTTTGGCAATCACACCGTCCTTGATGAGAATATCTGCTTTTTCGTTAAGATTGTCGGCAGGGGAAACAACCACTGCATTTTTAATTAGCATTTCCATTGTGTTTTTTCTCCGTTACGAAAAGAATTATCTTCTATTGTTTCTGTTTGAGGGGCGGTGATTCTGCTGAGGGCGGCGGTCGGTTCTGCTGTGGACCTGAACAAGTCCGTCGTTTTCGTCTCTTTCGGCACGCCTTCTTGCACGCTCCGCTTTTTGCCTTTCTCTCTCTCTTCTCTCTTCCTCTGCCTTTTTGCGTTTGGCAATTGCACGCTTACGCTTTATCATTCTCGAAACATTCTTGCAGAAGTATCCGCAATGAATGCCGAAATTCTTAACTCCGCCTGCAAAGCCCCTGAGAGCGTTACCGATGTTTTTGCCTACATTGGCAAGAACCTCTTCCGTTGACCGTTTATCGGTCGGTTCACTCTCGTTTTCTTTATTATGCTCTTCTTCAAGTGCATTTTTCCTGACGGTTTCCGCCTTTTTTTCAACCTCGCCGATAACATCAACATCCTCGGCATCTCTGAGGTCGGAGCTTTTGATAACTCCCATTGACTTTTTGGGAGCTTCTTCAAAGAAATCATAGCCGCTGTCAAACTTGTTTTTCTTAGCCTTAGCTCTCACAAGCTCCTCATCGTCAATCTCTTCCTCAGGCTCATCGCTTCCGAAAATGATGTTTGCGTACTCGTCAACCTTTTTCTCAAGCGGGTGCTTTTGTTCGGGAACTTCCTCGGCATCCACAACATCGGCATCATCCTCACGGTCAATATCGTCGGGTTCGCTTGTTTCAAAGAGGTCGTGCTCGGGTTCCGGAATAACGAGCGTCGGACCCGATGAAGAACTTATGTCTTCGTATTCTTCAGGTGTTTCCGCGTTATCCTCTTCGATTTTGTTATTCTTTTCGGTTTCAATCTCTGAGGTGTCTGCTTCGGTAGGCTCCTTTTTTTTTTCGTCCTCAGTACTGTTTTCCTCGTAACCGTAATTGTTTTTGTATACTTCACGCTCAAGCTCGTTTTTATAAGCTCTTGCCGAATTGATAATCTCATCAATCTCGCTGTCGCTTGCATAGCCCGTATCTGAGGTTGAACGATCATACTCCGAACCGTCATGCTCGTCATAATCGGCTACCACCTCGGGAGCATATCTTCTTCCCTCCGGTGCGTGTTCTTCTTCAGCCTCTTCAACATATCTTTGCTTTTTCTTTGAACGCTTTTCGGGCTTTGGCTGATCGTCAAAGTTATCAATATCATAATCGCCGCCCTTGTCGCCAAGCTTATACTTTGACGCAAGTTCTTCAAGAACAGCATTGTTTCTCTTTGCTCTTTTATGTTTTCTGATTCTGACGGCAAAGATAATGATAATGATAATCAGAATAACAATGAGAATACCGCCGCCGATAATTATATATGGAATGATTCCCTTTGAAAACGGCAAATCGCTGAATTTCACCGATGACACAATCTTAGAAAATGTATCATAATCAACAGAAGTAACATTGCCCTCTGTTCTCTGCATTGTAATATTGATATTCATACCGTCGTACACCGTGTTTGCCACAAAGGTCTTAACATTGCCGCTGCCGCCCTGAGCAGTTGCGTCAAACACAAGCCATACAACCTTTTCCTGCTGATCCGGAGTACAGCTTTTGTATTCTCCGGAGTTTAAAAAGTTGTTGCGAATATTAACAAGCTCACTTGAAGAAAGCTGAGCATAATTGGAAACATTTTCGCTGCTTTCATTTTTAGTCATAGTCACGGTCAAAATAACCGATGACATACTGTCCATGCCCTGCAGATATATATTTCCGTTTTCAAAGCTTTTCATTGTAGTTTCGTAATCAATGCCGAAAACCGAAAAATATTTGTCAGTACTTTTGCTGTCCCTTGTAATGGCACTCATACCTTCAGGCATTGAAAGCGTCATATCGTCAATCTGCGGAATTTCATAATCATTTGTTGCACCTGCACACGCAAAAATACCGCACAACACCGTCACAACACAAACTGCAAGTGTCACAACTCGCTTTGAAACAGTTTTCATCATATTTGTATATTCCCCCGAAACTAAAATTAGAATCAATAATACTGCCTTTCAGAATGTATATCTAATTTATTATACATAATCTGTCAAAAAAATACAAGGTCTGACAGGTAAAAACCTTACGATTATTGCAGACTGCCGCTCAATGCCTGTGCGGACAGTCTTGCCGTGTGAACACAAAAATTGCACCAACGCCTTGCCGCGCATTGGTGCAATCCTTCATCTAATGTCTTGTCAAATAATAACCCTGCGACCGCTTTTAATGCGGAAAGCTGCGGCACATCGCCCGCATTCGTTTTCCGCCTTCAATTTGTAAAGCTATTTGCCGTATTATTTAGCCTTCTTGGCACTGCTGTCAAACAGCAGTACAAGCGTTGCGTTATCGGCTGTGCCTGTTTCCTTCAAGCCATTCCGCTTTTGGAATTTCTTAACCGCCTCGGCTGTAACCTCGCCGTAATAGCCTGTTACATTGTCCTTGTCGGAGATGTAGCCGATGTTATAAAGGCGAAGCTGCATAGCTTTAACCGTATCGTTTTCATCCTCCTGCTTAAGTGAAAGGTCGGATGTAATGGTAAGCTTGTATTTATCCGCAACCGACTTTGAGCTGTTTGCAGCCGTTGCCGCCTGAGTTGCGGTTGTGGCTGTTGTTGCGGTAGTTTTCGATGCAGATGAATCTTTTGCAGGTTGGGTTGTTTCGGCTGTTGCCGATTTCGGCTTGAGATCCGGATACATAAAGTAAACCATTTTTTCAAGTGCCTCAAGAGATGTATTGCCGGGGCGTGACATTTCTTCAATGGAAACCTCAAGAATTTTTCCGTTCTTTACCGCTCCAAGACCTGCAAGCGTTGCGTCACTCTTAATCTTTTTAAGAGTTGCGTCATCTGCGTAAAATACAAAATTCGGATTTGCAACCCTAAGAGTTGCAACATCAACAGCGTTGTCTGTAATGTTTACTGCAACATTAACAGCACCCGTATAGCCGAGAAGCATATCGCCGTATGTTCCGTTTGACATAATTCTGAGCTGATCATCTTCCGTATATAAATAGCATACAGTATCAAGGATACCTGAATTTCTGCTGTTGACCTGCTGTTTGTAGTTGTTCATCTTGTCAAGCAAGTCATTGTAAGTATCCTCACCGTTCTTTGCACCTGTTTTTGTGCCGCCGCAAATCTTGCTGATCGTTATATAGTTTGTTTCAACCTGCTTTGGAGTATCACCGTGTGACATTTTTATGACCTGAATACCCTTGTCGCTAAGCTTGTTCTTTACGCTCTCATCAATTGTCGGACCTGCAAAAACAAGGTCTGCCCCTGCCTCTATAATCTTGTCGGCGTCAGGCTTTTCGCTTGAACCCATACTCGGAGCAACTTCAACGGACTTCTGGTCAACCTCGTCGCTCCTGCCGACAATGTATCTGTCATAGCCTGTGGCAATAAGAATATCGGCTGTGGGTGCGTCAAGAACAACAATGTTCTCCGGCTTACTTTCAATTTTAAGATTTGCCACCTCAACGGGGTACTCTCCGTCAGAACAGCCGCTCAAAAGAGCAACTGCCGAAAGCATTACAGCAACTGCAAGAGCAATTGAAATTATTTTTGTTTTCATAAACTACCTCCGGTTTATCAGCAAAACAGTGATTCAACATACTGTCTTGCGCATCTTGGTGAACGACCGCCTCTTGAAAGTGCAAACTGCTCCGCACCGAGGGCAAGCTCTTCATGAGTCATCTTAACGCCTCTTTGCTCTGCAAGAGAATATACAATTTCAAGAAAATCGTTCTTTGAAGGAACTGTGTAACAAACCGCAAGACCGAATCTGTCTGAAAGCGAAAGGCTTTCCTGCATATTATCACGAACATTTATATCGTCAACTGTGTGGGTTCTGTCGGAAATGCTTTCCTTAACAAGATGCCTGCGGTTTGATGTTGCATAGATTAACGCATTATCGGGACGAGCCGCAAGTCCGCCCTCAAGAACTGCTTTAAGGGTTGTATAGCTCTGATCCTGATGCTGGAACGAAAGATCGTCAATGAATATAATAAATTTAAGCGGAAGAGCGGCAATCTTGTCAACAAGGAGCGGAAAGTCAATAAGTCTGTCCTTGGGCATTTCAACAATGCGGAGTCCGTCTTTGCGGAACTCGTTTGCAATTGCCTTGACTGTTGAGCTTTTACCTGTACCCTTATCACCGTAAAGCAGGCAGTTGTTGCAGCTCTTGCCCTGAATAAACGAAATCGTATTGTTGACAACCTGACTTCTCTGACGCTCATATCCCGTAAATGTATCCATATCAATCCTGTCAGGATGCTCAACGGGCTGAATGTCACCGTCACGCCAAATAAACGCCTTGTAACGGGCAAACATACCGCAGCCGTTTTCCTTATAATAAGCAGAAAGCTTGTCAAGTGAACCGTCAAAGCCGTCAAAGCACGGAGCGCACTTGCCCGTCTGCCACTTTGGGAGAATCGGAATAAGTTCTTTGATTTCATCGGCATAGGCATATGCCTCAAGCACCTCGTCCGATGTGAGCTCTGCGGCTGTTAAAATAGCGTCACAGTCTGTCTTTACAGCAGAGATAACATTTTCGGGTAACTCGTCCTGCTTGCCTGCTGTTGCGGCACGGGCAAAACAGTTATCGTCAAAAAGAGCCGTTTCGCTGATTGCAAATGCGAACTTATCCGCACAGCCTCTTTCGCAAAGCATAGAGCAAAGCTTGCCGTATGCACCGAGAAATTCCTCAGGCTTTTTGTCAAGCGAAAGCAAAAGTTCATAAAAGGCTTTCGGAACGCTTCTGTTCATTATACCTCTGAATACAGAGAGTGATGACAAAAGCATTTTACACTTATTTACATTATTCATTCTAAACATCCCAATCTATTCTAGTCTATTTAATTGTACACATTTTTATCCGTTTAGTCAATAATTTACGAAAAACTGCGGCAACCTATTTTTTACACTTTATTGTGACAAAATATGTATAATTTTTCACCGCATCAAGTATATATCGGGTTCAATGACGGTTAAAACGGCGATAAATCGGGATAAATACGGGCTTTTCAAGGTTTTAAAAGAATTTTTAAATTTTTTTAAAAAAAGTGTTGACATTTGGTGCAGCCCGTAGTATAATCAATACTGTTCTCAAGAGAGAAGCAAAAGTTAATAAGTTGGTGTTGATGACGCTGAGGGTCCACCTGTTCCCATACCGAACACAGAAGTTAAGCTCAGTGGTGCCGAAGATACTTGGCTGGTGACGGCCCGGAAAAATAGGGAGATGCCGACATATAAAGTGTCCACCCAATAGGGTGGGCGTTTTTTTATACTTTTTTTGCTTTGCAAACCCGTAGGGGCGTTCATTGCGAAAACAATTACAATGCCATATACACTAATTGGAGTATCATTATGTTTAATATAACCGAACTTTTAAAAAACGAAATATCTGTATGGGAACAACTAAAAAATTCCGCAAAGCCTGTTGTGCTTTACGGAATGGGTGACGGTGCTGATAAGGTTCTTGCCGCATTTGACCGTTACGGAATTAAAGCGTCTGCCGTTATTGCAAGCGACGATTTCGTGCGCGGTCAAAAATTCCACGGTTTTACGGTTAAAAAGCTTTCCGATGTTGAGGCAGAATTAGGTGATGTTATTATCGCCCTCTGCTTTGCAAGCCAACTGCCGGATGTTATGGCACACATTACGAAAATTTCCGAAAAGCACGAAACGCTTGTCCCCTCTGTTCCTGTTTTTGGCGACAGACTTTTTGACGGTGATTTTATTACCGAAAATAAAGAGCAAATCGAAAGTGCGTACAGTCTGCTTGCTGATGACCTTTCAAAAAAGGTTTACGAAAACATTCTGAAATTCTACTTCACCGGCAGAATTGACCTCCTCCCCCCTGTCACAACCGACAAGGACGAGGCTTTCGCCAACATTCTGAAGCTCGGTGAAAACGAAAGCTATGTTGACCTCGGCGCATACAACGGCGACACGATTGACGAATTTCTGCACTACACAAACGGCAAGTACAAGCGTATAATTGCCTTTGAACCAAACGCAAAAAATTTTGAAAAGCTGAAACTTCATTGCAAAGGTATGGCGAATGTGTCGCTTTGGCAGCTCGGTTCATACAGCAAAAACACGGAGCTTATATTCAACAACAAGGCAGGCCGCAACAGCGCAATTGCCAACAAGGGCGTTGCAACAAAGGTTGCGACAGTCGATACGATTCTCTGCGGAATGGCGGCAGGCTATATTAAAGCCGATGTCGAGGGGGCGGATATGGAAACTCTTGTCGGTATGCAGAAAACTATGAGGAACTGCAAACCGAAGCTGAATTTTTCGGCATATCACAGGTTTGAAGACATTTTCCGACTTGCGTTGTATATTCACAGCGTGAACCCAAGCTACAAAATTTATCTTCGCCACCACCCCTACATTCCGGCATGGGACACAAATTTATATTGCATATGAATACGGTGAGCCACCGTTCCCTTTTCGTGAAGACAGTTTGCAAAGCGAAAAAAATATTTATGCCCGAGCGTAGTATAGCCGCCATTTGTACAATTCATTGTAGGGGCGAACCGTGTTCGTCCGCCTTGATGAAATATTATGTTCGCAGAAATGCGTTTTGATATAGTGGAAACTGTGTATTCAAATTTGAACGCATTGCGTTCAATCGTGTGCGTCACACACGAACGGGAGAACAAGGTTCTCCCCTACATTATTGGAACGGATTTGCAGCATTTATACAATTTGATATAAGCAAAAAATGCATCAGAACCTTTTGGGGCATCTGATGCATTTCCTTTTTCAAACTATTTTCTCGAATAGACTGCGGTGGCACACCGCCGACTTCATTTTCTGTTTTCAACTTTCAATTCTTAATTGAAAGCACTGCTCGGGTATTTAACTTTCGCACATGCAAATACTGCTACCCGAATTGGGTGCAACAACTTGTTGCTTATTCTTCCTCGGCAAGCTCATCGGCTGTAACTTCTGCCTGCGGTTCTTCATTTGCAACCTCTTCGGGCTCTTTTTCGGAAACAATATCGTCAATTTCCTCAATAAGCTTCTGTTCTGCACATCTGTGCTTTTTTAAAGCGAGAAGTGCTGCCACGGCAGCCGCAAGTGCAGAAACTGCACCGATAATTGTGTAGAATAATTTTTTGTTTTTATCCATTTCTGGCACCTCTTTCATAATTGATATAATGTAGCGAAAAAGCCATATTTTTTTGTTTGATTCTATTTTATATCTTTTTTACAAATTTTGCAATAGGCAACTGATAATCTTTGCACAAATGGCTGTCAGTGTGTTATATTCTCTTTTTACGCTCTGCAAGGGCAAAAAGCACTCCGCCCGAAATTACAACAAACATCATAACAGCCGTTGCTGTCACTCCTGTCTGAACACTGCCGTTTTTATCAGGCTGTGAAGGAGTGCTGTCCGATGTTGCGGCACCGCCTGTTGCCGAAGTCGGATTTGCAGAGGTTGTACCGACAGTTGCAGGCTCACCCGTCGGAGCAGTCTGAACAGTCTGTCCCTGAGTAGTAGTCGGTTCTTCCGACTGTGACGATTTCTCAACAAGGACGGCTCAAAAATCTTTGAATACACCTTTGATTCATCAATTTTGGCTGAAGAAGAAACTACAAAAGCAGAATAACAAATAAAAATCAAAACAAAAACGGCAGTACCAAAAAAATCGGTACTGCCGTTGTTATATAAGAAATTATTCTCTTGTTTTTTCACCGTTAAGAATCATTTCCGCATTCTTAACACGCTCTTTTGTCGGGGGCTCAATGCCCTCCAAAGGATAGTCATAACCGAGAGCTTTCCACTTGTACACACCGAGGGTGTGATACGGAAGCACCTCTACACGCTCAACATTCTTGAGCGAACGGATAAAGTCGGCAAGTCTGAAAAGATACTCGTCCTTATCATTTCTTTCAGGCACAAGAACATGCCTTATCCATACGGGCTTGCCCATATCGGAAAGCTGTCTTGCCATTTCAAGAATATTGGTGTTTGGCTGTCCTGTAAGGATTTTGTGCTGTTCGTTGTCGATATGCTTTATATCAAGCAACAGCAAATCCGTATATTCCATTAGCTCTTTCCACTTTGAATAGAACGGCTCTTTTGTTGTAAACGGGTTGGCGCTTGTGTCAATACAGGTATTAACGCCCTGCTTTTTAGCCTTCTTGAACAAATCAAGCAAAAAGTCAATCTGTAAAAGCGGCTCGCCTCCGCTTACTGTGATACCGCCCTTATTTTTCCAATAGGGGCGGTATGCAAGCGCTTTATTAAGCAACTCGTCGGCGGTGTATTCCACGGTGTTTTCATCGTGTTTCCAGGTGTCGGGATTGTGGCAGAACTGGCAACGCATTGCGCAACCGCTCAGAAAAATCACAAATCTCACGCCCGGACCGTCAACTGAACCAAAAGTTTCTATTGAGTGTACAAAGCCTTTAACAGCGTTGTCCGACATTACATTCTGTCGTGGCAGGTTCTGGCAATAACATCCAGCTGCTGCTCTCTTGTAAGGTCGATGAACTTAACAGCATAACCCGATACACGGATTGTGAAGTTAGCATACTCTTCCTTCTCAGGATGCTCCATAGCGTCAATGAGCTTTTCTGTACCGAATACATTTACATTGAGGTGGTGTGCGCCCTGATCAAAGTAGCCGTCCATAACATTTACGAGGTTGTCAACACGCTCGTCATCGTTGTGTCCGAGAGCACCCGGGTTGATTGTCTGAGTATTTGAAATACCGTCAAGAGCGTACTCATAAGGAAGCTTAGCAACAGAGTTAAGTGAAGCAAGAAGACCGTTCTTCTCTGCACCGTAGCATGGGTTAGCACCCGGTGAAAGCGGCTCGCCTGCTTTTCTGCCGTCAGGAAGTGAACCTGTAGCCTTACCGTAAACAACATTTGATGTGATTGTAAGGATAGAAGTTGTAGGCTCTGAATCTCTGTATGTGTGGCAGTACTTAAGCTTAGCCATAAATGTCTTAAGAAGATCGACGGCAATCTTATCTGCTCTCTCGTCATTGTTACCGTATCTTGGGAAGTCGCCCTCTGTTTCAAAGTCAACAGCAATGCCGTCCTCGTCACGGATAACCTTAACCTTAGCGTACTTAATAGCGCTGAGTGAGTCAACAACATGTGAGAAGCCTGCAATACCTGTTGCAAATGTTCTTCTTACATCTGTATCAATAAGAGCCATTTCTGCTGCCTCATAGTAGTACTTATCGTGCATGTAGTGAATCATGTTAAGTGTGCCTACATAGAGGTGAGCAAGCCAATCCATCATTGTGTCATACTTCTTGATAACTTCGTCATAATCAAGGTACTCTGATGTGATAGGTGTATATTCAGGACCAACCTGCATCTTTGTCTTTTCATCAACACCGCCGTTGATAGCGTAGAGAAGGCACTTAGCAAGGTTAGCTCTTGCGCCGAAGAACTGGATTTCCTTACCTGTCTGTGTTGCGGATACGCAGCAGCAGATTGAGTAATCATCGCCCCATACAGGACGCATTACATCATCATTCTCGTACTGAATTGAGCTTGTTGTAACTGAAATATGAGCAGCATACTTCTTGAAGTTCTCCGGAAGTCTTGAAGAATAAAGAACTGTGAGGTTTGGCTCAGGTGAAGGTCCCATATTCTCAAGTGTGTGGAGGAAACGGTAGTCGTTCTTTGTAACCATTGAACGGCCGTCAATGCCAAGACCTGCAACTTCGAGTGTAGCCCATACAGGGTCGCCTGAGAAGAGCTGGTTGTAAGACTCGATTCTTGCGAACTTAACCATACGGCACTTCATAACAAAGTGGTCAACAAGTTCCTGAGCCTGTGATTCTGTAAGTGTACCGTTCTCAAGGTCACGCTCGATATAGATGTCGAGGAATGTTGATACACGACCAACGCTCATTGCAGCGCCGTTCTGAGTCTTGATAGCAGCAAGGTAGCCGAAGTAGAGCCACTGAACTGCTTCTGCGGCATTCTTAGCAGGCTGTGAAATATCAAAGCCGTAAGAAAGTGCCATTTCCTTCATATCGTTAAGAGCACGAATCTGATCGGCGATTTCTTCACGAAGCTGGAAGTCGCCTCTTCTCATACCCTGACGGTTTGTTTCTGCAAAGTCCTCTTTCTTGCCTTCGATAAGACGGTCTATACCATAAAGAGCAACTCTTCTGTAGTCGCCGACGATTCTGCCTCTGCCGTATGTGTCGGGAAGACCTGTAAGAATCTTGTTGTGACGGGCAAGCTTCATCTCGGGAGTGTAGATATCGAATACACCCTGGTTGTGAGTCTTGTGATATTTTGTAAAGATTTCGTGGAGTTTAGGGCTTGGAGTGTAGCCATACATCTGGCATGACTGCTCAGCCATTTTGATACCGCCGTAAGGCATAAATGCACGCTTGAGAGGCTTGTCTGTCTGAAGACCTACAACCTTTTCAAGGTCTTTATCAAGATATGCAGCACCGTAAGCTGTGATGCCGCTTACAACCTCAGTTTCCATATCAAGAACGCCGCCCTTGGCTCTTTCTTCCTTCTGGAGTTCCTTAAGCTCGCCCCAGAGCTTGTCTGTTGCTTCTGTAGGACCTTCAAGGAAAGACTGGTCGCCGTCATAAGGTGTGTAGTTTCTCTGAATGAAGTCTCTGACATCAATGTCGGACTCCCATTTGCCACCTGCAAAATTTGTCCATTCTTCTCTCATTACTGTAAAACCTCCGATAATGATAATTAATACTGAATTTTGTATATGACACAAAAAAATGCCGACTCAATTCCAAGCAGACGCCCGGTAAGGTCAGCTCCTTGAAAAAATCGTCATACATCCTTGTATACTGTCATTTATTCACTTTTATAATCATATAACCAACACCATTAAAATAACACTTTTTAAGGGCATTGTCAAGCGTTTTAACCCACTTTTTACACCACTTTTTCACGCTTAAAACACTATGGTGAATGAGTACAGTTTTAGGGGGTTAAAAACATTATTTTCAGCAGATTTTTTCCCGATTTTGTACGGAAAATTTTCTCATATGCCTGCTCTGCGGCACGGCGGCTTGAATTGTCCTCATAAAGGTTTACCAGAAAGTCGGCTTCAACCAAAATTCTGTATGGCAGAGAATCAATATTTTCATAGGTGTGGTGGTGTCCCACAAGGTAACAAACCTTGTCAATAAATGTTTTTTCATAACCGAGAGCAGCAAGCAACTTTTCAGCCTCGTGAGGACCTTCAAGCTCCTGATATTTTCCTGCGGAAGAATTATACTTTTCTTCGCTGACCTTTATGCCGATGTCATGAACAATTGCGGCAATTTCAAGAAGCTCCTGTTCGTCGGCGGAGAGATTTTCGCTTTCGCCGATTGTCTTCGCAAATGAATAAACCTTGAGAAAATGGTGAATTCTTTTCCTGTCGCTTCCAAAATATTCAATCATAGCAGTTATAACCCTGTCGGTTTTCATATTGTCACTCCTTCGCTTTGCAGTACCGTGAAGCTCAAAAGCTTAACGCCCCTGCAAATTTTTTATAAACACATTATATCGGAAATTTTGCAAATACAATTTCATGTCAATATCAAAATGCAATGTTTTATCCTTAACCGTCCGGCATCGGCTTCCCAATGAGGCTGTAATTTAAAATTTAGTATATCATAAATCTACCGAATGTGATATACTTTATTAAGAAAATTTCGGCGGTGAAAATTATGGAATGTATTGAACTTAACAACAAAATCAAAGTAACAGATGTGCATGACCTTGACCTTGCGCAGACTCTCGACTGCGGTCAGAGCTTTCGTTGGAAGCCGCAGGCTGACGGTTCATTCCACGGTGTTGCTTACGGCAAAAGCGTGAGCGTCAAACTTGACAAAACCGATATGTACATTGAAAATGCAACGGCTGACGATTTCAAGAATATTTGGTACAGCTACTTTGATTTTGCACTTGATTACAGAAAAATCCGTGAAGAAATCAGCACAATTCACCCCGTTCTGAACGAGGCGGCAAAGTATGCCCCCGGCATAAGAATTTTGAGGCAAGAACCGTTTGAAACGCTCTGCACATTCATTATTTCGCAGAACAACAACATCAAGCGAATCAAGGGCATAGTTGAGCGTTTGTGCGAAAACTTCGGCACACGGCTTGCCGACGGGGAATATGCGTTTCCGACAGCCGAAACACTTGCAAAACTTTCGCCCGATGACCTTGCACCGCTCAGGGCAGGGTTTCGCAACCGCTACATTATTGACGCGTCACAAAAGGTTGCAAACGGTGATGTGAACCTTAACAGCTGTTTCACACTTGATTATGAAGATGCAAGAGCGGAGCTTATGAAAATTACAGGAGTCGGCAAAAAGGTAGCCGACTGCACGCTTCTTTTCGGTATGCACAGGATTGAGGCTTTCCCGATTGATGTGTGGATGAAGCGGGCAATGGAAAAGCTGTTCCCGAATATGAGCGGTGACAGTTTCGGTCAATACGCAGGCATCGCCCAACAGTATATTTTTCACTACAGCAGAATGCACCCTGAGTTGTTTGAAAAATAAAATACTGTTATCCGGCAAAGACCTTACAGACAGGCATTAACTTTCATATAAAGCAAAAATTGCATCAATGCCGTATCGGGCATCAATGCAATTTTTTTATCTGACTATAATCTCAAAAGAACTGCGGCGGCACACCGCCGACCGCAATTTTCAATTTTCAATTAAAAACAAGACTGCCGCTCGGGCAGCTCAGCCCTCGCATTTTTCGGACTCTCTTCCCGAACATAAAGCACCGTTTTATTCTACTGTAACGGATTTTGCAAGGTTCTTTGGCTTATCGGGATCAATACCTCTGTTGATTGATGTGTAATAAGCAAGAATCTGGAGCGGAACAACCGCTGTAATCGGCATAAGAAGCTCGTCTGTATGCGGAATTTCGATAACATAATCCGCAACACCGTCCTTGAGTTCTCTTGCACAGGCGTCTGTGCAAACAAGAATAACCTTTGCGCCTCTTGACTTAACCTCAACAACATTGCTGATTGTCTTGGGGATAATACCTGTCTGAGTTGCAACGGCAATAACGGGAACATCCTCGTCAATAAGCGAAATTGTGCCGTGCTTCAACTCGCCTGCGGCATAGCTTTCTGAGTGAATGTACGAAACCTCTTTGAGCTTGAGCGAACCCTCCATTGAAAGGGCATAGTCAAGACCTCTGCCTATGTAAAGCAGGCTGTCGGTTGCAACAAGCTTTGTGGCAACGAACTTGCAGATTTCCTCGCAGTTGTCAATTACATACTGAACTGCCTCGGGCATTTTTGTTAGAGCCGAAACAAGTCGCTTGCACTCGGCTGTGCTGATTGTTTCCTTTGCAAGAGCAAGCTCAAAGGCAAAGAGATACATAACGGAAAGCTGTGTGATGTATGCCTTTGTTGACGGAACGGAAATTTCGGGACCTGCGAGTGTGTAGATGAGCATATCCGCCTCACGGGCAATTGAACTGCCCTTTGCGTTTACGATTGCAAGAGTTTTTGCACCCTTCTGCTTGGCAAGACGCATTGCGGCAAGGCTGTCGGCTGTTTCGCCCGACTGTGAAATGATGATTACAAGGTCGCCCTCGCCTACAATCGGATTTCTGTAACGGAACTCGGACGCAATGTCAACATTTACGGAAACTCTTGCGAGATCCTCAATAACATACTTGCCGACCATACCTGCGTGCATGGCAGTACCGCAGGCAACAATTGTGATATTTTTGAAATCCTTGATTGTTTCCGTTGTGATGCCGCACTCCTCAAGAAACGGAAGTCCCTCTTTGATTCTCGGCATAATCGTTGTCCTGATGGCCTCGGGCTGTTCGTTGATTTCCTTAATCATAAAGTGCGGATAACCGCCCTTTTCGGCAGCCTCCATATCCCAGTCGGCTGTCTGAAGTTCCTTTTCAATCGGATCAAGGTGTTCGTCAACGAACGAAACACCGTCAGGTGAAAGTGTTACGATTTCATCATGGTCAAGAAGATAATAATCCCTTGTGTACTGAAGAATTGCAGGAACATCGGACGCAATAAAGCACTCGCCTTCTGCAACGCCTACGATAAGAGGACTTTCACGGCGAACCGCAAAAATTCTGTTGGGGAAATCCTTGAACATAATTCCGAGTGCAAACGAACCCTTGAGCTCAGCCATTACACTGTCGATTGTTTCAAGCGGACTTCCGTTGTATTTATAGTCGAGGAGCTGAGCAACAACCTCTGTATCTGTGTCGCTTAAAAAAGTTCTTCCCTTTGAGATGAGGAAGTCTTTAAGCTCCATATAGTTTTCAATAATACCGTTGTGAACGATTGTAACCCTTGCACCGCTGTGTGGATGTGAGTTTACATCCGAAGGCTCGCCGTGGGTTGCCCAACGGGTGTGACCTATGCCGACATGACCTTTCGGAGTGCCGACCTCTGCAAGCTTATCCTTTAAGTCCTGAAGCTTACCCTTGGTCTTTACGGTCTTGATTTCTCCGTTATCAAAAACCGCAATACCTGCCGAGTCATAGCCTCTGTATTCAAGCTTTGTGAGAGCATTAACAAGCACCTCACTGCAATCCTTAGGTCCTACATAACCTACAATACCGCACATAAAATTTCTCCTTTTCGGTTAATCATTGACCTTGTGGCAAAAAGTAGGTACAAGTTCTGCCAAAAGTTCAACTGTCTTTTCGCTGTCATTGTTTTCTGCGGTCTTTTTAAGAACCTCAAGCTTTGACAGCATATCTGTTTCGTCTATTTTAATTTGATTTCCTATGAAAATTTTCTTGTTCTGTGTTGACTTAAGACCTTCTTCGTCCATAAGAAGCTCCTCAAAAAGCTTTTCACCCGGACGAAGTCCCGTGAAAATAATCGGAACATCTTTGTACGGAACCTTACCGTACATTCTGATAAGGTTCTCGGCAAGGGTTGTAATCTTGACGGGAGCACCCATATCAAGAACAAAAATCTCACCGCCCTTTGCCATTGCACCTGCCTCAAGAACAAGCGAAACAGCCTCGGGAATAGTCATAAAATATCTGATAATATCGGGATGTGTTACGGTAACGGGAGCACCGTTTTCAATCTGACGGCGAAACAGCGGAATAACCGAGCCGTTTGAGCCGAGAACATTACCGAATCTTGTTGTTACAAATTCGGTATCGGTGCTGTGCTGCGCCTTGTACTGAATAATCATCTCACACGCACGCTTTGTTGCGCCCATAACATTTGTCGGATTAACAGCCTTGTCGGTTGAAATCATAACAAACTTCTTTGCCTTGTACTTTTCTGCAAGGGTTGCAACATTGAATGTGCCGAAGATGTTGTTCTTTACAGCCTCCTCGGGAACGGTTTCCATAAGCGGAACATGCTTGTGAGCGGCAGCGTGGAATACGAGTTCGGGGCGATATGTCTTGAAGATAAGCTCCATTTTGTCGTAATCACGAACCGATGAAATAAGCGTTACAAGGTTAAGCTTTGTGCCGTATTCAAGCACAAGTTCCTGCTGAATATCATATGCGTTGTTTTCGTAGATATCAACAATGATAATTTGTTTCGGATCATTCTTTGCAATCTGTCTTACAAGCTCACTGCCGATTGAACCGCCGCCGCCTGTAACAAGACAAACCTTTCCGTTGATAAGGTCATGAATCTCCTTTCGGTCAAACTCAATGGGTTTTCTGCCGAGAAGATCCTCAATCTTGATTTCCTTTGCCTGTGAAATAAGCTGTGTATGCCCGTCATCAAACAAAAGCTCACCGAGATAAGGGATAATCTTGATTTTGCACTCTGTTGCGGAACAGTAGTCAAGAATCTTCCTCTTCTCTTCTTCCTCACATGACGGAATTGCAACTATAATATTGTCTATGCGGTATTCATCACATATTTTAACAATTTCGGGACAGGTTCCGACAACGGGGATTCCTTCGATTTTCTGATTCAGCTTTTTCAAATCATCATCGACAAAGCATACCGGAATAATATTTTTTGACGGGTTATTAACATCATTCTGCTCATTCGCATTGTGAATTTCACGGATAATCATCATGCCGGCATTGCCTGCACCCACAATAAGTGTACGCTCTCCGCCCTCTGCCCTTCCTGCCTCGGTAAGGTCAAGAAAAGCCTTTCTGAAAACAAAACGGAATGCAAGAATTCCGACAAGGGCTATTGCGAAATATACTATACAAAAAATCTTTCTCTGCGGAATCTGCAAAAACAACGAGATTACAAAGCCGAGCGTAAACCCCGAAAAGACGGCAATTCCGCACACCATATAGTCCTTTGCGTTAAAGTATCGCCACAATTTTGAATATGTTCCGCTTATATAAAGTGTAAACAGACACATTACAAGGTTGATAACGATGTAACTCAACAGTCCTTTGCTTGCAGCAGTGCCTATGTAACCGACAAGTGAGAGAATGTAATTTGCAAGAATACCGCTGACAACGATAATAAACACATCTGCGAGAGCCAGAAACATCTTACGCAAATTAATCTTCTTCATAACCCATACCTCTTCTGTTTAACTTTGTGTAAATTTCCCGAGTAACATATAAATACAATTATGATTCATTATACAACAGTGCAAAAGGAATGTCAAACAAAGCAATTCCTAAATCAATTTAAAATCCGACAACCGAAGCACAAGGAACAGTAATAATCAGACTTGTTCGACACACATTTGTTGACAACCGCACAAAACGAGCCTAAAATAATACCATACTAAATATGAATGGTGAATTAAATGAAAAAGTTTTTTATAATTATCGGAATAATAATTCTTGTAATTTTTATTGCACTATTTATTTGGGGCGTTTACTGTGACAACACAATTGCAATCACAAATTACTGTGTAAACAATACTAAGAACGACGCAAAGCTGAAATTTGTTGTCATCACGGATTTGCACAACAAGGAATACGGAGAAAAGAACGCAGACCTTGCAGGGCTTGTAAAGGAACAAAATCCCGATTTTATCGCGGTTTGCGGAGATATGGTCAACCGTGGCGATCCCGACACAACGAAGATGAAGGACGTGCTGAAAAAGCTTGCGGATATTGCGCCCACATACTGCTGTCTTGGCAACCATGAGCGTGACAATGCCGCCGAATTCGGAACGGACTTTAAAAGTGAGATTGACTCAACAGGCGCCGTATTGCTTGACGATGAATATATAAAATTCACAAAAAACGGCAAGAGTGTGCTTATCGGCGGAATGAGCGATTACCCTTATTATGAATTCTACACTCCCGAGGACGATGTTCCGTCAAGAACACTTTGGGAAGAATTTGCCGAAAAGGCAAAGGATAATTTTACGATTCTTCTGCACCACCAGCCCGAATACATTGCCGAGGACGCAAAGAAGACCGACATAGATTTAATCGTCTGCGGTCACACCCACGGCGGACAGATTCAATTGCCGTTCATCGGCGGAGTAATCGCTCCGAATCAGGGACTTTTTCCGAAATATGACAAAGGCGAATTTGACCTTGACGGCACAAAAATGATTGTCTGCGCAGGTCTGAGCAACCACGTATTCATCCCCAGAATCAATAATCAGGTTGAAATAGGAGTAATAAACATAAGTTAAGGAGATTCAGTGTATGCCTGCAAAAAACGGCTGAGTTTTTTAATTGATTTTATAAATGCTGCAAATGGCGTTTTCTCCGGTTTGAAATCATACGCACCGTCTTTTGCCCGTTTCTCTTGTACGGCTTTTCTTCATTATGAATTTCTCCTTTTCCCGATTTGAACCTGAGCTTTTTCTGCCGCAAGTTTAGATTTTACAGCTTTTTTGACACAAAAACATCCCCTTAAAGCGTCCTTGAAATTTTATCTTTTCAAGCGTCTGCTTTAAGGGGATTATATCGTTTTACTTAGCTTTTTAACTGTTCACTTTTCACTGTCAGCCTTAATGCTGCTGCATTACCGAGTTTGCCATAATATACTTCTTAAGCGGACCGTGCATAATCTCTTCAATCTGAGCGGGTTCGTCGGGCAGAAGAACAAGCAGCTGGTTTGCGGCTCTGATGACATAACCGTCGTCACCGTATTCATTTTTAAGCTTTTTGCAGTCATTAACAGGGGTTTCGCACAATGCACGCGAGATTATGCTCTTTATCCCCTTTTCATCGTCAAATCCGAGTCCGCCGACAACAAACACGACATTCAGCTTTTTAAAAGCGTCTGTAAGCTCGACCCCGAGTTGTTCGGAATCGGTTGCAAAACAGGTTTTGACAAGCTCAAGATCAAGCTCCGAAAAGGACTTTTGCAAAGCTCTTTCGCAAAACGAGGTTTTGCGAGCAGCGAAAAAAACAAGCCTGCAATTCATTTTCCGTCCTCCTACTGTGCGTTTGCGTATTCGGGTTTCAGCGTTGCCTTAAATTTCGGTGCAACTCTCAAATTAGCCGTTACCTTTGTATAGTCATAGGTGGTATCCCAACCCTCAAAAGTATAATCGTAATACTCATCACTCGGTTTTTTCGGTATGGTCTTAGGCACAACCGCCGACTTTCCGTACTCAACCTTTTGCTTTGACAATACAGAACCGTCATAGTTCATGAAGGTTACATTGCAATAAACCTTTGCCTGAGTTGTAGGCTGCGGCTTCTTTGTTACAGTCTGACCCTTTTTGTCGGTTGCGGTTGTTGACTCCGTTGTTTTCGGAGTTACTTTCTGATTTTTAAAGCCGTAGTCTCCGTCATACCAAGTAATCTGACCCTTTTTGTAGGCTGTGTCAAAGTCTGTAACAGTCGGTCTTGTACCGCCGTAGGATGAATAATAAACCTGCGGCCATACAGCATTCTTGTTGAGAGATGCCTTTTTTACATCAACCTTTGTTGATTCACCTGCTCTCACCTTTCTTGCAACAATTACTGTTCTGAAATTTGTGAACTCATACGAACAGGTTGAAAGCGTAACAAGCTCATCATCCTCATTTACATCAACAGGACAGTTAAACAGCGAACGAATACGAACATTGTAGACATAGTTCATAAAATCCTTGTCATTTTCAAAGTCGCTTATCATATAGTTGAAGAACTCGCCGTGTGCGGTAAGAGTGTTTGTCTTGAACACAGAGATAATCTTATAAGTACCCTTGCCCTTTGGGGTGTCAAAGCGGAAGGTCGGAACTTCTTTGTAGAAATCGAGATCCCCTGTTGTTCCGCCGAACTTCATAAGATCACCAAACATTGAACCGTCCTGAATGTGGTGAGAGTGAAGAACAAGGTTCTTGCCGTCTGTACCCTTTGTTGAACGGTAGTCAACAAATACGCTGCCGAAGCCGTCCCATTCGTTTTTGTAGTTGTGGTTAAGGTAATATTGCTGCGGTGTGCTGTCTGCCTTATGCCACAAAACAGGATAGTCAATGTGGGTATCCTTCATCTGAATCCAGCCGACAATTTCATCGTTGATTTTCAAAAGCTTATCCCAGTTGATTGTATCGTCCTTTTTCTTTGCAGGGGTTGTGTCGGAGTCATCGACACTGTGCGCAATTCTCTGAATTTCACCGTTAAGCTCGGCATTTCTCAGGCTGAGGTAAATCATATTGTAGAACAACAGCGAAAGCGCCGTAAGGAACACAAGGAACGAAACCATTACAACACATTTTCGTGTAACCTCCTTTGCTCCGTCACCGCGCAAAGGAATATAGTTGTTGACAAAGCCTGTTTTTGCAGGTACAAATTCCTGATTGCTGAAGCCGTTCGGATAATCCTCCTGCGAATTTTCAAAATTAGACCTCGTGCGGATACAAGCAAGGCACACCATATCCTCAGGATTTTCGCCTGCAAGCGATGATTTCGGAAGAACTGCAACCTGAATACCACGGTATATAAAACAGTAGCCGCGATAACCGCTGCCCATATCCTTAAGGCTGAAAACTCTTGACTTTTTGCGGAACATTCTGTACTTGTCCTCGAGCTGTTCCATCTCTTCCTTGTCTGCCTTACGCTTTTTGGCATTGAGAAAATCAAGATTTCTCTTTCGCCAATAGTCCTTCGGCACGGGAGTATTCTCATACTTCTCGGATGCCGCAACAACCTCGGCAAACTTTTTGCGAAACGATGTGCTGTCCTTTGTTGTAAGAGCCTCTGCAATCACAACCTGATCAGGCACTTTTTCGCTTTTCGCAAGCTCGTTAAGTGCAGAAATAATTTTAGAATATGAAGGTGAAACGCTTTTTACTTTGGTTACGGAAAAGCCGTTTTGTTCAAGCTTTGTTGCAATTTCACCGCTTGTTTGAGAAAGGTCAGCGGAATTTTTGCCCGTTAAGGAAAAAATCTCAACATCCATGTCAATTCCCCTTTCAATCAGTTTTATTCATCATCAGCCGAAATTTTTGTGACCTTGAGGTTTAGGAGAGCCTCTTCAACAAGAGGTTCAAAATTCGGCTTTTCCTGAGCCTCTTTTACATATTTGAGAACAGGTCTTGTACGGGGATGCTTCGGTGTGAACACGGTACAGCAGTCCTCATACGGTTCAATTGATATATCGTAGGTGTCAATCTTATAGGCAATGTCGATAATTTCCTGCTTATCCATACCAATAAGCGGTCTGAATACGAGCATATCGGTCGCCTCATCTGTACAAGAAAGCGCACCGATTGTCTGGCTTGCAACCTGACCGAGGCTTTCACCTGTGATAAGTGCCTGACATTCGTACTTTTCGGCAATTCTTTCGGAAATCTGCATCATCAGGCGGCGCATAATGATTGTGAAAAGCTCTTCGGGACATTCGTCCTTGATTTTCTCCTGCAGCTTTGTGAACGGCACGGTGTACATAACCATATCACCTGCATATCTGCTGACTCTGCGGAGAAGTCTGACAACCTTGTCTTCTGCTCTGGGGCTTGTGTAAGGCGGACTTGCAAAGTGAATTGCAGTAAGTCTGATACCTCTTTTTGCCATCATATAAGCGGCAACGGGGGAGTCAAGACCTCCGCTGATGAGTATTGCGGCTCTGCCGCCTGTGCCGACAGGAATGCCGCCTGCTCCTCTTATCGGTTCGCCGTGAACATAAGCGCCGAAGTCACGGATTTCAACATTTACAACAAGGTCGGGGTTGTGAACATCAACCTTGAGATGCGGAAACTTTGAAAGAATTTCACCGCCGACCTCTCTGCAAATTTCGGGAGATTTGAGCGGAAATTTTTTGTCGCTTCTCTTTGCCTCAACCTTGAAGGTTTTAATATTGCTAAGCTGATTTTCAAGATATTTCGGGGCGGTTTCAAGAACGGATTCGATTGTTTTTTCACAAACAGCAGCTCTTGAAAAAGCGATGATTCCGAACACCCTCGAAACGATTTCGCAAGCCTTTTCAAGGTCTGCATCATCATCAAGCGGTTTTACATAAATTGTGGACTGTGCCGATGTAATCTCAAAACGACCGGCACTCCTCAACGCGTGTTTAAGGTTCTTTTTGAGAACATCCTCAAACGAACGGCGGTTAAGTCCCTTAAGAACGATTTCGCCGTCTTTCAAAAGTAAAATTTCCTTCATAAAATGTATTCCTTTATTTTAAATATGTATTCATACTATTCCTATTTGTGGGCAAGGGTTTTCAGTCCCTTTTCAATACCTTCACAAAGTGCGTCGATATCTTCCTCCGTATTCAGCTTTGAAAAGCTGATTCTCAGTGCACTGTCGGCACGGTCACGACCGATATTCATTGACTCAAGCACATAACTCGGTTTGCCCTTTGCACAGGCACTTCCCGATGATACATAAACTTCGAGATTTTCGAGAAAATGCAGCATCGTTTCGCTCCTGACTTTTCCTGCCGAAATATTCAGCACATACGGAAGCGCATTTTCGGGAGAGTTGAGAACCACTCCGTCAATTTTAAGCAGCTTTTCCTTTGCGTAGCTGTTAAGCTTTGAAACATAATCGTAATTTTTATCTATGTTAAATTCACTGCACGCAACTCCCATTGCGGCAATCAGCGGAATAGCCTCTGTGCCGGGACGGAGTTTTTTTTCCTGTTCACCGCCGTAGTGAAGCGGAACAAGCCGTACACCCTTTTTCACGAAGATTGCACCCACACCCTTCGGGGCATGGATTTTGTGACCGCTCACGCTGATTAAATCCGCATGAAGTTTTGATGCGGAAAGCGAGATTTTACCGAAAGCCTGAACGGCGTCCGTGTGGCAGATTACATCGCTGTTCTTCGCCTTAACAGCGGAAAAAATATCCGAAATATTCATAATTGCGCCCGTTTCGTTGTTGACGCACATTACAGACACAAGAATTGTGTTTTCGTCAACATTTTCAAGCACATCTTCCTTGTGAATTGTGCCGTCCTCACGGGGCATAATACGGACAACATCAAAGCCGTTATCCTCAAGCTTTTTCGCAGATTCCATAATACTGCTGTGTTCAACGGCAGACACAACAATCCGCCTGCCTCTGCGTTTTTTAGCCTCGGCAACACCGAAAATTGCAAGGTTATTCGCCTCTGTACCGCCGCTTGTGAAATAGATTTCGTCAGCAGTTGCACCGAGCCTTCCGGCAACCTCTTTTCGAGCCTTTACAAGCTCCTGCTCGGCATACATTCCACGCAAATGAAGTGAAGAGGGATTGCCGTAATTTTCGGTCATTATCTCAAACGCTTTTTCTGCCGCACCTTGCGACACCTTAGTAGTTGCGCTGTTATCAAGATAATGCTCCATTACTTTGCCCTCATTTCGTTTTACATAGCTGTACATACTAATAATTATACTACAGCAGTCAAAAAAAATAAAGTGATAATTCAAACATAATTGAAATTTATGCGGTAAAAATAAATACAAACTTTATTTTTGGTACAAAGGCGGCATTTTATGATTTCAAAAAAAGAATATAGCACGATTGTGAAAAATAATTCACCGAAAAGTAAATGTTTTGTGAACGGAACTAAGGCATTTTTCATCGGCGGTTTCATCTGTCTTATCGGACAGATTTTGACCGACAGCTATTCATTGCTTGACATCGGCAAAGATGATGCAAAAACGCTGACTTCGGTAACGCTGATTTTCATAGGAATTTTGCTGACGGCAATCGGTGTGTACGACAAAATTGCAAAACACGGCGGCGCAGGTACGCTTGTTCCGATTACAGGCTTTGCAAATGCGGTTTCTTCGCCTGCAATTGAATTCAAATCCGAGGGATATGTTGCAGGACTCGGCGCAAAGCTGTTCATCATTGCAGGACCTGTCATAGTTTACGGTGTTACCGCATCGGCTGTTTTCGGAGCTGTTTTGTGGGTACTGCATATGTTCGGGATTACCTTGTTCTGACTTTTCAATAATTAAAACCGCAAAAAGAGGTGTCGCAAATTGCCGACACCTCTTTGTCTGTTATTTTATTATCTTTTCTTGTACAAAACGAGTTCGGGATTTTTTACATTTTCTTCATAAGTTGAAATCAGGATGAAATCCGTATTTGCGACAATTCCGAAATATCTGTCACCGCCGAACTCACATTCAAGCTGATTTCCGAGATATGTTGCGTTGTCATCCAAAAACTTAACCTTGTTGCCATTCGGAAGTCTGTATCCAAGATTGACATAACTTCCGACAAGCGCATTCAGCTTTGTAAGTTTTGGCATACCCACAACATTCAAGGCATTTATCTCATCAATCAGAATATTTTTAAATTCCTCAAAAGCCTTGTTTCCGCCGAGTTCCTTATATCTTTTCCAATAGTCGAGCTTCGGGAGTGTTCTCATCAGATACTCGCGCACCTCTTTTTCGGAATGTTCCCCGTCAGCCATATTTTTGACGCAGACATCAATCAAATCATCCATATCGCTGTACATATAATTTCCGTCGGCATAACACCACTTGCAGTAGTCTTCGTTCATAAAGCCGTCTTTTTCTCTGCTGATAATCTCATCTTCCAACGGCATACCACAGCATTGACATATCAATTTTCGGGGTGAACCGAGCAGGGTATTGATTGACACATTATAAAGCTTTGAGAGCAGTTTTAATGTTTCCGTATTCGGAACTGTGTCGCCGTTTTCCCAACGAGAAACCGCCTGTCTTGTTACAAACAGTTTTTCAGCCAGCTCATCCTGAGAAAAGCCAGATTTTGTTCTTAATTTCAATAAAATTTCTTTTGTATCCATAGCCGTCACCTCTTGCTTATATTATAATGCAGAGCGTGATTTTTCACAAGCAACCTGCTGTTGCACGGCGTGACGGCGTGACGGCGAGCCGCCGTTCCCCATTCGTGCAGACAGTTTTAATTAAATGTAAAATTGAAAATGGAAAATGGAAAATTAATGTCGGGAAGACAGTTTGTAATGTAAAAAAACATATTATGCCCGAGCGTAGCGTTGTAATTGTTCGCACAATTCCGTAGGGGCGTTCATTGGACGCCCGCACGGCGATCCGCCGTTCCCTATTCGTGCAGACAGTTTGATATATAAACAAATATGTTCTCCGTATTACCTGTCTTTCAAATCAACATATTCCTTGTTTTCGGAAATACTCATATATGCAGGACGGATGATTTTGCCGCAGTTGATAAGCTCCTCGAGTCTGTGTGCGCTCCAACCGGTGATACGGGCTGTTGCAAAAAGCGGAGTATAAAGCTCACACGGAATATCAAGAAGACTGTAAAGAAGTCCGCTGTAGAAATCGACATTTGCGGCAACTCCCTTGTAGATTTTACGCTTTCTGCCGATAACCTTCGGAGCCAGTCTTTCAACTCTCTCATAAAGATCAAATTCGTCGTTGTGACCTTCGGCAAACGCAAGCTTTTTAACAGCACCGTGAAGAATCTGCTGACGGGGGTCGGAAATTGTATAAACTGCGTGTCCCATACCGTAGATAAGACCTTTTTTATCAAAAGCCTGCTTGTCAAGGAGCTTCTCAAGATAATCTTCAAGAGCGTCCTCGTCCTCCCAGTCCTTAACATGCTTTTTGAGATCCTCAAACATATAGTAAACCTTAACATTTGCACCGCCGTGCTTAGGACCTTTGAGTGATGCAAGTGCCGCAGCTACTGCCGAGTATGTATCAGTACCCGAAGATGTTACAACATGTGTTGTAAATGTTGAGTTGTTACCGCCGCCGTGTTCCATATGGAGAATGAGCGCCATATCAAGAACCTTTGCCTCAAGCGGAGTATAGTGTCTGTCGGGACGAAGAAGCGACAGAATAACCTCGGCTGTTGACATTGTAGGCTCTGCACGGTGGATATAAAGGCTGTTATCACGCTGATAGTGATTATATGCGTGATAGCCGTAAACCGACAAAAGAGGGAATACGGAGATAAGCTGTATACACTGTCTTAAAACATTGTCGATTGATGTATCGTTAGCGTTCTTATCATAGCAGAAAAGTGTGAGAACACTTCTTGCTATTGAATTCATCATATCGTTACTTGTGGCCTTGAGGATAACATCACGAACAAAGTGCTGAGGAAGGGTTCTGTACTGAACGAGAAGCTTCTTAAAATCTTTAAGCTGTTCTTCGTTAGGCATATCGCCAAAGAGAAGAAGATATGTAACCTCTTCAAAACCGAAACGGTCATCCTCAAGAATACCGTCAACGATATCCTTTACATTATAGCCCCTGTAACGAAGCTCACCCTCGCAAGGAACAAGCTTTCCGTCAACAAGCTTATTCTGTGTGATTGTAGAAATATATGTAAGACCTGTGAGAACACCCTTACCGTCAAGGTCACGCAGACCTCTTTTTACATTGTACTTACTGTATAAATCTGTATCAATAACGGAGTTATGCGTCATTTTCTGAGCCAGAGCATGAATCTGCGGTGTAACATCCGAATACTCGCTGTTTGTCATAAAAAACACTCCTTTTTAAAATTCACAATAAATTGAAACTATATTTTATGTATTATAGCACATTTTTAAAAAAAAGAAAATGTACAATTCTTGCAGAAGTGTCACATCTATTTTCACTCTTATATGTAGAATTTGCATAATTTTCTGTTTTCTTATTCATTGCAACGCAGTATTACGAATATATGCCCTTAATTGTCCCGAATTTTGACGGATAAAAAATGACAATCCTTCATTTTGACAAAAAAACGGAGCAGGAAAACCTGCTCCGTAAAAACAACATTATTTTATTACTTGAGATATGTACCGTTAGTACCGATCTGACCGTCAATGCCGGTGAAACCGTCTGCACAGCAAACATAAACTCTCATATTAGCCCTACCAACAGAAGATACTGTAAGTGTGCCGTCTGTAACATACTTAACATCGCCTGTAACTGCATCAATATACTTACCGTTAGGAAGGTTCTTGAATGTAGCACCGCCTGAGATAGTTACACAAGCAAGGCTGTCTGTAGCGCCCTGTGTGTAACGGCGAACGAATGCCATATTACCGTCAACATAAGTCTTGCTTCTTGTATACTGACCCTTCTGAAGTGCAGGAACTGCTCTTCTGATTTGGTTGAGCTGCTGAATATGAACAGCGAGAGGTGCTTCAAGTGTGCTTGCAACAGCACCGCTTGCATTAGTATATGTACCAAAGTCTGTAGCTGTTACGTCGCCCTCGAGGTAGTCACCGAAGTATGCACGACCTGTTGTTGCAAGAGGTGCGTTAGGACCAACATCCATAGGAACACCCTTCTGGAACTCAAGCTCAGAACCGTAGTAAAGACACGGAATACCACGGAAAGTAAAGAGTACATCAAGGTTCTCTGCCCATGACTGTGTACCGCCATCGTAACGGCTGTCCATATCAGGACCGTAGTCGTGAGAATCAACATATGTTACATTCCATGATGAGTCATTGTAGTACGGATCTTCTTCACAAGCACGGGTAAATGCGTTGCTTGCATTTGAGAAGTTCCAATGCATCGGGAAGTCGATTACGCTTGTGCCGTTTGCCTTGCTGTAATCAGGTGTGTGATACTTAAGACCGTCAAGATAAACATTATCAGATGTTGGCTGATTTGCTGTACTTGCGTTGCTGTCATAGTGCTTAAGTGTAAGATCAATATTTGAAGCCTGATCATTTGTAAACGAATTGATGTACTGGCTGTCTGATTCAGCCCATGTATAGAACGGAGCTGAAATTGCAGGAATGTTGTGGTTCCAGAACTCACTTACACGAGTACAAACCTCACCAAAGATGAAGAAGTTTTTACCGCCTGTCTTGAGCCATGACGGGAAGTAATACTGGTTAAGTGTAAGTCTTGAAACGTGCTTTTCAGTATCAAGTCTGAAAGCGTCAACGCCCATGTTGATATAGTTGTTATAAACATTGTTAAGGTATTCTGCAACTGTAGGATTCTCTGTGTTGATATCAACGCAGTCACCGGCAATCTGACCTGTCTGTACAGTCGGGCTTTCCCAGCTGAGGTCTTTGAAGTGGTGATAGTTGTTTTCCGTGTCGTGATTACCGGAGTCAAGCTCCTTAGTATCCTTCATGATATTAAGTCTTGCGGCATACTGATACTTAGGCTCAAGGTCATCGTAGTTCGGGAATGTTTTAGCAAAGTCGCTTCCCTCAATAACCTTCATGCAATCTACAGAAGCAAGATCCTGAATTGAGTCGTATTCCTTTGTAAACATAGGAGCAAGAGTTGCCTCACCGAAGTTACCTGAATGGTTAACTACGATATCCTGAACAATCTTGATGCCCTTTTCATGAGCGGCATCAATAAGATCCTGATATGTAGCGCCGTCGCTCTCATAACGAACATCAACTGTTGAGAAGTCCATTGCATGGTAGCCGTGGTAATCGTAGCCCGATGCGTTTGTTACAACAGGAGTAATCCAGATTGCGCTGAATCCGAGAGCCTTGATATAATCGAGCTTGTCGATAAGTCCCTTGAAGTCACCGCGCCATGCGGGATCGCTGTCGGGGTTGTTTGCCTGTGAGTCATCCCAGCAATGAACATCGTTACCTGTGTCACCGTCATAGAAACGGGTTGTGATTACAAAATAAATTGTGTCTTCACGCATGTCAACACGGTCAAAATCCTGCATATCCTCAGGATTTTTGCTTGACCATCTTTTATTTTTATACCACCACTCGCCTGTGTTTCTTGTGAGCTCGGCAGACTGCTTTCCGTTTGTAACAAACATCATATTGATTTTTGTTACATCGTTGAAAGTGTACTTGTAGTAGTTGTTTCCCTCGGAAGTCATCTTAACGCCGGGGTACTCCGTGCTGATGTTTTTCGGAAGGCTGTTCCAATAATAGATTGTGGGCGTGCCTTCCTCACAGTAGTAATGTACTGTGATTGTGCTTGATGCCGAAGTGTCGTTGTCGTCATCTGTATTAGCCGCACTAACGGACATAACAGATACCGTACAAATTACGCAAATCGACAAAATCAATGCTAGCAATTTTTTAATTTTTGCCATAGATTTTCCTCCTTTTGTTATATTTCGTACAACATAACATACAATCATATTATAATTTAGAGAGTAAATTTCATTTTTCTTTTACGGAATAATTACAAAATTGATATGCCAAAGATTAGCCCCCTAATTTGGCTATTATATACAAAAAGGAGCATCAATTTCCATTTCACGCATTCCAACACGGAATTGCTGACGAAAACGACACTCCCATAGCCTTCCCTTTTCAATTTTCAGTTATTTTTAAAACAGAAAGCCTTGCGGTTACGACTTCAAAATATATTTTTCAAGTGTGTTCGCAATTCCGTCCTCATCATTTGACTCGCAGATATAATCGGCGATTTTCTTAATATCAGGCTCAGCATTGCCCATTGCAACGCCAAAGCCTGCGTAGCCGATCATAGTCATATCGTTATAGTTGTCGCCGAATGCAACAAGCTCGTCCCTTTTCATTTTGAGTTTATCAAGCAGCAGCGGAAGCATTGAGCCTTTAGTAACGCCAAAGGGCATAATTTCAAGAAAATACGGCGCGCTCTTATACACATCAAGCAAACCGTCGTAACGGTCTGCAAGAATTTTCTGATACTTATCAAGCTCATCGGGTTCGCCTGCAAGAAGAATTTTGTTGATATCAAATCTTACAGATGAGATAAAATCGTCAACAACAACCATTTCAGCCTTGATAACGTCCCTTTCAACATAGGTATAGTCGTTCACCTTGTTGTCAGAGATAATTCTCCTGTCATCATAGGTGTTGATTGTAATGTTTGAATCCTTAAGAACATTTACGATATCGGGAAGATATTCAAGCGGAAACAGCTTGCTCACCATAGTTTCGCCTGTTTCGCAGTTGATAATCCTGCCGCCGTTAAATGCCATAATAAAACCGCCAAAGCGGTCAAGCGCAAGGTCCTTTGCAATCGGCATTATTCCTATGGGATGTCTGCCTGACGCAAGAATGATTTTCTTGCCCTGTTTCTGCGCCTCCATAAGAGCATATCTTGTACGGGGAGTAATCTCCTTTTGGGAGTTTGTCAGCGTACCATCAATGTCAAGCGCTATTAATTTGTAATCCATGAAACCACCCTTAACATATCAATTTCTAAACACAATCAGTATGTTACGGTCAAATTTGACCGTATAAAATATAACACAAATCGCCCAAAAATGCAACTAAAAAGCCGCTTTTAGCCCATATAAAAGCTATTTTTACCATTTTTTCGCTTTGTCTTTTTTGCCAACAAAAAACGGACGAAAAGAGAATTTTCCTTTCGTCCGAAATTAAATATATTCAGCTTTTATTTATTCTTCCGATTTTGTATCGTTGTCGGATTCAGTCTTTTGCTGCAATTTTTCCTTCTGCAAACGGTCTATAATTTCATTGATGTCGCTGTCCTTCGGTGATTTGTCATGTCCCGTAAGTATGCGGATTATAACGACAAGCTCATCAATGAATATCAGCAACAGCGCCGCAATAAAAATCAGCAGTCCCCACGGTGAGAAGAAAAGGTTGTACAATGTGTCAATGAATCCAAGCTTGCACACCATAATATAAAGCACATCTTCGGTTGAAATTTCCGGGTCGGGAGTATCGTTTGCAATGCCCTTTGTCTGTAGCTTATATGTGCCGTCAGCTGTTTTATACGGTGCAACTACAACCTTATGAGTCACAAGAAGTCCCTCGGTCTGTCCACTGCCGCGATAGGTGATAATATCGCCGACCTTGAGGGCGGTCGGATTGTCAACGCACTTTCCGAGAATAACATCGCCGATCATAAGCTCGGGCTGCATACTGCCCGTTGAAACTCGTAGCACGGAATATCCGAAAAGCGAAGGTGTTTTTCCGTTCACCTTTGAACCCATAAACACAATTACGGTCAGCACAAGTATTGCAAGCACTCCCCAGCAAATTATATTTTTAATTATCCGCAGGGTTTTGCGGAGCTTTGATTCATGCCTTTTCTTTATTCTATTTTTTGATTTGGGGTGTTCGGTTGTTACAGATGTCACTTCAACCGCATTTTCAAAATCGTTATTTTTATCCATAAATTCCTCCACGGTGTGCCACCGTTCTCAGTTCGTGTAGACAGTTTGTCAAATTCAAAACATATTCGCCCGAGCGTTATTTTGTATCGGTCTTTACTTTCATTCATATCGGTGTGCCACCGTTCCCGGTTCGTGTAGATTGTTTGCAATGTGCGAAACATATCCGCCCGAGCGTTATTTTGTGGTTTGCGTAATTATTCGTGGCGGTGTGCCACCGTTCCCAGTTCGTGAAGACAGTTTGTTAAATTCAAAACACATTTCGCCCGAGCGTTACTTTATATCGGTCTTTACTTTCATTTATATCGGTGTGCCACCGTTCTCAGTTCGTGAAGACAGTTTGTTAAATTCAAAACATATTTCACCCGAGCGTTGTTTTGTGGTTTGCGTAATTATTCGTGGCGGTGTGCCACCGCTCTCAGTTCGTGAAGACAGTTTGTCAAATTCAAAACACATTTCGCCCGAGCGTTGTTTTGTGGTTTGCGTAATTATTCGTGGCGGTGTGCCACCGTTCTCAGTTCGTGAAGACAGTTTGTTAAATTCAAAGCATATTTCGCCCGAATGTAACATTGCAATCGTTCGTACAAACACAAGCTATCCGTTAATGAACATATTTTATATAACGAAAATGCGTATATATTCGTCAAAACGGGCGGATTTTATTCTCTGCCGCCGATTATAAATTATAATAAAAAAGGGCTGTAAAAACAACCCTTTTGGAAATTTAAAATTTTAAAGTGAAATTTGTACATCGCCAAGTGAATATGCAGCGCCGGATGCTGTATCGTTTTTGATATACCAATACACCTTTGTAACAACAGGATCGCTGTCGGCTTTGCCTTCAATCTTCATATTCGTAACAATCGGAATATACGAGCTTTTAGCCGGTTCATCACTTACGGTAAGCTCACATTTTGCAGTTATTTTATCACCGTACACACCCGTAGATGTAACTGTAACAGTAGTCTTGCCTGCCTTTTTGGCAATAACTTGACCTTTACCGTCAACTGTTGCAACATCAGTCTTTGACGATGTGTAAGTAACTGTACCCTGTGCCTTTGCGCTTAAATCAAATGTCTTACCTACTACAGCTTCTGCATTAGAATAAAAACTTGAAATTCCGGCAGCTTTAGCAAGCTCACCATTCACCTTGGTCTGTTCATAAACGGTTCGGAATTTATTGTCCCAATGAAACCACAATACAGTATTATATGTATCTACATTAGTATTATCACTGCCTTCGCACCATTCTTTACCACCAACTGTATTCTTTTTGTACATTTTTACATTATTATAATTATATGGGATTGTACAATAAGAAATATCATAATTAGCTTTAAAATTTGAATAACCTGGTGTAGCAAGAGTATATTCCACATCTGATTTTAAAAAGCTATTATTCACGCCTGCTTCAACGGCGCCCTGACCATTCCAACAATGCAGAAAATAATCACCGGGATTTAAACTATTACGGTCAGCTTTCAAATTTTCGGGTAAAGAATCAGCAGTAACAAAACCAACATACACATTCTTCTTATTCACATTACACTGTGTCTTGGAAACATAGGATGTTTGTGAATCGGAGGTAAATCTCTTGTAGGTTCTGAGGGGGCTGTTCACACCGACAGAAAGGGTGTTACTATCCGAATTATTAAGGAACAAAGAAATTGACTGCGGTGCATTTCCCGTGTTCTTTACCTCTGTACAGAAATATTTTGTTTCATGGGCGGAAACAGTTGTCAAACCACTAAAATTAAACGGATCAGTACTATACTCACTGCCGTCAGGTTTTGAAGCAGCATAAGTAACAGCAGTAATATTTTTTCCGTTGGTCACATTGTAATCTCCGCTCCAAGAGAGGGAGTCGCCCTTTTGCACTTCAGGACGATTAAACCACGAAAAAGTCGTAGTTGTTCCACACAACAAGCACAGTACAAGTCCGAGTACAATAACAAGTGTAAATTTAGATTTCTTCATGGTTTCACCTCCGTTGAATTACTTGTTTTGCAGATTTACTGCCAGTTACCCGTCCCATCTCCGGTTGCCGTGTAGGTTGTCTTTGTGCCTCTGTTACCTGTATTCCAACTATTCCAAACCTCATTATCAGTATTAGGATTTATACGCTGAATTTTAAACGAAGTTACATTAGCAGGTATATCCTTCCATGTCCAATTGGTTTGACCTTTAATCGAACTAAGATCACGATAACTTCCGTCAGGTAATACAAGTCTCATTTTTGGGGTTGAGTTTGATATCCATTTACTACCAGCACTGTTATCAGTACTGTCGACCAGGGTTATATCAATCGAAGTAATAGGTTTAGGTTTCGGAACATATTCTACAAGTGCTTCAGGTGAGCCACTCTCAAAGAGGTATGTCTTGCCGATTGTACCCTCAAGTCCACTATTGCTTGGATACTGAGTGCCACTACCATTGTTTACAATAACTCTGAATTTACCTTTATCAGAAGTTGTAAATTCTAATTTATAATAGCCTGTAATATCATCATAATCAGCAACCTTACCCGGCCATCCACCTTTGTATTCAGTCCCTGAATCGCTGTATACATATGCATTATAAGTGCTGAATCCATCTCTGGGTTCAAAATAGATTGTTGTTGTTGACTCAGTAGTCTCCAACTCAAACTTAGCATACAGAGTGATTCCCTTGCTAACTTTATTTAAGGTTATAGGTGAAACATTGTTGTTTTCATCGAAATACGGTTCATTACAAGCCTCGTCCTTATACCAACCGGCAAACTTGTAACCGTTATTGGCACTTGCCTTAACTGTTACATTTTCGCCCTCCATAACGGGAGCTTTCGAAATTTTATCGGCTTTTTCGTTGCCAACCTGTACAGTACCGGCTGTAACAACATTTCCGTTGTTGTACATCGCTTTGGCTTCTACCGTATACAAAGCCTTAAATCTTGCATACAGTGCATATGTCTTTACATCAGAATATTGTATCGTCATTTTTGTAGAATAGACGCCGTTATCTAAGATACAATCTTTAACCGCTACCTTCGGATCTGCTGCATCTTTACTCTCATACCAACCGATAAAAGCATAGCCGCTTTCAGGCTTAGCATAAAAAGTTACTTCTCCGTTACGATTTACCGTTGTTGTTACTTTCGACGCATATTTATTATTGTCAAAAGACACCTTACCGGCTTTATCAAAGGGAGCGTTATTACCGTGCTGAGTGTATGCTTCTACAGTATAAGTATCAACTTTGAATTTCGCATACAACTTCTTGGAAACCTCAACATTAGCCAATTCATATTTATCGCTCGAACTCTCCGAAATACTCTCACAGGCTTCATCTGTGTACCAGCCTTCAAAAACATATCCGTCTTTAGCTTTTGCGTAATATGTAACTGTGCTGCCCTTAACAGCATTGAGTGTAATGTGTGTTCCATCGTTGGAATCTACAGTCGAGTTTTGGTTTCCACACTTAATTTCAACTGAGCCGCCATTTGTGCTTTCAGAAAGGTTTGCACCGTCATATGTTCTGACATAAGCCTCAAATGTCAACGACTCAACATAAACGGCTGTAAAGTTATAGTTACCTGAAGCTGTCGGGGTAAAATAACCGTTGCTGTCAATGCCGTCTGCCACGGCACTTGTATCGCTGTTTACCCAGTTTTTCAATACGAAACCTTTTTTAGGATTTGCTATTAGCTTAACCTTTGTACCTGGGGTTACAGAAATTGTAGTACTTGTCAAACCATCATAACTAACTTTAGGATCTCCTGCATCTTTCTTGCCTGCAGTAACAGTAATAGTAGCAGGTGGATCCCAATAACCTGTTGTAGCAGAAGTAACAACAAAAAGCGTTGAATTGCCTCTGTTAGGAGCAGGAATTTTATATGTATTACCGTTATTTGTAAAAGAAAAAGTCATGTTGTCTGCCTTTTCCTTTGCAATATAACCGACCCAGTTTTTCTTGTCAGCAGTAAATGGCATTCTAACTTTACTGTAAGAGTCATTTTTATCCGGAACCATATATACACTTGAAACATTGCCTGTATCAGGGAGTACATCGGCGGTTTTGCTTGAAACACTGATTTCAATCACTTCGCCCCATGTACCGTATCCGGCATTACTGTTATTATGATCGCCATAGGCGGTGTAGTACATACTGTCGCCTGAATTGAGCGACTTCATATCAGTAGTCCAAGTAACACTTCCCGAGGTGAACTTAACTTTTGTACCGTCAGCGGCGGGTGTATAATCACAGTAATATGTATGCGACTTCGCATCAAACTTCATCACTACAGAAGTTCCGCTACCCTGCTGAAATGTTACATTCTTTGTCCAATTTTTTGTGGTATCATTTACAGTACGGTCAACAAAATACACTTTATTGCCTTTTTTGTTCTGAGTTACAATATTAACATCAGTTATTGAAACAGTTTTACCGGCATATGCAGTAGCCGCATTATCATCCTGAAGCCACACTTTAATATTTATTGTTTTACTGCTTCCTCTATCAACCCGAAACAACTCCGTTGGTCTAGGTTCAGAACTAACAACAAAATCGCTAAAAGCTTGAACATTCTCAGGAGCGTTAGTGCCATCTGCTTTATTTACAACATTTCCGTCACCGGCATTAGAACCGCATACAACCGTATTTTGAGTATCGGTATCTGTAATTGCCATTCTTACAAGGTTTCCTGAAACATTTTCACCACCTATAGTTATCTTAGGTACTTGATCAAGGTAAAATTCTGCATGATCCGCTTTAAAGGTTTCATCAACCTTTACATTAAATGAAAAGTCAATATAATTAACATTCTTATCGTTTACATCCGCACATCTGTAAGAGCCAACACCAAACTCAGAAGCACCTGATTTCTTTATTGGAAAAAATATATTTTCACCGTCAGCACTTGAAGCCGAAGCAAGATGCACTCCACCCGCAGCACGGAAATATTTAGTCAAGTCAATGATTTTGTTTGAATAACCATCACCACTGCCAATATCGGCATTAGTATAAACATAGTTGTCAATTTTTGCGCCCTCAGCTTTAATTGTGATTGTTGAAATAGTTTCAACCCAAGCCGAAACGGACACAACCGATATGGCGAGTACTTCAACAAGTGCCACCATAGTGAGTATAAAGCCTTTTCTTGTTTTTTTATTCTTGCCAAATGCAAGTCTGTTTTTCAAATACTCCCTTAAAAGAGCAAGTCTTTCTCTCATCGTGACACCTCCTTAATGTGTTAATCAATTAAATTTACCAATTGCCTGCTTTTTCAACTTTGCCTGATCCTTGATTTACCAAACTATAAGATATGATATATTCGTTAGAACCCGCACTCTCAGTAAATGTATGCTGAATGTTTGTAGGCACTAGATAATTCCTTATTATTGGATCTTCTTTTGCAGGATCATACAAATCAAATCTTACAAGTCGAGAACCGCTTTTGACGCTTGTCTTTGACAGCACGCACTTATCTCCGCCACCCTGCGGCTTCATTTCATAAGCGGTTTCTGTACCGTTTGAATCGAAAACGGCTTTTAGTACCAAAACATCCTGACTAAGCAGATTTCTCAGACCTCCGCCGCCGTTATATGAATTATATTCATTTAACCATAAATTGTAATCAATTTGAATATCCGCTCTCGCGTAGGTCTCTCCGGTTATCGGCAGTTGTTCGGTTGTAGTCGGTTCAACACTGCCGCCTGAACTGTTGGCATACTTTGTACCCCAATATCCGATACACGGGGCAACATTTTCAGCAACAGTAGGGGTATCGCCGTAACCGTTACCGTGTACGGCATAATAGGTATTTTCTTTATTTCCGGTTGCAGTTCCGTCATCTGTGCGGTATGTCTGAAGACCGTTTTTATTTATGTCAAGTGACCAATCATATGCTTTTTTACCATTGCCACTTTTATTTGCAGCAATCCATGTATTTACTTCAGCTGTTGTATGCCATACATTATATATTCTGCCTACCTCAACATCATTAGTTCCGTCAAGCTTAATTTTCTCTTTTACTTTACTATATCGCATAAAAGATATGTTTGTTATTTTATCCTTTGGCAGATAAGCTATCCATTCAATAGGTTTTTTTCCATCACTCTTTGACTCACTCATTACTACTGACTTTGGATTTTGAAAGTTTTCGTCATAATAGGTCATAACAAGGAAACATCCGGCATTGCCAACCCACCTGAGTTCCGTATCTTGGTCATTGTCAGCATCACCTTTTGTTTTGTCAACGAAAGTAACATATTCCATATCTTTCCAGTTACTTTCAAGTTCAACTGTAATTGACACATCCTGACCCTCGTAAGCGTCACAGTTCTCTCCGGTTGCCTCAAGCCACGCAACCATGGTTATGTTTTGGGATTTAAGACCGTCAAGAGTAAAAAGAGGAGCACCTGTACCGAAATAGTAGTCGGAAAATGACCTGCCCTTTGCTTTAGTGGTTGTTGCCGAGCCGAGCGAATTAACAGAACTTACTGCCTGACATTCGTCAGCGTAGTTGTCAATAATTGCAGTGGGATCAATAACGGTCGAAGCCTCAGCACTGTTTCTGATGAATGCAATCCTTATTGGACAAGGATTCTGATATGCCAGATATGTCGATGGCTTACTGTTGTTGTCAACAGTAATATGTGTTGCACCGTCATAAACTTCATCTTTATTTGTATTCCTATTATGTACCTGAACTTTGTAGCTTTTTACATATACTTCAACCTGACCGCCTGTTTGACCGGTAAGGGTAAAATCGCCGTATATGTATCCGTTATTTTTATCTCCTACTGTGCCTTCACGAAATTTCATTTCGCTTGTGTCAACGCTTTGTCCTTTATCGCCGTATCCGCGATCTACAGGGAAAAACATATTACGACCGTCAACACTTGATGCTTCTTTCAGCTTTGCCTGTTTTACGGTGATTGTATTTCTTATTTCTTCACCCTTATTAACTCTCATTCCGGCAGCAGATTCAAGAGAAAAGGGATCTGAATCAATAGTTGCCGTATCTCTTATTGTGAACCATGAAAAGGTAGATACTGCGAAAATACTTAAAACAAGAAAAAGAGCAACATATGAAGTCGTGACCTTTTTTGTGTTATTCAGTCTTGAGTCAACTAAACCGTTGAGAAAGTTACAAAACTTATCTTTCAACTTCATCAAAAATTCCCCTTTCCTACTTTAAAATCAACTTTCTTTTGTCTCTTTTGTCAATACAAGATTAACATTAAATTTTCCGTTTACAAGGGCAAGTCTTGCCTCTGCGTCTTCGCCCTCGATCCACATATTACAGGTTACCATAGCACTGAAGAATTGATCATCTTCTTGACCTGTTCCTGAGGGCTTTTCAAGTCGAGCAATGTTTTGGTTTTTACCAAGCTCATAGGTAAATTTTCCGCCGACAAAACCGCTATTATTCACAACAAACGCACTATCATCAGCAGTACTGCTGAATGTATTCCGTTCTTTATTCGAATTATAGTATACATGACTGTACGAATCCCCGCTTGTCTTATTGTCTGACAAAGTGTACTCGTCATTCGTCTGCTCCAACAAGATATTCGGAGCCGGCAACCACAGGAGCTTTTTTGAAGGAGGATCCTGCTTATAGTCAACAACCGAGAATCTTACTGCACCAACTACGGAATCTCTTGAAAAATTACCGTACTTGCTTTTATTTTTAATGCCCGTACCGTCTTGAGTTGTGAGTTGAGGAGCATCCGGTTTTATTGTTGATTTTTTGCCTATTGATATATTATACTGCGATTTTGAACGAATGTAAAGGTCAAATGACAAATAATGCAGATTTGCAGTAGGATCACTCCAATCTGCTTTTGTATCAACATGGGCTTGACCGCCTGTTTGATACAAAGCCGGTTTTTTAAAAGATGTGCCGTCACCGGTTATTTCGGTCAACTGAAGGTTCTCAAGAAATGGGTAATTAGTTTTATTAAGCGTAATATTACCCGTTGTATATTCGGTAGGTGCAGGGGCATCGTGCCCAACAACAGCAATTTCAATACCGTCAGGTGCCTGACACTCAACCTCTATACCGTTGGCTTCGGCTGAACGGTTATCCGTAAACCACGCCTGAATGCCGCAAAAGCCGGCAAGTGCAACAGTGAACAGAACTATTAAATTTTTAGCAATCATTCTGCCCGTTTTTCTGTTGGGCGCAGTAGAGTTTTTCATTTTTGCCCCTTATTCTTTACCAAAGTAAACTGAAACAAATCCGTTTGCTTTCAGAGTTTTGTTATGGAAAACAGTTGTTTTTCTTTTGGTTGCATCTCTTACAATGTTTTCAAAATTCATCACAAACGGTCTGTCAACACCGGAGAATGTAATTACAATCGGCAGATTGCTCATACCTTTCAGCATTGAACACAAATCGTTAAATGCAACAGTAAGATCTGCCTGCTTTTTATAAACATTATATACGCTTGCGCCGCTCTGTGAAAAGCCTGCAAGCACAACACCCTTTTTACTTCTGCATATGCAAAGAGATCTTACGCTTTTCTGTGCGTTTATAAGCTCGTCTGCAACAGTAGCTTTGCCGAACTTAACAAGCTCATCGGCATATTTTGAAACAACTGCAACACTGCCGAAGCCGTAGTCACGAACGAACAAATCGCCTGTATCCTTGACAGATTTAATTTCATCCTTAGCAAGGCTGATTTTTTCGCTTGCTTTCTTTTCGGCTTTGCGAATTTCAGCCTGAGCCTCTTTTTTAACCTCGGCAACCTTGGCTTTCATACGCTTTTCACAAGCTTTTTCTGCAAGCTCAACCTTTTTGTCAACCGACTTATAAGCCTTTTTAAGCTCAGAAGCGTGAGCAGCATTGCTTGCGGCTGATGATTTAAGGTTGGCTTCCTTAATTTCAACAAGTTCCTTCTTGTGAGTTTCTTCTTTATCTGCAAGCTCTTTAAGATGCTTTTGCTCGGTTTCATTTGCCCTTGCGGCAAAATCCGCATTAAGCTTGGCAACATAATCATTATGTTCGACCTCAGCATCCGCAATCTTATGATTGAGCGATTCAACCTCTGCCGAATGAGCGTCGTTCATCTGCTGCTTTTCTTCAGCAAAATCGGCATTCATTTTATTGACTGTGTCCCTGTGCTGAACACGCTCATTCTGAAGTGTTTCCGTAAGATTTTCATTTTTCTCGGTTAGGTCGGTAATCCTGCGGTTATCCTCTTCAATCTGCGCATGGCACTTTTCAAGGCTCTGTGTAAGAGCGGCAATCTTTGCAAGCTGCTCGGCAACCTGAGTTTCAAGCTCTGCAATATGAGCCTTCTGCTCGGCGATAACAGTTTCCTGCTCTTTCACCTTTGTCTGCAAGCGAGCATTCTCCTGCACAAGAACAAGTATCTTGCTGTTTAATTCTACTATTTTTTTATTGAGTGTGTCAATAGTCTGATTGAGTTCATCAATCGTTTTATTCAACTCTTCAATAGTATCTTTTAACTGCTGATTTTCTTCCTCAAGCTCGGCAATTCTCTTTTCTGCCTCCATCAACTTGAGTTTTGTCTGCTGGAGCTCTTTCTTAACCTCTTCAAGTTGGTCTTCAAGAGCAGAAACCCTGCCCCTAAGAGTGAGAATCTGCTGTTCTTTCTGATCAATTATAACCTTTAAATTCTTGATTTCATTCGTGAGGTCAAGGATTTTCTTTTCGCGTTCACGAATTTCACGAAGGCGGATTTCCATCTCCTCTTTACGAACAGCATCAAGCTGTGCCTTCATAACCGCCTCGCGGGCCTTCTGCGGCTTTGATTCTTCCTCGGCAATTCGTGCATTTTCAGCGTCGTACTGTTCCTTAAGGATTGAACGAAGTGCCGGGTTTGTAGCAATAGACATCATAAAATGCTGGAATCCCATCGCAAAGTAAACATCCTGCTGAACAGTATCTGTCATTTTGCCATTGTATTCCTCGCTTACAACCTCAAAGCCTTTACGCTTGTAGCTGTCGAGAAAGTTCCACAGCTCAACCACTCTTTTAAAGTTGGGGTTCTTTTTGAGAAGGTTGGTCTGCATGAGCGGCGGATGAACCTCAGGCTCTTTTGAGATTTCCTTAATCAACTGAGTGTTTAAAAACTCATTAAGGGTTGTTCTGATTCTTCTGATTCGGTCAAAGTCCGAAAGCTGAGAAACATCAAGAACATCAAGGTCATCTGCAAGAGTTTCGTGAGATTCATTTATATAGTTAAGATTAAAATCTACTTTTTTCTCATTAAAATCAATGTGGCGAACCATAGAAATTTTATTATAGCTGTCGTTCGGCACATCTTTCATTTTTGAATATTTATCGTCAACAAAATGAAGCGCTTTGCGAATCAGCGTCATAAGCACACGGTTTTCATAAATAGCAAAGCTTTCTTCGCGCTCAATTGTGAGGATTTTGTTAGGCGTTACCATATCACCCTCAACCTTGGCGATAAAGTTAGTGTGCTGCGAAAGGTGCTTAACCGACTCGGGGCCAATCTTTTTTGCAAGCTCAACTCTAACAACATTGTCAACCTGCTTAATAAAACGGCGCTGTTCGTCTATTGCTTTCTGAATGTACGGAAGTGTTTCCTCAATGGCAACAACCCATTCCATATCAATTACCTTTTCGTTGGTCTTACCGTCGAGCTTATCCTCGCCCTTATCGCCGTCCTTAAGGCCTTCTGTTATGTAATTGTAAGTAAAATCATTTTTCAGAATGTCCTGCATATACATATATGCTCTGAAATATTTACCAAAATCAGCCATTGATTTTTCTCCAATCAGATAGTTTTACCGCTAAAGGAGCAAAGTCCTTTCACCAAGCAAAGGGCGAACAGAGTTCGCCCTGAATTGCTAAAATTATACAAGCTTCTTGAGCATACGGAGATAATCCTTGCTCTCAGTCATATTTTCTTCGCCGAAAAGCTCGTCAATATACGCACAAAGGCCATCTATTTCATCACGAATGTATGAAAGATTGAGTGACTCAAATTTTCTAAATACCTTGCGGGCAAGAACATAGTCAAGACCGTCAAGCTCTGTACCGCCTGTTCCGACATAAGCAGGAACAAAGTCACGAAGCTGTTTTACAATACGGTTACCAAAAGCTATGCGGAAATGCTCAATAACATAATCATCCAGAAGGGCAATCTTTTTGAGGTTCTCTTCCGAAACAACAAATTGAACCTTAGCGGCATTGAGGATGTACTCAAAATGTTTGTATGAAATGTATACAGAGTCTGTGAGAGGTGCTTCAAAAGGAACACCCTTTGTGTCGATGTTAATCGGCATAGCACGGTCATAAACCTTATCTGTGATAGCAAATGTCGAGTCATCGTTATTCGCAGTACCGATGTACCACATATTCGGCGGAATTTTGAGCTGACCGTTCACGATATGCTTCGGGTCAGACGGCCAAGAGTTCGGGATGATATCAACAACCCACTCATCTCTTGACGGCATTTCAAGAATTGAAAGCATCTCGGCAAAGTAATACTCAACTCGAGCGATATTCATCTCATCGAGGATTACCGCATAGATGTTTTCGTTATACGATGCCTCATACATTGCACGTAGAAGCTCAGTTTCGTTGAACTTCTTTGTAAATTCGTTGAAGTAACCGAAAAGCTCTGTTCTGTCGCGCCATGACGGCTGAACGGAAGCAACGATTGAAGGATTGTTTACAAACTTACCAAAGGCGTAAGCAAGTGAAGTTTTACCTGTACCTGAAATACCCTGAAGGATAATAAGTCTGGTAGACGCAAACGCAGCAACAAAAAGTCTGATAAGCTTAATATCGTAGTAAAGACCAAGCTGTGAACAAGCAAAGAGTCTGAAACGCTCACAGAACTCGGGAAGTGTGATATCGTTGTCATAAACCGGCGGAACATAATCTGCCCAAAGATGGTCGATTTCCGTAAGCTTGTAGAAACGGCTTTCGCCTGTGTCCTCTTCTTCGCCGTTGTTGAGCGACTCGATTTCTTCGCCTGTAAGCTCTGAAATCTCGTTGGGGTTAAGACCAATCTGTGAAACCTTCATAGAGAGAATCTTATCCTTTTCAAGGTTAAGTCTCATAACCTCTTTGTTGAGTGCCTGAACCTCTTTAACAAGAGAATCTGTATCTTTTCTTCTTCTGTGCGAACGAATAAACTTTTTTACAGCGACGACAATAAGCCATACGCAAAGTGCTAGCACAGCTACCAGAAGCACAATGGCAATAATCGCAATTACCCATGCGAGGCCGCCAAGCTCCGTGGTATAGGCATTAATAATGTTTACATAAGCGGAAAAATCAAAGGCATTGCCTACTCCGCCAAATAACCCGGTGATTATTGACCATAATGAGCCAAAAAACTGACCGAGAAATTCAAAAAGAAATTTAAATACTGTATCCACGGTACTTCGTCTCCTTAAAAAAATCTACTCTCATCTTCTTTAGGCGAAATTTCATCGCCTTATACTGCGGCAATCAGCGACTGCCGCTCGTTTCCGACGGAAACGGTTTTGTGTTAATGATTTGTTTTTGTATTATCAGAAAATTTGTATTTCAGACGGGAGAACTCGGTTCGCCACTGCTATTAACTGATAATTTCTGTTGTGTTTTTACTGTAAGCTGTAACTGTATTTCTTTCTCAGCTTTGATACTGAGAAAGAAATATACCGTTACGATAAACGCTATGAATGCGTTAGGGACAAATTTGTCATAACTTAATCGGAATTATCAGCGGAGTTATTGCCGTCAGCAGGTGTTTGTACTTCAGGCTCATTTTCCGCCTTGTCCTGATTTTCTCCGACGGAGGCAAGATATTCCTCAATGGCTCTCTTTTTCTGTTCTTCGGTAAGCTCTGCGGAATCAACCGCAAGCTTTGCCTCTTCGAGAGTTTTTTCTTTATTGTAGGCAAGCAGGTTGAGAATAACACGAACCGCTTCATAAACAAAGAAAATAATCATCGGAAGCAGAACGCAGAGGAAAAATCCAAGCTGAGTTCTGATAAAGCTTAAAAAGTTACCCACGCCGCCAACCTTCGTACCTGTGTATTTGGCAACAATAGTTGAAGAGGTTTGAAGATCCTTATCGGGCTCCGGGTTGGTTTTCTTATTGTCACCCTGTGTTCTGTAGTAGGTAATGTTATCATCCTTAACAACCTCAACAATTCGGTGAGTATTGAGTTCGGATTTACCGTTGATATTCTTATAGAAAGTAACAATATCGCCTTTCTTATATTCATATGAAGGATCGTCCGTAACCTCACAGAAAATAAGATCGCCTGTATTAATTGTATCTTCCATTGAACCTGTCAGAACACTAAGGGGCGCAACACCGAAAACATTGGGGACCCCTGATGATTTGGAAGTTAGTGACAATGTAACGATTAAAACCGAAACTGCCAGAATCAAAATCACAATAATGTCAATTATTATGTTTACTATTCTTTTTACAACTTTTTTCATAAGGGGTCTCCATTGCATTTGAATTTTAAATAATGTTTAGAAAAAACAAGAAATTATTCTTCTACAGGTGTACCTTCTACATCAAATACGAGATTAGGAATCTTCTGACCTGAATTAGCATCTTTACAGTCTACATCCTGACCCTCAAACCAAACATAGAGGGCATAATAAGCAGCCTTATCTACATCAAGATCTGGAACTGAAACTTCATAAGTTGTAGATGGTGTAATAGAAGCACCTAAATCGCCTGCGAGTGAGCTGATCGGCTGATAAGGAGTAGCTTTCTTACCATATACAGTACCTGTACCGAATGTACCGTCAGTTGTAGTAGCAGAACCGTCTACACCGATAGGAACAAGAGCTACACGAGCGTAGTCACTATTTTCGCCCTGGAGATTAAATTTAATCTTAACATCCGTAACCTTAACTGCACCAGCGTTTTTAATGTTAAGTTCATTAATGAATACATAGTCTGCTGTTGTTGTGCCAGGTGCCTGTGCGTCCTTGATTGATGCGTTGTCAACTGCACCTGAAAGAGCGTCAGAAGCGTTAGCATAGAACCACTTGCTTCCGTTTGATGAAGAAGCAGGAAACATTATTCTATCTACGTCATACTCGATATGGCTCTGCCAGTTTGTTCTGTCACTCTTACTAAGAACGAGAGAACTTACTTTACTTGTTCTTACGTTAATCTTGTCAGCATAAGAACGCGTATCCTGTGTGAACCAAGCAAATGTTGCTGTACCAAGTGCGAGCATTGCCACGAGGAGCATTGCTACGGAAGAGATTAATAATCTCTTTCTTGATGTTGTTTTCATAGAGAAATTCCTCCTAAATAAAATTAATTTTTTGTCCCTAAAACACCATAGGGATTTTTTACTATATCAGTGCCGAGGCACATAATACCAAGTTGATGTAATACTGTACCGAAAATTACGGTTTTGCTGTGGATTCTTCATCGTCACGAACCGAGAACAGCATTCTCATTCTTACATGACCGTTACGGATATCGTCGATACATTCGGGGTCGTTACCCTCAATCCAAATTACGATTGTGTATTTGTCAATATCGCCAACCTTGAATTTTTCGGTTGATGTTTTATAAACTTCCTTATCGCTTACAAACTTTGTACAATCGGTTTCGGCTTTGCTTCTGTCTTTGTACTGACCTTTGCCGTAAATTGAGCTCTTGCCGTTTTTGTAAATCATAACTCGGGTTGCTTCATCTGCCGACTTAGCCGCACCTGTGATTTCAAGCACTGCGTCATAGTCAAGCTCAACCTCTCCGTTATTTTTACAATAGAAAGTATAAGCAACATAGTTTTTGCCGTTGTGCGCACCGTCCTTGCTTGTGTCAAGGTCAACAGGAAGCCATGCATATGTAATGTTTGTAACATCCTTAACCTGCTTCGCAGTAAGTGAAGCACACTGAGTTTTGAAGTCAGCGTCTTCGCTAAGCACGATACCTTTTTTTACGGCAGGAGAATCAATGCTGATAATCAAGTCGCCCCATTGCGTTACAAGCGTTGAAACAATGAACAGAATAAGAAGAATGATTATGCAGACCGAAAGGATAATACTCAAAAGCCGTCTGCGCTTTTTGTATTTTACAATCTCGATTGAATCATTTTTTACATGAAAATGTTCAATCTCGGCATCTGCCATTTTCTTATCATTTAAGCGACTTAACTCCTCGGGAGTAATCGGTTGTTCAATTTTTGGTTTCTTTTTTCCGAACAAGTTTTTCTCTCCCCTCAAAGTTGTATCCGTTTAACTGTCGGATTGTGCGTATTTCATTAACCCATAATTTTCTCCTGTCTGAAATCTGCGTTGAATGACAGTTCCTCCAGGGCGGGCGGCCGATGACCACCCCTACGGGATCTTGTTTAATTATGATATTGGTCTATTGTCCTTATCGCATCCGATAAAGCCAAGCTGTACAGAAAGCTGTGCATCCTGAACATCGTCATCACACTCGGGGTCGTTACCCTCAATCCAAAGGCGAACTGTTACCTTAACAGGTTCGAGCTGATTAAGATGGAAAAGTCTCGTGTTGTTTGAGTAAACCATTGAACCTGACGGCAAATCAAAGGTTGTCTGTCCGTTTACGGGATTACTTCTGTTCGGCTCATAAATTGTTGTGCCGTTGCCTGTTCCCTCGGCTGAGAAATCAACTCTTGCACAATTTACTACATCAGCCTTTGCGCCGGTTGATTCTGTCGATACCTTTGTACCGTCATCAGCACCTGCTTTTGTGCTTTCGGTTGTGAGGTGAACCCACATTTCCTCGGTTGCGATGAAGTAACATTCAAACTCAAGGTAGCTGTGCTTGTTAGGCTCTCTGACCGTGCCGCGCTGATTGGTGAACTCTGTACCCTCTCTTGTTGTAACAGGGTCAAGCACCGTATCTTCAAGGCTTGAACCGTGCTTTTTAAGGTAATCGTCAATCATTTCATTTGTGATTACCTTGCCGTATTTTTCAAGGTCTTTGCCGTGGTTTTCCATACTGACTTTAAGTTGTGCGGCAAGGCTGATATTGAGGTCAAGCTTGTCAACGCCCGCGAAAGTGTTTACTGAGAACCACGCAACCGTAGCTGTCGTCATTGAAAGAAGGGTTATGATTGCAACAAAAACAATCAGCCTTTTTCTCTTTTTAAATGGAACTTTGTCGCTGACCATCTTATCAATAATCCTGTTAAAAAGACCCACAAAAACCCTCTCCTCTTAAAAAATAATGCACTAAAATGGCACACCACTGTACAAAATATAATAATATTCTATACCTTCAACGCACATTTTGCAATATTTATTTGTCCTCTGTCATTTTTTTTGGATGAATTCACAAGATTTTCACATTACATTTGTGCATTCCTCTAAACTTTTCTTTTTCGATTATATTTTAACGGACTTAATCTGCTTGTCTTTTATTCATATTCTAACCTTTAAAATGATATAAAAAAACAAAAAAGTCCCTTTATTTAAAGGGACTTTAGGTTTACAATAATAACAAATGACATTTATTAAATTTTAAATAGTTATTACAAATTTGTAACCTGTCTTGTTGTAAATTACTGTAAGATTGTGTTGCATTATTTAATTTTGCTTTTTGACTATTTTGTATTCATCATAAAGCTGGAAATAGTGACATGAATCTGTGTTCTGTGAAAGAAACCTTGCCATTTCATCCTCATCAAGGTTGATGCTGCAATAATCGCCAAATTCATCGTCGCTCACAAAGTTTGCACAAAATTCGCATTTGTCAGCCATTCTGCTCACCGTCCTTTTTGAGAAACCCATATTTATTGTAGGTGAACGGAACATAATTCTCGAGCTGATTGAAAACATCATCTTCGGTATCGGCAATCGTGTAGAGTCTGTTACAGGCATTGGTCATAAACTTTTCACTTACGGCATTGTCAAGCATCGCAAGCATTGAGTTATAGTAGCCTTTTACATTGTATATAATGATAGGCTTTGTGTGTCTGTTAAGCTGCTTTAGTGTGAGAACCTCAAAAAATTCTTCAAAAGTACCCATACCGCCGGCACAGATTACAAAAGCGTCCGCTTTATCTTCCATAATACCTTTGCGTTCACGCATTGTATCTGTTACAATAAGTTCGGAGCATTTGTCAAAAACAACACCCACATCAATAAAAAAATCGGGTGTAACTCCGATTGTGTAACCGCCTGCGCTGTATGCGCCGCGGACGGATGCACCCATAATCCCGTATTTTCCCGCACCGAAAACAAGGTTGTAGCCCTTTTCGGCAATTCTCTTGCCGAGATGCTCGGCAGATTCAAGATAGATTTTGTCAATTTGCTCACTTGATGAGCCAAAAACACATATATTCATACTTTTTATCCTTTCGCATTCGCAGCTGCGTTGTATTTTTCTGATTTTGTCTGAAACAACCGTCAGTTATCTGAACTTAGCTTGGATATTGCGACAGTTCGCAGTCATCCGCAATTAGATTATACATCTCAAATACACAGCGGTCAAGCAGTCAAAACGACGGCAATACACAATTTACACAGATTTTATTTTATCAAAACAATCGTAAACACAAGCATTATTAACAAATAATTTACTATTCATTTTATTCAACGGAGGGTATATTTATGTCTGCTACTTCTTCAAAACTCAAAAATCCGAACGATTCTGTTATGAATCAAAGAGTAATAAAGCTTGCATGGCCGATATTTTTACAGCTGTTGCTCGGCGTTTCACTCGGCTATGTTGACACGATTATGCTTTCAAACTACAACAGTACCGCAGTTGGGGCAATTGGCAACGCCAATCAGGTCCTCGGCTTTTTGACCCTTGCCTTTAACATTATATCAAGTGCAACCGGCATTATCGTCAGCCAGTACCTTGGTGCAGGCAAAAAAGAAAAGATGAATATGATTTACACGGTTGCATTGTCATTCAACTTTGTATTGAGTATTGTAATCAGCCTTGTTGTTTTCATATTCAGCCGAAATCTGCTTGAGGCAATGCAGGTGCCTGCGGCAATGCTTGACGAATCCGATATGTATATGCGAATAGTCGGCGGTACAATCTTTACTCAGGCACTTATCAACGCTTTTAACTCAGTTTTTGCAAGCAACGGCAAAACTGTTTTCGGTATGATTATCGGCTTAGGAATGAACATTATCAATATCTGCGGAAACGCTCTTTTGCTCTACGGACCTCTTAAAGTACTCGGACTCGGCGCATCAGGTGCGGCTGTTTCCACATGCGGAAGCAGAGTTATTGCGGTAATTGCATCTGTTATATACTTCTACACGGTTATCAAAGGCAAGTTCAGCCTTAAATATCTTCGCCCGTTTCCGTATGATGTTCTCAAAAGCCTTCTTAAACTCGGCATTCCGACAGCAGGCGAGAACATTTCCTACGACTGTTCACAGCTCTTTTTACAGGCATTCATCAACACAATGGGTATCGTTGCAATCAACGCAAAAATCTACGCTAATATGCTTTCAATGTTCACATATATGATTGCTCTTGCCGCTGCAAATGCAACACAGATTATTGTCGGTCACAGCGTAGGCGCTCACGATTACGATTTTGCATACCGCAGAGTGCTGAAAACTTTGCGTTTCGGTATGATAATTTCAATCTCGGTTGCAATTATAAACTGGTTGATTTCGCCGTTTACACTCGGACTTTTCACAGGCGACAAGGCAGTTATCGCACTCGGTTCAACGGTTATGTTCATTGCGATTATTCTTGAATTCGGCAGAACAACAAACCTTGTTATAATCAACAGTATGAAAGCCGCCGGTGATGTTAAGTTTCCGACTGCACTTGCTATCTTTTCGATGTGGATTTTGAGCGTCGGACTCGGTTGGCTGCTCGGCATTTTCTTTGGAATGGGACTTACGGGAATTTGGATTGCTATGGCGGCAGATGAGATTTTCAGAGGTGTTGTCGTGCTTATCCGCTGGATAAAAGGCGGTTGGAGAGGCAAACGAGTGGTGCTTGAAGAAAAAACAAACTCAAACGGAACGGCAAAGGCTACGGCATAATCCGACAAAAAATATGATACCATATAACGAAAGGGGATAAACTATGAACTTTACGGAATACAATGTTAATGATAAAAACCTCGAAGAAATTTTGCTTGCACTCAAGTCGCTTGATGCGGTTGAGGCTGTCGCACTCGGAGGCTCCCGTTCAACAGGCGAAGCCGATGAAAATTCAGACTATGATATTTATGTTTACTGCTCAGAAATACCGACCGGCAAAACAAGAGAAAATCTTCTGGGAAAATACTGCTCCGTTGCCGAATTTGGCAATCACTACTGGGAGAGCGAAGACAACACGGTTATGAATAACGGTACCCCTGTTGACATAATCTACCGCGAAATTGACAGGTTCGGCGGATATATTGATACGGTAATCAAGGGTGGCAAGGCTTTTAACGGCTATACAACCGCATTTTGGCACAATATCAAGAACAGCAAGGTTCTTTTTGACAAGACAGGGACTTTTACACAATTCAGAGATATGGTGCAGATTGACTATCCCGAAAATCTCCGCAGAGCTATTATCAAAAACAACCGCAGCCTTTTGAGCGGAAATCTGCCGTCATATGACAGGCAGATTAAGAAAATGCAGGAGCGCGGTGATATCGTCAGCGTCAATCACAGAATCACGGCATTCCTCGAAAGCTATTTTGATGTTATCTTTGCACTCAACCGCCAAACTCACCCCGGTGAGAAAAGACAGGTTCAGCTCTGCAAAAAGTATTGTACCCTCTTGCCGAAGGATTTTGAAGAAAACATAAACGCTCTTATGAAGTCAATCTCAGACGGCGGTTCATACGAAATCGTCACAGCAATGGTCAATAACCTTGATGAAATTCTTAATGATGAATTTAAGTGAATTTGATACACTATTATATACGGAAAAGGTTGTTACCAACAAATGGCAACAACCTTTCTTTGTATTGTAATTTCTCTCAGTATGAATATTTACAAATTATTTTATTATGTCAATTTATTGGTATGGCAGCTATATCTTTCCAATTATCCGGGAAACCCATACCCTCCAACACAAGTTTTGTATACGATTCACCTATATCTGAATTAAGCCTTGTTATCGCAGTATTTAATAAATTCAAAAAGTTCTCATAATTAAATGTCGGTAATAAGTATTTCAGACAAATCAACACAGTGAACAAATCGTTTTTACTTTTCGGATTATATTCAGAAATCTCATTATAAACATCTAATTTCTTGATAGATTTTTTGGTTTTGTAATTATAAAGTCTTTCGCCGTGTGCACAAACATTTCTGAACTTGGATAAAACATTTAACATTGACGATAGTTGATGCGGATAAATTGATGGGAATTCTTTTGCAACCTGTGATTGAAGTTTTTGATTTGAAAAATTATACATCTTTGACAGATTACCAAAAGTCAAAGTTTGCATAATAACCCATAATGGAACATTTTTATACTTAGTTTTATTATGATGAACATACTTATATCTTGATGAATGTCTAATAATGCCGTTAAGTATTGATATGAAGTTATTTACGTCGGCTTGATACTTTGAATAATTATAGTTATTTGCGTCAAGATAATCATTTTGTTTATCGCCGTATAATTCACAGAAAGAATATGAATATAACGATTTTATATGTTTTTCAATATGTATAAATTCATGTAAAAAAATCTCTCTCATAGAATCGTCAAATTTATAAAGGTAAATAATCCCTTCAAATGATGCATCAGATTTGTAATCTCCGTTCTTTGCAATCTTAAATATATCTTTATATCCGGTAATCAAGGAATAATAACTATACCGTTTAAGTTCCGATTTAGCAATCTCATCATTTTTAATGGATAATTTTTTCTGCTTTAATAAATCAATCTGTTCATCATAAGATAAAAAATGTTTTTTTATTTCACTCATAAAAAGAAAAACCCCCATACCATAAGAGTACAGAGGTTTTTCGGTTGCAGACCCGCAGGTTACTACAACGCGATCACTAGTTAATAGTATAACCAAAAATGTGATTTTTGTCAACTAAAAAATAACTAGTAATAAAAGTTTATTCCATCTGTACAATAATTATGCAAATTATTTTTATTTATTTATAATTAAGTTGATTAAGTTGCCGTACAATTTCGCAAACACAGACAGTAGTAAATGAAGTAATTATATCCCTATTTTTAGATAAAAAGCGCATGTGCCATATTATTATGACTATATAAATTGATACTCAATTATACATCTCACCAAAAATCTCTTTTGCCGTAACCGCATTGTCGGTTATGGCATTTTTTAATTCGGTGATATTGTCAAACTTTTTTTCGGGACGAATGAAATCAAGCAGACGGACATCGGCTGTCTGACCGTATATTTCACCACCGTGAAAGTCAGGCATCCAAGTTTCGCTCAAAAGCTTCGTTCCGCCGACTGTCGGCTTTACACCGATATTAGTCACACCGCAATAGACCTTTCCGTTTTCAAGTGTGACGGCAGACGCATAAACGCCGTATTTCGGCACGGCAAGATTTTCGGGAAGTTTCTGATTGATTGTCGGAGTACCGAGTTCTCTGCCGAGTCTTTTTCCGTGGGTGATCACGGCAGAAAAACCAAAATGCGAACACAAAAGCTTGTTCGCACGGCGGATGTTTCCCTCGCTCACAAGCGAGCGGATAAGTGTTGACGAAACAACATCGCCATCGTCACGCTCAGGCTCAATCACATTCAGCTTTGTACCGTTCTCGTCACAAAGCTTTTTGAGCAAATCGGTATCGCCATCGCCGTTTTTTCCGAAACGATAGTTAAAACCGCAGACAACAAATTTTGCGTTGAGGTTGCCGAAAATAATTTTCTCGACAAAGTCCTTTGCACACATATTCATCAGCTTTTTGAAATCAAGGCTGAAGGTATGTTCAATACCCAGGCTTTCAAGCGTTTTCAGCTTATCTTCCGTTGTCATAAGCGCACCGCTCGGAGATTTTCCGAGAACCTCCTTAGGGCTTTGAGCAAATGTAAAGCACACGGGCAAAAGTCCGTTTTTCTTCTGCTCAACAGCCGAGAGAATAACCCTTCGGTGTCCCTTGTGAAGTCCGTCAAAAAATCCGAGAGCAACGGCAGTATTCAATTTTTCGTGTTCTGAAACAGTAAAATTCTGCATATATATTTCCTATGATTAAATTAAATTTTACCGCTTTTCAAAAGTGCGGCAGTCTTTAAAACGGCAATCTGTGTTTTGGAGTCGGGTATCATATTGTTAAGCACCATTTCAACGGCTTTGTTGAGGGAGATTTTTTCAACATTCAAAAACTCACCCTCGTCAAGCTTTTGCTCGCCCTGTGACTTTACCCGACAGGCATAAAGATGGATAATTTCCGAGGTGTATCCGGGAGACGGATACACCTGACCGAGAGAAATGTAGGAGTAACCCTCAAGTCCAGTTTCTTCAAGAAGCTCACGCTTTCCGTTTTCAAGCGGAGTAGAACCCTTTTCAAGCTTGCCGGCAGGAAGCTCAAGCACAACCTCCTTGTACGGATAGCGAAACTGCTTTACAAAAGAAAGGTTATTGTCCTCGTCAAGAGCGGCAACGCATACTCCGCCCGGATGATTGACAACCTCCCTCTTTGACCTTTTTCCGTCAGGAAGCTCCACTTCGTCAAGGACTATATGCAGAACTCTGCCGTCAAAAATTTTCTTGCTGTCAAGAGTTTTTTCAAAAAGCTCCATAATTATGCCTCCGTTTTAAAGATTGAATTATCGAAAGGAAAGGATTTTGTTATGACCGATTATAATGTTTTTCCCGATTACAAAACGCGCAAGGAAATAATAAACGGACTTTGCGGGAAATACAAATTTATCAAGCACTGCTTTGCAGGAAAAAGCGTGTGCGGAAGAGGTATTGATGTTCTGCACATCGGCAACACCAAGAATCGTGTACTCTACTGCGGCGGTTTTCACGGCTCGGAGTACCTCACTGTGCTTGCCTTGCTGAAATTCTTTGAAGAATGTTGTCAGGCTATGCAAAACGATAATCCTGTCGGCGAATACAAAATCGGGAATTTTTTAAGCATTCGTGGTCTTACGATTGTGCCTTGTGTGAATCCCGACGGCACGGAAATTGCCTTGCATGGTAGTGACGCCGCATTCAAATACAAACCGCTTGTCGAAAAGGTCTGCACCGATACATACAAATGGCAGGCAAATGCCCGTGGAGTTGACATAAATCACAACTTCAATGCGGGTTGGTGCAGGCTTAAACAGCTTGAATTAAAGAACAACATCAAGTGTCCGGCGCCGACAAGATTCGGCGGCAATCATCCCGAGAGCGAACCCGAAACAAAGGCGCTGACAACACTCTGCCGTAATATTGACTTTGAACGGGCAATCGCTCTGCACAGTCAGGGACGGGAAATTTACTGCTCATTCGGCAGACACACACCCGTTCTGAGCTTTCGGCTTGCGTCAATGTTCTCACAGGCAAGCGGCTACAACATAGCCTTTCCCGAGGAGATTGCCACAGGTGGCGGCTTTAAGGATTGGTTCATCGAAAAATTCCGCCGACCTGCCCTCACCATAGAAATGGGACTCGGCAAAAATCCCCTCCCCCTCTCCGACTTTGAAGAAGAATACAAAATCCTGCAAAGCATCCTCTGTCTCGGAGCGGTGGTTTAAAAATTTCATTTCATTGTATTTACAGCACTGAACACATATTGTTTGGTGCTGTTTTTAATTAAAAGGGCGCGTTAAACACACATTTGGGCGCGTTAAGGGCGCGTTAAACACACATTTGGGCGCGTTAAGGGCGCGTTAAATTATTTCTTAATGATATATTTAGCGTATCTTCCTTTTTCGGATAGTTCAATCAAATTCTCTTTTCTCATTCGTTGCAATATTATACGGGCTTGTTTTTGTGAAAAGCCACACAATTCTCTTACTAATTCGTTATTAATAAAACCTCTGTCACGGATATATTCCAAAATCATTTCTCTTGCTTTGATATATTGAATTGCTTTATCCTTAGTGTAATCAACAGAATTTTTTAACTCGTCATATATCTTTGCCGTCAACATATATTCATTGCCCGACAACTCAATCAAACCATATCTTTTAAGGTTATTACAGGCATTCTGAGCCTGATCACGAGCTTCTTGAATTAAGCTCTCTGCCTCAGACATTGTGATTTTGCGGTTATCTTTAAGGTAGCGCAAAATCATAAGTTCCGAAAGTGAAAAACTTCTGCTCAGTTCGTTTTCTTCATTGGCAATGAATTTTACAAAATCAATATCATCAATAGCACTATAGATTGTCAGCGAAACCGCATCATTATACGATTTGTATTCGGGAAACGGCTTGCCGGATGATATCATTTCTCTGAAAATAATGTCAACACCTTGTCCTGTTCTCTGAACATATTTTAGATGTTGCAGAGTTTCGGCAATTAATTTATTTCTCGGAACAGACGGATGTGTAATTATATTATTTTCTGTGATACCGTCCAAAAATGCACCGGGGTTTTCTATTACAATTTTATCAGGATAATGCTTTACATAAACCGCACCTTGACTTTGATAATCTCTGTGTGACAAAGCATTGAGTAATGCCTCTTGAAAAACTTTTTCAGGAAAATCGACAATTTCCAATCTGAAAAGTCCAACCTGAACGTTGACAATACGATTTGAGTCTTGTATTTTCTCTGAAAGTCTGTCAATTACCGATATAATAGGAGCCTTCATATCAAGTCTTGCATCATATTCTTCTAAATTCGACTCGGAATAGTGCAAGTAAATTACCTCTGCCTGTGGAAGTAATCTATTGATTGCCTGCTCTTTGCCTACAAATAATAATCCAGCCACAGTCAATTTAATATTACCGCTGTCAGACTTAACCAAAGCAAGGTCACGCAAAAATGCAATATCATCCATATCAGCTAATGTCGATTCGGGATTTCTCGCTTTTAATTTTTCTTTCAACTTATAAACTTCAAGTTTGTTTATATCATCTTCCGTGCTGTCTGACAAAATCCTTCCCGAAAAATCGGAGCTTTGAATTTCAGAATAGCGGTTGCTCATTTCATCGGGATAAAACGGTTTAGAATTTTTTCCAAGTCTTTTTAAGCATCTGCCGTCTGTAGTTGCATGTGTAATTCCGTCTGATGCAACGGTAAGTGCAATCACCTTTTTACCGTTGTATTCTATTTCTTCGGGATCAACAAAAATAGACGGTCTTGTTTTTTCGTAAATTGATTCAATAATGTTCTGCAAATCGTAGTTACCGTCACAACCCGTAACTTCACCGTTATCTTCAACGCCAAAGTAAAGAGTGCCTCCTTTGTTATTTGCAAAAGCTATAAGTTCATCAACCGCCAAATTAATTCGTTTCTTCATATCAGACACTTTATTCCACGATTTAAATTCTGTATTAATCGACTCACCGATTTTCAGAATTTCTGCAAAATCATCAATATTCAAAAAAGCACCCCTTTTCTTTGCAGAGCAGTCATTATAGTATTATTTGATTATTTATCTTATTTATAAAATTCAAGGGCAACCTCGGTTGCCCTTGTTTATTTTGTTATTTTTAATAACTTTAATTACTTTTTTCGTCCTCGTCACCAAAGAAAGAGATTGAGTTTACGATATTGTCAACAGCCTCGTCTGAAATTACATTCGGCTCGTCAAGATATTTTGATCTTTTTTCAATGCTGTCAATAGCCATCTGCATCTGCTCCTGCGGAGTTGACGGTTTTTTCGGAGCGTCGTAAATCTCGTTATCCTCCGGATTTGAGATGTTCACATACTCCTCTTTTTTAGGCTCTTCCTTAACCTCGGGTTCTTCCTCAGGCTCAACGATTGCAGGCTCATTGCCGTCATCGGGGACTTCAACTTCCTCTGTCACATCTTCCGCAGATTCCTCTTTTACGGGTTCTTCCGCTTTTTCGGCAGATTCGTCAATTTTTTTTGACTTGTCAACGCCAAAGTTCGGAGCATCGTAATTTTCGTCAATCTCCTCTGCGGCAGCCATAATTACCTCACCGGGAGCGTCAATCTGCTTTTCTCTTCTCGCCTCGGCAACAGCCTTGAGTTCGTCAAGGTGATTTACAGGCTTTTCAACCTTTTCGCTGTCCTCATCAAAATAGATATCATACCATACGAGGAACACATAAATTGTCCAAACTCGTCTGCTGTTATCTTCTTTTCCGCTGAAATGACTGTCGAGCCATGAAACAAGAACATCTGTATTGAAGAATTTCTCGGCAGTTTTGCCCTTGAACTTTGTCTTTACAACATTATAATACTTTTCGTCACGGAGCCATACTCTTGTCGGTACAGGGAAACCGAGTTTCTCTTTTTCGGCAGTAGCCTCAGGCATATGGCGAACGGCAGCCTTACGCATTGCATACTTTGTGTTGTGCTTGTTGCAGCGCAGTTTTGTCGGGAGCGATGACGCAACCTTGAAAACCTCCTTATCGAGGAAAGGAACACGAAGTTCAAGCGAGTTAGCCATACTCATTCGGTCGGCTTTAAGAAGGATGTCGCCGACCATCCACATATTGATGTCGAGATACTGCATTTTTGTAACATCGTCATACTTACGGCAACGATAATAATATTTTCTTGTAAGATCCTGTGGGCGTGTTGCAATTGACGGATCTTTCAAAAGCTCCTGCTTCTGCTTGTAGTCATACATAAATGCGTTACCGATATAACGCTCCTCAAGCTTGTCACAGGCACGGATGAGATAATCTCTGCCCTTGATGTCGGGGAGCTTTCTGCAAATTGCTCTTATTGCTTTTCTGATGCAATGCGGAACAATTGTCTGATAAATTTTGAACACTCTCGGATCGTTGTAGCAAGTGTAACCGCCGAACAATTCGTCTGCACCCTCACCCGAAAGGACAACCTTTACATAATGGCTTGCAAGACGGGATACAAAGTAAAGTGCGATACATGACGGATCCGCAAGCGGCTGATCCATATGGTACTGAACAGTCGGAACAGCGTCCCAGAATTCTTCACTTGAGATAAGGTGAGTGTGGTGTTCAACACCGATTTTTTCGCTGAGATTTTTTGCCCAGCTGATTTCATTATATTTTTCGCCAAAGTCAAAGCCGACTGTAAATGTTTTCTGATCGGCAAAATATGTTGAAACATAGCTTGAGTCAACACCGCTTGAAAGGAAACAGCCAACCTCAACATCGGCAATTTTGTGAGCGTTTACGGAGTTTTCAAAGACCTTTTCAATTCTGTCAACAGCCTCTTCCTCTGTCATTTCTTCGTTAGGATTGAAACGAGCCTCAAAATAACGGGTAGTTTCAACCTCGCCGTCCTTGTACCAGAGGTAGTGACCGGGCATAAGGCAGTAAACACCCTCAAAGAAAGTTTCGGGCGGAACTGCATACTGGAATGAAAGGTACGAATCAAGTGCCTTTCTGTTGAATTTCTTTTCAAACTTAGGATATTCAAGAATACTCTTGATTTCACTTGCATAGACAAAGTCATTGCCTATCTGAGTGTAGTGCATCGGCTTAATGCCGAAGAAATCACGGGCAATAAAAAGTGAGTTATCCTTTGTGTTGTAGATAGCAAAGCCGAACATACCGCGGAGTTTTGGGAGCATATCTTCTTTCCACTCTTCAAAGCCGTGAACAAGCACTTCACTGTCTGTGTCTGTATAGAACTTATGACCTTTTGCGATAAGTTCTTTTCTCAAATCCTTGTAGTTATAAATTTCACCGTTGAATGTGAGAACAAGGCTTTTATCCTCATTGTATATAGGCTGATGACCTGCACCGAGGTCAATAATGGAAAGTCTGCGAAATCCCATGGAAATATTGTCGTCCGTAAAAAATCCGTCCGAGTCGGGACCGCGGTGAGTGATAACCTCTGTCATATTTCTGATGACATCGGCTCTGTTTTCAACCTGTCCCATAAAGCCGGCTATGCCGCACATATCACAATTCCCCTTTCAAGGTAATTTTCAAAATTAACCGCATTAGACTAATGCCCTATTTTAAACATTTTATCACAATTTATTCCCAAATTCAACTGTTTGCAGGCATAAGTTTCAAATCAGAGCAACGCTACTCAGCCTTTTTTATTCTTTAAGTATTCATCAAGCAAATCCGCTGCATATCTGCACAACTCAGGACACGGACGGGCGGCATAATATTTCTCTGTTCTCTCAGACGGAGTCGGGGTATCCTTTGCCTTTGCTCTCATGCCGAGAAGGTCACGGCAGATGATTGAACCGTTATCCTCCTTGAACCTTTCGGCAAGCTGCTGAACCTCGGTGTAAACACGCTTTTTGTCGGCATTATCCTTGCTGTCACTGTAACCCCTTGCAAGACCTAAAGCCATATACATTCCCGTAACAGTACCGCATACCTCACGCATTCTGCCGATTCCGCCACCGAACGGCGATGCAAGCATAAGAGCAGTCTGTTCATCAAATCCCAAATCGTCACAAAATGCAAGCAATACAGCCTGAGCGCAGTTGTAGCCCTGCATAAAATTATTCTTAGCAATTTCACCTTTTGTCATACCGATTTCTCCTTTTAACAAAGCAATTTCATATATGCCCAGTATAGCACCGAAAACCGCATACTGCAACGATTTTTTGCTTGTAGAAGAGGTTAGTGTATGATATAATTTATCATACAACAGCATTTCGCAAATTGTATCGTTTACAAGCACATTGCGAACGCTTTAAATTTGCTTGCTTTATTCGTTAAAATTGTTATAATCTAAGTACAGATATTTCTGTCGCAAGCTCTGCTCCTTGCAAGCAAAGCAGAGCGTTGCTCGGATTTAAATCTAAATACAGATTAAAATAAAGTACAAAATAAAGTACAAAAAAGACATTAAAGAAAAAGGTGATTAGCATTGTCTTTTCCACAGGATAAAATAAGAAATTTCAGCATTATTGCTCACATTGACCACGGCAAGAGTACGCTTGCGGACAGAATTCTTGAGCAGACCAACTCCGTTTCCGAAAGGGATATGGAGGCGCAACTGCTTGATGACATGGACCTTGAGCGTGAGCGTGGCATTACAATCAAGGCGAGGGCGGTAAGCGTTATCTACAAAGCCGATGACGGCGAAGAATATCTTTTTAACCTCATCGACACCCCCGGTCATGTTGACTTTAACTACGAGGTTTCCCGTTCACTGGCGGCTTGTGAGGGCGCTATTCTTGTTGTTGACGCATCACAGGGCATTGAGGCGCAGACTCTTGCAAACACATATCTTGCCGTTGACAGCGGACTTGAAATTGTTCCCGTTGTCAACAAAATTGATCTGCCGAGTGCCGACCCCGACAGGGTTATTCAGGAAATCGAAGATGTAATCGGTATTCCTGCCGAGGATGCTCCGAAAATTTCCGCAAAGGCAGGAATCAACATTCACGCAGTTCTTGAAAAGGTTGTTCACGATATTCCTGCTCCGACAGGCGACATCAATGCTCCTCTGCGTGCATTGATTTTTGACAGCTGCTACGACAGCTACAAGGGCGTAATTATATATGTAAGGCTCAAAGAGGGGCAGATTCACCCGGGCGATGAATTCAAACTTATGGCAACGGGCAGTGTGTTCAATGTTGTTGAGTGCGGACTTATGCACGCAACCGCCCCCGAAAAGACCGACGGTCTTTATGCAGGTGAGGTTGGTTACATCACGGGTTCAATCAAGACTCTTGCAGACGCAAAGGTCGGCGACACGGTTACACTCACATCAAATCCCGCAGAAGAACCGCTCCCCGGCTACCGTGAGGCACAGCCTATGGTTTTCTGCGGTATCTACCCTGTTGACGGCGCAAGATACGGTGACCTTAAAGATGCACTTGAAAAGCTACGGCTTAACGATGCGGCTCTTTCGTTTGATCCCGAAACATCGGTTGCTCTCGGATTCGGTTTCCGCTGCGGATTTTTGGGACTGCTCCACATGGAAATCATTCAGGAGCGACTTGAAAGAGAATATCAGCTTGACCTCATCACAACCGCACCGAGTGTAATTTACAGAATCACACGCACAGACGGCACGGTTGAGATGATTGACAACCCGACAAACTACCCCGATCCGTCACTTATTCAAATGGCGGAAGAGCCTGTAACAGACGCTCACATCTATGCACCTAAGGAATATGTCGGCAATATTATGGAGCTTTGTCAGGACAGACGAGGAACTTTTGTCGATATGCAGTATATTGATGCCGACCGTGTTGATTTACACTATGTACTTCCGCTTGCCGAGATAATCTACGACTTTTTCGACACGCTCAAATCACGCACAAGAGGTTATGCATCATTCGACTATGAGCTTAAAGAATATGTTCAGAGCAACCTTGTTAAGCTTGATATTATGCTCAACGGCGAGGTTGTCGATGCACTTTCGTTCATCATTCACGCCGACAAGGCATATTCAAGGGCAAGAAAGATGGCTGAGAAGTTAAAGGAAAAGATTCCGAGACAGCTTTTCGAAATTCCGATTCAGGCTTGCATCGGCGGTAAAATTATTGCCAGAGAAACCGTAAAGGCTATGCGTAAGGATGTACTTGCCAAGTGCTACGGCGGTGATATTTCCCGTAAGAAAAAACTCCTTGAAAAGCAAAAAGAAGGTAAAAAGCGTATGCGCCAGCTCGGTTCTGTTGAAGTTCCGCAGGAGGCGTTTATGGCGGTTCTCAAGCTTGATACGGATTAACGGTGAAGATATGAAAGAACTTGCTATGTTTTACAACTTTTCGGACGAAAGACTTCGCAAGGCAAAGTTTGCACTTATGCCGTTGAAAATTCAGATTAAAAAGGTTGAAAAAGAAGATTTCAATCAGCCTATCGGCTTCCTTGCAGGCATCAAAGGCATTGAGCCTGCGGCAGAAAAGTTTGACGGTGACGGCTTTGACGAAGAAATGATTGTCATGCACAATTTTACGAATAAGACAATTGATTCGCTAATCAGAGCACTGAATAAGTGCGGTGTCGGACGAGTTCCGCTTAAGGCGGTTATTACTCCCACAAGCAAAGATTGGGACAGTCTGACGCTTATCAAAGCACTTAAAGCCGACCATGAGGAAATGCTTAAAAAATTGAAAACGAAAAGTTGAAAATGGAAAATGAAAGTCGGGAAGACAGTTTGCAAAATGCAAAGCATTGTCTTCCCGACTTGTTTTGTTTATATAAAATCGCAGTTAAAATTACTCTGTGTCACTATATTAAAGATCTCTACCGCAGCACTTCTTATACTTCTTACCGCTGCCGCACGGACAAGGATCGTTTCTGCCTATTTTTTTGCCCTTACGGATAGTTTTGTTGGCTGTGTCTGTGCCATCAGCCGAGGTTTCTACAGGACGGGCAACCTGCTCACGGTGGAGTGCCTGCTTTACAGCGTCTGACTGTTCAACAGTTCCTTCATCATCGGCTGCAGACTGTGCCGCTGCGGCAGCCCTCTGAGCCGCTCTCTTTGCAGCTGCAATTGCGTCCTGTCTTTTCTGAATCTCATAGATACGCTTTGGCATAATGAGCATCATCTTGACAGTATCCTCACGAATGCTTTCAATCATCTCATCAAACATATCAAAGCCTTCAACTCTGTATTCAACAACAGGGTCATGCTGACCGTATGAACGAAGTCTGATACCGTTTTTGAGCTGATCCATATTGTCAATGTGATCCATCCAATGTGTATCAACATTCTTGAGGAGGTAAACACGCTCCATCTCACGGATTGTTTCCTCGGGAAGAAGCTCTTCGTTTTCCTTGTAGATTTCGAGAGCATCATCAACGAGCATCTTCTGAATCTCTTCGGGTTCCATATCTTCAAGATCCTCAAGACTGAAATCGTACTTAGAATCATCTCTGATAAGCCAGCCTGCATAGTAATCCTTAAGGCTCTGGAAGTTCCAATGCTCTGCAGGACCTTCGGGGAGGTACTGCTTGATTGAAGTTGCGATTGTATCCTCAACCATTTTGAGGATTGTTTCGTGGAGATCCTCACCGTTAAGAACCTGATCACGCTGACCGTAGATGATTTCACGCTGTTTGTTCATAACATCGTCGTACTGGAGGACATCCTTACGAATGCCGAAGTTACGAAGCTCAACCTTTTCCTGTGAGCCTTCGATAATACTTGTGAGCATCTTGTTCTCAATGGGCATATCCTCGGCAACATTCATACGCTCCATCATCATCTTCATTCTGTCGCCGCCGAACAGACGCATAAGGTCATCCTCGGTTGAGAGGAAGAAACGGCTGACGCCCGGATCGCCCTGACGGCCTGCACGGCCACGGAGCTGGTTATCAATACGGCGTGACTCGTGTCTTTCCGTACCCATAATGTAAAGACCGCCGGCCTCTCTTACCTTTTCAGCCTCGCCTTTAATTTCTTCCTTATACTTGTCATTCAGTTCTCTGAATGTATTTCTTGCATTGATGATTTCTTCATCATCGGTTTCTGCATAACCCGTAGCTTCTTCGATAAGCTCCTCTGTAAAGCCCTGCTTACGCATTGCGGCTTTTGCCATATACTCTGCGTTACCGCCGAGGATGATATCGGTACCACGACCTGCCATGTTGGTTGCGATTGTTACCGCACCGAGTTTACCTGCCTGAGCAACAATTTCAGCCTCTTTTTCATGCTGTTTTGCATTGAGGACATTGTGCTTGATGCCTCTCTTTTTGAGCATTTTTGAAAGAAGCTCCGACTTCTCAATTGAAATTGTACCGACAAGGACAGGCTGTCCCTTTTCGTGAGCCTCAACAATTGCATCAATAACAGCGTGGAACTTGCCGTTTTCTGTCTTATAAACCGAATCGGGGAGGTCTTTTCTTAAAACAGGCTTGTTTGTAGGAATTTCAACAACATCAAGCTTGTAGATTTCCTGGAATTCTTCCGACTCTGTCTGAGCAGTACCTGTCATACCCGAAAGCTTTTTGTAAAGACGGAAGTAGTTCTGGAATGTGATTGTAGCAAGAGTTTTGCTTTCGCTCTGAACCTTTACGCCCTCTTTAGCCTCAATAGCCTGATGAAGACCTTCGTTAAAACGACGGCCGTACATAAGACGACCTGTAAACTCGTCAACGATGATAACTTCGCCGTCCTTGACAACATAGTCAACATCAAGCTTCATAACGCCGTTAGCCTTGATAGCCTGATTTACATGGTGCTGAATTGTAAGGTTATCAGGATCGGTAAGGTTTTCAATACCGAAAAATTCTTCGGCTTTCTTAACACCGCTCTGTGTGAGGGTTGCTGTTTTCTGCTTTTCATCAACAACATAGTCAATGTCGTGTTCCTTGTAATATTCCTCCATATCCTCTTTTGCGTCAAGTTCTGCAAAACGCTGAACCTTAAGAGTTTTTGCAAAAGCATCTGCCTTTGCATAAAGGTCTGTTGACTTGTCGCCCTTACCCGAAATAATAAGAGGAGTTCTTGCCTCATCAATGAGGATTGAGTCAACCTCATCGACAATTGCAAATGCGTGCGGACGCTGAACCTTGTTTTCCTTGTAAACCACCATGTTGTCACGGAGGTAGTCAAAACCGAGTTCGTTGTTTGTTCCGTATGTAATGTCTGCGGCATAAGCCTTTTTTCTGCCGTCATTGTCAAGGTCATGGCAGATAAGGCCGACCGAAAGACCGAGGTATCTGTAAAGCTTGCCCATCCACTCTGAGTCACGGCGGGCAAGGTAATCGTTGACTGTTACAATGTGAACGCCTTCGCCCGTAAGAGCGTTGAGGTATGCAGGGAGGGTAGCAACCAAGGTTTTACCTTCACCGGTTTTCATCTCGGCAATTCTGCCCTGGTGAAGAACGATACCGCCGATAATCTGAACGGGGAAGTGCTTCATGCCAAGCACTCTCCAGCCTGCCTCACGACAGGTTGCAAATGCTTCGGGGAGAATATCGTCTGTTGTTTCGCCGTTGGCAAGTCTTTCTTTAAGGATTGTTGTCTGGTTCTTGAGTTCGCTTTCGCTCATAGCCGCATATTTATCTTCGAGTGCAAGCACCTTGTCACAGATTGGCTGCACACGCTTAACTTCACGCTTGCTGTAGTTGCCGAACATAGCTTTTAAAAAATTCATCAGGGTTCTTCCTTTCAATGTACCGAAAAAATCGGTCAAACTGTATTTTCAATAATATAATTTTTAATATAATTTTAATTTACTGCACCGCAGACGCTCCAAGGCTTTTTGCAGCCTGAATCATTGCGGTCTCAACTACGGGACCTGCATATTGGAAACCGAAACCCGAATCCTGTACAACACAGGCAAATGCAAGAGGGCAGTCCTCATCTTTTGAGTAGCCGACCATCCAGCCGTTAGGGTTCTTATCATCGCCGACTTCACCCGTACCTGTTTTGGCACAGACTGTAAGTCCGCCGAAAAGGTTGTCGCCGTAGTAATCCGAAACGGTGTATCTCATAACATCGTCAAGCTTTGCCGCCGTATCGGATGAAAAAAGCTCCTGTCCGCTGCTCTTGTAGTTTATGCCGAGTGCGGAGAGTATGGATTCATCTTTGATAAGGGTAGGGTTTGTAGCCTTACCGCCGTTTGCGATTGCGCCGCAGATAATTGCCATCTGCATCGGGTTTACCTTGTCATTATACTGACCTACACCCGACCAGCCAAGCTGATTTTCATTGGCGTTGCTGACATCATATGAACCTTTTGCGGTTTTAATTCCGTCAACATCAAAGGAGCTGTTAATGCCGATTTTCTCGGCAGTTTTTGTCATTGTGTCACTTCCGAGTTCAACGGCAAGCTTTGCAAAAACAATATTGCAGGAATGTGCCATTGCCTCTTTATATGTCAGCGTTCCGTGAGTTTCCGTACAGGTAACTTCACTTCCGCCTATGTTCTCACTTCCGTTACAAACCCAAGTGCGGTCATAAAGGTCGGGAATATTCTCAATTGCCGCCGCAGATGTAACGATTTTGAAGATTGAACCCGGGGTAAAGGTTGACGAAAGCACATTATCAAGGTAAACGCCCTCGTATTCGCTTTCGTTGTCCTCGGTAATTTCGGGAGGAGCCTGCGGATCGTAAGCCATGGTGCTTACGGAACAGATAACCTCGCCTGTTTTGTAGTTATATATTACACAGGCACCTTTTTTGTTATAAGCTGCAAGAACATCATAAGCCGCCGCACAGGTTGCGGAATCTACTGTCAGCTTTATATCGTGAGAGGCACGCAGTGATTCGGGCATATTAAGTCCGAAAACAAGGTTATAGCCTATCAGCTGAGAACGATACATACTTTGAACAGCCGTTGAAATGTTAAGGCTGTCATCACCGACAACATGAAGCAGAGATTTTCTTACGCTCTCGCTTTCGTTATAAACTCTTGCACCGTCAACCGTCTGTGCAAGAGCCGTGCCGTTGCGGTCATAAATCGCTCCTGCCTGTGCAAGGCCGCCGTCACCTGCTATATGCGCATTATATGCCTGATCGACCCAATCGTCTGCCCCTGTTACAAGCTCAAAGGCAAGATAGCCAAGTCCGCCGATAAACGCAAGCGCAACTATATATATAAGTGTACTTCTGCGAAGTATTTTTTTCAAACCTTACACCACCCTGTGTATCAGTAGGGGCGTTCATTGGACGCCCGCAAGTAAAGGCACTAATTTTATTTAATACCAAAGTACATATATGAAAAACAAGTTTTCAATTTACTAAACTTATCTTTTTACCGAATAAGTTCTCTCGTCTGCGGCTTTGATGAATGCAACAAGTCCCCAACAAGACATAATACTTGAACCGCCGGCAGACACAAACGGAAATGTTACGCCTGTGAGCGGAAGGACATCGGTTGCACCGAAAACATTGAGAGAAAGCTGAACGACAAAAAGTCCTGCCGCACAGCACGCTGAAATTGAATAAAAGGTACTTCTGCTTCGGGTTGTAATTGCCCTTGCATAAATAAACATTGCACCTACTGCCACGGCAAGTGTGAACGCAACGATAACTCCCATTTCTTCCGAAACAAGTCCGAAAACAAGGTCACTTTCGGATGCGGCAACCTGCTTTAAAAAACCGTTGCCGATACCTACGCCGAAAAGTCCGCCGCTTGCCATATATGTGAGAACTCTTGCCTGCTGATAACCGAGGTTGTCCTGAGTATGTTCCCACACATGACGCCAGCCCGAAAAACGGTCGGCAACATACGGTTTAAACTTGAGGACAAAGGTTACGCCGAAAATTGCGGCGGCAACAGCAAGAATAATCGTCTTGAAATCGCCCGAGCGCATAAACGCTGTGAGCAAAAATGTTACAAAGAAGATGAGCGCAGTACCGAAGTCGCCCATAAGAGCCAAAAGGCCGACGCAGACTGCCGAGAAGATAATGTACTCAAGCAAATTCTTCTTTGTCATCAACACATCAAGAGAACTTGCGCCGATAAAGATGAAAATAATCTTTGCAAGCTCTGACGGCTGAAATGAAAACGAGCCGATATAAATCCAGTTGGCGGCGCCGTTTGTAATCTTACCGAATACAATTGTTACGCCCAAAAGACCGACCGCACAAATCATTGCCGGAAGTCTGAGTTTATTTACCTTGTCGGGATCTTCAATCAGCTTGATGATTATGCAGAAGAAAATCATACCTATTGCGGCGGCAACAAGCTGAACATAAGCCGAGCGTTCCGACTGCCTGATAAGCATCATTACGCCTATGCCCGTCAAAAACAGGGCGAGCGATTCAAGCTCGAAATTTACTCTGCGGATTACAAAATAGGAGATAAAGAAGAATCCCCATTCAACAGCCGCAAGAGCGCCGAACAGCACGAGCGGAGCCATTGTATTTGTGCCGTCATTCCAGAACATTGCCTGAACGCACATAAAGAAGTGAAAAAATGTAATAAGAAGCATAAGCTTCCACGATTTCATTGCAGGCTTATCGCTGACCTTTGAGAAAAACCAGCTTGACTGCAACGGCTGTTGGAACTCCTCGCCTCTTTTTACTATAAGGCTTGTACTGCCTATTGTTATTGTATCGTCAATAAGCACCTTTGCCCTGCCTCTTGTTCTTTTGCCGTTGAGCATCGTGCCGCTCTTTGAATCGGTATCATTTACATACCAACCGTCTTTACGGCGAAGAAGTACACAATGATTTCTTGAAACTGTCGGGTCATCAACGGTTACATCACTGCTTTTACTTCTGCCGATTGAATTTTCCCAAAAAAGCACTGGGAGCATCTCGCCCGTTGCAGGGTTCAAAAGTGAAATCAAAGGAGTTTCGGGACGGCGGCGGCGGCGCATTGCGGCAAAGCACTGGTACACAATTATTATTGCATAAACAGGCATAAGAAAGCGCAGTGCAACAACACCCATATCGAAAATTATCGAAAGATCCGGCACTTTTTTCAACTCCTTCACAAATCATCTGTCCTAAAAATAAGCATACTTAAAGTTATATAGTTTAAATAATAATCCAATTTCCTCCAAAAGTCAATAGCCGAGTGCCTCGGCAGTCAATTCGTGAAGATAGTTTGTACAAACCAAACTGTAGGGGCGTTCATCGGACGCCCGCAGGTAACGGCAGAATTTTCATAACAGATTAAATTTTATAAATGCCGCAAAACAATTGTTATATTGTAGGGGCGAACCGTGTGCAATGCACACGGTTTGCACGCAATGCGTGCAAATTCGATACACAACATTTATCACATCAAAACATATGTGACTAAACAAAATGTTTCATCAAGGCGGGCGTCCAATGAACGCCCCTACAACACAAATTGCAAAGACAATTACAAATATTTGCTCGGGCAAAATATGTTTTAAAATATACAAACTGTCTGCACAAACAGGGAACGGCGGCTCGCCGTAAACAAAAGACCTCACGAAATTCGTGAGGCCTTTTATCATGATATATCTATGAGGATTAATGAAGACTTTTCATTTTATCGGCTTTATCACGGCATATATGCGACCATTTGCAGTCGCCGCACACCTGCGAAAGCCTGTCTTTTAAAATTATATTTTCCCTTGCAATTCTCGAAAGCTCTTTCCAATCGGCAGTATCGCCGATTTTCATTCCGAGTAAATCAAGACATCTTTTGTCATAGCATGACGCCTTGCCCGTAACATCGCAGCTGCCGTTGTCACGGTTCGGACACGATGAACAAATTTCGTCACAACCGCCCGTAAGCGTAAGGTTTGCGTTGTTATTTTCAAGAACCGACACTATTTTTGCCATTCCGCAGACAAATTCATCGCTGTAACCCTTGCCTTCAAAAAACTGCACACAAAGGCTGTGATGCGGTCTGAACTTAAAGCTTAACGATTTTGTCAAGACGGTTCACCAAAACTGTTGCAACAACAATCTTTGCAGCATCTGCAAGAAGGAACGGAACAACGCAGGTGAGAAGTGCGGCAACAAAGTCTGTATGCATTGCAATCATAAACCAGATTGTGCCGAAAAGGTAGCATACTGCAAGGCCTGCAACCATTGAAACCGCAAGCACCCAAAGCTTTCTGCCGAGAAAATCAGTCATAAGTCCAACGATAAGTGCCGTAAAGAGGAAACCGATGATATAACCGCCTGTCGGACCGCCGAGAACGCCGATTCCGCCTGAGAATCCTGCAAACACGGGAACACCGATTGCACCGAGGAGAACATAAACCGCAACGCTGATGAGTCCTCTTTTCCAACCGAGCATAGCCGCAGCCATAAAAATGCCGAGAGTCTGAAGTGTGAACGGAACTGTCATCGGAATCTGAATCTGTGCGCACACTGTGATGATTGCGACGAACATCGCCATATACACAAGGCTTAATACATTACTTTTTGATTTACTGTTTGTTTTTGCTTCTGTCATAAAATTACCTCTCCTTTGCAAAACCGCTTCTTTTGTTTTGCAGATTGTCAACCAAATTATTTTATCAGTTGACAATTATTATAGTACCGATTATCGCATTTGTCAACCCGATTTATATTTTAAAGTGACAATTACAATCCGTTTTGATGTAACAATTGACTTTACAACCATCTTATAATGCAACCGAGTTGACCGAACAGAACATAAAAACAGGGACAGCGTTTTGCTGTCCCTGAAATTTTTGTAAAGATTAAGTTTGCGTGCTTACAATTAAGCCTTGTTAACCGAACCGAAGAGTTCCATCTTTTCCTTAACAGTAGCCTTGATAGCCTCTGCACCGGGAGCGAGGAGCTTTCTTGGATCGAAGCCCTTGCCTTCGAGATCCTTGCCCTCTTCAATGTACTTTCTTGTAGCTGCTGCAAATGCAAGCTGGCACTCTGTGTTAACATTGATCTTTGAAACGCCGAGTGAGATAGCCTTCTTGATCATGTCGGCAGGGATACCTGTACCGCCGTGGAGAACGAGCGGCATCTCGCCTGTAAGCTGCTGGATAGCGTCAAGAGTTTCAAAGCTGAGACCCTTCCAGTTTGCAGGATACTTACCGTGAATGTTACCGATACCTGCTGCGAGCATTGTTACGCCGAGGTCTGCAACCATTTTGCATTCCTTAGGATCTGCGCATTCGCCCATACCGATTACGCCGTCTTCCTCGCCGCCGATTGCACCAACCTCAGCCTCAAGTGAAAGACCGAGCTTGTTACAAGTTGCAACGAGTTCCTTTGTTTTTTCAATGTTTTCTTCGATCGGATAGTGTGAACCGTCGAACATGATTGAGCTGAAACCGGCTTCGATGCACTTCTTAGCGCCTTCGTATGAACCGTGGTCAAGGTGGAGAGCAACAGGAACTGTGATGTTGAGTTCCTCGAGCATACCGTTTACCATACCAACGACTGTTTTGTAGCCGCACATATATTTACCGGCACCCTCAGATACACCGAGGATAACAGGTGAGTTGAGTTCCTGTGCTGTTAAAAGAATTGATTTTGTCCATTCAAGGTTGTTGATGTTGAACTGACCTACTGCATAGTGGCCTGCCTTTGCTTTTGTAAGCATTTCTTTAGCGTTTACTAATGGCATTTTAATCTTCCTTTTTTAAAAAATTTCAGCAGACAAGCGTCCCCACCTGCCGATTTAAGTTTATTATACAATATATTTTTGAAAATATAAAGACCTAAAAAGAAGATTTAGTGAAAATTTTAACAATTAGTCGAAAAATTCTTCATTTTGTCCTGTTTTAGTCAATTATCACTAAACTTTCAAAATAAACTCACACTTCCGTAACACAACAAGGTTGATTTTCATTTTATGAAAAGGTATAATATAACTGTAAATTACGATACTTGATTTTGGTCGAGCGTTGTGTGATAATATTTTTTGTAAACTATCCCGTAGTGGTAGTCTTGCGACCGCAAGTAATGACAGATATTTTATTGCAAACAAAGTTTTATAAATATAACAAAACAACCGATATAGTAACTGGCGGATGATATCCGCCCCTACGAAATATTTGTTCATTTCGGCAATTTGCTTGCAAAAAATTTTGTTTCATTACTTAAGGACAAACGCAGTTTGTACCCCACGGCAACAAATAAATGTAGGAGTAACTTTTATGGACAATTTTGACAACAACAATATGGGTGGGTTTGAACCGCAAAAGCCGTTCACCGAAAAGCCCATACAAAACAATAGTATGAACACGGAACAGACAAGTCCCGTTTCCGAACCCGAAACACATACGGAGCAGGTTCAAAATGTTCCGCCTCAAAGCAGCGCACAATACAATAGTAATGCTTTCGGCAACAACACACCGAATATGTCCGGCAATGCAAATCAGAACGAAAATGTTCCGCCGCAGAATCAAAATCCCTCTACTCAGCCGTGGCAGTACGGTTACGGTCAGTATCCCTACAGCGGACAGAATCCGCAGTATAATCAGAACAGTCAGCAGTATGGACAGTATCAAAACAACACAGGATACAATCAGAATGTACCGCCATATCAGCAAAATATGTACGGACAGCCGCCTTACGGCAACAACGGTACATATAATCAATATAATTCGCAGTACAATCCGCAGATGTACGCACAGTACCCACAAAAGAAAACAAACGGCGGAATAGTTGCATTGATTATCGTTCTCTGTTCGCTTCTTGCAATCGGTTTTATCGGTATGATGGTATACGGATTTTCGGTTGGCATAAAAGAAGATTCAAACAACGACCGAAGCGATTCGGGCAATTCGATCAGACTTCCGAACGAAGACAGCACAACACCGTTTGAAACCCTTCCTAACACCTCATCACAGGGCAAAACTCACGATGAATCGGACTACAGCGACAAGACTAACAAAAGCTATTCGGGTATGAAGCTTGAAAGCAATCCAAAGGACGCAAAAACAAACGGCAGTTACACAGCCGCAAAGGCCACCGAAAAGGTTTCCGACTCAGTAGTCGGCATTCTCTGTTACTCGGACGATGTTCCCGATCAGGCTGACACAACAACCGCATCTTCACAGGGAAGCGGAATCATCTTCTCACAGGACGGCTATGTTATTACAAACGCTCATGTAATCGGCAACAGCAAAACAGCCTATGCAATCAGAGTTGTAACATCTGACGGCAAGGTATACAAGGCAGGTGTTGTTGGCTACGATTCAAGAACCGACATTGCAGTTCTCAAAATGGACGATGCAAAGGGACTTACTCCTGCAACATTCGGTGATTCGTCACAGCTTGAAGTCGGTCAGGACATTATCGTAGTCGGCAATCCCGGCGGTCTTGACTATCAGAACACAACAACCAAGGGTGTTATTTCGGCGCTTGACAGAAAGCTTTCAACATCAAGCCTCACAAAGTACATTCAGACCGATGCCGCAATCAATCCCGGCAACTCGGGCGGTCCTCTTGTAAACTACTACGGTCAGGTTGTCGGAATCACAACCTCAAAGATTGTTTCCGAAACATACGAGGGCATGGGCTTTGCAATTCCGTCACAGACAGTAAAAAACATTGTTGACACACTTGTAAAGAACGGCTATGTCGAAGGCAGAGTAAAAATCGGCATTTCGGGCATTGCAGTAACCTCCGATCAGGCATCAAATTACAACATTCCGCAGGGCATTTATGTTCAGAGTATCGTATCGGGCGGTCCGTGTGACGGCACAAGCCTTGAAGAAGGTGATATCATCACAGAGGTTGACGGCGAAACAATTACAAGCTTTGCAGATGTTTACGCAATTCTTGAAACCCACAAGCCGGGGGACAAAATCAAGGTTAAATATTACAGCTCATCATCGGGCAACGGTGAGGTTGAAATCACACTTCAGGAAGATAAGTAATTTTAATAAGAATATCACCAAAAGCAAGAGGGCAGTCACGACAATGCGACTGCCCTTTATGCTAATTGAAAATTAAAAGTGAAAAATGGAAAATTATTGTCGGGCAGCCGGTTTGCAAATTGCAAGCGATTGCAACCCGACTGTTTTATTTTTGGTATCTTTATATTCGCCTATATTTTGGCACAATAATAACTTTGGGGTTATTTTGTAGTACAGTGGCAAATCTAAAACTTTATGTTTTACAAATTTTTCACGAACATAATATATAGAAAAATTCTTGTAAATACAATTCTCAATCAATATCGAAAAGTAAAGTTTTAGTTGTAACTGACCACTACATTTAAACGCAACTTCTATATATATAAAAACGGTCGGGAAACAATGTTTTGCATTTTGCAAACTGTCTTCCCGACCACAATTTTCAATTTTCCATTTTCAACTTTCAATTTTTAAAAAAAATCACAGATGCAAAATCAGCTTTGCAACACCAAAATAGATAAGCAGTGAAAGCGAGTCACAGACTGTTGAAATAAGCGGATTCGCCATAACGGCAGGGTCAAAGCCGACCTTGCTTGCCAAAAGAGGCAGACTGCTGCCGACAAGCTTTGCCATAATAATTGTGCCGACAAGCGTAAGCGAAATTACAAGGGCAATCATAAACGCGTTTTCCTGACCGTGGAGGTCAAACAAAAGCAGCTTTACAAAGTTTGCCGCCGCAAGCGTAATACCGCAGAGGATTGACACCCTAAATTCTTTCCACAACACAAGAAAAATGCTTTTGAACTGAATTTCGCCGAGCGACAACGCACGGATTACGGAAACTGATGCCTGAGAACCTGCGTTACCGCCCGAACCCGTAATCATCGGGATAAACGATGAGAGAATCAGCACATTTGCAAGCACAGCCTCAAATGATGAGATAATCGCACTTGTAAAGGTTGCCGAAAGCATAAGTATGAGCAGCCACGGCGCTCTCTTTTTGTACAGACCGAAAATGCTTGTTTTCATATACGGTTTGTCAGACGGCAATACGGCTGCCATCTTTTCGATATCCTCGGTAGCCTCTTCCTGAATGACATCAATAGCATCGTCAATTGTTACGATACCGACAAGTCGGTTTTCGTTATCAACAACAGGAAGAGCAAGGAAGTTATAGTTTGAGAACATCTGGGCAACCTGCTCCTGATCGGCAAGAGTAGTTACCGAAATAACATTTTCCTCCATAATCGACTTTACAAGCTCGTCATCCTCGGCAAGCAAAAGGTCTTTTACGGTGGTAATACCGATAAGCTTGTTGTTGGCATCGGTCACATAGCAGGTATAGATTGTTTCCTTGTCAACACCCGTTCTTCTGATTCTTTTAATAGCCATTTCAGCCGTCATATCGGGACGAAGCACAATAAACTCGGTTGTCATAATCGAGCCTGCGCTGTCCTCGGGATATTTCAAAAGCTCGTTAATCTGCTTTCTCATATCCTTGTCGGCCTGTCTTAAAATACGCTTTACAACATTGGCAGGCATTTCCTCAATAAGGTCAACGGCGTCATCGACAAATAACTCATCGACAACCTCTTTCAGTTCGCTGTCGCTGAAGCCGTGGATAAGGAATTCCTGAGTTTCGTCATCCATTTCGACAAAGGTTTCCGCCGCAAGTTCTTTTGGCAGAATACGAAACAGAATCGGCATTTTTTCATCCTGTAGGTTTTCAAAAATCGCCGCAATATCATACGGTTTCATCGTAACCAGAATATCACGCAAGGTACTGAACTTTTTGTCATCAAGCAGCACCTTGATAGTTTCGGTAAGGGTTACATTAACCTGTTCCATCATCTTTTCCTCCTTTTTAATTCAATTGGAAGTAAAGACGGTGTCACCCTAAGTATTAAATTAAATCAATTCAAATCAAAATAAAAATACAAAGCAAAATCAATAAAACAAAATGAACGCACAAGCGCACATTCTGTTGCAACTTCGCCCGGGTACAGCGCCTTTATTACCGTCTGCGTCCATTAAGTTTTCACCTCATTTGCATAAAATTCGGGCAAAGCCCATATATATCTATTTTATTCTTTTTTGTGTGCTATGTCAACGGATTTACACATTAAAAATGCACTTTTCAAATATTTTACAGACACATTACAATCAGCTTTTTAATCGCATTATTTAATATTCCTTGCATTTTGCGCGCTATCAATGTATAATTGGTACTGTAATAAAAACAAATGATAGGAGTTTGCCCATTATGTCAGATATGATAAAAAAATATGTTCCCTATGTGGTAATAGTTTTTGTTGTTTATATGCTTTTGCCGCTTATTTTCATTCCTGCAGCAATGCAGAAATTCTCACCTGTTGCTTATGATTGTATATTTCCGCTTACAGCAATCGGCTGTGCTGCCCATTATTGCTCAAAGCATGGCCTTGACTTTCTCTTTGCGCTCATCGCGCCCATCATCTATCTGCCGAGTATGTTGATTTACAACGGCGGATTTTCTTCAGGCACACTTTCAACTAATCTTATTCTTCTTGTTGTTTACCTTGTTTCAGGTATCTTCGGTCTTTTTCTCGGTGATCTTGCCTTCGGCGACAAACGCCGTCAGAAAGAAAAGGCTGAACAACAGGAAACAGAAGAAATGCTTCTTGAAGCAAGACGCCGTGAGAAGCAAGAGCTTGAAACTATGACAAAATCAAGCAGAAAAACCGAAAAAAATCCCCACAGACAGGAGCGCAGACCGTCAAAGCCTGCACGCAGAGCCACACCTGTACAACAGGAAACAGTCAAGGACATTGACGATGATTTTGACTACGATAAGTACCTTTCCGGCATTGACAGAAAGCAGGACTCAAGCGAGAGCGAAATTGACGATATTCTCAACGAATACAGACACTAACGGCGAGCCGCCGTTCCCAGTTCGTGCAGATAGTATTTATAAGGGCGAAAATAAAGTGCCCGAGCGGAACTCTATAACTAAAAATGTAAAATTAAAGTCGGAAAGACAGACTGCATATGCAGGTAAATGTCTTTCCGACTTTTTGTTTGTGTATTATCTGACAGTTCGGATTTTAGCTGTATGCTTCCACAATATATTTCTGAACAAGTGTGGCGTCAAGAATATTGATAACGCCGTCATTATTTACATCGGACACATATATGCCGAAGTCATCAAGTGCGGCAGCTCCGAGTATATATTTTTGAATCTCGGTAACATCCATAATATTAACCCACCAGTCGCCGTTTGCGTTGCCCATGGTCAGCTTATCAATATAGGTACCTGTTGTACCACCGCCACCGCCTGACGCTGTATCGGTTTCATATCCATAGCTTGTTGCATAGACCGTATCATGTCCTAGCTTGCGGCTGAGGTAAAATTCAACATATCCGTCCTTGTTCGGAGCACAGGCTGTCATAAAGCCGCCGCTCTCAATTATGAGATATGAATAATAGGTAACCTTGCCGGAACGCTGAGTTTTGTAGTTGAACTCCCATTTGCCGTTGTAGCTGTCCCTCTTGGTAGTGCCTTTTTCCGAAAAGGTCTTAGGGTCGAGGTCATGGAGCTTTACTCTGACTTTTACATATTTTCCCGAAAGGTCTGTTCTGAACAGATTTCTGTATGACGAACTTCCGCCGCCACCGCCGTTAGTTAAATACATGACATTGTATTTATCGGTTTTTGAAAAGTTATAAGCTTTTACCTTGTTCACAAGCGGTACAAAATCTATCTTTGTAAGTCCGCCTTTTTCTTTTCTGAATTCCGCATAAACACTGTCGTTGGAATCAAGATTAAATGCAGTTGCCCCAAGCTGACCGTCCGCAAGTGTAAAGGATTTTCCGACATCTGTAACAGCCTTAACCTTTACGGCTGAATTTGCCGTAACAACAGATGTAAGTGCCAGCACACCGCAAAGTGCCGTTGCGGTAATTTTTTTGATAATATTTTTGTTCATTGTTCTCTCCCTATAAATGCAGATTTATGATTTGTCGCTTACAATATATTTTTGAATAAGAGTTGCGTCAACAACATTGACAGCACCGTCCGAATTCACATCACCGTTAAAAAGCTGAAGCTTACTCAATTTATTTTCATTTACAACATACTTTTGAATTGCGGTTGCATCAGATACGGAAACCATCCAGTCGTCGTCTGTATTGCCGCAGATAAAGTTACTCAGCAAAGCACTTGTTACGCCTTCATCACCCAACACACCGTTTTTCAGTACGCTTTCACAGGTTATCATTAACTCTACATCATCACCGATATTTCTTGAAACATAGATTTCCGCATAACCGTTTTTATCGGGTACAAACGAAGTAATCGCTCCGCCGCTGTGTGCATACGCACCCGATGATTCGTACAACAGCATACCTCTGTTGTCCTTTCCGTAATCATAGTAATTATAATCGTAAGTTCTTAACACACCGTTGTTCAGCGGTGCTGTAAAAGTACCGTCAGAATTGAAATACTCATTAAAATCAGACAGTTTCACTTTCACCTTGACATATTTTCCGCCTGTTGTGTCAAATGTATGACAGGCAAAACTATTTCCGAAACCGTAGTTGTATTCATTTGCCATAAATCTTGAAAACTTCTTACCCTTAGGCAGCTGTATATATTTCGGATATTTCTCACAGCTTTTAAACATCAATTTAAATTCGTTTTCATGTTCGTCCTTGAATAAAACGCCGTACAGTCTTGAGGTTTTGCTCGTGTAACCTGTAGTTGTTACGAACAGCTGATTATTATTTATCTGCTGTGTTTCGCCTGTAACCTCAAACCTCTCCTGAGATTTTTCGACACTTTTCGGGGCAGCACTTACAGCAAATGCCGAGCCTGCCGCAAGCACACCGCAAAGTGCCGTTGCGGTGATTTTTTTGATTACATTTTTCATTGTTTTACCCTCCGTATTTGCAGACATTGCCGCAAATTTGTTCATACTTGTTTAAGCTTATCAATATATTATCCTTAAGTCAATAACCGCAAATAAAATTCGGTATATACGGCAATATAAGCATAATTTCAAGGTATTTTTTATTGCAAATGACAGCAAAAAAGGACAGCCGATACACCTTGTTGTGTATCGGCCGTTTCCTCTATTTTATTCCTTCCATAACTATTTGATGAAGTTATGTATTTTCCGATTTGCAGAATGAGCGAAATTATCAAGACTGAGAGAAATACAATCATTCCGACATACACCATATTTTTATAGCTGTACCAAGTTCTTTTAAAAGCCTTTCTTGTACCGCCGCATTATTACAATCAATTTTTAAGAATTTTCTCAATCAATTGTGCAACACCGTCGTTATTATTTGACGGAATCACGATGTCTGCACGGTCAAGGCACTTTTGACTTGCGTTTTCAACAGCCGCACCGAGTCCCGACTCGGCAATCATATCGGCATCGTTATCGGCATTTCCGCAGGCGCAGACATTTTCCATGCCGATATTCAAAAAGTCACACAAACGCAGGAGTGCCTTCGCCTTTGATGCCTCTGCCGACATAATCTCAACAAAATGGTCGGTTGAAGTTGTAATTTCAACGCTGCTGCAAGCCTTTTCGATACTGCTCCACAGCCTGTTGCGAAGCTTTTCGTCCGTACTTATAATGCTAATTAGGTCAAGCTCATTTCTGTGCCTGCTCAAAAAGCTTCTCATATCGACAATTTTGCCGTGGCATGAACGGGTGTACTCAAAATATTCAGGCTCACAGCCGTAGTCAAGCGGTCTATGCACATATCTGACATCGGCATATGTAAATCCGTCAATAAATCCCTCAAGAATAACATCGTCATTACGCACAGCGCCGAGAATTTTCAACACATCATCGGGTAAAATCAGCGAACGGTGAACCGTTTTACCGCACTTGCTTATTACAGCACCGTTCGAGGTAATCGCATAGTCCAGACCGACAATGTTCATCACGCTGTCGGGCATCATAACGAACGGTCTGCCGCTTGCCGCAACAACGGTTATTCCGCTTTTGATTGCAGATTCAATGGCAGTTTGCGTTCTGTTGCTCAAGGTGTCGCTGTCGGCAAGAGTTGTGCCGTCAAGGTCAAGTGCAATCAGCTTAATATCTTTCATCTTATCCATACAAATCCCTCTGTCAGATTTTTTTCGGGCAAAATCCGTTCATACAGCATTCTTCACATTTTGCCTTTCTTGCGGTGCAGACTGCTCTGCCGTGCAGAACAAGTCGGTGACAAAAATCATTGCTTTCATCGGGCGGCAAAAGCTCACGCAATGCAAATTCAATCTTTTTCTGATCTTTTAAATCGTGAAGTCCGAGCCTTCTTGTAATGCGTATGCAATGTGTATCAACCACAACCGCAGGCTGACCGAAAATGTCACCGCACACAAGATTTGCGGTCTTTCTGCCGATTCCCGGGAGTTTTGTCAAATCGTCAATATTATCGGGAACAACACCGCCGAAATCGTCACAAAGCATTCTTGCCATTTCAACAATATCTTTTGATTTAGTCTTATAAAGTCCGCAGCTTTTTATATACTCAGCAACTTCTTCGGGAGTTGAGTCGGCAAAATCCTGAGCAGTTTTGAACCTGTCAAACAACGAGGGAGTGACCATATTAACCCTTGCATCCGTGCATTGAGCGGCAAGCCTTGTTGCAATGAGCAGCTGCAACGGATCTGTGTAGACAAGCGAACATATTGCGTCGGGATATTCTTTTTTCAAGGCATGAACAGCGTTCACGGCAATTTCTTTTTTAGTCATAAATTCACCCCGTAATTTTAAAAAATGCAAAAAAATGCGATTAAATACTGTTTTCTCCAGTATAACACAAAAATTCTGCTATTGCAATCAGGATAAAAAACTGATACAATAGATGCATAAAAGTTAGAAATTTATTTCGGAGGACAAAAAATGTACAATAATTACATTTTTGACTTATACGGCACTCTTATCGACATTAATACAGATGAATGGAACGATGATTTGTGGAAGAAAATTGCCATTCTCTATGCCTACAAGGGTGCACACTACACCTATGACGAGCTTAACGAGGAGTATGACAGACTTGTTCAGGCTGAAAAAGAGGCTGTTCTCAAAAAGTCTCCTGACACAAAAGTTGTTGACATCAAAATCGAAAAGGTTTTCCGCAAACTTTTCACGCAAAAGGGCATTAAGGTTACAAAAGCCGAGGTGCTTTTTATTGCCGAGGCATTCCGTTGCTACTCAACAAAGTACATCAGGCTTTATGACGGTGTACTTGATCTTCTCGACACTCTCAAGGCAAAAGGCAAAAAGGTTTATCTTCTCTCAAACGCACAGCGTTCATTCACAGAAAACGAGCTGAATATGTTTGATCTGACAAAATATTTTGACGGCATTTGCATCAGCTCTGACGAAGAATGTTCTAAGCCTGACGAAAAATACTTCAAAACACTTTTTGACCGTTACGGACTTGAAAAGAGCGAGTCAATTATGATTGGCAACGACTATATCAGCGATATCGGCGGTGCGGCTGATTTCGGCATTGACAGCCTGTACATTCACCAGAGCATTTCACCCGAGATTGACGGCGAACTCCGCAGTACATATAAGGTTATGGACAGCGATGTGTTCAAAATCAAGAAACTTATTGTAAAGTAATAAAAGAATTCAACTGCACCTGATTTTACGGGTGCAGTTTTTAGCATAAATAGTGTATATTTTATCTGTAGTTATGCACACTATAACAAAGGAAGTGTGCAGATGAAACGCAAAGTACCCGATTACAAAAAGATTTTAACTCCAAGTGATTTAGAGCTTAACACCTGTTCAAATCAGGATTGTACAGGTCTTATTCCAACGGCTGTACAAAACGAAGAACAGGCTGATTCATACGAAGAACTCTATCCATATATAACCGGTGCGTCACCGACTTTACAAGATAATCCGAATAAAATTAACGCCGACACCAAAAAAAGAAACCGATTATAAAATACAAAAAGCAGAGTATATTGACCTACAATCCCATAAATCGGAATTAACGAAAAATGGGAATTAAGTTAAATATACTCTGCTTTAATTTCACGAAAAAGTTACTAAATGAAATTTTCTGAACAAGCTAACCATAAAATGTAATCAACTTCAGCAGGACGTTTTCCGATAAGCTCTGCTGTTTCTGAAATAATGTCAAACACCTCGTAATCGGGAACTTCTTTTTTTTCGGAAAATCCCAATCCGTTACAACCCAAAACGTTCTTCATATAGGTATTAGGATTTGCTATATCATAGCCTACATTTCTGAGATATTCGGCAACAAGCGAAACTGCCATTTGAGTCATCTTATCTTCACTTTTACCGTCAGCAAGATTACTAACAAGGCTTTTGAGGGAAGTATCCTTTTCAACAAATGTATTGTAGTAATTATCAATACTGCCGTACTCTTTTTCAAACTTAAGCAATTTCGGTACATTATCAAATACTAAAGCCCTCATCTGAGCTCCGACAGATTTATTTCCAAGGGTAAAACCCATGATATTATTAGCCAAATCGTCAGGATTACAGCTAAGAATATAGTCAGGATTGTAGCCGCGGAAAATATCATCAACTGCTGTTATTTCGCCTGTATCAATATTAAAATATTTCATGAATTTACTCCATCTGCCGCCGTTGCTGAGCATTGAGTAAACCATGGCCTTTATGTGCTGTTCGGTAGTAAAATGTTTGCCCTTTTCTCTGTTAACAATCTGATGTTTGATATATGTATTTTCCCAAAACATTATTTTGCAGTCATCACCGTACTTTTCGATCATAGCCGTACGAGTAAGGCTGTCAATTGCATTTATGGCAAAACTCATAACATTTTTTGAATCGAAATTCATAACTCTCACCCTTTTATTCTTTTACATAATCCCATGTAGCAAAAGAATATTTATAATTTAATTCATTTGCTGCTTCTTTCGGATTTTTAATATCCATTTTTATGGACTTGTTCATTGCAAACTATGACTGTTCCCCTGTCATTTAGTTCTATAAATATTTACCCAATCTTGCGTATACCAACATTTATATCCACTTCTTGTAGAAACGTCACTTGTTAGGCATAAGGCTGTTTGTTTTGGATTATCAAATACATTATATGCTTCAGCACGCAAACGAAGGGAACCAGCTGAATTTGCTCCTACATAATAAACTAAGAATTTATCTATACCGGCTATCCATCCCTCTGTATCTTCAAAGGTAGCCTCGCTTAACGAAGATTGAAAGAAAGCAAATCCGCCAATAAACTCCGTTGTTGGCGGAATTGTGATATTAGATAGTGATTTGCACTTGTTAAAAGCAAACTTTCCTATAGATTCGAGATTAGCCGGCAGTTCTACATCAGTCAAATTTATACAGTTTTTAAATCCGCTGTCCCTAATCTCAATTATAGAGTCAGGTATACTGATTGTAACAAGATTTTGACAATTTGCAAATCCATTCTCCAGTATCACGGTTACATCCTTATTATTGAATGTTTTAGGAATTGAGATTTCAGTGTTATTTGCAGCAGTTCCGACTCTGACTCCGTATGTTCCATTAGAAAGTAATTCAAATATCAATCCATCTGCTTCTTCCGAATAGGTACTGTCGTTTGTAATTTTAAATTTATCACTTGTACCGTCAGTATAGGTGATAACAAGTTCACCGTTGACAAGTTCTGTTTTTGCAATACCTCTGCCGTCTTTACCGTCTGCACCCTTATCGCCTTTTTCACCTTTTTCGCCCTTGTCGCCTTTTTCGCCTTTGATATTGCCAAGGTTGCATACGGTGTTATCGGTCAAAAGAATACTGAGATTTCCGTCTGACGAAAGGGTAACTGTTTTAATACCGATACCGTCCTTGCCGTCTGTTCCGTTATTTCCGTTAGAACCTACAACTACACCGAGATTTTCTTTGTTGCCGTTTGTGTATGTAAGTATCAGCTCTCCGTTTGAGTTGATTTCTGACTTTGTTATGCCAATTCCGTCTGCACCCTTAATATTGCCAAGATTAAGTACAGTTCCGTTTGAAAGTTCAACACTTAATGCACCCTCCGAAGATACAGTTACATTTACAATACCTGTACCATCTTTGCCGTCAACACCGTTTTTACCGTCAGTGCCGTCTTTTCCTGCAACTTTTCCAAGATTGGTAGATTGACCGTTTGTATATGTCAGTACAAGTTCACCGTCTGAATTAACCTCCGACTTTGTAATACCAATGCCGTCTGCACCTTTGATATTACCTAATTCAAGATTTGTACCGTTTGTAAGTTCAACAGTGAGTACACCCGCATCGGATACAGAAACATTTGATATGCCTACACCGTCTTTACCGTCAGTACCGTTTGCACCGTCTTTTCCGTCAACACCGTTTTTGCCGTTAGTACCGTCTTTGCCGACAATACAGCCGAGATTGATATTTGATAAATCGGAGAAAGTAAGTTCCAGTTCGCCGTTTGAATTTATAACTACATCAGAAATGCCAATGCCGTCTTTACCGTCCTGACCATCGGCACCATTGGCACCGTCCTTGCCATCTTTACCGTTTATACCGTCAGCACCGTTTTTACCGTCTTTACCGATTACAACACCGAGATTTGTAGATGTCCCGTCTGAATAAGTTACTACTAATTCTCCGTCGGCATTTATTTCAGATTTTGCAACACCAATACCGTCCTTGCCGTTAGTACCGTCTTTACCATTCTTACCGTCAGTTCCGTTTGTACCGTCTTTACCGTTCTTACCGTCAGCACCTACTACCGTACCGAGATTTGCAGATGTTCCATCTGAATACTGAATAACAAGTTCCCCAACGGAATTTATTGTTGTTTTGGTAATTCCGATACCGTCCTTACCGTCAGAACCATTAGTACCGTCTTTACCGTTGGTACCATCGGCACCCTTAATATTTCCGAGGTTTAATTTTGCACCGCTTGTCAGCATGATTTCGAGTTCGTTATCTGAGTTAATTATTATATTCTGAATACCGACTCCGTCCTGACCGTCAACACCGTTAATGCCGTCTTTGCCGTTCTTACCGTCAAGACCGTTTATACCATTTGTGCCGTCCTTGCCGTCAGCTCCGTTTTTACCGTCTTTACCGTTTGCGCCCACTACAACACCGAGATTGGAAACAGTGTTATCAGAATAGGTCAAAACAAGTTCACCCTTTGAGTTAATTTCGGATTTAATAACACTGATACCGTCAATACCGTTAGCACCGTCTTTACCGTCAGTACCGTTGATTCCGTCCTTTCCGTTCTTGCCGTCAAGTCCGTTTGCTCCTATTACATTTCCAAGATTTGAACGCTGTCCGTTAGAGTAGGAAAGCACAAGTTCGCCGTTTGAATTGATTTCTGCATTAGATACACTAATACCGTCCTTGCCGTTTGTACCGTTAGAACCGTCTTTGCCATTTGCACCTACCACAATACCGAGGTTAGCAACTGCATTGTCAGAGAAAGTTAAAACTAATTCGCCCTTAGAGTTAATTTCTGACTTTACAATACTGATACCGTCAATACCATTAGCACCGTCTTTACCGTCAACACCGTTTATACCGTCTTTTCCGTTCTTACCGTCAAGCCCGTTAGTGCCGTCTTTGCCGTTTGCACCGACAACCACACCAAGATTAGAACTCTGTCCGTTTGAATATGTTAAAACCAATTCACCGTCAGGATTTATTTCAGAATTTGTTATGCTGACGCCGTCAGCTCCGTTCATTCCGACAACCTTGTCAAGATTAACGGTTTTTCCGTCTGAAAAGTTAAGAACAAGCTGACCGTCAGAATTGATACTTGCATTAGAAATTCCTATACCGTCATTACCGTTTGCACCGTCCTTGCCGTTTTGACCGTTTATACCGTTCTTTCCGTTCGCACCATCTTTACCATTAGTTCCGTCAGTACCGTTTTTGCCGTCAATACCGTTTGCACCGTTGACACCGTTTGAGCCATTTTTGCCGTCAGAACCGTTTTTACCGTCAGAGCCTACCGCTTTGCCGAGGTTTAAAACAGAATTGTCGGACAGGGTTATAAGTAATTCGCCGTTTGATGAGAAAGAAGCTGTCTTGATGCTTGCACCATCCTGTTTTGATGCAGTCTCAAGTGCAGATGCCCATTCTTTTTCAGTACCCGAATAGCCGTTATCCACCGCAATATCATAGGCAGATTTGCCTGAAAGAGAATCAAGCCATTCCTGCACAGTGCCTTCGTAGCCGTATTTCACAGCAAGCTCGTAAGCAGAAAGTCCGTTTTCAACTTTTTGATTTCCTTTATAAATAGTTACTCCAATCATACCGAGCATCAGTAACAAGATTAGACATACACATAAAATCTTGTAAAGTTTACCGTCTTTTTTCTCTGATTTTTGAGTATTAACAGTATTTTGCTCCATAGTTCTACCCCCAATTAAAATACAATAATGTTTTTACTTCATTTTACGACGGTATTCTCGTTTTGTCAACTAGTATTTAGTATTTTTAACCATTATTGCGTATCTTCCATTAAAATAATTATGGGTGATTACTATGAAATTCAGCGAAAAATTACGCTTGCTTATAGATGAGTTTGACATTACACAAAAGCAATTTGCAAATGACCTTAATATTGCCCCGTCAACAATAGGTGGATATGTACAAGGTGTAAGCGAGCCTGATTTTGAAACCTTAAAAAGAATAGCCTTATATTTTAATGTGTCGGCAGACTATCTTTTGGGCATACAGGAAAACAAAACAAATAGTCTTGCGGAAGTAGAGTTACTTCGTGTATTCCGCTCAATGACAAATGAACAGCAACAATTGTTCATTGAACAAGGCAAAGTATTTACTAAAGCAAATAATAAACTAAAGGCAAGAAAAATGACAAAATCATCTTAATTGATTTTCGGAAGTAAATTGAAAGTAACAGAAAAACAAAAACAGCGAAAGCAAAGAGAAAATCTCTGCTTTCGCTGTTTTAATATACAAAATATATTGATAAAAGGCAACAAAAAAGCACCACAATATGTGGTGCTGAAAGTTCAAATGAACCACCGATTACTCGGTGTATATAAAAGGGTAAACACCCTGAAAACTGAATAAAGGAAGAGGATTAAGGAGATATTAGTTAAATTCATATTGGAATGACCAATCGGGTTAAAGTATATACTACACAGCTGACCAAAGAAATCTTGTGGTCAAGCCCTCGACCTATTAGTACTGCCAAGCTGAATGCCTCACGGCACTTACACACGCAGCCTATCAACCTCGTAGTCTTCAAGGGGTCTTACTCGTTATACGATGGGATATCTAATCTTGGAGTCGGCTTCACGCTTAGATGCTTTCAGCGTTTATCCGTTCCGTACATAGCTGCCCAGCCGTGCCATTGGCATGACAACTGGTGCACCAGAGGTACGTCCATCCCGGTCCTCTCGTACTAAGGACAGAGCTCCTCAAATATCCTGCGCCCACGACAGATAGGGACCGAACTGTCTCACGACGTTCTGA